>Ga0180438_10000890_pt1 | contig 54719 bp, 96 predicted proteins | sample SS_ome_12_FD_132455 | JGI IMG/M metagenome (GOLD analysis project Ga0180438, IMG submission 132455) | Hypersaline lake sediment archaeal communities from the Salton Sea, California, USA - SS_3_D_2 metaG | ecosystem: Environmental > Aquatic > Non-marine Saline and Alkaline > Hypersaline >... | reverse complement strand
CTGTAGCTCATCAACTGTCTCAAACTCAATGAACTCGCCTTTTACTGCACATTGCATTGCCTTTTCCTTCACCTTAGTAAAGATGTCCTTAGTAGCTTCTACCAATTCAACACCTCTATTAGGTTGGTGTCCAGCAATTTCACTTACAACGTCATAGTCTAATGTTTGTTTTGTTGCCATATTCAACCTCCTTTAGTTTTTTATGTCTACTTGTCGTAAAACATAGCCACTATATAAATATAGTGAATGTTCAACTGTCAATATGTATCACCCCATCACATACAGAGCAAATAATTTCTCCTATATCTGTTATGGATACTTTTTGACCATCTTTTTTGCATTTACACCTCATTAGTAATCACCTTTTTAACTATTATTGGGGAGAGACAATGAAGGGAAAAAGAGGTGATACTCCAAAACCCTCGTTAGAGGTCACCCAACTAACTATCTCCCCTTTCCAATAAGTAAAGAAAAGTTTACAACATTCTGTTTAGCTTTTCTTCAACGTCTATAGACAAGTCGCCCATCATTTTATTGAGGCCTCTGTCTATAAGGTCCATATCTGTATATTCTTCTTCCATACGTTTCACCTCCTACGTTTGTTTAACTTCTAACAATTGCATAAAAAATACTCCTTTCTCTGCAACTGCTTCTACATTGTTTTCAATACAAAAGTTATGAAGGTCACCTAACTTCATATCTTTCCGTACTTGGAGCTCAATCTTCATTGTCTGTCAATTCTATAATCCATTCTTCTATCAGTTCCTTAGCAGCTTGTAAATCCTCAATTTCTGGGTCTGTACCAAAAGCATTCTCTAAGAACTGTCTATCTATTTTTTCCATGTTTCCACCTCATATTGTTTTATCATATTATTAGTAAGTATATTCACTATATAAACTTAGTGATTATCCTTATCAAAATGTTCCCAATTATATGCAAACTTATAATGTAAATATTCATGATTGCAAGTTTCCATGACCTCTGCCCATGTTCTATTTTTAGTCCAAACAGCAAAATAGTCTCCAAAAAATATTCCTGTAGCTTTCCAAGATTCATTATAGAACATATTATACTGCTCTTGATAATGCATTTGAAAAGTTTCAACTTTTAAATCACATTTTTTGATTTCCTGTTTTAGCTTTAAATTCTCATAAAATTGAAACATAGCTAATCCTATTAAGCATAACAAGCCAATTAATGTAACAACCTGTTTAAATGTTTGGTATTTTGACATTTTCTTCCACATCGTGGGCACTTGTACCTATATCTCTTTTCATCAAAAATACAATTGCACTCACAAATCCTCATTTTAAATTAAACCTATTTTTATGGTAATAAACAAAAAAATTCCAATAATAATAATCCATTTGACATATTTCCAAATATTAGTTTTCTTCTTCTTTTCTCCATACATTCTCTCAAAAGATTCTCTTGCACTCTCAGCAAGAATCCTATTATATCCTTTCATTAAGTATCACTGCTGGATTATTCTCTAATATGCAATTTTGATACTCTAATAAATAATTTGTTGTTTCATGTCTCAATATTGATTCATTAGCTAAGCATTTATATCTCAAACAAGAGTCAATCTCATAACATTTATCATAAGGGCTTTCATATTCTTCGCTAATCATAATTCCAAGTATACAGAGTATTAATATGAGTGAAGTAAGCAATAGCGTAATACCAATACTTAGTATCCAAATTTGTTTTTTATTCACTAAATTCACCCCGTATCTCCCTCTTTTAAGTAGTGTATAACTATAATAATATTACGATTTTTCTACTGTAATCTCCCTTAATCTTGGGAGATTTTATATAGGCCAATGTATATACATTATAGCTACTACAATAGCAAAGGCATAAATAATCACAGTTAATTTAAACAATGTGACTATTATATCAAGGAATTTCATCTTAATATCTCCCATTGGACAATAATGCCTTTCTCTTCTTCAAATGATAAAGAAGATACCCTTATATTTGCATTGGATTCAACTTCAGCCTTCAATAGGTCTACTATTGTTTCCTCATCAATTATGGTTTCATGCTTCATTTTCTTTGACTCCTGATAAGTTGTCTCAACATCTCATCATAAACATCAATATATTCACTTAATATTTTTATTGCACAATCAGTACAATAAAATTCATATCTTGCGTGTCCATGAAAGACACCAACAAAACTTCTCATTCTTAAAGTGTCCTTCTGTATTTTTTGGCAGCACCCGACTTTCGTGCAAGTAGCACGACTACTTGGTGATACCTCTAATGAAAAATTCAATTTTTCACTCATTCTTTCACCTCGTTTTTGGTCTATATCTTCCACAATGCCAACATTGATATCCTTCAACTAAATTCTCTCCATCCTCGCAGGCATCACATTGATATTCAGTCATTTTATCACCCTAATATATCTGTTCTAATACAATTCCATCTTTATGAAAACTTTTTTTCTTTCTCTCTTTGACTTTGTACAAATGATTACTTTTATTCTTTGTTCTAATGTACATAGTGCCACCAAAAATATGCCTGTAATCTTCAGCATATTCTCTGCACTCTTTATAGTCTCCTTCAAGAACCATTACTGGCTTTTCAGCATTTTTTACTTCAAACAATAATTGTGCTTCTTCCATTATTTGCACCTTTCGATTTTTCTATCAAGCATATCAACAATGTCTTCTTTAAAATGCTCAAAGAACTCAACCTTGTCTCCGTCAGTTAGTTTATCAAAAACTACTGCATCCCTAACTGCCTCTAAACTTGAAACAGCAATCTGTTTCATACGCTCCATAGGAGCAATATCAATTTTTTGTTCCATACGTTCACCTCACGTTGTTTTTATCATATAAGTAGTAAGTATAGCCACTATATAAACTTAGTGGTATATATACCTTACTGATACTTATATCTTATAACATCAAACTTATCATCAATTCTCATAAAACAAAAGCAATCTTTTACTCCAAAGTAGTCACTAATCTGTTTACTTAATGTTTTGAATTCTTCACAAAAATTACGCCATTGTGTTCCACTGCCAAGCCCTAACATTTTGCCATCTGATAAATAGCTCATTTGGCCTCTATTAGCAATAACAGATTTAACAACTCCTTCAATAAGACTGTTTCCTTTTTCATTTAGTGTCCTAAAATGAGGCATATATTCCTCAATAACCGGTTTTGGTTTAGAAGTTGTTGATGTTTTGTTTTGGTATTCAAAACTTGCACGCCTAAAAGCCTCATCATACTTCAATCCTTTGTTTTCCTTCATAAGGACTCTAAGTCTTGACTGTATGAATTTCATTCTATTTTTATGATTATCATACACTCCATTTTTTCTATTCTTTTTAGCAGTTACAGAATAACCTTTTTTTGACCTTCTTTTCTGTCCTCTAATTAAGTTCAAATTAATTCCAAAATTTCTTTTCAAAGCACTTTCTAATTGTCTAATATTAGAACCACCACCGGAAGTTCCAATCATAGTTAATAGATGTTTTATGTTTTTAGCTTTGCCTTGCTTAAGAATACTGCATGCTTTCTCTGAAAGAATATCCCAATCATATCCTCCCTTTCTTTTTTTACGTTCTTTCTTTGTCTGTTTAACAACAATCACTTTCTTCGGCTCTTCTTTTTTCACCTCTAAGCCAACCAATTCCCTATACTCATCAACAGTACAATCAATTTCATTACCGTGCTTATCTACAAACTTCATTCTTTCACCTCAGCTTTTAGCTTATGAAGAACGTAAGATACGGCTATATGTTTTACCACGTCGTATGGTGCCTTCTTCATTCTAAAATTTACTTCTCCTGCCAAAACAGTATCAGCAATTGTGTCCCATTCTGGCACTTCTTTTCTTATTTCATCTGCTATTTCTTCTGCATATTCTAGGGTAGACATCTAATCACCTCTTTTTCTTTTGTTTGTTTCTTATCTCCCCAACATTCTACAGACAGTAGTTCCACAATTTGGACAAGTACCCTTAGCCATTTTAAGGCCGTTCTTTGTCATAGTTTCCTGTGGATTCTGCATCTCTACCTGTATTCTACATTTCATACATCTTCCTTCTACCATGTTAATCACCTGTATTCCGTTTTCTCTATTACAGTAAAACATAGTCACTATATAAATATAGTGACTATTTAGTCATATTCAATATCCCATTCCTCTGATTCCATACAGCTTTTACAAACAAGCCAATACATTTTAGAAAGTTCAGACCATCTCTTTCCTACTACTGGCTTCTCATTACATCCTTCACATTTATCATTTAAAGGTTCCTCAAAATATTCTTTATCCATTTTCGCACCTATTTATAGTAATGTATTAAGCCAAAATAATGCACTATCATCTGGTATGCTCCAGCTGAATACCTCTTTGATTGTTTCAAATTGTTCTTTTGAAATTGTCATTTTTCTAACACCTCTTCATCAGTTATTTGTTCATACCTGTTGTCTTCATCAATTACTTCAAAATCGCCTCTGGTCTTAGTATTCTTAAAACGCTTCTCAAGAAATTTTTCTAACTCTGTTGCTATAATACTCTGTGGTCGACCAGCAAGCAATTCAACCTTTCCTTCACTTGTGGTATATCTCAAATTCTTTATTATAATCATTCTATTACCTCTTCATCTATTATAGGACAATCTAATCCTTTTTTTGTTGGTATCACTTTAAATCTTGTTATTTTAATTGCCATCATCAACCTCCTCTATATCAACATATTGTTCAAGAATATTAAGTTCATCATCTTCCTCTTCTGTTATATCATCTTTAGATTTAAGTTCATTAACTCTCTTCATTAATGCACCAACATTAATTGTTGCACTCATCTCAGGACTCCAATTTATAGTATCTATTTTAACCGAACAATCATCAGAATCCCAATTATATCTAAAACCCATGATATCACCTCTTTCTCTTTAAAACCCATAATAGGTTTTGGGTATTTCCAATAACACAATCATTATGAACTGGAAAGCCATTAATTATACTGGCTCCATCTTCATCTGTGTTTACTTCAATTCCACAAATTTCACATTCATCCATTCATATCACCTCACATTATTCTAACTACTTCACCGTTTTTTGCTCTCTCTTCAATATCCTTTACAGTCTCTTCATCACCTTCCTGTATAGCCTCATATAAACTTGGTTGGTCATTAGAAATACAATTTGAATTAAAGCACTTTCCATCTACTAATAGATGTAAACAATCACTACACTCATCTTCAAATACTACCTCAGTTCTTCCTAAATCATGAAATTCATGAAAAAAGTCTTTTAATTCTTTTCTTACTCTTTCTCTATCTTCTTTATCTGTGAAATCAAAATTACTTTCAACAATACTTTCAGCATCTCCTATACCTACTGAATGGTCTCCTACACTATTAATAAATGCTTTCATTTTTCCTCCAACACAAGCACCAACACCAGCGCCACCAACAGCACAAGCACAAGCACCAACACATCAGCAACACCAGCACCAACAGCAGCAATAGCAACAGCAACAGCAATAACACCAGCAACAGCAATAGCACCACCAACATCTCCTATATTAACCATTCTCAACCTCATCAATAAAATCTTCCATTTTAATTCACCTCATATTGTTTTTATCATATAATTAGTAAGTATTTTCACTATATAAACATAGTGAATAATCACTTCAATAAAACAAACCTTCTCTTTAATAATAATATCTCACCCATCCTTAACCAAGTACGAATCTTATCATCACCAAACTTATTATAAGCAGTATCCATATCTAGACCATTCTCAAATTCTTTTAATTCCAAATTTGAAGTTGGTTTTTCTTCAAAAAACACTGCTTTCATATGTTTACATTGCCCGCCTCTTCCAGCAAGTCTATAAGTGAAATGAGGACAGCTACAGCTACTTTCAGTTACATTGTACCAAGTAGTGCCATTAGAAGATAATACCTTAGCACTCCGTCTATCTTTGGAATATTCAATTTTCATTTTCAAAAATATATTATTGGTTTTTTAGCTCCTTCAAGCCTTTTTTGTATATACTCCAAAAAGGCCCTTGCCTCATCTTCAGTAAGCTCTCTTTCCCATTTTGTAGTCTTAATCCATAACTGAGTCATCTCAGTACAAAGCTCGGGATTTGCTTCTTTCAAAGCTTTTAGTTCTTGCAATAGCAAGGCATTCATAGATATCATAGTTTCACCTCGTTTAAATTCAAATTGAAAATAGTATTGGACTTAATATAAAGTCCAATATTCTCCGCCATCACTAAGCCTTAATTTATTAAGGCTATCGTTGTACTCTTGCGGACTGATTTGCCTAGTTGCCTTCCTTGTTAGCAAATCAAATATGTTTACTGGTTGTTCCATTTTGGTTACCTCCAAATACGTGGTTTTTATTGTACTTGATAGGCTAATCTCTCAGCCTCATATATCTCTTCCTCAATCTTCCAATCCTCAAGCACGTTCCAAGGATGTGATTGAGCATACACTTTATAGATATAGTCTCCACCACTCTCTCCACTCTCTACTGCTTGGAGCTCGTGGTAATCAAGCATATCACTTGGATTATCAAATTCAACTAATTCAATTACAGAGAACTTGAATCCTGTTTGACATCCTTGAGGGTCAGCACGTTTGACTATTAGCCAAAACTGACTACTTGGTTTTATCTCAGTTATACGTCTCATTTTTCACCTCACTATTGTTTTATCATAATAGTATTAAGTACTTTCACTATATAAACTTTGTGAATAAACAGGTATATATTTCAATTCAAATTTCAATTCAAATCTTTGGTTAAGAATAAGAATCGTTGTTACCCTTTGAAATTTGGGGGTGGTTTATAATGTTACCCATCCCTAAAGGGTAACAAGAAAACACTTGTAAAAGGGTAACAACGATATGATTAAAAAAATAATAGTGGCTTATTTAGCCACTATCTTAACACAATCTTTATCCTCTTCAACTTTGAACTTTGACCACCAACTGCCTTTGTCCTTGCCACGTTCCTCGTTTATGTCCCTAATCATTGCGGACACCTGTTGATGAACTCTGTCTTCCCTAATCTCGTGTCCTCTCACGTTGGTTGTCTTCCCTTTGGACTTCATATACTCTATGATTTTTGTTGTCAATTCCTTCCTATCCTTGGCTCCCTTTTGAGCTAGGGTTTGGAAGACGCCAGCAATTGTGAGAACTGGCTCCTTTTCCTTGGTGTCCTTTTTTACGTCTTTTTTTACGTTTGTTTTTGTTTCCATTTTACGTACCTCCAAATACGTTGTTTTTATATAAGGATAATATAGTTCAACTATACTACCCTAAACGTAAACCCCTAGTTTACGTCTTAAATGTAGTAAGTACCCTAACTATATAAATATTTATGTACTGGACTATATATTTTATAGCATATATACTGTAAAATATAAGTATGATTTATCACTATAAAGTGACATAAAAATTATCAATTCTAATACATATATTCTAAACTATATGTTTGGATATAGTATATATCAAAATATATATTTGGATATAGTATATTTTACCATAATATTTTAACCTCAAACACTACCCTATTTGAAACTATATATTCGGAAAGATATATTGGAAACTAACTATTCAACTATATATATCATATTCCAAATTTTAACCCCTTAAACACTATATATTTCAAAGTATATATACAGTACTTTAATTCAAATCTACCCCTATTTGCCCCTAATTTCAAATATATATAATATGGAATACACTATTATTTCAAATTATATGATTTGAAATAATAACCCAATTTCAAATCAGGGAAAAAGATTTCAAATTGAAATCTGGGGCTAAGTCACTTTTTGAATTCTCAAAAGAAAATAGGTATTTTCTAGTGGCGATTTGGACGAGATTTCACCACAAATCTTGACACTAATCAACTCTATACAAACTTATCTTGGCAATCTTGTATAAACATCTTGTGAGGTACCCATAGAAAAATGGAAGATACCCTTAGAAGGGAACACCTTGTCGCATCATTTCCCAAGATATCTAGGGTTTCTAAGGTATATACCAAAAACATATATACTGGGAAATATACATTGGAATATGGCTATTTGAGAACATCCGTTTTCAAATGGTTGATTTTCAAAATCACTTTTCTTCAAATTCGCCTCACCACCTATATACTGGAAAATATCTTTTTGAGTCAATACATTTATATAGTGGTATCGTTTAATAACTTTGTTACCCTTCTTATATATTTTAGAAAATATAGAATAGAAAACATAAAATGGTATAATATCTATGTTACCCTGGCTAAAGGATAACAAATAACTATATTATTTCAATTTCAAATTGAATTACCACTTACCTTTGTCTTTACCCCACCAGAATATATCAGCAATAAACCGTATAATAAACCATAATATAATTAAAGCTAATATACCTAATATAACAAGAACAAAATATTCTCTAAATATAGATACCAGAGCAATAAGAATAAACACAACAGCTATAATCTTCTTTAATACCATTTTCGCATCCTACTTTGTTTATTGCTCTTATGCATTATGAAATTTTGTAACAACTCTTTATCATCTTTTAATTGTTGCAATTCCAAATAAAGCCTATTAATGTCCTTCTTCAATTGTTCTTCTTTATCATAAAGCATATCCAGTTTATGCAAAAGCTCAGGAACACCTAGCTGTTGATATTGATGTTCATTGGTTGGTCCCATTTTGGTGTATTTTTTTCCTCTGCTAAACGTCTACCCTCTTCACATCTACTACCTTGAAGCACTCCATTAACATATTTTTCTTGACATCCATCTGGAAATGATAAAGTTATCTCTTGCTTAAACAATTCATCTTTATGTAAGTAGGTATATATCCCTAAACAAATTATTATGAAAACTAAAATAACCCCAACAATATATCTAATCATCGTTGGCTTCTTAGTGTTGCTGTCCATGTTCTACCACCTGGTAAATTGGGAGTTGTTGTTGGTGAAATATAATAGTCATATTTTTTTCTATTTGGAGTATACGGCGGATAATTATATCTATCATTTCTCTTTTCTTTTTCAATAACCCTTTCAATAATACGTTCTTTGACAGGCGACTCGTCCTCTTCTGGGACGAGTTCACCTGACTTAATTTTATTTATCTCTTTCTCAAGCTTCTTAATCTCTGCTTGGTGTCTCTTTATATCCATCTCTCTAGAAGCTATCGCCTTTGCCAACTTTTTATTGACCTCTTTTTTGGCCAGTTCCTCTGGAGTTTTTTCTTCCACCATTTTGCACCTCCTCTATTGTTGTATCATCAAGTTTTTCTTTAAGTTCTTCTATCTCTTTCTTAAGTCTATCTATTTCCATTTGTTTGTCTTGAAGTCTATATTCATATCCTTCCAATAAACCTAAAGTGACACCTTTAGCCATATATTCAATAGCTTCCCTGGTATTAGCTTTATTCATTCCAAACATATCAAACATTTTCATCATCCTCTAATTTCTTCCATGTTGCATCTTCTAAATCAGTATCAGCAGTTTCTTGAATAAAATGTACTAAATTATTCTGCTTTAAAATATCCTGTATTATCCTTATCTCTTCTTGTAATACATCAACTTTTGCCTTAAGATATTCAAACTCTGTATAATTAGTCTCTTCTATCTTATCATCTGCTTTTATTGTATCACTTTTCTTCTTATCTTTTTCTTCTACCATATTAATTCCCTCCAATTAGTTTTATTAAACTATAAGCAATGAATATAATAATTCCAACACCTAATAGGCCTCCTACAACAATAAACATTATTAATGGGTCAGCCACTCCTGTTGCAACCTCTTGACCAGTAACATTCATAACTGCCACCACTTCCGCTTTTTAAAATACTTCTTATCTACTTTAGCATACTTTAATGATTTATCATATAATAAAAATGACCCGAGCGAAAACAGTAATGGTATTATATATACTATGGTTACAAAACCAAAATACATTGACTGCTTTACATTACTTGGTATTTTACTTGCTTCTTTCACAAGTTCCGGATGAAGTATTCCTTGAATATTACTGTAACATCCAAAGCTAACTAATAGTGTACCTAACACCATCATTATAATAGTCATATAGTACCAAAAATTACTTGGGTATATATTACGATTACAATAATACCATAATGCACCTATTACAATAACTTTAAATGCTATTAATATATAAATGTTTTTACTCAGTAAAAACAAAGGGTTAGCTTCTCCATCCAAAATAAAAAATGCAGTTACACTATCTACGATATTAGCAACTAAAAAAATCCAAAATAAAATAAATATATAAGGATTTTTTTCTCTCATCCGACCAGTCCTAGATAGGTAATCATAAGAGCTAATATTGCTCCCCAAAATGCACCAAACAAAGCTACAACTACAAGAAGCCATCTACTAAGACTTCGTTCTTCAGCCATAAACTCCATAAGGGTTTTCTTTTGTTCTTTTGCCATTTTATTGCCTCCAACTCTTTTAATATTCAACATTAATGATATGCCTACCATTAATAACTTGATTGTCAAGTCTTATTGATGTTTGATTGTCAATAGCATCATCTATTTGTGAAAGAAACTCGCCAAGTTCCTGAACATCCTTTTCAACTGCAACTTGTCTTCCATCACTAAAAGATATTAAAACTTCTACTGGTTGTGATGGCATCTGTTGCGGCATAACTTGTTGCTGTGCCATAGCTTGTTGTTGTGCCATAGCTTGTTGTTGTGCCATAGCTTGTTGTTGTGCTATTCGTTGTTGTAATAGTTGTTGCTGAGCTAGTTGTTCTTGTTGCTGTTCCATTAATTGTTTTTGTCTCATCTGTTCTTCAAACTCTGCCATTTGTCTCTGTACTTCTTGTTGCTGTCTAAACATCTCCTGTTGTTCAGCAATTCTTCTTGCCTGTTCATTAGGGTCTGGAATATTATACATTGCTTGTTCTTGTGGAATATCTAATGGTGGTATCTCATCAGGCACATCTTGTTGTTGACTTGGTACATTTATTGGTGGTAATTCATTAGGTACCTCTTGTCTCTGTTGTGCAGGCTGTGAAGCCGGCTGTTGTGGCTGTGTAGGTGCTTGTGACGCCTCATCAACTTTCTGTAACTTGCCATCTTTTATTGTTAGCTTCTTTGTCATTTTTTTCAAATCCTCCTTTATCTTATCCATTTGAGCTTTCTTCTTCTTTATCTCTTTGATAAGTTTTTTCTCTTCTGGTTCTCTTTTAAAGATTCCCAAAAACGTCTTACTTTTTTCTGGCATATTTCCTCAACCTCTCTCTTGCTTCCGGAGTTATGATGCTCATTTTTTCATACGTGGTTGTTTGTAATACTTGAGCTAACTGTGCTTCAGTTAGCATTATTTTAAGCTGTGTTCTATCAACCTTTTGTTGTTTTACAGTAGTAATAGATACACTTATCTTTGTCTCCTTATCTTGGTATTTATCCCATTCACGTTCTTTTAAATACGTCTTTACTTTTATTTTAAGCATCTCTTCTATTTCATCCAGTTGCTTTCTTATATTGGTAACTTCTCTCCATTTAGAAAGAATTGAAGATATATTCTTCTCATCCAATCCTTCTAATAATACTTCAACTTTTTCCATGTTACAACACTCTTCTTTGGCTTACGCCTTTAATGCTATTACTTTTGCCACTGGCATTTCTTTTAGTGGAGTATTAAGTAGCTTCTCTGCCTGTCTATGAAATAAATTCTCTATATGTGGAGTAATCTGTTCACCATGTGTTAGATAATGCGTAATTGCATTATACAATTCCCATCTAGTAAACTTGTTCTTTTTCTTTTTGGGGTCATCCCAAACATATGATATACTCTTCTTTTTTGATTTCTTATCAGTAACCTGCACTATACTAATGCCAAGTCTTTTAAGTATCTCTTCTCTGTGTTTTAATTGTGAAAATAGTTTCTCTATAATTCTACAACTAATATCCCATTCAATACTATCTTTCATACTTGATGAAACCCAAACTTGTAAGTCATTATTCTCATTAATTATTTGATGAAGTTTTTTCTCAATGAACCCTTCAATCTCTTTAATCATTTTTGAATGATGTTTTATAGAAACAGTTCTTTCATCTCTTGTTATAATCATTCCATTAGTGCAAGCAAGTCTAGTAAACCTAGGCATCACATAAAGTCCTGTACTCTTGTCATAACTATTAATTAATCTAATGCCTGTTGTAAACTCTTCATTCAGTTTATCAAACTTTAAGTTTCTTCCAGTAAACTCTATATCTGCAAATGCTCTATTCCCACTCTGTTTTAATGTCATAACAAAAGAAATATTAAGTCTATCTAATGCAGTAGCAAAACCATCAAAGTATTCTTTATGTTGTATTAAATTATATTGAGGAATAACAGCAGCACAAAAAGCACCTTTACTTACATTATAAATTCCAATATAATTATCTATATCTTTTATTGACCCGCCTACATCTATCTTCAAAGGATAAGCTTGTGCCTTATCCAATTGACTTGTTGCCTTTTTTACTTCTTCTAATCCTTTACATACGTGGATTTGATGTTGTTTCATTTTTTATTCACCTCAAATTGTTCCTATATTAGCGTAAAACATTATCACTATATAAATGTTATGAATAATCAGGACTATAAATCTTTTAAAAGATTATCTAATTCCTCATCACTCATCTCATCCTCCTTATCTTTTTTATTTGTTTGCATAACTTTTTTAGGTGCTATGTTATTGTCCTCTTCTTTATCAGTAAATAAAAACCTAATGAATAAATAAATAATACCACCAGTAAAAATAATAACTCCTAATATTACTCCAACCATCATAATAAAATTCCACCCGCCTGGTATTTCAGGCATCTTAAACTTCTCTTTTATTTTATCAATAGGTTTCATACCAACATAAATATCATTAAAGTTATCAGTTCGCTTTCCTTCATCATGAATTACAACACCTTCTCGAACTATTGTACCTCTATCTTTTTCTGATAGAACATTATATTCAAGAACTATATCATAAACATTTTTTGTGGTATTTTTTGTAGATAAAATAATTGATAAAGGTTCACCATTATTACATGGACATTTCCAAAAATTGATATGTTCTTCTTTACAATCATTAATTATATATTCACCTCTACTAATATTATCTTCTCCCCTTACTTTAATTGAAGCATCATCATAACAATTAATAGTTTTTAGTGTGTAAGACTCTCCCGCATCAATTGCCGAAACACATTGTATAAATAATACAAACATTACGACAAACAACGTAAATCTCGCTCTATCTTTGTACATCATTATATTTCACCTGTTTTTCCGATAACAATAAACAGCCATACAAATTGCATCAGCAATACCATCATGGTCTTTTGTTGTCCTCTCTGTTGCTTTCAAATCTATATTTGGAAATTTCTTTTTACAGAAATTAATGCTTGCAGTTTTAGTGTCGCTTGTTACTCCTTCAAATAAATCCTTCTGCCATACTTTAGGGTCAACTATTTCATAAGACATATTAAGAGAAGAAAGAATACCTTGCATTATGCCATATCCAAATCCATTCATAAAACAAGCTCTTTTTCCACTAATTGGTCTAACGTGAGCTTTCTCTAACATCACGAAAGTATTTTTTCGATTCTTAATCTCCTTTAATATCTCTACTATTCTATTAACATCATATTCAGTCTTCTTACTTTTTATTACAGGCATAACCCATTTACCAATAACAGACTGTGCTCTATTAATAACAGCGATGCCTCCATTAAGTCCATTATCAATTCCTACATATAACATTAAATATCACCATTCATCTCTCTAACCAAATCCATAACTTCCTCATCTTCTGTTTCTTTATCTTTCTTTTTCTTCTTAAAAAATAGTACAAATAACAAAACTATAAACATGATTCCCATACCAAGCAATAATATCCAAAACCACCAAGGTATTTTTGCTTCTTCTTGTATTTCATTATTTATTATTGGTTCTTTTTTATTTTCTGGTTCTTTAGGAATAACAGTTTCAGGTTTAGGTTTATCAACTGGCGGTGTAGGAATAGTTTCTTCAATTGTTTCATTTGTAACTCCTGTATTATTGTTTAACGCAACAAAACCTCCTGAAGCATGACTTGATGAACTACTCTCATCATCATCTCCGCCACCACCACTATTATCATTATTATTGTTATTTGAATCAGTTCCAACTGTTACAGAAAAATTTGCTCCTGGAACATCAACATGAACAGCATGAACAACACTAATTAGGAATATCATCATCACCATGAATATACATAGTCTTCTCATTTTTATACCTCCAAATAAAAGACAAAAAATAAAATAAAAAATTTTATGCAGTTACATTATAATTAAAGTCTACACTAAAATCATAACTACCACTTGGAGCACTTTCCGGTATTGGAATTTGCACATACATTGTGGTATTAACTGCATCACTTGGGTCATTGTCTACACACATATCAAGTCCAGGTTCTCCAAAGTCAATTACATCATCAACATAGGAAATAAATCCTGTGCCATCCCAATACCCTCCTGCATTTGCATTACAGAATACAAATGGTTGAGTATCTTCATTAACTTGTAATGTTGTAGGTCCAACAAGGTCACTCATTCTAATTCTAATGTCATTAATGTTATTGAAATACATCTCTATTCCAAGTACAATATCTCCACCAGCTTGTGTCTCATCAACAACCATAAAATACCTAGGTTCATTCCAGAATGTTCCTTCTACAATACTGAAATTTAATGGCACTACTGCACCATCATCATAGGTCAATACATATAGCGTATCAAGACAGTTGTTATAGTCATCACATCCTCTAAACGTATAGAATAAAGTCTGCTCCATTGAGAAGTTTACTGCCCAATCAATGTTATCTCCATATCCCAAATCAGCAATTAATATTCCACCACTATAAACGAGTAGTGATACATTTTCTGTATACTGTATATTAATTGGCACATCACTATAATTCACTGTTGTTCCACTTGGTGGAGTAATCACTGGAGCAGTAGGCGGAGTAGTATCCTGTGCAACACCATTAACTGGACCACTAAGTGAACTCTCCTGTCCAACAGTATCTACAGCACTTACTTGATATACATAAGTTGTTCCTGTAATCAATCCTATATCTCCATACATTGTTGTTCCAGCTGGCAGAGTTGTTTCATCTGCTATTAAGACACTATCCCTATACAATCTATATCCAAGAAGGTCGCCTTCAACGTTGTCATCCCAATCTAACATTACTGATGTCTCATCATTTGCAAACACTACCAATCCTGTTGGTGTTGCTGGTATATTATTCACTGTGAAATAATATGTAGGCCCAACAATACTATTAAGAATCGGATACCAACTGTGTGTTGTGTTGTCTGTTAGTCCACTTAAATCCAAAGTCATTGTAGATTGATTTCCTACAAAGACCATTACTCCTTGGTCTATTCCATCCAACCAAAGATTTGCACTTGTAATGGTATCATTAGTTTCAATACCAAAAAAGACGTTACCATCATTAACTGGTATCTGACTGCCGTTCGCAGGAGTTTCACCAATAAAACTTAAATCATAAGCACTAACTCCTACAACCATTAAAAGTGCAAACATTATACTTAATGCACTTAATCTATTTTTCATTTTTCTTTACCTCCTATATTGTTTTCTCAAATTCTTCTAACGTTTTTTGAACGGGTTTTTCTAAGTCAACGTCTTGTCCTGCAACTACTAACATTATAATTAAAAATAAAATCATTAAAAAATAATGACCAGTCATCATTGATACCATTGTAATAAACCATCCAATTAATATTGCAATGACCGAAACAAACCACCATATATTATATCTCATTTTAAAAATCAAATATATTTTTTGTTACAACAGGTTTTATGAAATAATCTAATTCATTCCATACATTATCTAAATTAATATTATCAAGTCTTAACTTATTCTCTTTAAATTCTTCTATACTGCAAAAATGTTTTCCCTTGCCTATTCCTATACCTGATGTATTTGGAATTAAAAAATGTATTCCTGGACCATACTTCTGTGCTATCTGAGCAGCCAAACAAGTAGGTGCCTTATACTGTTCAAAGTTGCCAACTTCCTTTCTCATTACAGCTAACATTAGGTCCTCTTCAAGTAGTTTCATAATTAAGTTCTTTATAAATGTTTTGTTAAATTTGATTGTTCCTTTCTTAATTTCAGGTACAAGATGTTCCCAGAATATCTTTCTAGACAGAGCTGAATTATTTTTCTTTTTAATTCCAAGATTTTTAATAACTACTCTATCATCTTCAGTTACATAGATATAATTCTTTTTCATAAACCCTAATGCTTTATTCATCATATCATCAGCATCTAATTTATCATCCGTTTCTTTATCTTTATTTCCTCCTTTAAAAAAGAACATATATTTTATTCTATCATCTATTCCCATATCAAAAGTTTCCTGTGGAAACGGAACACTATCTTTAATATCTTTAATAATGTTTGCTCTGACATCAAGCAACTTTTCCTCATCTTTTAAATGGTCCAACACATAGACAGAATCAGTATCAGTATAAATAACTTTATAACCAGCTTCTTTAAATTTTTTCCTTGCATATTTAGTCCATTGTCTTCCAAGTCTAGTACAATCTCCTCCTGCAACTCTATCATATACTTTTTTATAATAGGGATTATTTAATATTCCATAAACAATATTAATAAATATCTTTAATGTATATTCTCGTCTATCTTTTTCTTTTTTATATTTAACTCTATCAGCATACCAACCTTTTAATAGCTCACCAACTCCTGCTAACTCATCAGCAAAATATGTGCCTTCAACTCGCCACTTTCCTGCACCACTCCATACAGGTCTATCATCATTATCTAACATCTCTTTTTTTCTTCCATATAAATTACACTGCATCATAATATGAGGATACAGACTATTAAAGTCTAAGCAATATATTTTGCCTTCAAACTTTTCTCCAGCAGGATATGATACATACCCTCCACTAATTCTTTCATCATCTGCTCCTTGACCATGCTCTTCTTCCCAATTAAGAGCTTTACAAATTGCTTTATAGGCCAATCCTGCCATGCTCTTTGTTAAATAATATTTCTTACTAACGTCCTCTTCATTAAGGAATACTTTAAATCCATCAAAATAATCCTCTACCCATTCATAAAGTTTTTTAGTAACTTCAATATCTCTTTTAGTGTACTTCATAATTTCTTCAGTCTCTTCTTTTGTCCAAGTTTCTTTCTTAAACAAATTATAATCAATCTCTTTTTTACCATCTTCTTCATTAACAATTCCTAATAATTCTGTAATATACTTAAGACTGTATTCCATTATTAGGTCACCAAGCATACCCTTCTTTATTTTCATTTGAGAAGCTCTCTGCTTAAATATATTACGTAGGTCTATAAATCGTTTATATTCTAGATTAATGCCTTCTCTTTTTAACACTGGATTATCATACCCTGGCTGTAAATGAGTTCCTACATTATTAAAACCAACTAAGAATTTATGAGCATTAATAATCTTCTGTATTTGTTCTTTATTAGTAAGCAAATAATATTTATTTGTTTTATAAGAATAGCAGCCAAAGATTCTAAGCCTATCTTTAGAAGAATCAGGCTTACCAAAAACCCGAGTTTCTATATCATAAATTAAAACGTTCTCTCCTATTTCAACCATTCTTCCATTTGACTTAAAAATAAGTTTTTATCTTTCACTTTATTAATGTTGTTTTTCTTTAGCCATCTACGTCTTCCAATAATGTAATATACAATACCAAAAACATCAGCTATAAATACAGCACCAATGATAGTAAAAACTGAATTAAATATTGTAGATAAATTTTCCACTGTAATCATTATTGGTTCCTGTAATTCAATAAATGTATCATTTGTAAAAATAAGATATACTAAAAAGATTGTATTAGTCATCATATAAGCAATTGCAATTAAAGACAAACAAATAAACTTCCAACTAATATTAGGATGATAGCCAAACCTATAATCATATTCCTCTCTTTGTTCTTTACTCATTCCTTTATATGTGGGCCAATTCATTTTTAAAAATCAAATATTCCAGATTGTTTGCCTCCTTCTCTGTTTTGTACCATTTCATCTTTATATTTCTGTAATGCGTAATCATGTCCTCTCTCTACTGTTAAGTCAATAATATCAAAAGCCTTCATTATTTTATCTGCTAAATGTGGTTCAAAATTATATTGAACAAACTCTCTTAATTTAGCTGGATGATTTATTATGCCTTTAACATAATTATTCCATCTAATATTTAAGATAAGATTATGTACACTTATTAGTCCTCCTAAAGCAGGATGATTTGTTTTAATCATCTCACCTAACTTGTCTCCAATAAGTCTACAAGCTACACAATCACAAATATCATTTGCATTATCAAAATATACTATATCATTTTTGTTATGTACTTCACTGTCCTCTCCTAAATTATGTTCACTAACAAACCTAAGTTTTCTATTCATCATAAACGGCAATAAATAACTTCTATACTGTGTACCTATATCGTAGCTACTACTGTCAAAAGTAATCGGCTGTTTAATATGTTTATTAGCATAATAAATTACGATAGAACGACTTAGATTACCTATTCCCAAAAAATGGACTGGCTTACTAATATTATTCATTACAAATACACAAGTCTCAGCTAATGTTATTGGATTAATATTTGGAGCTTTAACACAATAGCCATCCAAATATGCATCATCCCTTATTACATTATGCCATTTTGAATATTCATTATAGTTCCTACCCTGTATAATTCCGAAGAAATTAAAATGAGGATACTTATCTCTATCTCTAAACTTCTTTGTAACTTCAATATTTTCTTTGCTCTTTTCAGCATGCTTAATAAAACCTTTACTATCAAAAAGCCACCCACCAAAACTTCCTGGTTTATTAGTTCCATCTTTAGGAGTAATGAAAGGAAGGCTATCTACACTAAATCCAATATGTGAATGTTCCTGTTGCCATTTAAATACTTCTTCAGGCTTGTTCTTTACTTTATTCAATGTTATTTCCTGAAGTCCTCCACTGTCTGCCAATATAACACTATCATCAAGAAGCATTCCTTTCTCTTTAATTCTCTTAAAAAGGTCATCATGATGATATGGATTAATAAGAAAAACATTATGTTTAAAGATTCCATCCTTTGTATAGAAAGTAGGCCTCTTGCCATCTATAAATAGGTCTTCCCTTAATGCACAATTAAGTACACTCCCATTTAAGACAGGTACGTAATTTATATCTTTTAGTTTCATTGTATAATCATCAACTCCTCCTCTCCTATTGTTAGCGTAAAGCAACCTTTATGTCCTTTAACTTCTATCTCTTTTTCTTCTAAATTATTATCAATCTTTTTTAGTCTATCAATATTCTTTTCTTTTCTTACTCCCTCTTCTAATAAAGATTGAATAGTTTTTTTATCAAGTTTTTTAGCTAATTTTTTAGCAATACTTTGAACTATTTTTAATCGTTCTTTATCATCAACTTTTTTCAAAGTAATTACAACTTTATCTTTGGTTTCTTTTTTACTTTCAACTCTCAATAACTCAGCAGGTCGGTCTAGTTGGTCTAGAAAATTATTTATCTCCTTATCCCTTTCATCTCTGTTCTTATCCCATACTTTTACAAAATCTTTTCTTGTTGGTTTTTTCTTTCTACTATATAACTTATAGATTTCAGCAACAACTTCTCTTGCATGCTTTACTGCGTAATGAACTGTATCTTCTCTTTCCTTTTCTGGTTTCCATACTTTAAGAAGTTTACCTTTTTCAAACTGGTCCATAATTATATCATCCAATCCAATTTCAAAACATTCCATATCTGGCATTATTATCACCTAATATAATTTATCTTCTCCTTTCAATGTTAAATAAGCTGAATGTATTACACCCACTATTAAAATAAACATTCCGAATCCACTAATCCAACCTGGTAAATGCCAACGAAATATATTAGTTATTATTGGTATTACAAATATAAAAATGCCAAGATACAATAATGGACTAACTTTTGTTCCTTCCATATTCATCTCCTCCTTTATACGTTCTTAAATAATAAGTGCAAACATTGGTACCAGTTATTTCTCTTTGATATTTACACACGCCTGGTTCTAAAACACATTGTTCAACAATAGCACCACAACGGTCTATAGGTTTACTAAAGGTTTTTCCTTCCTCGGAAAGACACTTATCAACATCATCATCGACTCCCATTTTTCATTATCCTAATCATTTTAGGTATAGCTTCTAATGACTGTTTTTTAATTTTTTCCTGATTGTTTTTTAAGTTTAATTGTATCACATGACTTGAATAATATTTTAACACAAAATTCTCAAGTTTTTTTCTAGCTTCACCTTTTGATTTATATCTAAACATTGGATGATATAATTCAATATAAGATAATCTATTAGGTACAAGAGGTATAGCTCCTAACATCATTGCTTCCACTGTTCCGATACCAAAAGTTTCTTGATGGCTTGCACTAAAAGCAACTTTAGCGTTCGCAATTAATTCATAATAATCCTTTTTTCCTTTAGTTACTTCCATAGTCTTAACAAATTTAAATTTTCTTATTCTTTGTTTTAATATATCAAAAACTTCTGGTGCCTTTTCTATATCTAATCTATGAGGAAAAACAATAAGGTTTTCCTTTCTTAAAGGTTTCTCTTCTACCAAAGAATTTATCTCAGCATCCCAATCCATAGGAAAACCAACAACATATATTTTTTCAGCATCTATATCTTTAAACTTCTTTAATATAATCTCTTTATGAAAATTAGTTGATACAAAACTTCCATTTAAAGCTCTAAACCATCCCTCTTCATTATATGATGCCCATTCACCTAAACCTGCTTGTGTAATAAAATCCCATTCATCCCAAGTGCCTGCGTGCCAATAAGCATATATTTTAATAGGTACGCTATTAAGTTGTGACATATATCTTAATGCAGTAATACCAAAATGCCAACCATCCATAAATATAAAAGTATCATTCTTTTTTATCTCATTATTAAAGAACATTCTAGACATCTTTTCAACTTGTATAGCCTTCCACATATTTGTTTGGTTAATATCTAAAAACCTTCCTTTCTCAATTCCTTCAGATAGTGTTTCACCATCAATATATTTGACATTATAAGACTTAGAGAATTCTTTTTTCCAAAACGAATACCACTGTTTTGTATAACGTTGTTCTATCGGTTCCAACGTAACTACATATAAATTAGTTTTTTTTCCCATCTTCCCTCATTTTTTGTTTAATAAAAAGATAAAAATAAAAATAAAACAATTATTTATTCCTTCTCTGTAAGAAGAAAGTCTTTTTCATCCCAAGCATACTGTTGCCATCTCTTCTCCTTTTGCTTTTTCACCAGTCCAATAATTGTCTTAGCCTGTGTTTTAATCTTAGCTTTATCTCTTCCTGGTTTTTCCTCGGCAACACTATCAACAACTGCATCAATATTCTTCAAAGACTTCTTCATTAGATTTTTTATAATCAACATTGTGTAGCTGTTCTCTCTTGGCTTCCTACCAATACTCTTCTTCTCTTCAGTCTCATTTGTCATTTTTTGTTCCTCCATTTTAGATTGTTTTTTCTCCTCATCCTCTCTCATCTTATTTAATGTGAGGATGTTTTGTTCTTCAATTTTTTTATCTACTTGTTCTATCTGTGTATTATACGTCTCTTCATCAATCTCTTTTTTATCATGCTTCCGAATTAACTCATGCTTCTCACGAATTAATTTGGTAATCTCCTCATTTTGATATGTCATTTAAACACCTCTATTTTTATAAAGTATAATCACTATAAAAATTTATTGATTCGGATAATCCATTAACACCCCATTTTCACCGTCTTCACTAACTTCTATTCTAATATGTCTTCTTGGATATTTGTTTTTAATCTTTTCATATAAATAATCAGCCATCATCTCACAACTCTTCTTAAGAAGTTTTTGTTTAACATATTCAAGCCATTCTTCAACCTCATGCTTAAACATTATAAATTCTATTTCTCTATCATTATGAAAAATCTCAATATAAACTTTAAAATGAAATATATGTCTATGAAGTGCTCTTAAAAAACCAACTTCGTCTGGTGCATCAGGATAATTATGAATCATTTCCTTTTGTGCTTTAACCCAAATAAAGTTAGTCATTTCTATTCACCCAATCCATAAACTCTGCTCTTGCAGCAGCATCTGTTTTAAATGTTCCTCTTAAATGAACCGTTCTCATTTTACCTTTCTTTTTTGCTCCTCTCATTGTTTTACAAAGATGTTCAGCCTCAATAACTAAACCCATTGCAAGAGGTTTATTCCAACTAGCTTTTGAAATATGTAGAGCATCATACAAGTCTTCTACAACATCATGAACTAACCTTTCTTGAACTTGTAGCTTAGCAGCATGAAAATCAACAATCCTAGCAACTTTGCTTAGTCCTAATATTTTACCTTTAGTTGCGGGAATATAAGCAAACCAATACTTTCCAAAAAACGGAACCATATGATGTTCACAATGTGAATAAAAATTTCCTGTATCACAAATCATCTGGTCATAAACAATTCCATCAGTTCCATTATCAAACGTTGTTATTTTAGGTTTATTCTTTTCATCATAACCTCTAAATATTTCCTTCCACATCTTAACAACTCTATCAGGAGTATCTTTAAGACCTGGCCTCTTAGGGTCATCCCCTATAAATTCAATAATCTTTTTTACATTATCTACTGTCATTTTAAATTCCTCCCATCAAATTCCCATAATAACTTTCTAAAGTTTGGAACAAAATTATATCCATAATATTTTGCTCTACTCATTACAAAATCAAATACCTGTTCATCTTTAGGACATAAAAATACTCTTGCTTTTGGTATTCCAAACTCTCTTACTATTAAGTTGGCCTCATCTATTTCATCATCATTTTTAACAACAAATCTAAAATTGGCACTTGCTTCATTAAACCAATTTAAAATTACAGGTTTAATTCTATCATCATATTCTAGATTACTATTCTTAAGTTGTACTGTCACATTAAAAATAATATTATCAAAGTTTGTAAGCCCAACTGGTCTAATTGTTCCTTTAGTATTAATCTCAAATATGATTTTCGGATTTTGTTTTTTGGCCTTCTTTATAAACTTTGGAAGGTCGTCTCTTTCTATAAATGGTTCACCAACTAATGATACTCTTGGAAAATGTATAACCTGTTCAACAAGGTCATCAACACTTAAATTAACTCCCATATCATTAATATCAACAAAAAAGGAAAACCTTCCAATATTAATATTACCTGTGAATGAAACAAATGTTTCTTTTACTTTAATCTCCATCACCTCTTACAATCACTTCTTTTATATCACTTTCATCCTGTAATTCATAAGTAGCATAACTTGTATCAGTTTCATATAATACAGCTTTAATACAAATTAAATCATGTTCGCCAATAGCAAATCTTTTATTAAGTTCTTCAACAATCCATTTAGCCATATTTTCAGCAGTAAGTCTAAATGGGAATGGAGCAAGCTTCTGATTAATTTTCTTTTTAAGATAATCTGCAATTTCACTGCTTGTTTTATCTTTTATATTATAAGCAAATGCATGGTCAAAACTATCAACTATAACATTGTTTACTATCTTCTTAAGGAATTTAAAATCACATACCATTCCTTCACTAGATTTGTTGAGGTCACTAAAAACTTCACCAACTCCTTTTTTAACAGTAAGTAATAGTTTATAATTATGGCCATGAACACCATGACAAAGACCATCATGTCCCTCAAGCCTATGCGCCATTTCCCATTTAAACTCTTTAGTAACTGCTAACATATTTAATCACCTTCTTTCTCTTCCTCGTCATCTCCCTCAGGTTCTGATTCTTCATCTGTGTCGACTTCTGGCTCTGACTCCTCATCTGATTCTTCTTCTACTGGGTCACCATTACCGTCAACCTTTGCACCTGTTTCATCCTCTGTATGTCCATTCTCATCTAATCCACTCTCATCAACTTCTTCCTGTACTTCTTCCTGTACTTCTTCTTTTATTTCTTCTTCACTCATTTTGTTTACCTCCATTCTTTTTTTATTTAGTTGTTCCTTCTGAAACTTTGATGCTCTTCTAAAATTTTCAAAATTATCATCAGTTATGCCAATCCTTTCAAAGAGAGTTTCTATATCATTTGCAACTTTTAATCCCTCTTCTGTAAAACTTAAATTATTTTGTCTGCCTTGTTTTTCAACAATTAACCAATTATTTCTTTCCATCTCTCTTATGATATGATGAATATGTGAATATGTAATCATTAAAGCAACTTGTATTTCAGACATTGTTTTCATCTTTTTATTTATAGCTCTAAACACAAAAAAAATATCTGGCATTATTAAATATTTCTTAGTCATAACATCACCTACATTCCAAACGCTTCTAATCCTCTCTGTTTGTTATCTTCTTTATTTGTTTCTTTCATTTGATTAAAGTTTAAATAATATTTTTTCCAATACTTCTTTGGTATACCATAAAATCTAAACCAATTAGGCATATCCGATTTTATTGCATTTATTAGTCTTTCTTTAGTTGAATTATAATCATTATCAGACAACTTAAAATGTCTTCTAACTAAACTTAATATAAAATCATACTCCTCATCTTCAGTTGCTTTTTTAATATATTTAACAAATGGTGCTTTCTCTGATTTTGGAATAATGCTCCAAGCTAAACTTAAATACATTTTTGGTGGCAACATAAAAACATATTTATCAAGCCATCGTGTTTGTACTCTAAGTCTATCATTCATAGCAAGCCATCTCTGTATGACATAAGGCTGTATATCAGTATCTTCAATAGTTATAATCCAATCACATTTCTGATTAGTATATAACTCCTTTAATATCTGTATAATGTTCAAATTAATCTCCCTGTAATACTTTTATCTCTGAACTATATGTATTTGCTTGTTTAATTAAGCTGTCATGTTTATTAATTTTTTCATTGCCTTTTTCTCTCTCTAAATCACCTAATTTCCATTCCTCTCTACTATAATGTTTTGAAGCACTCTCAAAATATTCACAAGCTTCATACATAGCCCAATTTATATCAATCGTAATATTACAATAATTTATATATGATTGTAGTAATTTATTTTGTTTCTCATTAGTATATTCTTGTGCTGTTTTAAAATATTGTATTGCATTTTGATGATTTGTGTTTGCTTTAAAATAATAAGTTCTCGCTTCTTCACAAAATCCAATTGATTCAGCAAACATACTTTCATCATAATAATACATCCATAATTCAAAATATCTTTCAGCATCAGCTTTAGCTAATAAAGCTAAAAAATATTCATCTTTAGCATTTTGATAGTACTTCATATATTGTTCTCTACTTTCTATGTTTTGTTCAAGTTCTTGATATTGTATCTCCAACAAATTATATTCTTCTTGTGTTATGCAATTCTGATTGCTACAACCAAAAAGTAAAAGCACAACAAATAAAATAAATATTCTTTTCATTTTACCATCTCCAATATTGATGTTACAAATATTATTTTTGGGTCACTGCCCCAGGCTATATCCTTTTCATTACGACAACATATCTGAATCAACTTAATATTAATTGGTTCCTCTGTCAATGCTCTCTGCCAAAAAAATGTATTAAGTTCTCTAGGGTCAACTGTTGTTGCCATAACAACTTTTTTAATCTCTTGCCAATTCTTCTCTTTAAGCATCTTCCACATATTTTCAAAGACTTCATTAGTAGGTTTTACATTTTCCTCAGTTACTGAAAGTCCTTCAGTCTTTAAATCCTGTAATGCTAAAACGCAGTTTCTTATACTAGGATAATTTTTCTCTACCAATAAATTGATTCCTTTATCATCATATTGCATCTCCTCATTCTCACAAATCATTTTAAGATAATTAAATATCTCTGGCTTCTCTGGATATGCAAAAGGTATTGTAACACATCTTGATTTTAACGGTTCAATAACCTTGTTAATGTTATTACAAGTTAATATAAAGAATACATTACTACTATATGTTTCCATAACGTTCCTTAAAGCATCTTGACTTGCTTTAAGCATGCCATCAAACTCATCTAAAAATACTGCTCTTCTCAATCCCTGCTTGCTACTTTGTGTAATAGCAAATTCTTTAACTTTATCTCTGATAACCTCAATCTTCCTATCATCAGAACTATTTAATATTAATGAATCACATCCTAATTCATTAATAATAGCTTTTGCTAAAGTGGTCTTTCCTGTGCCAGGTGTTTTACTATAAAACAAAAAATGTGGTATAGCTTTTGGGTCTTTAAGATATTTGAGTATCTTATCTCTAAAACCTCCTACTATCTCATTAACCTTTTTAGGTCTATACTTCTCAGTCCAAATCGCGTTCTCTGGTTTCATCTTCATCCTCTCTATTTATTTGACGTATATTAACTGCTGGTTCAGCTGCTTGAATTTGAGTTTCCAAATGAATTCGAGTAGCCTCAAACTCAACATCAGGAACATCAACATCTAAAGTTGCCAATACTGTTGGTAAGATTCTTGGACCAACAGTAAGAGCATCATGATTCGGTTTGTTTGATACAGCAAACTTTAAATGCCCTTTATCTTTACCAATCCTTAAATATACTCTTCCTTTCATTTTAAACTGGTTGTGTTTCTAAAAGTTTCATATCATTGATTGCAACAAATTTCTGCTCATCACTTCCAATATTCATATACTTCTTATTTGATTTTAAAAAATCTAAAACATTTCCTAAACGTCTTTCAATTCTATCTGAAAATAATATTTCAACTAACATCTTTTTATTAGTTGACATTTTTGATAAAACGTTTGTTGAAATTCCCACAGCATTATTATACATCTTCATAAGCGTTTGTTCCTTCCGTTTAACTAAATACATCTCTTCTCCATTATATACAATAGTCTGTGGATTTGGAATAATTCCAACATCATTTACCATTTATTCCTCCTCAACTCTAGGAGCCACTATAACTGTTATCACTGAATCCTCTGTCTTTTCCATTAGTCTAGCAGGATAATCAGTTTTAACACTCATTTCAATATTGCCTGTCAAAGCTTTTGTTGAATCAATTAGTGGTTCACCAAAATCTACCTTTGCTCCGCCTTTACAAGTAGGTGCCTCAAGAATTGTCTCAAACTTATATTTTCCTGTATTAGAAAATTTAACTTTCTTTTCCTCGGTATTTATTGATAACTTTGCGTCTTTATTCATAGCAACATCATCATATATCTCTTTAAGTTTTTTGCCTGTAATAGTAAAAGTATCTTCAAACTCTAAATCAGGTTGTCCAGTATCTACCTCTAAAAAGTCCTCAGATACTAATTCAATATCTACCTTCTTGTTGTCACCCTTAATAGTTAAAAGATTACCTTCTTTATTTAGAACTATTAACTCACCAAACCTTTCAATAACTTTAATAACATTCTCAAATCCATTAACTCCTACATTACCTAATTCTTCATATTCCTTAAAAGCAGATGTTTTAAGCCATGCCATAATTCTAGACTGTTTAGCAGCAGCATTAGCATCTATTTTCAAACCTTCCTTTTCAAATCTAAGAACACATTCACTGATGCCTTGTGTGCCATCCATTTTTACTTTCTTTAGAAATTCAACCAACTTCTTTTTTTCTATTTTCATTTTTGTCGAACCCTCCGTTTTTATGTTTTAAAAAATATAACCACTATATAAATGTAATGATTAATCACTTCCTAATCTTTTTCAATTCATACAAAATTATTATCTGAAGTATAATCATTACCGGCAATGCAATAGGTAATATGTAAGCAAATAAAATTCCAAATAATATACTAAACCAATCCATTTTTAACCTCCACTTTGTGTCCTTCACTTATTAGAGCTTTCCTTCTAGCTAAGCTTGCTCCTCTAAAAAAATTATGATAGTCCATAAAGTCTATATATAATGCCTTCTCTTTGCCATCCATTTTTCGTAATATTCTACCTAAAACCTGTATAGTTTTTACATCGCCTTTATTAGCAGCAGCATTAATAACCATATCTAATGATGGTATATCAATACCCTCTGCAAATATACTAATAGTGCTTATTAATACATTGAGCTTTCCATCAACAAAATCTTTAAACATCTCTTCTCTTTCCTTCTTATTAGTAGAACCATGAAGATATTTACTTTCAGGTAGCATCTCCTCAAGCATGTTACCATGCTCTATTAATTTAACAATAACCAATATCTTTTTATCACTATGTTTTTTTACTATATCTAATATTAAATTATTTCTATTTTGATTCTTGACTATAAAAGCATTATAAAAATCACTATAAACTTCTGATTCATTAATTAGGCCAGTCTTACATGATTGAGCTAAATCCTCTGCATCTCCTTTATCCATATATTCATCTATAAAATAAATTGTAGGACGCATAAGCCAATCATTTTCAATAAGCTTTTTACTACTTAAATCAAAAACAGTATAGCCAGCTACAGCATTAATCATCATATCATTACCATCGTCTCTGAATGCTGTGCCACTAATACCTAATCTATATTCACTTCCAATTAATTGTCTAGATATTTTAACATAACTCCTTGCAGCAACTTTGTGTGTCTCATCAAAAATACATAATCTTATACTTCTTAAATAAGATATTATTTCAACGTCTCTAATGTTCTTTATGATTGTCTGAACTGTTGCTACTGTAACCGGTTGTAAATCTCTAACACCACTTCCTAGCTGTCCTATTTTAATACCTAATGCTTTTTCCATTCGTTCTTTAGTCTGTTTCATTAGTTCTTTTTTATCAACTATAAATAATGTTCTCACTCCTAATCGTCGAATACACTCTATGGCAATTTCTGTTTTTCCGCCACCAGTACCAATTTGTAATATTCCTATCTTATTTTTTATAAATTCATCAACAGCTTCTAATTGATAATCTCTTAATTCAACATTATTTAAAAACTTCTCAGGCATATCAATTTTATCATTATTAAATTCTCTATTATCTATAATATTTATTTCAATCTCTTTTTTAGTATGCTCAGCATAATCATTAAGGGTTTTTTGTAAACCTGACATAAATCCTAAAGGAATTATTCTCTTTCTATAATTCCAAAACTCAACAGTTGTTCTAACATTAGGGTTAGCTTTTTTCATAAAATAAGCATTCTTTAATTCATAACTAAATTTCTTTTGTAGCCCAGCATGCAATAAATTTGATATTGGTCCATCAATTTGAATATTGTTTCCAATAATATGTAAAGTATATTTAAGTTTATTTTCTTTCTGTTGTGCACAAAAATTCTCATAGGGACAAAACATAAAACAACTTTCACATCTTTTGGGTTTGACATCTCCATCTCTTATTCGACTCATATTAAATCTAGTTGTTTCCTGCCAAGTATCCATTTCTTTAACATCTTTCTCTGTTGGTTGAAAGCTCAATTCACCTTTGCTTCCATTATATTTAAGATAATAAACAGTAACCTTTTTAGGCAATCTATTAAATTTTCTATAATATAAATAGCTATAAAACTTTAATTGTTTGGTGTACTCCTCTTCATTCTCTGGACGTCTAGTACTACTCTTCCAATCAATAAGTTCATCTTCTGTTGTATCAACAGCATCAATATAACCAACAACATCAGGATAAAATATTTTTAATTCAGTACTTGTTATATCTTTTTTCAAATTAATACCATTAATTACCATTAACCAATATTCATCTTTCTTTAATTTTATTTTACTCTCATCAAGTTTATATTTTTTCCATAATAATTCAAACTCATTCTTTAAATTCTCTAAAGAAATCTCTTTATTATTATAATGTTTTTCAAGAATTTTATGCATTACACTCCCCGCATTTGCATAACACATATCATCAATTACAGGAATCTTTTTAATATATTTATAATACCAACATAGTTGGCATTTTTCAAACATTGTATTTTGACTAAATGATGTTGGTTTATTCATTTTAATTCGAAATGGTCCTTTATTATTTTATTCCAATACTTGTCCTTTCCTATAAATAATGTTAAAAGCAACTCCTCTGTTCCAACACGGTGTGCTTTTTCAAGACAATTAATTTTTGACCATCTTTGATATGTGTATGGTTTTCCAATTCTACTTTTTTTACTGCATCTTCCTTTACAAGAACTTATACATCTTAATTTAACATAATCATCATAAATATCAATAACTCTACCAATTATGCCATTATTAAAATGATATACTTCTCCTATAAGATTTACTTTTGGCATCTTAAAAAGAAAAATTAAATAAAAGAACCAACAAAGTTTTTCTTTACCTTCTCTTCAGTCTGTGGATTTGTAACTTCTTCTGACTTTATTTTGACCTTAGGTTGTGAATTGAGAAATCCCATAAACTCTCTAAGATTAACTTCATTAATGTCCTTCTTCTTAAAGTCAGCATAAAGTCCTAATAGTCTACTTGCTTGATTCTTTCTATCCCTAGTTATTGTAGGGTGTGAATACTTTCCATCTCTATTAAATACTCTTACCCCACTATAAAACTCTTGCTGTCCATCCACATCATATAAAAGAACAAAAGTACAATACTTAAATTCTTTATCACCGGCTTTTGTTTTTTCCCAAGCTTTATCATTAGGGGGAAGTATTATGTCTGCTTTTTTAAGTACTACTTCTTTTCCGTCTAAATCAATTCTTGGCGGAGCCTTTGTTCCTTCAGGAGCTTTACTCCAATCATATGTTGTCCCTGCACTGCCTGAAGCAATCATATTATTTTGTCCTTCAGGTGTCGGTGAGAATTCTTGTTCTGGAGCTGATTCATCAACTTCCAAATTTTCAAACTCGTTTGTCTCTTCTGACATTTTTATCAACCTCCTTACGTAGTTTTTACGTCTATGTTTTGTAAATTATAACCAGTATATAAATGTGTTGATTTATCAAATCTTTTTATTTAATGACACTTTTGGTTTATAAGAAAAATCATCTGCTAATATTTTCATTGTTTTATCAACTACTTCCTTTCTTTTAATAGTATCTATATCTGCTTTTTCAAGTAATATAGTTTTTACTGGGTCCATAACATCACCTAATAGATTTTCTTCTTAACATCATTATCTTTTTTTGTTTCCTTAACACCTAGATTCTTTGCCATTCTACTAAGCATATCCTTCCCTTCAACCCTCAACTCCTCAGATGTTTCTTGACCGCTTGGTGTTTGTGATTGCATGCTTTTTGGTTTTTTTACTCCTTCTACTGCTTTCAAAAACCCTTTATCCATATCTTCATACCAAGTTGCATTTCTAGGACGATATCTTCCAGCATATTGTACCATTTTACATCACCTTATTTTGCATATAATTCCCATCTTCTTCCATAAGGAACAACACGATATGATTTAACTCTTTTAAGCATAACTAAATGCTGTCCTCTATCTTGCATATCTTTTTTTGTTCCATAACCTTTTGACTTATACCCTTGTTTTATTAGGTCTTTTCTATGTGTCATTTTATATTACCTCCCATTTTCTTTAATTTCTTTTCCATCTTTCTTAATTCAATATAATAACGTGGATGCTCTTTAAGATGGTCTAATGCAATCTTCCTAGCAACCTTTTTACTATTAGTGTGTTCCATTTCAACTAATGTTCCAATCTTTATTTGTTTTGGTGTTATATTTTTAATCATCATAATCACCAATTATATTTTCTATAATATCTTCAGCAAAATCATTTTCTTTACATTCTTTTCTTTTCATTTTCCCACCCTCTTTAATGTTACATAAGGACTATCACCTAAAATTCTCTCAATGTATTTCATGGCTTGTGTTGTATATTCAAAAACAGGAGTAAGTTTTCCATCAACTCTTACCCTTTTCATGTTCCTAGTATATACGACTGCGTATGGCATTTTGTTTTGTTTGAGTAACTTGTTGTTGATTATTTCCTTCCAATTTGTTTGCTAACCTCTTTAAAGACATAGCACCTAACTGTTGAATAGCATCCTGCCTTAATGGATTATCGGGTTGACAGTCTTTAGCATTAGGAACGCCATCTTTATCTCTATCATTATGCCAAGACTTTTTCTTCCCTATGGCATACTCAATTCCCTTCTCTACTGTCCATGTCATTTTCTTCCACCTATTGGAACAACTTGAAAATATTCTGTCTTCTTATAAGTCTTATTAATGTAGTCTTTTGCAGCTTTTACTGTCTCAAAAACCATTATTTGTTTTTTGTTTCTTGGATTCCTTAAATATTTATTCATATACTTCCGCCAAATTGCATACATTTATATCACCTATAATTTAGTTCATCTAACTGTCTTCTTTTTGATTTATACTCATCAGTTTTTGTATAATCATAACCATGTTCTTTTGCATATTCAATATTTTCATCTATTTCTTCCCATAATCTTTCTTTCTGTTTTTTCTTGTTTCCTAAAATATTACCAACAACATCCATTTTATATCACCTTAAATTATTGAATCAATTATTTCTTGTGCATCCATTTCCTGTGTTAATACTTTGCCTTTTCTTTTTCTATATCTACCATGAAGCGTTTTACCATGAACACCTTCTATCTCTGTCACTGTTCCAAGCTCTGGATACTTTCCTGATTTGCCTTGTCTTATTCTCATATTAATTACCTCCTATTTGGTTCTGCATCTAAAATATCTATAACACCATCATTATCACTATCTCTTTTTAATTTTTGCTCCTGCTCATAAATATAATCTTTATCAGTTTCAACAATATGTACTGGTATTGTTTTATATCCTAATTCTCTTGCTGCAATTGCTCGATGTCTACCTTCTTGTCCTATAGGTATTCCACGTCTAGTTTCAATATAAGGTGAAGCAACCATTCCTTCTTTTTGCATCAATCCTGATTTTATACTTTCATATCCTCGTTGTTGAGATTCCTGATATTCTCTCATCTCTTTTAAAGTTGGACCTTTAGAACCTCTTTTTCTAAATCTTTGAGTTGCTTCTTTATGTAATTGCTTAGTTGAAATTTGTCTTGGTCTAGAAATTGGCTCTTCATACTCTTCTTGTGTTCCTTTAAAAGAATGTGATTTCATAGCTAACTTCATATATTCATCAGGTGATATTTGCACTGTTTTTCTTTTATAACCATAACTTTCAGGATAATCAATAATTGGAGTACCTGATTTTAACATAAAATCCTGTTTCTTTCTATTATTAGGTTTACAATCAAATATGTTTTTTACTCCATCTTTATCCTTATCACCAAGAAATTTTTTCATTAATTTATCATTAGAAAAAATTTTTGATGGGAGTTGGCGACCTCCCACCAAAAAAGAGTTGTTGGCAACACGTCTAGAAGGAGCTTTCTTATTAGATAATGCTCTTTTTAGACTCTTATCTATGTCAATCATATTATTATTAAACCCTCAACCTTTATATATATATTTATTTATTATCCCTAGAAAAATACTCTTTAAACAAATAATCAAAATAATACTTAGTCTTCTCTTCACCATACTTCTTAAGGCACCCTTTAACAAATCTAGCCAACTGGTCATTATTATATATTGTCTTACCTTTAATAAAAGTTTCTTTACATTTCTCCATATCTTCAACAATATCTGTCCCTTCATTAAGTTCCATTATTCCATCAACTAATAAATGATTTTTCCATTCTAACGTCTTAGGTAAATATTCTACCCTCTTACTTTTGCCATACCATAAAGGATATAATGGAGGAATTAAATTTTGAATACAAAACTTATTTACAATATTTTCATCAAACTTAAATTTTTTATCTGGTAAATTTGTTGGAAGCATACCATGTCGCTTTTCTAATTGTTTATGAATTAATCGAAACTCATTACTTGATAGGTCAATTTCACTATCTCTAATTAGGCATTTTAATTGAAACCATAAATAATTGTTTCTCATTCCTTCTGGTAAATCATTCTCTAACATAAACCTAACTAACTTATGGTCTCCAATTTTATCATCATATATTCTATCAAGCCTCGTCAATCCTTTACCAGTTTGAAAAATTCTCTTCTTTTTATAAGTTTTAATATCATTCTCTTTTGCTAAAATATAATCACTAAACCCTTTATTTTTATCATCACCCATTTCTATAATGCCTCTCCATTTAAAAGGTTGATGTTTTAAATTTTTTGTAAACGGTAATGCTCCTACAACACTCAACTTAAAAACATTCTTGTCAACAATAGCTCCTAGCTCTTCTTTCAGTTTATTACAAAATCTTAGAATTTGGTTTCCCACGCCTCTAGGAATTAAAAGCTTCATCTTATCAAATTCCTCATTAGGTAAATAAACTTTTAACTTATCATCAAACATTACAATTGGCATCTTCACCGGAAAATCAAGTTTTATTAATAATTGTAAACCATGACCAGAACATATTTTTATATAACTCTTATTCCATCCTTCAGTAGCAAGTCTATCTAAAATCATATTAGCAAGCATATCAGCGTTTTTAAGGTCTTCTGGTTTAGCAGGCCCTTTAGTATTAACTCTATCAATATCAATAAATAGAAAAGTTATTTCATCAACGTTTATGTCTTTTCCACCAAAAGACTTCCTGCCATATTTATTCCAGTTCTTTTTTCTTGGTTGTATTCCAAACCATACTGTTGCTTTATCCCTAATAAAAGCAATTACATTTTTTAACTGTGAATCATTGCTGACATATACTCCACTTGGAGACCATGGTAAATTTAATCTATTAGCAGTCTCTTTAATTAATTTATAATCCCTAATCCTTACTTCCATTACTTTAGATTCACCATCAGACCACCAATTCCAAAAGTCTTTAATAGTAAACTTAGAATATATGTTTTTTACCTTTTCCTCTTCCGACATCTCATACCATTCCATTTATCTTCTACCTCTGGAATATAATAATACCCGTCTTTATCTTTAACATAAAATCTCTTTTTACGTGATATAAAAATACCACTTAATATTTCTAAAGCTCCATCTTTTCCAACTCTCATTATAATAGTTGGATTATATTTTCTATGCCCACAACAGCAAGCCAGCGTTTTCACTCCATTATAATTTAATAACTCTATTAAATTAATCATACATTTATCCATTCGTCTTATGTTATGTGATTTACACATTCTATTTCTCACAAAATTGTGCTGACATATCATCACAAAAGTAAAATAGTTTAGCAAGTTTGTTATTATTATAGCAACCAACTATTTCCTGAATACTATATTCTCCTCGTGGTCCACCAAACTCTGTTGTTCCATACATACCCATATGATATAATATAATAGACTTTTCCTGTTCTGTTAGTTTAATAAACTTCTCTATTCTCTCTATTGAAAGTTTAGCATGCCCTGATGGATGATTTCTGTTCCAAGATATACTGTTTTCATTTTTTATATATGCCCCAACCTTACATAAATCATGAAGATAAGAACATATAATTATTGTCTCTTCTTCTACTTCTAGATTAAACTTTTGTATCATATCTCTAAACAACTTTTCTACACTAATACAGTGGTCTAATAATCCGCCTTCATATGCCCCATGAAATCTAGTTGAACCTGGACTTTCAAAGAATCCTCTCTGTTCCATATGTTCTACTAACTCCTTCATCCCTTCTCTATTTATACTTAATAATTTATCTTTTATTTCTTGTTTCATTCTCTAGCCTCCTATTGATATTTTTGTTTTTGGTATTATTGATTCCTTTTTTAGTTTTTTATGAGCATTTTTTATATCATCAATTACTTTCTGTTTTATTTTCAAAATACAATCAATATGATAAAATCGTCTATAATTATCATAGTAATCATTACAAAATTCTTTATATATAATCTCTCCCTTTCTAATTCTCTTCTTACACACACAACACTTTCTAGGTCTTGTGTCTCTTACAAACTCTACTATTTCTTTTTTCATTATTTTTCCTCTGTTCTATTGCCCCACAAGATTCATGCTTACTCCATCCTGCATAAACGTCTATTCGTTTATGATATCCTTTCTCTAATGGTATATCAAATGCCTTTGCTAATCCAATAGCAATCCCACTTGCAATATATTCATCGTGCTCTCTGCAACATCCATATCTAGCTATAACATGACCTATCTCATGAAGTACTGTAAAATTAGTCGGATTCTTACCAACAGTAATTTTTTTACCATAACTATACTCACCTTGAGTTTTTCTAAAATATGGATTAACTTCTACTTTAATCTTAAATTTATTTATTAACTCTTTTATCTTCTTATTCATCCTTAATATCCTCACCTTTATCAATAAGCCAATTAATCTCTTGTGGATTAAAACCATAAGTTCTCAATAAGTCTCTAGTCAACTTATATTTCATTCTTTTCATTTCTTCTAAATTTAATTGCTTAATATATGATGGCTCCTCTTTTTCTTCTTGTAAATATTTTCCACCTTCAAAATATTGTTTGCCATACTTTTTTCTTAAATCATAAAATCTTCTTATTGCTGTGGCTTCTTTTATTTCATATTTACTTAATAACAATTTTACAAATTCAGCTCTACTGTTTGTTGTCAAATATTCTTCTTTATATCTCATTCAAATTCCCCCTCTGGCATTCCAAAAGTATCTTCTATCTCTTTTGTCATATCTTCAATCTCTATATCTCTTTCACTCTCTTTTTTCATGTCAGGCGGACCACGTATATCATAACTTACGGTATCAACAACATCAAGCTTACAGTTTATTTTCTCTATTATCCAACGTAACATCTGATAATCTTCCTCATTAACTTCTTTACGTTTATTGATTATTCTTGAAACCTTAACAAAATTATAAAAAAATTCTTTAACCCTTGAATCAGCAATAACACCATATTGATTTAATATCTTATCAACTTCAACAAAACTATCAGCGTCTCCTCCATTATTTCCATCTTTATATAATACTAAACTTTTAAAATACTCAATAATATCATCAGACTTTAATGCCCTCATTAATTGTAAATTTTCACTAATAGTATCTCTTGCCACATTACCTTTAATTACTTTAGCAAGCTCCTCGTCTTGCTTTTCATTAACTAAATAGAAATAAAACGGAAACCTTTCATGCAACGCATAATCATAACCATCAATCCAAAACTGCTGTTTTAATTGGTACTCTATTCTTTTCTCCTTAATAACTTTTCTTAAATAAGGATTATCATATCTAAATATTGGAAGATGTAAATCCCAACTCTCGTTCCATGGTTCCTTTTCATCTTCACCAATCTTAATGTTTAAATCTTTATATGATTTTCTAATAATGCCTCTATATTGCCCTAAATGTGAAAAATCTAAATTTTCACTTAAATTGATATGAGCACTCCTCCTATTAAATACTCCGGTTGCTCCTGCTTTATCATATCCATAATTGTCTTCAAAAAGAAAAGTCTTAAGGTTTTGTATTAACTCTTTATTTTCTCCAGCCTCGTCTATATGTATAGAACGAAATGTTCCTAGATATCCAGTAGTTACTATCTTTTGTTCTCTACCCATTAAGCTAATAGCATGTCTTGTTCCTCTTAATCCTGCAACTGATATACTCAATCCATTAGTAGACAAATTAAGATGATTATTTAAAAGAAATCCATAATATTTTAATATAGTAGACTTTCCTGTACTAGGGTCTCCAACAATTTGTATATTAGATGAAAGTTTCAATCCTAAATAATTAACTGCTGTTTGCACAATCATAGCAACTTTAATTGGATATAAACCATATATTTCCATGCCTGTTCGTTCTTTAATATAATTATCAAAAGCCTTCTGTAAAGTAATAATATAATTTTCATTGTCTTTTTTATCAGGAAATTTAAACTTATGAGATTTGACAGGACAAACATCCATTATATGAAATACTTCAGTCTTCTTAGGGTTCTTAATTTTTAACAATACACATTCACAAAATCCTGGGTCTAATTTAACAAAACTAATAGCACCTGCGGTGTGTTTGTTTTGTTCAATATCCTCATAACATATATCATAATAATAAGCATCTTTAGTTAAAGAAACCTCATCATATGGTACAAGAGCTAAATTACATACTCTGCTTCTTGGGTCACCATCCCCATTAATATAACTATATATATTAGGACATCTAATTCTATTATTAGTGCTAGCTGTTTCATATGCTTTTCTTTGTGTATTCCCTCCACATTGAGGACATTGATATTCAAATTCAATAGGGTAATCAAACTTTATGCTTGTACTTAATATTTGTATCTGACATCTCTGAATAGTATCTTTATTAATGGGAACCATTAGTTCCATGTCTGGTTTTGTAAAATCATATTTAAACTTAGCATCTCCGCCTTCATCACAAATTAATTTTTGAACTTTTTTATAAAAAACGTGCTTATCTAATCTATATGTTTTTTCACCATCTGTTTCTTCTAATATTGGTTCACCTTTTTCATCCTCATAAAAAGGAATGTCTTTTCCAATCTCCAATAAAAATCCATTAAGTTCTCTTCTTAGACCTTTTATTTCTTCTAACTTTAATTTTTTGTGTTCATCAAATTTACCCATATTGTGTTGAAAAAGTCCTTTCCATTTGGGCATTATCATTCTTATCTCAATTTCTACTCTCTGTTGAAGAATTAATCTAATTAAATTGATTGCACCTAATCTAGAAAGCCGTTTAAACTTAGACTGAATAAATTTTATTACCTCAGTATTAGAAGAATACTCACGAATAAAATCATCATCAATTATTATTGGCTGTTTTTCTTCTGTAGAATTTTTTGATTCATTGGACTGTATATTATCACTCACTTTTTTTCACCGTGTTACTAGACAAAACAAAAGTTATAAAAATATAGTCATTATATAAATGTATTGATTTATATTATGAAAAGGTTTTTGAACCTCCTCTTTCATATATGTTCTAAAATATAAACTGTAAAATATTTCTATTAAGAAAAATATTAAGAATCTGTTACTGTACTCGAGTTATAGTCTATAATAGTTATATTACAATATATATATTAATTGGCATGATACTCAAAAAACATCAAAAAACACCCAAAAAGTGTTAAATTTGTTAAATCATGTTAAATGATTTAACACAAAATTTAACATTTTTTTAAGATTTCTCTCTAAAATATATATTAGAAAAAATATATTCTAGTATATAGTATGTTACTACTAAACAGTAAAACCGACGATTCTCAAAAACCTGGGTATAGAGGATATCCTGCAGAGCGTTAAAATTTAACATAGAATTACGATATAGAGTAGTACAGCGTGGCTCTATTATGAATTGATGATGATAAAAATTTAACATTTTGGGGCAAAATGTTAAATTTTAACATTCTTGAGGCCTAAAAGGTTAATAGAGGGTTTCTACTAAGCGAATAGATTTTTGGACCCATTTAACACTTTCGTGGTAATTGACAAAAGATTTTTGGTGTTTTTTGCTTTTTCATATTAATTAGAAAATATATTTTATAATATATATATTCTACTATTCCGATTTTGTTAAAATTTAACAGATATTCTATACAAAGTATATACTCAGGTTTTGAGTTTTGCATCGGCCGTCTTGAGGCCAAGTACAGGTCTAGAGTGACACCGTGTAATTACTAATAGAGTACAACACGATAGGAACACAAAATTTATATAATGATATTACTTTATACTTTTATGGTAAAAAAAGTTGTGTATAGTTGGAAACAATTTGATAATGATGTTAATAAAATTATAAAATATCTCAAAGAGATAAAAATTCAGATTGATGGAATCTTTGCTATACCGAAAGGAGGATTAGTGTTAGGGGTTGCTCTTGCAAATAGACTTAATGTGCCTTTGTATCGAAGTTTTGTTAATGTATCAGATGATACTTTAATTGTAGATGATATATCAGATACAGGAGAAACTTTAAGTAGTATATTACATATTGAGAATTATATTACGATAACATTATTCAAAAAACAAGGAACAAAATTTATTCCAAAGTTTAGTTGTAGAGAATGCAAAAAAGATGATTGGGTGGTTTTTCCATGGGAAGGAACAGCTAAAGAAACAAAAAGAGACGGTACACAAATAAAATGATTAGGTTTTTAAAAAATGTTCATTTAGCAACAAAAGACATTATTAAAATATATAATAAAGAAAGTCCAGGGTGGCCTAATTGGATGTTATATATATCTTGGTTTTCAACATTATGTATATTTGGTTTATACGGAGTTTTTGCTAGATTAATAGACCATGGTTTAGATAGATATTAAGGAGGTGTAAAAATTGGAAGAAGAAAAAGGGGCTTGGACTAGGTTTAAAGAAGCTCTTTCTAGAATGTGGCATAAAACAGTTTTTCCTGATATGATAGCTAAGAAGAGAGCAGAGAATCAGAGAAAGAGAGAAGAGGCAAAAAGAATAGCTGAAATAAAAGCTGAGGCTAGAATGGAAGCATTAGAGGAACTTAAACCTCAAATAAAAGAAAGAATAAAACAACAGGAATTAGATAAACTAACAGGAAAATCTCAAGGCGACTGGAAAGAGAAATTAGCTAAAGGTTTTGAGATGGGTGGTGATACTAACAAACTTAATTCCACTGACAAAATTAATCAAATGTTAGGAATAGGCGGAAGTAGAACAGGTGCTCAGCCACAACAGAGAAGAGACCCAGTTAATATGATGGGAATGGGCAGCGTTGACCCAAATGCAGGTATTAATCAAATGTTAGGCATAAAACAACCACAACAGCAACCACAACAACGTAAGTATTATCGAAAATCAAAAAAAAGAAAGGCTAAACAACCGTATATTCCACCACCAAACAAAATAAATGATTTTGAAAATAAAATAAAGAGGATGCTACAATGAGTGTGAAATTAACTCCAAAAGAAGCAGAAGATTATATTATATCTTACCAAGCGATGAAAACAGTTGAAGTAATTAATTTATATTTTGCAGAAAATCCAGATGATGTTTTATCACAGAAAGATTTTTTAAATTTACAAAAAGAAGTTTGGAATGAGGTAAAGAAAAAATTTAAAATAAAGATTGAGGACGAAAGAGTGTTTTTTGGTGATATAAATGGAAGTTGAAAGACAATCAATATTTGGCCTAATTGGGTTGTTTGTTATTTATATTATAACTCATATACTTATAGGATATTGGCAAAAAAAGCAGAGTGAAGAGTTGGAACAAAAACCAGGCAATTTGAAGTTGGAGAAAAATGTAAAGTACTTAACTTTTTTATTTAAGTGGTATCCAGCAATATATCTTGTTTTTGTTTTGGCTATTTTACTGATTTAATAATGGAACCATTTGGTATACAGATAGAAGACGGCAGCACTACGATACCATCATTTGTAGTTGAACAAAATACATCATCTATGCAGTTATACAGCTGGCAAACTAGAGCAATAAACTATTTCTTTAATAATAATTATAAAGCAATCTTTGAGGTAACAACAGGAGCCGGTAAAACATTTTGCGCTATCGAAATAATTAAGAGACTGCTTCAAGATAAACCTGATTTACAGGTTTTAATAGTAGTCCCTAAAAACATAATACTCGAAACAGGATGGTACAAAGAACTATATGATGCGGGTATTAGTCTTAGAGATATTGGCGTTTATTATGGTAGTGTAAAAGAGTATGCTAAAATAACAATAACAAATATGCAGAATATTCATAGAATTGCTTTAGATATTTTTGATATGGTTATATTTGATGAAATTCATAATTATGGAACAAAGAGATTACTTCCTTATATTGAATATAAATTTAAATATAAAATTGGTTTAAGTGCAACAATTGAAAGAAGAGATGATAAACATTGGCAAATTATTAAAGCTTTTGATTATAATGTCTTTAAGTATACTCCGCATGAAGCTTTAAGTGATAATGTGTTAAATCCTTTTTATTTTGTTAATGTTGGTATTGAGATGGATGATGATTCGTATGATAGATATTTAAGAATTACAGAAGAGCTCAACACAATATTTCAAATGGGCGGAGGATTTAATAAGATTATGAGAACCGGAAGCGGTTTAAAGTTTCGTATGTTGGCTAAAATGAATGAAAGAAAAGATTTAATTAACAATTATCCCCGAAAGTTTGATATGGTAAAGAATATCGTTGAAGAGCATAAAAAGGAAAAGATAATAGTGTTTAATGAATATAATGCTCAAACAAATAAATCTTATTGGTATCTACTTGATATAGGAGTAAAAGCTTGTATTATTCATAGTGGTATAGAAAACAATAAACGACAGCAGAATATTACAGATTTTAAAAATGATAAATATAATGTTGTTCTCACAAGTAAGGTTTTAGATGAGGGTTATAACTTACCAAAACTTGATGTTGCAATTATTGCGGCAGGTAATAGTACAGCTAAACAAACTATACAGAGAATGGGCAGAGTTTTGAGAAAGAAAAATAAACCAAGTATGCTATATCAAATTTATTGTCTAAACACAGTTGAAGAAGATTATGCTTTTGAGAGAACAAAAATTTTTAAAGAGTTGTGTTCTGGATATAAAGAAAAAAGATATACGACAGAAGGTGAAGTGATATGAGTGAGGGATTAGGATTTGCAAAGAGAAAACTAATAGCACAAATTATTAAAGATAATTGGAATGTTAGGGAACCAACAGATAAGACTTTTAATTTTAATGAATTATTATTTATTGTTCAAGAATTAAGTACTGAAGAAGGAAAACATTATTTTGAACAGAGAGGGGGACTGAGAGGTCATTATGTTTTTAGAGAGTTTGTTAAATTATTATTGTATCGTAATATTGCTAATTATGATAGTATGGTATTACTTACTGCAGACAAAGGAACAGGTAAATCGTCTGCTGCAATAATGTTAGCTAGACAATGGTGTAAACTATTAGGCATTAGATTTAGACCTGAAAGACATATTGCTTATAACAATGCTGATGTCATGAATAAAATTGATATGCTTAATAAGTTTGAACCTATTGTGTGTGATGAAGCGATACGTTTTGCAAGTTCGGCTGATTGGAACAAAAAAGAGAATAAAGAACTTAAGAAAAAGCTTGCTCAGGTTAGAACTAAACATCTCCTTTATATTCTTTGTTTTCCATTGAAAATACAGAAATTAGAAAAAACATATTTAGAGAGTTATACTAATTATTGGATAGATTTGTTTGGTAGAGGAGTTGGTGCTTGTTATGTTAAAGATAGAAATCCAGTACAAGACAGTTGGAGAATGAAAGAGTTTGTAAAGGTTGGAAGCTATACTGAATTCACTAATATTACACAAATTCAACAGAAACTAAAAAAGCATCCCAATTTTTGGCAGATTGTTAAATTTCCAAAACCCCCAGAGTGGCTGTATAATAGATATTTAAAGGTGAGGGAAAAGAACATTTATGATGATGATAATGTTTTACAAAATGTTTCTAAGGAAGATATTCATAATGCTTTGCTTATTTTAGCATTAAGAGATATTATGATGCATGATACAACTCTAACAATGAATAGAATTATACTTCATATAAAGAATGAATATGATATTAATATAACTAAAGGAATGGTTCAAGCTGCTGTTGATGATGCAAAACAGTTGGTCGTAAAGATTAGAGAACAAGCTATTGAAAAATAGTTGAGGTAAAATGTCAGATGATATACGTAAGAAATTATGGAATATAGATTTGGTAGTTAAAGATATAAAGAAGATACCACAAACATATGATACAATATTACAAGAAGCAATAAATGATGGAACCTGTCAAACTATATTGAGAAGGAAACTTAATAATTTATGTAAATCAGGAGTGGTATGTAAAGCTTCTATACCAGGTACTAGATTTGGAAAGGCAATATTTTATTCATTTCCAAAAAAATATCATATAGTTGTCGAAGCTAGTCGAACCGGAAGTAGTGTGTATTATTTTTTTAATTACGAAAAAATTAGTAAATTTTATATAGTAGTACCGAAATGTTGGAATTTAAAGAAGGAACAATGGATTCCTAGATACAACAAGAAGTTTTTTGATGGCAATATTTTGAAGTGGATATAAAATGTCTTTGGCGGAAATATTTATTGTGGTATTTTTGTGTTTTTATACAAAGTATTTTCTTTCTCTTCTTCTTCAAGATAAGAGAGAAGAAATACAAAAGCGGAACCAAAAGCTAGATAAACTTCGAAAGATTCCAATAAAGAGCATAAAAAAACAAAAAGAGTTTTTAAATTTAAGATATCCAAAAAAATCATCTAATAAATTTGAATGGAATAGAGTACCTAATATATTAGGAATTATTTTTGTATATGTAGTATTATTTTTTGGATATAGATGGGTTGTAGGAAACTTTTTTGATTGGATAGATTATGAAGTTAGATTATGGCAAAGTGTGCTGTTTATTATATTGATGCCAATGATTGTAAATATAATATTAAAGAGATTTGATTTACAGCAACAGGAAAGTATGCTTGCAATGTTTAGGAGGGGATAAAAAATGACAGTGTTAATTCATGTCGGAAGAAGAGTACCAAAAAGATGGTTTAGGAGACAAGCAGAGAGAGTGAAAGGATTAGTGTCTTTTCAAGAGAATTTATGGATGATTATAAAACAAAGTTTGAATTTGGCTAAGAAGAAAGCAAACGCAAGTAATTCTGGAATTAATTTTGTGATGACATTTGATAATGAATCTGAAGATTTGAATTATATGATTGAATGGATTAAGATAGTAATTCAAGGTACAGAAAAACAAGAAGAGGAAGAATTTAATGAAGCTATGCAAATGTATTCACCAATTAATAAGATAATGAAGAAGGAAATGCCTAAAGACCCACGAATGAAAAAACATTTTAAGACCAAAGTATTAAGTAGTGCTAAGGTTGATGAAGCCTATAAGAAAGGATATGGGTCAATAAATGATAACAATATGGCTAATAAGATGTTGGAAATGGGCATCTTAACACATATTGATTGGATTAAAGATTTTGATTCTAGGGAGAATTTTGGCTAAAATAGGAAATATATATATAAATGAGTACTGATTTATGTATATATATGGCAGTTATAAATATATCTAATTTGGATGTTCTGGAGGGGTATAAATGGTAAGGGGTCTACCAAGATATAAAAGGCAAAAATATGTTGAAGAATGGCGTGATATGTCTAGAGCAAAACATCAAAGATATGGTGATTTAGAAACTTATGCAGCTATTAGAGGAAGACAAGAAGGCGCAATTTCTCAACGTGAAGCGGAAAATATACTTGTTCATTCAGCAAGACAAAAAGTGCCTGAGCTTAAAAAACAAATAACTGCTGCTGCTGATGTTGTTAAAGCTTTAGGCGGAGTTTTAATTCCTGCTAAAGGAAAACAAACACAATCACTTCTTGAACGAGTGGGTGATATTTATAAGGTTGCGCAGGTTGCAGAAAGAGGTGGAGTAGTAATTGAAAAAGAAGCTAAACCGTCTGCTGCTCCAGTTTCTTTTAAAACTGGTGAATCTAAGAAAGTAGGCACTATTTCAAATTGGAAGAATTTATCAACTACAACACAAGCTAAGATAAAATCTGAATATGCTAAATCAGGAAAACAAATAACTGCTGCTGGTGATGTTAGGGAACGTGCTCCTGTTGCTAAAATTACAACTTCTCAAGAAAAGTTTTTATCATTGGCTGCTCCTGGACCTAAGATATCAACTAAGATTTTACAGCCTACATTAACCCCAAGAACAACAGCTTCTGTTTCAAAATCTATTTCTACACCAGTTTCAAGAACTGTTCAAGATATTTTTAAGAAAGATGCTGCTGCTTATTTTCTACCAGAAGAGAAAAGAATGAGTATTGCCAAACCAGTTGTAACTACCAAAAAAGAAGTTGATGTAGGAAAATTAGCTGAAATAAAATCTGCTGCTAAACAAATTGCACTTTTTAATGCTGCTGCTAACGCAATTAAAAAACTTACTGGGTTTGCAAGAAAACCTGAAGAAGTTAAAAAATTAGAAACGCAGAGGGAAAAACTGGAAAAAGTTGTTGCTAAAAAAATACCTACTGCTGCTCCTTTAATATCAAAAGTGACTGATAAAGTATTTGGTCCTACACAGGTAAAAGATATAGAAAAACAAATAATAAAGAGTGAGGAAAAACCAACAAGAAGTGTTACAGATATATTTAGACCAGATGTTTCATCATATTACTTGCCAGAAGAAAAAAGAATGAGTATTGGAGAACCACCAAAAAATATTATAGAGAAAGTTGCTGACTATAATAGACGAATTAAAGAATATAATAAAAAACCAATTATTGATATAACAGGTAAAAAATCACAGTCAGAAGAAGAGTATAATAGATTAATAAAAGAGAGACAAACTATTAAAGCTGAAATTTCTGATAAATATGTTGGTGTTGACCCAGATAAAATTATTTCAACTCCGAGTTTTGCAGGTAAAGGAGGGCAGGAAAGAGGAACAACAGTTTCATCAGTTAGTAAGAATATAGAGGCTGGCACAATAACAGCTGAAAAGATAGGAATGATTCCTGCCCCAACAAAACCTGATATCACAGTTGGTATGGGAAAAGGTTATATACCAATTCAAGAAACTGTTAGTGTCACTCCTACAATTACAACTGACTTCACTCCTGAGGCAACACTTAAAAAAAGTATTGATTTAGATACTAGAAAGATGTTTGTGGAATCACAAGCACAGAGAATTTTACAGGATGAAAGTATTTTAGTTGATGAAGAACAATTAAAAAATGTTCAACAAACAAAAAAAGAATTACAAGCTAAGGTTGCAGAAGTTAAGGACCCTACTGAACTTATTACGAATCCAGAGGCAAGAGATGCAGCAGACAAATTACAAGAACTTGAAAAAAGAAACTATCGTTTAATGACAGACCAAGAGAAAAGAATATTAGCTGAGGCAGGACATTCAGAAGATATAGATATTGAAAGAAGACAGGCTTTGGTTGAACAAGCAGGAAAACTTGGTATTAATATTACACAAGCAAAAACAGCATATGATGAGAAACAATTAAAACCTTGGGAAAAAGGAGTAAAGATTCCAGGACTTCCTACAACACCATCAATTTCTTTAGGTTTAGAAGTTACTGATGAAGAAAGAGTAAAAGATGAAGGGTTTGTAAAAGAATTATTAAAAAATAATCCTGAATTACAAAAAGCATATAATAAAGAGAGAGAAGAGATAAGAGACAAATATGCCGAAAAAACTGATATATTAAATATAATTAAAAAACGAGATGTAACAGCAGCTCTATCAGAAAAATTAGAACCTGTGACAATAACATCTGCCATGAAAAGGTCAGGTGATGTAAGTCTTTATTTAGGAGGACAAGCAATAACTCCAAGTGTTATAACAAGACCTGGAGAGGCTCCTATATTATATTCTCCTGGAGAAGTTGAAGCTAAAGTAGCTGCTTTGACAGGTACTAGATTAACTGGTGAATATGCTAAAGGAAGAATTATTCCTGAAAGCATTGCTGAGGCTAAAATACCAGGAACAGATATACAAGTTAAAAAGATTCCCATAATAGGAAGGGAATGGGGTAAGCTGTATGCAGAACCAACTGATATGACTTCTGAAGAACTAAGAGAAGCAACAAGAGCAGGATTAAAAGGTGAAAGTTGGGCATCTGTAGGAAAAGAACAAATAGTTGATAAATCTTTAATTGGAAAATATATTGCTCCAAAAAGATATGATGATATAGTAATTGTTAATCCTTCAAAAGCTTTAGAAATAAAAGGCAAAGATTATTATACAGTAAAGGATGAAGAAGCAGTTAAAAGATATACAAATTCTCAAGAAAGACTGGCACTTGATTCTACAATGAAAGATATATTACAAGATGAAGAAAAAATAAAACAAACACAGCCAGGTCTATTAACAACGTATAAGGAAGATGTTTCTAAATGGACAGTAAGTGGTAATACAGATAAAGTAAAAAGTATTATGGAAAGGAGAAAAAGTGCCACTGATGAAATGAATGCTGCTAAGACAAGTATGGATAATCTAGATACTCGATATGAAAAAGGAGAAATAGATGCTGAAACATATCAAACAGAGTATAATAAATATGCTCAGATATTTGATGAAAATGCTGCAGTATTTAATAATCCAGAAGAACAAGGTTTAATTAACCAATATGTAGATATATATAATAAACGACAAGAAATAGAAAATATTACTCCAGATTATTTTGATAAAAGAGATAAAGCTTATGATTTAACAACATCTATTGAAAAACAGAAAGAAGAGTTATTTAATACAGGTGCATTAGAAAAAGGTTGGTCACCAACAGCAAAATATAATTTAGCAAAACAAGACCAAATAGATGCAGCACTTATAGGAGCACAAGCAATATCATTAGGATTTTGGGATGCTGGAGAAGAAAAGAGAGCTACAACAGAAGCAAAAATAGTTGGTGATATTATAGAAACAGGAGAGAGTTTTCTAATAGGTGCTGGTGTAGGTAAAGCATTACAATCTGGAAAAGTAGTAATGCAAGCGGGAAAAGCAGTTAAAGTTCCAGGGAGATTGGCTAAAGGAACAGCTGCTCTTATATCATCAAAACCAGTAAGATATGCATCTGAAGGAATAACAGGTGAAGCATTTGATATAGGGCAAGCATATTTAAAACAAAGAGAAGAAATAGCTCAAGCAAGAAAAGAAGGAGATTGGGGCAAAGTTGCTCAATATATGGCCTATGGTTATGGATTAGAGAAGATTGGTGATAAACTAACTGGTGCAGGATTTAGGACAGTTTTACCTAAAAAAATAAAACTTGATGTAACTACAGGAAGACCAATAATTAATCCAAAAACTGGTGAAGCAGAGAGAGTATTAGATGTTGATAAAGTATTACAGATGCATTCTCAAAATCCGAGATTAGCTAGAGTTTTTGAATTGGAAATGCGAGGTACAAAAGAACTTAAAGCTACTGACCCAAGTACCTGGACCGGAGAAGCAATATCAAAAGCTACAGGAATTGAATTAGGTGCACCAGACACTAGAATAGATGTTAGATTATTTAGAAGCAAAGATATTAATCCTGCTTCTGTTGATTTTGGTAAACCTACAATAATAGGAAGAAAGCTTAAATTCTCAGATTTAAAAAATGTAAATCCAGAAACGTATGGGTTTGATTCATCTACAGGAAGGTTTGTTGGACAAGGATATAAGAATGTTCCTACACCTTCTGAAAAATGGATACATGAACAAATGGTTAAATTACATGGTCCAGAATATATGAAAAGAAGAGATTTAGATAGTGATTTTGCTAGAACATTTAGACCACAATTAGCATTAAAACAAGATGTAAGATATGATATTAAAGTTACTCCTAAAGGTGTTGAAAAAGTTGAAAGAAGTGTTCCATTAACTGAAGCATTAGAAAAAATAAGTGCAAAAGTTAAAACAACAAAAGTAGAAAGATTAGATAAATGGGATAAGCTTCCTAGAATAGAAAAACTTGATAAAATGGAAAAATTGGATAGAGTAGAAAAGATGGAAAAAATGGAGAAGCTTGATAAAATTGATAAAGTAGAAAAACTTGAAAAATTAGATAAACTGGAAAAACTTGATAAATTAGAAAGGTTTGAAAAACTAGATAAAATTGAAAAACTAGATAAACTTGAAAAAATGGACAAAGTTGATAGATTTGAGAAAATGGAATTATTTCCAGTTCCACCTAATTTAGCAGGAAGTGTTCCGGGTGATTATTGGAGATTCCCAAGTAGGAAAAGAGGTACTGGTTGGCTAATAGTTAATCCAATACAAGATTTTGCTAGTGCTTTCTTTGGTAGAAAAATAGCAGTTCCGGTTTTACAAAGTACCCAGGCAACAGGCGTTCAAACAAGTGAAGGTACACTAAAAAGAATGCCAACAGGATTGAATATGATAAGTGGTATGTCAAAAACACCGACAGGGTTAGGAATGTTAGGTGGCAAAACACCGACAGGGTTAGGAATGTTAGGTGGCAAAACACCGACAGGGTTAGGAATGTTAGGTGGCAAAACACCTGTTGCAATAACAGGCATGGAAACAGAAACAGGCGCATTGATGATGGCAGGCGGTGGAAAATCTATTTCAGACAAAATTAAGAGTATGATATAAAATGGTAAAAAATACAAGCATTTTTACTAGGACTAATAAAAAAGGTTATAGTACAGGATTTACTTGGGTTTTTGGATTAGTTACTATATTTGGTTTAGGAGTAATGTATATTGTTTTTAACCAGGTATTTTCAGCATACTTGGTTCCAACAATTAAAGATATGGTTGATAACCCAATGATTCCAAATTCAACACAGCAAGAAATAAATGCAGGCATTGATAAGTATATGACATTTTTTCATTTAATGCCATTTGTGTTGTTTTTTGTTGTTGTAATATATATGCTAGTCGCAGCATTTAGAAAAGAACGTGAAGAGGCGTTCTTATAACAGGAGGTTATGAAAAATGGATAATATGTCAAGTGTATTTGGAGGAAAGATTCCAGGATTAGAGGCACCAATAGAAGCTAAGATATCTATGCCTAAAATTGAAACTAATATATTTGATAGACGAATCTCTGCTCTTGACGTTAAAAAAGGAAAAGGAAAAAAGCTTGATGTATTAAATATGAAACTTCCTAAAATGGAAATGCCTAAGTTTAAGAATATATTATCTACTAAGAGCAAAAAAGAAGATGTTTTTAAAAAAATGTCTATCTCTTTTAATAAAAAACAGAGACAGTTTTTACCAAAGACTATGAAGATGACACTAAATGGTGGTTCTTTTAGAAATACTACTAAAGCATTTGAAACAAGAATGTTATCTAATAGATTGCTTGGTCCAGAAAAGACAATGAGAAAGAGATTGAAGACACAGAAAAAATTAAATATGTTTGGTGATTATGATAAAGATGGAGTAACGAATATTTTAGATTGTCAGCCAAAAAATAGGAAAAGACAAGGACCTGAAAACAATGTTCCAATGGTGCCTGAGTATCCTATTGAACCATATCAGGAGCCTATTGAGATACCTTCTCCAGAAGAAGAGGAAGAGTCTTTAGAGCCAAAAGTTGTTACAGGAGTTGATAAGACAATTGATAAATCAAAACAACCCTCACCTGATGAAAATGCTATTGAGGCAGAATATACAATGGCTGGCCAAGAGGGAGCAAGTAATAAAATAAAACAGTTTGTTGGCCAAAAGTTTAGAGATGTTGGAGAATTTGTAAAAATACCAGATGAGGTATATGAAGAAAAAGAGCCAGAAGAAATGAAGGAAAAAGGTCCTGGTGTTATTCAGAGAGCAGGTGAGGTTTTAGGAATTTTGCCAACAGCACAACAAAAAGCAGAAAGAGAAGAACTTGCTGGAATAAGAAAAGAAGCGAGAAAGGAAGCAGTTGCTGAATTAGAGAAACAAAAGATTAAAGATATCGCAGGTTTAGAAAAACAAAAGGTTAAAGAAGAGTATAGAAAAGAGATATATAAAGAGACGGGAATGAAGCCTAGTACTCCATATCAAATGGCAAGAGGAGTAAAAAGTCAACCTGGTGTTATTGAAAGATTACAGACTGGTGTTAGAACAGGAACAACAACAATTTCAGAAGGAATTGGAGCAGCTCTTCCAGGCACAAGTCAAAAAATTAGTGATTTAATTGGTTTAGGTTCTGGTAGAGGTTTTGCAATGGGATATCTTACATCAACAGGAAGGGGTTTACAGATGGGGTTTTTACCAGGAATGGAACCACCAGTAGAAATGCCACCACCTGTCCCACAGTCAATACCTGCTACTCCTATGGCAACACCATCTGCACCAGTTACTCAACCAGCATATAGAAGAGAGACAACAGTTCAAACTTCAGAAGGAAAAATTTTAAGTCCTTATAGTAAGAGACCCGTTAGATATACTAGAGGACCATATCGAAAGAGAACTGAGTAGAGTGTGGAGCTATTATAATGGCAGATGTTAGAAAACAAATTATTATATTCCTGGCAGTATTGATTCTTTTAAGTACTATTGTTTCTGCTCAATATCATACATTTGTTTTTAATGAGCCTTTTAACAATGACTCAAATATTAATACTTCTACTTCATCAAATTATCAGGTGACTGGTGGACTATTAAGGTTATTGTTTTCAACTGGCGGTTTTTATGATGATTTTAATGACGGAAGCATTAATAGTACACTTTTTATTGGTGGTACAAGTGAGTCTGGTGGAAATATGTTGACAAGAGCATATAGAGATGCTACTTCTGTATCAAGTGGAACAACTAATGCTTATGTAAATAATAAATTAGATATAGAAATGTCAAGAACGAAAAATATTACTATTGTTTTAAGTACTTCTCAATTTGCTTTTGATTATAGTGAATATTGTAAATCTAGTGAATGTGGTGAAGGAAGTTATGGTCCAGGTGTTTGCTATGGTGATACATGGGCATATTTAAAAGCAATAGAATGGAATGGACAAACAGCAGGCCAAGGAACAAAATCTAATAGTCACCTAATTTATTCAAGAGGAAGCGGAAGCGGCACTGCTGGACCATATGTTTATAATGTTTATTATAATGCTTCAGATATGCAAATGACAGTTAAAAGAAACGGTGCTGTACAAACAACATGGGATTTATCAACTTGGGCTAATGTTTCTATTGCTTTTCAATCACGAACATATTCTGGCTGGAACGGAGAGTGTGGTTTTGGGTGTTTTGTTTGTGCTTCATATACTAATATAAATTTATATAATTGGACTCAAGAATCAATTGGTTATGGACCTGACGGAAAAGTAGAATCTGAAGTTATTAATATGTTAGGTAAAATGTCTAATTTTACTTTAACAACTAATTCAAATTGTGATAATCCAAGTTATGGATGTGAATATAATATATCATGTGATAGCGGATTAACATATTATAATGATGCTCAAAATAATACAGTAACAAATTGTCAAGTTAAAGATGATAGTTTAAAATGGGTTTTAGATTTTTATACAACTGATGGTACTGCTACTCCAGAAATATATAATTTGCTTTTTGAAGGCTATAATTGGCATCCTACATTTAATCAGTCATTAGGAAGTACTACTATAATTAAAGGAATACAAGTTGATGTTGATGCTAATTGTTCTGATTCAGAAAGTGATACTATAACATATTATGATGATAGTGATAATGTGACAGTAAATCCAAGTACAGGGTTTGCTACAATTAATACATCATTATTTAATTATGGAATTCATACTGTAAGATTTACATGCAATGATACATGGGGAGGAGATTATAGTGACTTTACTTTTAATGTAAGAAGCAATGCTCCAACAGCACCTGAATGGTTGAAACCCGGCAGTCAAAATTATAGTGAACAAATTACTTTTTCATTATCTTCAGAAAGTTTTTGCTATCAAGAATCATTTAATATTTCTAATCAAACAGGAATAGATGGTGATTGTGGTTTACAATATACGGGCCATTATTCACCTGCAATATTTGCGACTGAAAGTTGGGAACCAGGCTATCCACCTTCAAATTTTTTAGATGGTAATTGGAGCACTTATGCACTTGCAAACCAATCTAAAACTGCTTATGGATATTTTTATATTAATTATACTCTTCCTGATAAAGTTACTAATAATAGCTTAATGGTCTTTAAGAATGGTATTACTACTTATAATTTTAATATTCCGTCTTTATTTCCTATTTGTTGGGAAAGAGCAATAAATAATAATATTTTAGAATTAAGTTACGTTGCATTACATAGTAATGTAACAGGATTTGATTATTCATATGGATATTGTTGGAATGGTACAGATTGGAATGTTATACATGCTATAGCTAATTCAGGTGGGTTGTATGAAGAGGCCATGAATTGGTCTATTGGTGAGGTTAATAATGTTATAAAATATATTGATTTACCTGGAGAAGCGGTGGTAACTAATGTAACAAATATAGTTGAAACAACAATTTCTTCATATGGAATTGATGTTGGAAGTACAGGAGCATTTATAACTAATATATCAAATGAAACAGCTTTTATTAATGCTTATAATAATTATCTAACTAATAATTGTACAGATTATATTACTTGTAATATACCTCTTGTTTTTTCTGCTGGAGAGGCAGGCGACTTAAATTTTAGTACTGTTGTTATTTATGATAATGAATCATTAGGCCAAGTAGTTAATATATCATGGGCCAATGCTACTGATTTAGATAATGATACAATAACTTATACAGTTGAAGCTCAAACTGATGGGGGTTGGTTTAGTGTAATCAGTGGAATATTAAATAATTGGTATAACTGGGTTGTAGATTTTGTTTATACTGGTCCAATAAGTTTTAGAGTAAAAGCAACAGACCAATGGAATGATACATCTAATTGGACTTATACCGGAACATCATTAATTGATACTACTGGAATGCTTGTAGACATTAACCAACTTTATGTTACACCAACATATCCACTTCATGATGATGATTTAGATTGTAATTTTAATGTATCAAGTGATGAAATTACTGGACAACCTATTGATGTTAATGTAACTTGGTATATTACTTATGGTGCCGGATGGTCACATATTACTAATTTTGATTATACTTTTGTAGGGGTTAATGAAAACCAATTATATACAACAGGAGATGGAACAGGCAGGTTTACAAATTATTTAGGAAACGTTCAAGGCGCATTTTGTCAAATAACTGCATATAATAATAATGTTGCTAATGCT
>Ga0180438_10000889_pt1 | contig 54803 bp, 43 predicted proteins | sample SS_ome_12_FD_132455 | JGI IMG/M metagenome (GOLD analysis project Ga0180438, IMG submission 132455) | Hypersaline lake sediment archaeal communities from the Salton Sea, California, USA - SS_3_D_2 metaG | ecosystem: Environmental > Aquatic > Non-marine Saline and Alkaline > Hypersaline >... | reverse complement strand
GGCTTGCACCTCCAGTGCCGCGAAAATCCGGTGCAACTGGGGATGAGAGGGGGTGGTGAGACGCTTGATCCCCAATGCTTCGCACACCAGCTGCCGATGCTGTCTACCCCACTGAGCGATGGCGTACAGAGAACGCGCCCCGCTCGCCAACTCATACCACCTGCCCTGTCGGTCCCGCGGGTCTGGCACCCTCGACAACGCCTCCAGCAAACTCTCTTCCCGCCTTGTCGCTGTCATGCTGTCACCTCTGCTGTAGTCAATCTGCTCCCTACATGCCTCCTCCTGATAGTAATTCAATATAACGAAATGACCCTGCGACCGGAGGTCGATTGATAGATATGCGGGCACGCAAGAAAATGGGGGCAGCAAGCGTTAAGAAAAACCTTGGGGGAGCAGCTTCCGAGTGAGCCGTCACAACCAAGGATGATTGCTGCTTGTAATGGGTCGCTGTGTGGAGTGGATCGCCATCGAACCAAAATGCGTCCTGCCCCACTATGCTAAAGGGCTAGGACTGCTTCGCGGCGTTGACATATACCTTGGCCACATCTGCCGGGGCACCCTCGAGGCGAACTTTGCCTTCGTGGAGCCAGATAGCGCGTGTGCAGTACTCCTTTAGCAGCTGCATGCTGTGGGTGACGAATACGGTGGTCCCTTTTCGGTTGCGGAGTTGGTCGAAGATATTGCCAGCTCGCGCCCGAAAGCGCTCGTCACCAGCGCCGATCACCTCGTCGACCAGCAGGATGTCGGCGCGCACGTGTGCAGCGATAGCGAATCCCAGTCGAGCCTTCATCCCTGCTGAGTACGTGCTCACCGGGGCATCGATAAACTCATCTAACCCACTCAGCTCGATGATCCCGTCAACGATTTCGCCGATCTCCTGCCGCTTAAGTCCCAGGAGGATCCCGTTATGGTAGATGTTGTCCCTCCCCGACTGGCGCGCGTCGAAACCCGCTCCAAATGAGAGTAGCGTGGCGATGCTGCCGTGGGTTGTCACCGCCCCCCGATCCGGCGCGTAAATCCCCGCCATAACACGGAGGAGCGTGCTCTTTCCAGAGCCGTTGTATCCGATGATCCCAAGCGATTCCCCTTGATGCACAGCGAGAGTCACCCCGCGAAGCGCCCAGAAGTCAGATGTGCTGGAGGACCGGCGACGCGCGCGAAGCGCTTTCGAGATGCCTCCAACGATCTCACCCCTCAGTGTACGCCGCTGTCTGTAATACCGGAGGCGGAACTTCAAGGAAACATCGTCGAGCACGATAGCCCGAAGCTCGTCAGCACTACGTTCTAGGGTGTCCTTCGCCGTGCGAGTATCAGACATACTTGGTCAACTGCCCTTCAGAGCGAGAGAAGATGAACAGCCCCAGTAGAAACACTGCAACGCCTATTACAGCCGCCTGTAGAAGCATGCTCGACTCGGGAAATTGAGCCTTTTGTGCGAGGGCCGCATAGCATTCGACCAGGCTAACCATGGGATTCAGCAGGTAGAGCTTCAGCAGAAGAGGGTAGTTCGCCGCCTTCCCCTTGACTAATGATAAGGGGTACAAGATCGGTGTCATGTAGAACCAGAGGCGCATGACCACTCTTAGAATATTCTGTATGTCGGCGAAGAACACGCCAACGTGGGCCACCATGAAGGCGAGCCCAGCCACGAACAGAATCTGGAGGATGGCTGTGAAGGGAATAAGTAGCCAGTGCCACGTTACGGTATTCCCGAAAATGATCGACAGTGGAATCGCCACCAGCCAGGCCACGAAGAAGTCGAATAGGCGAGCGATCAGGATCGAAGTTGGGAGAATGGCCGTCGGGAAGCTGATCTCGCGAATCAGCCCCGCCTGGGACTTGAGGCAGCCCGCCGATTGGGTGGTGACGGTTCTCAATAGGTTGAACATCACCACCCCGATGAATAGATGAACCATGAACGACGGTGGACGGGTGGCTAGAATGCGACCAAACACGATGTAGTATACTGACATGAAGAGAAGGGGATCCAAGACGGCCCAGGCGAAGCCAAACGCCTTTGTGCGATAATTGCTGGTTAGCTCTCGCTGGACGAGGTAGACAACTACGGCCCGCCTCTGCCATATGCGCTGTGAAGTCCGCCACATTCTCTATCTCACTCTACCGAACGATTGCTCGATCACTCTGGGAATCTGATAACCTTCCACTCAAGATCCAAGTAATACAAATTCACTTCTTTCCTATATAACCTCGTCCCAAGCCAACCACGCAAGAAGTTACGGCACTCCCGGTTCGCCCTGCCCGAAGGTCGGGCTATGTTTTGCTTTGACGCAAACAAACGGGGTGTCAGAGCCGATCTCACTTATCCCCTCTGCCTCCCAAAAGCAGCGCTGCTATCGGTAGGTAGAGAAGAGGGTCACTCAGCTCCCGTGCTCTCGTCTCCGAGAAGGTCAGAGAAATCAAGATAGCATAGGCCAAGAAAGGAAATAGCACAATCGCGTATTTCTTAGGATGACTGAAGGCAACGAGTATACCGAGCCACAGGAGGGGCGCAACGATCAACCGGACGTTGCGGAGGAACTCCTTATTCCGAGTGATATGCTCTTTGAAGAGCCTCTTCTCGTCTGGCGACATCACGGAAGGGTCACTCCTGGCCTTGCGAGAGACAATACAGAGACGATCATTTTCCCTTGTCGGCACCAGGTATAGAGAGGCAGTTCCATCGGGTCCTATGCCAAGAAGGGTCCAACTTCGTCTTATGCATAGCTTCGCGTATCTCTTCGGGTGGCCGCGTATCCAGCGCAGAGCATCGCGCATGTAGGCGGCGTCATGCTCCTTCTCGGGCAAGACGCGGGGACGTTTGGCGCTACGTATGTGCCCTCCATGACGCGCTTTCTCATTGTTTCCCATGTAGAGATCATAGCCCGAGATCGTAGCCAAGGTATACCATCCCATCCCCCGGTAGTGGTTCCTCACAAACCAGGGAACGAGGGTTAGAAGCATAGCTCCCAGAACGGCGGCGGCCGCTTTGGGATACCAACGATGTGTCCTGAAACTATAGAGGACTACAAGCACTATACCCGGCACGAAGAACAGGCCCGCCGGGCGTACGAGAATGAGCAGCCCGCATATTACCCCTCCCGCCGCGCTGAGCGCCATCCGCCTGGCTCGGCCCTCGGTGTCGCTGGCGTGCAACACGAGCAGGGCAGTTAAGAGCAGCGGCGAGGCGAGATTCTCGGAGGCAAGAACGGCGGTGTACAATACTGTGGTCGGCATGAAAATATGCAGGATGCTTGCCCCAATTCCAACGCGAACGCCTCCGATCCGAACGCCCAACAGGAAGAGCAAGAGTGAGGTGAACCCACCGATCACCGCCTGGAATACGGCTACTGTGATAGGGCTGTGGCCGACCGTTGCGTAGATAGTTGCCAGCAAAGCCGGATAGCCCGGGGTCCGTGCGGCGACCTTGTAGCCGTAGCCGAAGGCGCCGGTCTCCAACCATTTTACGGCCAGCGTATCATAGCCCGCAAAGTCGCTTACGGGAGTCACATAGGCCTGGGAAACCCAGTAGAGTCGCACCAACAAAGACAGGGTGAAGACCGCGAGCGCCCAGGTTCGGACCGTCCGATTCATTTACTGGCCTCGTAAGATATTGTAAGGGTCGAAGGCATTTCTCTAACTCGTCATCTCCAGTGTCGCGGCCGCTTTAGTGAAGATAGCTTTATCCATTAGTATTAAACACAATCGAGGCATACTCTAGCCTCGAAACTTCTGCGCTTTTCCTTATAGCGTTGCCCTTGGCCGGTATCTGCTCCTGTTTGCCTCATACCCGCCGCTGTGCCAAAAACGATCTGTCAATCACATCTTCGTGTCCTCGCTACCCTCGACACATCGATATAACAACCCTGGGATGCAAACTAATCCAGATAACCAAGAGACCGCAGATCTTGACGCATCTCTTCGGTCAACAACGCCTCTGACGGCGCTGTTTCGAAATCGGCCTCACGCCAGTGGCGCTGCTGCACTAGCCAAGTCGAGATCAACTGCTCATGGTACGCGGCTCGGACGGGGAGCGATTCGCTGAGATCGCGAGTCTCGCCCGGGTCTTGCTTCGTATCCCACAATCCGATCGACTCTTCTGTGGCTACCTTGCCGGGAACGGTCGACATGTCGATGACGGACTTGTAGCCTTCTTTGTCCATTACACTGACCAAATCCAGTCGTCCGTCCAGCCACATCGATACTTCAGCATACAGATGTCGCGATGGAAGAGCGTTAGGGCTAAGGGCGACTCTGCCAAGATCTGTTCCCTGAATAAGGTAATCCAACTGGGGGGACAGGTCCGCGACCGTGAGGACGGTCGGGAAAACATCTATCAAACTCACGGGAGTGCTGACTTTCTTTCCTGCCAGGCGGCCTCCTGGGAAACGGATGATCAGTGGGACAAACAGCTCCTCCCGGTTAAGTGTTCGGCCGTGTTCCAGCATACCGTGTTCTGCGAACTGTTCGCCATGGTCAGCGACCAGGATGACCAGGGCATCGTCGTATCGGCCAGACCTGCGCAGCAAATCGAGGAACTCAGAGAAGCCCCTATCGGCATCAAAGCACTCTGCGTCGTAGAGGTCGACTAGATGGGCCAGGTCCTCTGATGACAGTCTGGGCCGGATCTGTGGCGCCGCCTTGAGTGCCTCTGCAGACCCGTCGCACTTCCCCTGGAATCCTCGGTCGAAGAGACGAAAGCTCTGAGCGCCTGGACGATACGGAGAGTGCGGCTCCATCGTATGGATATAAATGAAAACGGGCTTACTTTGATCCTGTCCCGCAAGAAATTCTGCCGCCTTCTGATTCACCCATTGCGGCGACTCGAGCGTCTTATGAAACATACGCTCATAGCCTTGATCGAAGCCCCACGCCTTAGCGATATTCGTATTGGTGGTTATTGCACAGGTGGCGTACCCGCCATCCGAGAAGATTTCCGGAAGAATCACGGGCCACTGGGGCAGCTTGTCGTGCAGCCTATAGAATACGCCGTGTACTGAAGGATAGAGACCGCTGAGAAGCGTGCTAACCGACGAGCGAGTCCAAGAAACAGCAGTATGCACGTCTTCATACAACACTGCCTTGCCAGCGAACTCGTCTATCGCTGGCGTTGTCCCCCGGTCGTATCCATAGCAACCTACATGGTCGGCGCGGAGCGCGTCAATCGCGTAGATGAAGACGTCGGGATGTCGCCGCTCAGTGTTATTGGGTTCGGGAAAGCGATGCATACGCCCGGCTTGGACAGTGGGGGTCATGGGTTTGGGGGAGTCTCCCACATCGCCCTCCAGAACAGGCATGAAGGTGAGCTTCAGCCGGGCTTCCTGTGGCGCTCGCAGAACATACCACATGGGGCCGGAGGGCCTATATGCGAAACGCCCCGATTCCTCGCCGGGGGCCGAGAAGGTCGGACATCCCAGGATGCCTATATGAGGTCTCTCCGCCCCGTCATTCTCCCACCCGACAAACTCCAGTGGCATCGTGATGTTGTCACCCACGATTTCGGCCTGGCAAGCCGCGTAACCCGTGGACGGTAGTTTGGCGGCCCGTGGTCGAACCTCACCTGCCACGTCGATCCTAATCAGTTGTCCCTGCCAGGGCGAAAGATCGACCTCGGCATGCAGTTGAGGTCTCGGGTTCGAAGACGCGGAGAACAACTGCCGTCCCTGATAGACCTCGACAGGCTCCTCCGTATCAGCGCGGACAGTGACGCTGACCGTCAATGCTGAGTCACTCCGCGATATGACAATCCAGGTCAATACCCCGGCGAGGACGACCACGACCAGACCGATCAGGGCCAGCGTTCGCCGCGTCACTGCTCCCCTCTTACCGTGATTACAATCAGGCATGGACACTCAACCTTGTCGTTGTTGGCAATGTCTTAGAGAAAGCTGGGTAGATACACTGAGTCCACCAGATGGCTCAGACAGCAAAGTAATGTACCACAGGGCTTTAGGGGGGTCAAGGAGGGCAAATTCGTGGTTCTTGAGTTATCATACATAGGTGACATCCAGGAAGAGGGCATGAGAGTTGTGCCATACGACATCCACCTGGGCAAGGGATCCTTAGGAAACCTTGCCCTATGTCACTAAGGCCGCGGATGAACGCAAATGGACGCCGCTGATATGGTTTCGGGGGGTTATAGGGAGGGTAATTACTCTCATCGACTGCCTATTTTCACCTGCTCGCGTTCCTGACGCGCCGCCCGTCTTTCCTTAACTTGAGTCATGAATGACTCAATCTTTGCATTGCGGCCAGCGTCTACAAACCCATCATAGTCGAGGTTCAGAAATGGGATGTTCTCGTGGTCGCGTCGGAACGCGTGCGAGAGCATGACGACAGCGTTACCGGGCATACAGTTGAACGGAATGACGTTGACGATCCCGTCCAACCGTCGTCTCCAGAAGTCTCGGGCCTTGCCCATGCTGCAGATCGGCTCTCCGCCAAATGACGGATGGACATATCTCGATCCTTCTCGAATAAGCTCCTCCGGACCCACGTCTTCAAAACCATTCAGATATGGCAAAGTCGCGCCGAATAGCTGGTGCTCGTCACGCATCGCAACCCGCGTCAGGAGCGCCCGCGAAAACGCCATCTTCAGATCCTCTGCACACCGGGTATCTCGCCATCGGTCTCGAGCAAGAATGCCGCCGATGCAAATCGAGTAGCTGAAGAATTCGCTTGTCGGCGCAAGCCAGACTTCCGCCCCGGCCCTTTCGAGCTTTCGCACTACTGATTGGTTCGCTCCGTCGTGGATCCGCACAAACCACTCCCCGACCACTCCTATGAGGGGGCAGTTGTCTCTCCCCTCGCTTAGCAGCACCGCTGCGAAGTCCTGCTGGGCACGCGCGAGCAGATCGACCAATGGTTTTGTATGGTGCCCGGTGAGGGTTCGGAGTCGCCCGGGTATCGATTTCAGTAGTTTCGCTTGCTCCGGGATCGTCTCGTCGCACATCTCGTGCAAATACCGCTCGTATAGGGCATCACTATCCCCAGCGTTCGCCTCATATGGGCGGGTATGCATCCGTAACTTATCGAGCATGTCTTGCGCCACAGAGGCGCCCCAAGCAGCCAGCAACAAAAGGAAATCGACGCTCTCTTCCGCCACGCGACTCCCCAGCGTCACCATCGGCACATCTGCGAGGTCCATCGTATCGAGGATCCGCCGCTGCATCATCGAGTACATTCCAAGCCGGCACGGACCTTCCGACTGCGCCTGGAAGAACGCCTCCGACTTTGGATCGAAATCCGGCTCCGCTGCCCGCTCCATAATGTCTTGCGTCGTCACCAGCATGGGGAGACAAACATCCTCCGAAATGGCCCGACGCGCCAAGTTCAGCCCGGAGTCTCCCGAGCGCGGGAGCACGGCAGCATCAATGTCCCAACATCGGAATACCGAGGCGAGCACCTCGGCCGAGTCCGAGGCGCGCGGCAACCAGAGCCTGCGACCGCCCAGCGCCCCTATCGGCATCGAGTCGGAGCGAAGCACGATATCGGGCCCCGCGCCGTTTCGCCCCACCGCCGTATCTGCAAACGCCTCCATACGTGTGATGACGCCTGCGTCAGCCGTGTGCTCGTCGATTTGCATCACGTAGCAGGGCTCGCCAATCTCATCTTTGAAGAAGGGGTTTCCAAATGAATCCGGCCCGCATGCGAAGTACGTCAAAACGACAGCTCTCAACCGTTCATCGCGCCGAATAAGCCGTGCCGCAGCCATTTTCTTCTGAATCTGGCGCGCGTATGCGTTTGGCCAGTGGTCCGTGATGTCTTCCGCATCCAGTGGGAGAAAATCGACGGGAATTGCCAGAATGCCGAGGTCCTGTATCTTTTTCCCAATGTCCATGTTTACAGCGCGATCGTATGTCGTATAGGGACGCCCGACCACAACGAATGCCCGCTGGTGTTCGCCGAGGCCGGCCAATACCGCTTTGCCTCGCGCGTCAATTTTGCGCCTAAATTCTCGAAGCGCGGCGAAACCCGCCCCAATCGCCTCCTCGATCTCCGGCTTATCCTTTCCGAGATCCCGCCCTACTTGAAGCAGCACCCGACGCACGTGGCGTTCGCCGCGTTTGAAGAAAATGCGCGGCCGCAACACTCTCGGCTTCTCGATCTCTTCGAGCTTCAACGCTGCGGAGATAATCTCGGGTGCCCCCATGACATATGGGCATGTGTGGCTCTGGCGCAGCTGGGGATTCGGTTGCTCCGTGTCGCACACTCCAGGCAGGAATAGGTAATCAACCCCTTTTTCCACGAGTTGTGCGACATGGCCGTGCGCGACTTTCATGGGAAAGCACGGCTCCCCGGCGACAGCGTTGATGCCTTTCTTCACTATGTCTTTACTCGTTGGGTCTGACGGAACGACCCTCATGCCAAGGCCTTGGAAGAAGGCTCGAAACAGTGGATAGTAGTCAGAAAACATGAGCCCCCGAGGAATGCCCATAGTCGGCGCGCCGGCCGGAACTTCCGCCTCCGTTCCTTCCATAAGCATCTGCTCGTACTCGCCGAACAGGTCTGGCAGATCTTTCCCAAGCTCCCGTTTGTGTGCGCCGCTGTATCTCTCACAGCGGTCGTTATAGTAGTACTTAGGGCCTCCATCCACTTGGAAGACGTTAACGTCGCAGCGGTTAGGACACCGCTGACACTCGAACGATGTCACTTCATACTTGCCCGTTGCAATCCGATCGAACCCGCGGAATCGACTCTCCTCCGGCTTCTCCCGATAGGCAATCCAGGCCACCCCGATCGCCCCGGTCAGATGGGGGTGCGATGGCACGACAATCGGTCGATTGAGAATGCTTTCGAATGCCGCCACCATCCCCTGGTTGAAAGCTACTGCGCCTTGAAACGTGACTTTCTCGCTGATCTCTCGACTGGCGATATTTTTGTTGAGGTAGTTCTTGGCGCTAGCCAAACAAAGCCCCGCGCACAGATCCTCAATCGGGACATTATTCTGCTGGTAGTACACCGCCGCCGACTCCGAGAAGACCGTACATGTCCAGTCCAAGTCCGGCGGCCGTTTCCCCCGCAGGGCCGTCGGCCCGAAGTCGGTGATGTCCATTCCCAAGCGCGCCGCCTGCTTTTCGAGAAATGCCCCCGTCCCCGCAGCGCAGGCCTTGTTCATCTCGAAATCGACGATGACATCTCCGTCCAAACGGATATACTTCGAATCCTGTCCCCCGATCTCTAGGATCGACTCCACCTCCGGCATGAACGCCCGAGCTCCGCGCGCTTGCGCTGTGATTTCGTTCTTGATGACATCTGCGCCCACGTAGTCTCCGGTCAAGTACCGCCCGGAGCCGGTCGTTCCAGCGACGATCTCTTCGATGGCAAATCCCTGCTCTGCTACTTGTCGCTGTATTTCCCCGATGGTATCCCGAACGGCCGCAAGTGGATCGCCGTCGGTGCGTCGGTAGTAGCTCGCCAGGACTTTCACCTGCCCATCCACTTCAGTCACCAGCGCCGCCTTCGTGCTGACCGAGCCGATATCCACGCCAAGTCCCGCCAAAGGTATCTCGCGAGGAGCATCCGCAGTATCTTCGCCCGCCGCGAGCATCTGCGATTGCTCAAGGCGAAGCGGTTCCGTCCCCTCATATTCCAGAGGTTTCGCACTCTGTTCCTCAAGCCGAGCCAATGCGCTCTGCAAGTCTATAGCGCGTTCGGCCCGCAGAGCGGCTCCGACTGCCCCGAGCACCAAATTGTGTTCTGGAACCACGATCCGTTCTGGATCCAACCCCAACTCCTGCGAGAGGAACTTTTTCACGGCCGGATTCTGCGAAACGCCTCCGATGAACAGAACTTGGTCCTCGAATTCCCTCCCCCGTGCAATGGCCGCTCGATAGTTCCGGCAGATCGCCTGGTGAATTCCAGCCGCAATCCTCGCGCGAGGGGTTCCCTTCTGATACAGATGCACAATGTCCGACTCGGCGAAGACGGCACATCGCCCCGAAAGCGTGGCGGGGTTATCCGTCTCATGCGCCACCTGCGCGAACTGGGCAACCGTCCCGAAATTCAGTCTCTTCGCCATATGGTCGAGGAACGAACCACTGCCCGCGGCGCACTTCGCGCTCAGATTCGACTCATCGAGCAATAGGCGTCCTGCAACCTCGTCTCGCGTGAAGCGAAGGTACTTCTGCGTCTCGCGCCCCATCTCGATCACAGTACGCGCGTTGGGATACAGACGATTGCATGCTGTGGCAATTGCATTGGCCTCGTCCACAGCCTCGACTCCGAGCAGTTGCGCCACCTGCGGAGCCGCGGAGCCCGTTATGCCGAGGACGACTTTCGATATCCCCTCGCTGCAGAGCTGTTCGAAAACCTCTTGCACTCGATATAGAGGCTTCCCCTGTATCGGCGCCACACCCAAATCTCGAAGGCCGGACTCCGCCACCACAACAGCCTTGACGGTCTCCGCACCGATGTCCAGGCCGACAATTGCCCGTCCATCAGAGGCGCCAATGCCCGACGAGTCCGGCACTTCTCGATACGTCTGTGGCTCGTGCTCCATTTCTTCGCTTGAATGTCCGGCTGTCGCGCGTTCGCTCATGGTATCTCTCGGCCGGATGATACTAAAGAGCTTGATTTCGCCCTTATCTCAGCTCGTTCTGCGATAAAACCACGCGGGAAATGATAACCAAGCCCTTCTGGCATGTCAACGAATCGTTGTTCTAATAACTACTACCACCTACGCAATTGTCGGAGCCAAACCACGCTGCGACTCGACTCTGGTTTGCCCTGGGGGAAGAATGACGCGTCCGTACGTCGATCGAGCATCTGTGAAGTGTGAAATCGCCATAGGAGCATCGCTCGATCGATGCAGGAGAGGTGCCGGCCATCTTCAATAAGCAGGACAACCTCCGGCCCGACGCAATGCCTTCTCCAACCAGGCCCACAGCAGCCAATACTCGCCGCTCGGTCTGTCTCACGAGACGGCAGACCGCTTGCCTAAGGGCCGGCAGACACTCGGTATACCATATCTCCCGGACGGACCTTCGTGGGCACTTTGATTCCTACGGAGTCACCCGATTGCGCCTGTCTGACGGCTTCGTGCTCGATCTGCATGGAGTCGACGTCAGCGACGAAGTCGGTCGTATGCCCTTGGAAGTGAATCGTTTCACCCACCGAGAGGGCATCGGAGAGTTGAACCGCAGCAACGCCGACCTTACCGAAGTAGTGTGTGACTTGGCCGACCGGGCGCTCCTCAGGCGCGCCTTGCTCTTCAGACATGGCAGCCCCTCCTAATGAGGATGCGGTTGAGAAGCTGTTCGCTGAAATCCCGTTCGCGCCTGCTGGAAATGGCGGCGATTGTGTAAAGGACTCACCACGAACACCATCTCGTCTACAGTCTGGTAGAATTGACAGGTAGAGCATGTCTGGAGGAAAGACAGTGACCGAGGAACAGCGACTGGTGTTGGCATGGGCGATTCTCTTCGCGGTCGTCCTGTGGAGCTATCTGTGGAAGTGCTTTGCTTTTTGGAAGGCCGCTCAACGTAACCAAGTCGGTTGGTATGTCATCATTGCCCTCGCTCCACCGTTCGGCATCGTCGAGATGATCTACACGTTCTGGATATCGTCCAGGGTTGGGCGGATAGACGAGATGCCTCTGTAGGGGACAATGCTGTTCTCAAGCTTTGTACGACATTACGGGCCGCCCGTACGGGCGGCCCGTAATGTTCTTGGCCGTTCGTCCAGACATCGCTGCCCGATAGGGGTTGAGATTGACCTATCGAGAGTTGCGCAATTATGGAATAAGCCAGCGAAACCGGAAACGAGCACGTGTGGCGCCGATTCGCTTCGGGGCCAAACGTTTCGCGTGTGGGATGCCGAATAGGCGACTGGAGGAAAATCTGTGCTCGATATAGTTCATCTGCTCGCAAAAGGCGGTCCGGTTATGGTGCCGCTTGCGGTGTGCTCCTTATTGGCGGCCACCGTCGTGATCGAACGGTTTTTTGCGCTCCGACACGCAGATCGCGGTGGCGAGGAGCTTATCGCCCTGATTCGGAGGGCCTATCGATCTGGTGATGGCAAGCGCTCCTTGGCGAAGTGCGAGCAGATCGGCGGTCCCGTGGCGAGGGTTCTGGCAGCGGGGCTCCGCGCGTATCTCCGCAACGAATCGGTGACGCCAGCGATGGAGGAACAAACGCTGGCCGACCAGCGGGAACTGAACCGCAGGTTGGTTGTGTTAGATACAATTGTAACGCTGGCCCCCCTGCTGGGGCTTCTAGGCACGGTCCTGGGGATGATTTCAGCGTTCAAGATCATATCGGTGAGCGGGACCAGCCATCCGACTGGGATTACGGGCGGCGTAGCCGAAGCGCTGATTGCGACTGCTTCGGGCCTGGCGATAGCGATCTTCGCGCTGGTCGGCTATAACTGGTGCCGCGATAAGCTGCGGCAGATCACTGAGGAGATCGAGCTTCGGGCGACGCAGCTAGAGAACCTGCTTGGGGTGTGCAGCCGAGAGTTCGGTACGGCGGGCGAGGCGGGAAGGCGCAGTCGCGACCGACGTGCGGCCCAGCACGAGGGTATTGTGCCTGGGTCACGGCGAGCGGCTCGCGTCTCCGGCGAAACGGGCGCACCCAAAATGGCAGCTCAGCGGGATCGGGAGGAGGCGCCGGTTGCGCATTAGGCGACGTCCTGAGGAGAAAGCTCGCATCGAGCTGGTGCCGATGATCGACACCATGGCGTTCTTATTGGTGTTCTTCATGATCGCGTCTCTGGCGATGACTCAACAGGCCGGCATGTCCGTGAATCTGCCTCAGGCCGGGACGGCGGATTCTGCGTCGTGGGGCGATCGATCCCTCGTCGTGACGGTCGATAGTCATGGGGAGCTCTATTTGAATAAAGATCCTGTATCACAAGGCGATCTCGTCGACGCGGTCCGCACGCGGTTGGCTCGGAATCCCGATCTCGTCGTGGTGATCAATGCTGATGAGAGCGTGCAGCACCGTGAGGTTGTGGCCGCGATGGACGCGGTCAAGAAAGCTGGTGCATCGCGTATGGCCATCGCGACGCTGCCGGCGGGGGAGTATGCGCTAGCACCATGAAAGCTAGACACGGCGATAGGCTGCTTCGCCGGGCTTTCTTTTCGGCGCTTGCGTTGCACGCCGCCGCGTTAGGGTGTGCGGCATTCCTGCCGACGGAGGTGGATGGGGCGGATATTGCGGAAATCCGCGTGTTCGAATCTGGGGCGATGGGGGCGATTACGCCGGTCGATCTGGTGGATCTACCGAGGCCTGAGACGGTGGACCCTGGAGGGGATGTCGATGTAGTCTTAGAGCCACCGAACGTTGAGCCGCCGGTCGTTATGAGGCCTCCGAAAAGACCGCCGCCAAGACCACAAGAATCGCCGCCTGCGGCGAAACCGGCTCCAAACCCGGTGCGGATAGAACCAAAACCGACGAAACCGACGCCGAGGCCGGCTCCAACAGCGGTCCCGGCGGCGAGGCCGGCACCCTTGCCGACCGCACCGGCAGACCCGGAACGCGCGCCGGGCGGGGGGGGCGGCGGGGGGGGCGGTTTCGTGGATCTAGGGACGCCGAGTCCGTCGGGCGATCTTCCGGGGGCCGCCGGCGGCGGAACGCCGATGGGCGATCTTCCGGGTGTCGGGAGTGGATCGGGGGATGGCGTCGGGCCGGGCTCAGGAGGCGGATCGGGGGGCGGGAGTGGCGGTGGCGTAGGGCCGGGTAACGGCACCGGGACCGGACCGGGATCTGGCTCGGGATCGGGTGGCGGTGACGGGGATGGGGGCGGGACTCCGGGGTTCGCATCCCGGGTGGCGGACCGCAAAGAACCGATTGTCATCTACAAGGGAAAGCTTGAGTACCCTCCTTCGGCGGTGTCCGAAGATGTTGAGGGGACTGTGAAGTTGAAGGTGCTCGTCACTGAAGAGGGCACCGTCGCGGAGGTGCGGATCGTTCAGACAAGTTACGACCGACGGTTGGACGCAGCGGCCGTGGAGTTCGTCCGAGGCTGGCGATATGAGCCTGCCATTCAGGACGGTAAGGCACGCCGAGTTTATACTCACGCGGTCGTAATATTCCGCCTGAAGTAATAGAAGTAATAAGGTGTGGGATGATCCGAAGGCCGAAATCGAGGGGGTTTTCGCGCGTTAGCAGCCTCAGAAATGGCAATAGGACTTAGCTGGGGCCTGCGATTGGAATACTTGGGTACCGAGAGGGAGTGAGCGGATTATGAGGGCAACGTCGAAACGCAGGACACCTACGATCATCTTCGTGCTGATGCTTCTGGTCGCCGGAACTTCGGCCTGGGGCGCGGTGACGGGGGTGATCAACGGGACAGTGAGCGATGCGGACAGCGGAGTCGCACTCACGGGAGCCAATGTCTCGGTTGAGGGGACGGAGCTTGCCACTGTGAGTGACGCTCGAGGGCGGTTCGTCATTACGAACGTGCCGCCCGGGAACTACACACTGAAGGTGAGTCTGATTGGATATCGAGATACGAGGCTTCTCGATATCGTTGTGGTTCAGGGACAGTCAGCCTCTCTCGAAGTTGAGCTGGCGCCGACGGTCGTTGAGGCGGTCGGCGCTGAGGCGATGGTTGTCGCGCCTCGCGTATCCCTGCAGCCGGAGGTGACGTCGACGGTATACGTCGTGACGGCGGAGGACGAACAGTTGACGCTTTCGCAGCCCAACGACCGCTATCAGTTTCCGGGCCTGGTTTTTGCGCAGCCGGGGGCGGTCCCGGACAGTACGTTCTATCCGCACATCCGCGGAGCGCGCGCGAACCAGGTTGGGTATTTCATCGACGGAGTCCCGGTGACGGACCCTAACTCGAACGTCTTCGGGACGAACATCGTGTCGATCGGGCTCGACCGACTCGAACTTTATACGGGCGGGTATCCGGCCGAGTATGGCGGATGGACGGGCGGAATTATCAACCAGGTGGTGAAGCGTGGAGATCAGATGCGCGGGAGCCTGGTGGATGTCGGCGCTGGAAGCCCCTACAATTTCGGCGGTTTGATCCTCGAATCGGGCGATGTCGAGGATCGGTTCAATTGGTATTACGGGCAGTATAACTGGAAGACGGAGTTCCCGGAGAACCTGTTCACGTCAGAGGCGCCGGTGGTCTCGGACCACATTGCCAAGGTCATCTACGATGCGGGCGAGCGGGACAGCGTGGCGTTGTTGGCGAGCCACGGCTATGCGCGGTATCTGCTGCCGTTCGAGCGGATGTTCACGTTCGACCCGGTCAGCACCGACTGGTCGGCGGTCGATCCCGACGATACTTTCGGACGGCAAGGACACGATATCGTTTCTCTTTCGCTGAACCATACGCTAAGCCCACAGTCGTACTGGACGTTGCGGCTCTCGCGACTGAGCCACTTCTTCCAGCTCGAGCTGGGGGATCTCGACAATATGTTCTGGCAAGATCGGAACGAGCGGATGTTCACAGGGCAGTTCGACTATGAGGCCCAGCTCGGCGCGCATCGTCTGAGAGCCGGCCTATGGCAGATAAACAGCGACAACAATTCGCAGTACAGCGTGATGATGTTCCCGACGTCTTTCGTCTCCAACAATGACACGAAGAACAATCAGGCCTATGTACAGGACACGTGGGCGTTGGGCGATCGACTCGTGTTGACGCTGGGCGGCCGGTTCGATCAGATGACATATGACCGGCCAGCGGCCGGGGACTTGGAACTGGAAGAGACGAGTGCCAGGGCCGGTCTGACGTATCAGTTATCGGACGATTTGCTGCTGAGGGGGACGTACGGTCAGTATGTGGAGTTCCCGCGGGCGAATCTGATTGCGTATGAGGTCAACGGCCTGGATATTGGATGGTCGGATTTTCTCGCCCTGGATTTTCCGGCGAAGGCGCAGTTGGATCGCGGGCGGGATGTCGGCGTCGAGTGGAAGCTGGACAACCGAACGCTCGTGAACGCCATGTGGTTCCAGCGGGATAGCCGGCAGATGACTCAGCGCTGGCAGGGCGTTCTACACGACGATGGTAACTGGGTGTTGGATGGCGAGGGGAATCCCATCCTGTCCGATGCACTTGAGGACTTCGATCCGCTTGCACCGGCTTGGTTTGCCGGCAACGGAACGGGAACGAGCCGCGGTTTGGAGTTGAAGGTGGATCGAAAGATGAGCGACAGCACGCGGGGATGGGTTTCGTACACGTATCTCGATGCGGAGGCAACGAGCCCGCGGGACAACATATATCCGTTCGGGTATGGATTCCTCGATGGGACGACTCCGGAAGAGTTGGCGCTCGAGTTTCCGCTGGAGTGGAGTCAGAAGCATACCGCGATACTGGCATTTCAGTATAAGACCGGGAAGCTGAAGATCAACCCTTGGGTTACGTACGGAAGTGGATTTCCGTATGGTCAGAGCGGGCTGGACGCCGGCGGCAGCGATCCGGCGCACGTGCCCAATCCGAACTACGATCCTGGCGATCCGGCAAGCCCGACTGAGCTGACGATCCCGGAGAACTATCTGGATCCGGCCGATCCTTCGCAGGGTTTCATCACTCCGGGTCTACTGGAAACAGGCAAGAATCTCACCGTGAGCTTGAATCTCAGCTATGAGATCGGGCCGGGGCGCGATGCTTACCTTCAGATCTACAATATCTTCGACCGGGAAGATGTTACGAGTTACGTTTTCTACCATCCGCAAACCGGCGCGGTCATCGGCGACATTCAGGGGGATGAGGTCTACTACGTTCCGTTCTCCCGGACGCCGCCGAGGTTCTTCGCCTTTGGGATTCGGCAGGAGTTCTGAGCTGAGCCCGACTCTCCGCGAAGCGCGAAGCTGAGACAAACGATGAAGGGGACTCCGAATCGCGGAGTCCCCTTCGGTTTTTTTCGATAGGATGCGGTCAGGGGGCGGAGTGCCGTAGTTGGGGGAGTCGCCGGCGTGCCGGCGCAAGGGCATTGGCCCCCTCTCTTTCGCCCTTCTCCCGCACCTCGAATGATGGAACTCCTATGCTCGAACGAACGGAGCCATCGAGATAGAGCACGAGATTGCCGGTTGTGTGACGGGGCGGAACGGGCCAGCCTTCACCTGTACCTGACGGGCTGTCACCATGAATGGTGGATTCGTAGAGCAGCGGTGTTGTGCTCGGGTTGGCGATCCGACCTCGTTTCTTGCCCGCGAGGTTCCGATTCATGGCGTAGCTGATCCCCTCGACTGGATCGGCCGGGCATTGAAGGGATGCGGTGTCGGGGAGGAATGCCCGTATTTTCCGAACCCACCGTTCGGGGTCGGGGAGTGTGTCTGCTGAGGCCACGGCGTACATCTGGAAAGCTGTGGCCAGCCGTTGCAACTGCTCCTCACAGGCGGTTTGCTGGGCTGTGTTTCTTGCTTCCTCGAGTGGATCGGAACTCGTGGGATCTGGGCTCACAACCGTCCGCGGCAGATAGACCGGCCACCCGGGACCACTTCGCACTGCGCGCAGGACGACGTTGACGGGGATATCTGAGGCGAGTGTGACGGTGGCCCGTTCGTTCTCAATTTCGGCGTCGAGAATGCGGTAGCGTTCTACGCGGGGGGCAAGAATGGCTCGGAGCATCGGAAGGCTGGTGGTTGCGGTGCGCGCTCGTCGAGGAGGCGCAGGCGTGTCGGACTCGGCTCGGATGGCTTCGAGGAAAGTGTCTGCGGCAATCCTGCTGTTGACTTCATCCGAGGCCGTGAGGTCCACGGCCCACTCTTCACCTTCCTTGACGAGGACTAGTTTCTGAGTGATCTGAACGGTGGCGCTGACGTGAATAAGCGCCTCGTCTGATTGAACGAGGACGCCGGCGATTGTCGGAGGGGTATCGGCGGTGGCGAGGGCCCTGAGGATGATCGTCCCAGACGGGGATCGAGGGGAAGGCCGGGAGCGAAATGCCCCTTCCCATGCGAGGGCATCCATTTTCGAGCGAGATTCTTGGGAAAGAAGCTGCCAAGAGGCAGTGCGGTCGTTCTCGATGAGCGCGCCGGCATACTGAAGGGCGGGATCGGCGATGGCCGGAGGCACTGCATCGCCAGGGATCTGCTCGCTCGCGGCAAGTGGCGTCACAGCAGCAACTGCGCAAAGGGTTGCGATGATAATGAACGAGGTGCGTTTTTTCATCTTTGAATCTCCTGATGGTAAATCGGTGGATCGAACCGGTATTGACAAGGTCGTGTGCGCTTTCGGGACGTTCGGAATCCTAAGTGGATTCGTCGGAAAGCAAGGCGTCGCGCGCCGCGTCTTGTTCGGCTTGTTTCTTGCTTTTCCCGGTCCCCGAACCAAGGACTTTCTCGCCGATTCTCACTTCGGCGACGAAGGTGCGGTCGTGATCCGGGCCGCTTTGTGAGATGACGCAGTAGGTTGGGGGGGCGCGATGAATTCCCTGTATCCTCTCCTGGAGGATGGTCTTGTAGTCTGGCTCGTATTCTTGTCGCTCGATGGCTTCGAGCCGCCCCATCAGAAGCCTCAGAATGAGTTCTCGGACTATGCGATAGCCGCGGTCGAGGTAGACGGCGGCGAAGATCGCCTCCATCGCGTCGGCAAGAATGGAGTTGCGGTGGCGTCCACCAGTCTGCTCTTCGCCTCGGGCGAGGATGAGGAATCGACCGATATCCAGTTCTCGAGCGACGTCGGCGAGGACGGTTTCGGAGACGGCTACGGCTTTGAGTTTAGTGAGTTCGCCTTCTCGTTGGTCGGGGTGAGAGCGATACAGGTGTTCGGCCAGGACGAGATCGAGCACGGAATCGCCCAAGAATTCGAGTCTCTCGTTCGGCGGGAGATTGAGTTCTTGTTCGGCTGATTTATGGGTGAGGGACTGCTTGAGGAATTTCGGGCGTTTCGGCTCGATGCCGAGCTTTGCGGCAAGGGCATTTACATCGCCGGGGCGAGGCGCGAGCCGCCTGCTTTGAGCGGACTTTGCCCTGCGGGTAGGGCGCTTTGTCCCCTTGGACTTAGTCCTCTTCGGCATGAGGCTCCTCTCTGTTGGGTTTTTCCGGGGGCAGCGTGACGGCGAGGTGGAGTTCCTGGAGCAGTTCTGAAGGGACCTCGGCAGGGGCGCCGGTGAGAGGATCTACGGCGGTTGCGGTCTTCGGGAACGCGATGACGTCGCGGATGCTGTCTTCGCCGGAAGCCATCGCGACCATGCGGTCGAACCCGAAGGCGATTCCGCCATGCGGGGGAGCTCCGTACTGGAACGCCTCGAGCAAGAAGCCGAAGCGTTTGTCGGCCTCTTCTGCTGACATTGCGATAAGCGATAACACCTTTTCTTGGAGGGCGCGCTGGTGAATTCGGATGCTCCCGGAGGCAAGTTCTACGCCATTGAGAACGAGGTCATATGCTTGCGCGCGCACTTTCAGTGGTTCGGTCTCGAGCAGTCCCAGGTCGTCGGGGTGAGGCGATGTGAAGGGGTGGTGCATGGGCTCTATGCACCGCGCTTCCTCATTGTAGGCCACCAGGGGAAAGTCGACGACGCGGAGCCCGCACCATTTGGAGGTATCGATAAGGTCGAGGCGGCGGCCGAGGTCGAGACGGAGACGACCGAGCACTTCGCAGGCGAGTGGGAACATGGCCGCGACGAGCAGGATGAGGTCGCCTGGCTGTGCAGAGGTCTGCTCTCTAAGGGCCGCGTGCTCGTCTTCGGAGAGGAACTTGGCGATGGGGCCTTTGAGTTTATCGGGCGTGACTTGGAACCAGGCAAGGCCTTTGGCGCCATATTGTCGGGCCGTCGCTTCGAGTTCGTCGATTTCTCGCCGGGAGAAGGTGTCGGCTCCGTTCGGCAGGCGCAGGCCGCGCACGGTGCCCCCGTCTTTGAGGACTCCGGCGAAGGCCCGGAATTCGGTTTGTGTAAAGACCGAGTCGAGCACGCAGAGTTCGAGGTCGAAACGCGTATCGGGTTTGTCGGAGCCATATCGAGTCATCGCCTCTCGATAGGTGAGGATGGGCCAGGGGCCGGGAATTTCGACGCCGCCGGCGGCGAAGACGTGTCGGGCGAGTTCTTCGCTGAGGTCGAGCACGTCGTTCTGATCGACGAAGGACATTTCGAGGTCGATCTGGGTGAATTCGGGTTGGCGATCGGCGCGAAGGTCCTCGTCGCGAAGGCAGCGGGCGAGCTGGTAGTAGCGTTCGATGCACGAGGCCATGAGGAGTTGTTTGATTAGTTGTGGCGATTGCGGAAGGGCGTAAAAGCTGCCGGGATGGGTGCGGGCGGGGACGACGTAGTCGCGAGCACCCTCAGGGGTGGATCGCATGAGCAAGGGCGTTTCGATTTCGATGAACTGCCTTCGGTCGAGGAATTCACGGGCGGCCTTTGCCATGGCGTGCCGCCGACGGAGGTTGTCGAGCATGCGGCGCGAGCGGAGATCGAGGTAGCGATATTTCAGCCGGAGATTCTCGTCGACTCGGTCGTCATCTATTTCGAAGGGAGGCGTCTTGGCCGGGTTGAGGACATCGATTTCGGCGACTCTGACTTCGACGTCTCCGGTCGGAATGTTGGGGTTGGCGGAGGTGGCCGGCCGCGGGGTGACTTCGCCGGTGACGGCTATGACGAATTCGGCGCGGAGCTTTTTCGCCTCTGCATGGGCGGCTGGGGTTTGGCCGGGGTCGAATACGATCTGGGCGATGCCATCGCGGTCTCGCAGGTCGATGAAGATGAGTCCGCCGTGGTCGCGGGTCGAGGCGACCCAGCCGGCGAGCGTTACCGTCTGGGTGATATGATCGCGGCGGAGCGCGCCGCAGGCGTGGGTTCGTTTCATGGTGTGGCCTCGTCTTCGGAATTCGTTTCGGCTGCGAGTTTCTGTCGAATAGAGTCGGCGGCTTGCGAAAGAGCAACCCTTTCCTGTTCCCCGGTCTTCATATCGCGGACTGTGACTGCGCTTGCGGCGAGTTCGTCGTCTCCAAGTATGATGGCATGGCGGGCGCCGAGGCGGTTGGCGTCTTTCATCTGGGCTTTGAGACTGCGCTCGGTGTAGTCGATCTCGGCGGAAATGCCGCGGCGGCGGAGTTCGATGGCGAGGGAAAAGGCGGGCTGGCGAGCCCCAGGCGTGACAGCTACGATGTAAGTATGGGGTGCAGGCGCGGAGTTCTCGTCGCCAAGGGCGAGGATGAGGCGCTCGATGCCGGAGCCGAATCCGATGCCGGGAGTCGGCGGCCCCCCCAGCATCTCGGCGAGGCCGTCGTATCGGCCGCCCCCCATGATGACGTCTTTGGCGCCGAGGCCGGGGTGGATGACTTCGAAGGCCGTGCGGGTATAGTAGTCGAGACCTCGGACGATAGTCGGGTCGATCTCGTAGGGGACGGCGAGCGCGTCGAGGTGGGCGCGAACTCCGGCGAAGTGCTCGCGGCACGCGCTGCAGAGGTGGTCGAGCGCGCTGGGCGCACCCTCTCGGGCCGCTACGTCGGCGGGGATTTTGCAGTCGAGGATGCGGAGCGGGTTGGTCTCATAACGCGCCCGGCAGAAGTCACAGAGCTCATCGAGCTTGGGCGCGAAAAACTCTCTCAGCGCCGCGGAAAGTGCGGGACGGCATTCGGGACAGCCGATGCTGGAGATGTGGGTGACGGCATCTTGAAGGCCGATCCGGCCGAGGAAGTCGTGGTAGAGGGCGATGACTTCGGCGTCGATGTCGGGGCCTGGCGCGCCGATGGCTTCGACGCCCAGTTGGGTGTGCTGGCGATAGCGGCCGGCCTGGGGGCGCTCGTAGCGGAAGATGGGCGCGATGTAGGAGAGTTTCTTGACTTGGCCCTGGGCGGTGAGGTTGTGTTCGAGGACGGCGCGGACGACGGGGGCGGTGCCCTCGGCGCGGAGGGTCAGGCTGCGGCCGCCGCGGTCTTCGAAGGTGTACATCTGCTTGGTGACGATTTCGGTGCCTTCGCCGACGCCGCGGATGAATAGGTCGGTTTCTTCGAAGAGGGGGGTGCGGATCTCGGCATAGCCATAGCAGCGGCAGACGCCGCGAAAGGCGGCCTCGACGCGCTGCCAACGCCACGAGACTTCGGGGAGAATGTCTTGGGTGCCGCGTGGGGCTTTGTATTTGGACGCCATGGCTGAGCCCTGCCGGAATAGGGAGGGATTCGTCGCTGGGGGCCGTGTGTCCTGCTTGTTGGGGCGGGTCTGCCGTCGATTTGGGGGTCTCTTGCATGGTAAGCCCTTCACCAGAGAGACATCGCTATATGATGGGTGTATTGCTGTAGTTGGTGGGGAATCGTCGCTCTGGTACAATCATCCGGCGGTCTGCGCGTCGAAATACTCGACTGTAGTTGGTGGGGAATCGTCGCTCTGGTACAATCAGGCCCGGCGTTGTAGGCCGCTAGGGCCAACTGTAGTTGGTGGGGAATCGTCGCTCTGGTACAATATGAGCTCAGCCAGCTCGTCTTCGGTGGCCACTGTAGTTGGTGGGGAATCGTCGCTCTGGTACAATCTCTGGACAAAAGGCGTCGAGGACGCAAACACTGTAGTTGGTGGGGAATCGTCGCTCTGGTACAATAGAGGCCCCCTGGAATCGCTTCCACGGGGGCTTCTGACGTCTCCTGGGGGTTAGAGCAGGAGGAGTTGTTTGGGTTTTTTCTCCGGCTGTCCGCGAGATCTGGCGACAAAAACTTCCATTTTGCCGAACTGGCGGTCGGTGACGGAGAGGAGGCGGACGTTTCCTTTGGGGGGAATGGCGGCGCGGACGCGGCGCCGACCGGCCCTGCTGGCCTCTTCGCTGGGATAATAGCGGGCGTAGATGGAGTACTGGAGCATGGAGAATCCCTGGGCGAGGAGACGGCTGCGGAAGCGCGCGTAGTTGCGGCGCTCTTTGGTTTCGACGACCGGCAAATCGAACATCACGAATAGCCACATACCCCTATACCCCGATAGATTGCGGCGAGGCACGGCTATATCTCTGGCAGGAGAAGGGTTTTGCGCTCGCCTGCGAAGACGGCTGTGAGGCTGGTCGCGGTGCGGTGGGAGATGTCGAAGAGAGAGCGTTTTTGTCTGCCGATTTTGAAGCGTCCCATGAGCGCGCCGATGAGGGCTGCTTTGGCCTGTTTGTCCACAGGCGGGGTGGGGCCGTGTTCGTCGCAATAGAGGGCCACGGATCGGTCGACGGCGGGCCGGAAGGGCTCGATGAGATCGTCGACGAGCCGAAAGGCGTCGTACCGATTGTGGTGGTGGAGGCCGAGGGAGGGGTGGAGGCCGGCGGCGCAGACGGCGCGGGCGACGATGGCGCGAAGGACGGCATAGCCGTAGTTGAGGAGGCGGTTGGGCCCGCCGCCGTAGCGGTCGCGGCGGAAGCGGCGGTCGAGGAAGAGGGCCGGCCAGTAGCGGCGGGCGGCCTCGGCCTCGACGTTGGCGGGGTCGCCGGAGCGGACTTTGGGGAGAAGACCTGATAGGCCCCTCTCGTGCCCCCTCAAATCGTAAAGAAGCCGAGCCTGGGCGGCGATTTTGGCCCTCACTATGGTCTGCCAGAGGCGTTTGCGAAGGGGGAGCGAGGCCTGGGCCTGGAGGGCGAAGCGCTCGCCCTGGGTGACGTGTGCTTCGAGGGGGAGGAGCATGGCCGCGGGCATGCGCTTTGCATCGCAGATGAGTACAATGCCGCCGGCCGCGGCGAGGCCGGCCAAGACCGGCTGTGTCAGGGATATCCGGGGGTTTGTGAGAACCAGCACCGCGACCTCGTCGAGCGGGGTGGTGGTGTCTCGCCCTCCGGCTTGACCGATGACGAGGCAGGCGTGTTTTATGTTGAGCCAGGCGGGCTCTTCGGCGAGATCGATGATGCGATCAGTCATTCGCCCGACGAATTTCTCCCGATGGCGTCACGAGCATCTTCCGACAGCCCCGTCTGCGGAGGGGGTCAATGTCGGAGCGACCCCAATCGCCAGCTTTTCTGATGTCGTCTTTCTTCCTGGCGTCGTTGATGTGAGCGAAGTCTACGGTTACGCGTCCCGAATTTGTGATCGAGATCGTTCGAATCACGTAAAGCGCTCGTCCGCGATCTTTGCTCGTGCCGGGTTTTTCTTTCTTAGTTTCTTCCTTAGTTTCTGTTGAATTCAGCTCGATAATTTCGCCGCCGGCGAGGGAGAACTTAAACTCTTCATCGGGTCCGTGGTCGCGTTCGACGATGGCCTGGCGGGCGCGGAGGCGACGAGCGGCCTCGAGGGTGCTGACGACCTCGCCCCGCCATCGCTTGCGTCCTTTCTTGTCGGTGGTCTCGATGATCTCGACGTGGTGGTTGGAGCCGAGCTTGACGTTGCGGGCGCGGGCGCCGTCGCCGCCGATGCGTTTGGTGGTCTCGGATTTGCGGATGCGGACCTTGTGGATTGGGATTTCGCGGCCGTCTTTTGCGCGAAGGGTTGGATGGTTCCCGCGATCGGTGAATGCTTTCTTGGGCGCGGTATGGCCGAGCTCGGCGAGCTTGTCTCTGACGCATTCGCGAACGGCGGGGTCCACGATGGCATCTATGTCTTTGGGGGATAGGTCTTGGAGGGGTTTGCGGATGTGGACGCATTCTTTGCCGTTTTCGTCGGGGTGGCGCTTGCTGTAGATGGTCTGCTCGTGGAGGGCGGCGGCGACTTTGCGGGAGACGCGGTGGGAGACGGTTGTATCGTGGATGGCGGCGCGGACGTCGTCGAGGAATCCCTCCCATGGCGGGGGCATTTCCGCGAAGAGGGCGTTTTTTTCGAGGGGGGCTTTTTGGGCGGCGTCGCTGAGCCTTTTGATGGTGGCGGGGTCGGTGAGCGCGGTGATGACGGCGTCGATGGCGTGCTGGCGGTGGTCGTCACGGGTTTTTTGGCCGGCGCCGAGGATGGAATTGAGTCCCCAGCGGCCGCGCAGGAAGGAGGTCAACGCACCGCGGCCGGCATGGACGCGGCGGCGGCCCTCGGCATCGACGCCGCTGGCGCCAGCGCCGTAGAGAAGCCCGATATATTCGATGGCGAGGCGGGAGGCGTAGCGGGTGTCGTTGAGCTGCTGGGTGGTGAAGTCGTCGAGGGCGGCGAGGTCTTCCATCTGGAATTTCTGGAGCTTCACGCGGCCGCTGTGCCCTGGGAATTTTTTGACGCGGTCGAGGATTTCTTGCCAGCGCTCCGGTCGGTTGCCGTAGGCTTCCCGGGGGGTGTTGTTGTGTTTGTGGGAGCGGTTTTCCTCGGCATCGCAGAGGGTCTTGTTCATGAAGGAGTTGTCGAGGGAGCGGCTGAACGGGATGATGTGTTCGATGTCGAACTGGGGGTGGTCGCCGAAGAGGGCGTCCCAACTGATGGTTTTGCCGGTGTAGGGGCAGGCCCATCCGCATTCTTCTGCCAGGAGGAGTTTGAGCTCGTCATTTCGGGTTGGGTTTGCGATGCCGATTTCGCGCTGGATCTCTTGGGCGGCGCTCTCTCGGGCTTCGCGATTGGCGGTGTTGTTCGCGTGGATGCGCTTGCGGTCTTTGCGGTTCTTTTTCATCTCGCGGGCGAGTTCGATGCGGACTTCGTCGGGGCGACCGTGCTGTCGCAGGATGGCGTTGACCACTTTTCGAAGTTCGGTGAGTGCCCGCTGAACGGTGGGGTTGCGGACGTCGAGAACGGTGTCGAGGCGGGGGAGGTCGGGACGGATTTGGGGGCCGGGCTCGTCGCCGTAGATTTCCTTGCGGGCGGAGGCGTAGGGCATGCTTTCTTCCATAAGTGGGAGGAGTTTGGCGAGGGCCTTTCGGGATAGGTTGGAGTAGCCCTCCTCGAGGGGGACTTCGGAGAGTTTCTGGGCCGCTTCGTCGTCCAGGTTCCACAGCATGGCGGCGCGACGCTTGAGGGCGTCTCGATTATGGATGCTGCGCATTTCGTCGACGACTCGACTGCGTTCTTTTTCGGGGAATTCGGTCCAGCGTTGGTCTCCGAAGACGGCGGCGAGCTTGGATGCCGTGCGGTTTCCGATGAGTCCTTTCTCGCCCTCGGTCTCGAAGTTGAAGTGGCAATTCTTCTTGGGGAGTTGGAGGAGGGAGCGGATTTTGGAGAATTTGAGGTCCCCCTGTCGTTCGAGCGCGTCGATGAGCTTGGCGCGCTCTTCGGGGGTGAGCTTGCGGACCCGGCCATCGGGCAGGGAGATTTTGAGGTCGTTCACTTTTTGGAGGAGGCGAAAGCGCTGGGCGACGAGGCTGGCAAGGGGGGCGCGGCGGGCGCGCTTTTCGTGGTCGCAGGCACCGATGAGATGGCGCTGGGATTTGAGGGGGCGCTGGAAGAATATGGCTTCTCGTGCGGCGTCTCGAAGACTGTCGGTGAGGATGTCGGGGTGGTGAGCGACCTGGGCGGTCCAGATTTTTTCGAATTCGTCGATGAGCATCTGGCGGCCGAGGTAGCGGTTGCGAACGCGCTTATCCTCAGGATCGAGCTTCGACAGGTACTCGCCAAGGCTGCGCGCGCCGGATTCCTGCATTTTCTGCGCGAGCTCGCCGATGGCGGTTTTGACCTTGCCTTCTTCTTTTTCTTCGTCTGTCTGGGGAGCGCCGGCCGGCTTGGGCTTGACTTTTCGATTGGAGAGGAAGCCGCGACGCTGGGCGAGATGGTAGAGGGCGCGGCCGAATTCGTGGGGGGTGAGCCTTTCGTCCAGTGCGCGCGCTCGCAAGGCGTAAGGGAGTAGGTGGGGCTCGGCGCGTCGGGCATCTTGCGAGAACAGCTCGCGGTCGAGCTCGATGAAATAGGCCATTAGGTCATCGCCCGATTCGATTTGCCCCGGCGGGAGCAGTCCTGCTTCTTGCAGGATGTGGGTGAGCTTCGTGAGCCGGTGTCGACGGCGCGCGAGCTGTCGCCGACGCAGGCGGGCTTCGCGGCGTGGAACGGCGGGCGAGGAGTCTCGCCCTGCACGGATGGCGGTGATGTCTTCGCTGACGCCGGGGGAGAATGCCCGGACGCCAAGGGTGCGCAGTTTGTCGGGTTTCCCATCGGTTCGTTCGACGAGGGCCCAGCCGATGGAGGCGGCGCCGATGTCGAGGCCGAGTATGAGGTGGCGTCTTGCGCTTCGCGGTGCGGTGATTTCATGAAATCCCCCCTTGACAGGTGTTAGCCGATATGGTATACAACGCTTACTCAATTGTACCAGAGCGACGATTGTCCCTGCTAATTTCAGCAATGGAGGACTTTCGTCCGCAGGCAACGCTCTAAGGAGCGACCGGCGCCTCCCTCGCGGGGCGCCCTTTTTTGTTGGTGGGAGTGGCGGCTCCGATGCGATACTGCTGTATCGCAGGGATTGTTGTAGTCGGTGGGGAATCGTCGCTCTGTTACAATGGGATCGACCTGCCATGAAACGATTATGGCTGTTACTGCTTCTGGCTCTCGTTTTCTTGATCTATATATTGGCCAAGGCTACGCCGCGCAGCCCCAACCTCGTTATCGTGGTGCTCGACGCGATGCGGGCAGACCATGTGGGTTGCTACGGCTATCCTCGCGATACCACCCCCAATATCGACCGAATCGCAGAAGGCGCTTGCGTGTTTCGGTCCCACTATACGCCCGTACCGTTCACTCTGCCCTCGACGGTGAGTCTATTTTCGGGGCAGTATCCCGATACCCATGGATTGTTCTACCCAGGCCCGGGAAGGGCCGAGCCGGAGGAGAACCTGGCTACATTGATGAACAAGGTGGGCTTTGCGACAGCTTTGTTCTCTTCGACTCCTTGTGCATCGCCGGCCATGGGCGCGGGTGCGGCTTTCACCGACGCGTACTACCGCACCGAATTTCCTGGAATGAGCGCCGAGGCCGCCCTAAAGGCCGTAGACGGCTGGCTCGATGAGCACGCCGACAGCCCCTTCTGTGCCTACATCCATCTGCTACCACCACACGAACCCTACGAAACGCCGGCCGAGTTCGTGCGGATGTTTAAGGGGAAGGTTCCTCCCGGCTACGATCCCGATGCCTACACACTGTGGCAGTTCCCCTGGCCGATCTACCCCAACGGGCTGCCCAACTACAAGGAACCGCCGCCTATGCCTGACTGGCCCAACCTCTACGACGCACACCTCCGCTACGGAGATTGGGCCGTTGGCCGCATCTACGAGATGCTGGAGACGCGGAGGCTGCTGGACAATACCGTGTTCATCGTCACGGCCGACCATGGGGAGGCATTTGGCGAGCACGGCTACCCTTGGCACGCGATGGCGATACACGGAGAGGCGACGCACATTCCTCTCATCATTCGCATCCCAAGGGAGGCACCGATAGCGGTCACGACGCTCACGCAGAGCGTGGACGTTTTCCCGACGCTCTGTGACATGTTCGACTTCCCTATTCCCAAGGGGGTGCAAGGGCGGTCGCTCGCACCACTGCTGGCAGGGGAAACGCTGGAGGATGGCTACTCTGTTGCTGTGAGTCACCGACCGATTAAATACTGTATTCGGGATGTGGAGTGCTCTCTCGTGCTCTACGAGGAGCCGACTTGGCGTGAACTCTATGCAGACCCGAGTCGGGAGCGGCTCAACGTGCTAGCCGAACGACCAGAGGACCATGCACGGCTGGAGAGCGCCTTCGCCGCATGGATGCAGACGCAACCCAAAGAAGCACAGGCATTTCTCGCCGGCCGGGCGGCACCGGTGGCGGGGGAGTACAAGGGACTTGATGAGGGAGTACGAGAGCAGTTGCGCCACCTGGGGTATTTGCGCTAGGCTTGCCTTCTTCGCGTCCTCATCTGTTCACTTACCGCCCAAACTTCCGCAGTGCATCCTTCGGGCGCTGCTGCTACATGACTACGCTGAGGATTTCAGCATTATCGGACCCAACGGCGGGCACACCGGATATTCACCGATTCCAGGATGATCCGCCCGCCCCGCGAGAGGGTGCTCGTCTTTCGGTTTCAATCCTCACCCGACTCTAAGGTCGACTCAACAACAAATACTCACGGCCGCTGTGGATAGCGCAATTAAGAACAACTGCTAGAGCGTGCTTTCCTCGGTATGTTTACGTATTGTCTTGTTCTTGGGGGGTAATCCCTCATGGTGACGCTTACTTTATTGGCAGGATAACCATTGGCCAAGTCAAATTTCCCAATCTGCCCTGTAAAAGAGCAGGCGTCTTGCTAAGCGGTAGTACGTAACGGAGCATATAGGGAAGGCGAGATATGCTCGGTGAAATTGCTTCTTACCTGGGAATCATCGCAGCTCTCATCGCAATTGGAGGCTTTTTCGGACACCTTGCCCGTAGAGTCCAGGCTTTCGAAGGGTGGGATTTTCAGATCATTCACACGGAGCTATCAGCTAGGATAGTCTACCAAGGCTCTCCAATTATCGTGAGCGCCATCGTCAAGAACACCGGACGCAAGGCAGTGGCTACCTATTATGGAGTAATCAAGATCGCGTATGCGTACGGCTTGCAGAATCCTATTCACGACACGGACCGCGACCTTCCACTAAGCAACAAAAGTAGGCTCCGAATTGCCGATGTCGTCAAAAGTCAAACCAGCCATTTGGATTACGAGTATCGGGTGCCAGATGAACTTCCGATAGGCATTTACTACGTTTCAGTTGAAATATGGAATCCCCACCAACTCTACGGTGGCAAGTACCCGAAATGCTTTGACACGTCTGAGTGGAACATGAACTTTGAAGTGCTCCGCAAAGAAGAGCAGTGTCATTCAGTTCCTTGAGAAGGTACACCCTACTATGAAAGGTAGAACTTGGCTTTTGATGGAGCGCTTTGAGTTTTGAAGTTCTCCTCTTACAGAATCTCTACTGCATCACTTTCACTGCCTGGAGCGAGGTAGAATACCCTCCATTTCCTATTCCCAATATCTTCGTGCCAAGCCGTTAGCTTGGGTGCTGACTCAACCGATAAGGATTTTCTGAGGGCGAGAGCTAGGGCCGCAGGCATAAGTATAATGCAAGGTGAGGGGAGGGGTGCGTGGTGTATGGAAAATCATCGCTCCGATGCGATACTGCTGTATCGCAGGGATTGTTGTAGTCGGTGGGGAATCGTTGTCCGGCGGGAGTATGAAGACGGGATGGGAAGATTGTAGGCAGGGCCTGTTTTGCCCCCCATGTTTCGTTTCTCGAACGCGACGAGATACTCCAGGCGGCTTTTGCCCGAATTCGACGCGGGAATCGCAACTACAATTTGAGGAGATCTTTTCATGCCTGAGAATCCAGTGATTGTGTTTACGGGACCGCGGCAGGTCACTATCGAGGATCAACCACAACCTCAGCCGGGCGAGGGGCAATTGCTCTGTCGGACGCGCCGCTCGTTGATTAGCACGGGAACGGAGCTTACGGTGCTCAGCGGCGAGTTTCCCGCGGGTTCGGCGTGGGATGAGTATGGGAAGTATCCCTTCCGAGCCGGCTACTCGAATGTGGGAGAGGTCGTGGCTGTAGGCCCAGAAATGGATGAGGGCTGGAGGGGACGACGAATCGCCAGCGTTACACCCCACGCTCTCTATAATCTCGTGGACGCCAGTCAGGCCATGCCTGTGCGCGAGGATGTTCCAGACGAAGAGGCGACGTTCTTTATGCTGGCCAGCATCGCTATGAATGGGGTGCGGCGCGCCGAGGTCACGTGGGGCGAGTCAGTCGTGATCTATGGGGCGGGGCTCGTAGGCCAGCTGGCGGCCCGTTTCTGTCGCCTTGCCGGCGCGCGGCCCGTCGTGGTTGTGGATATCGCCCAAGAGCGGCTCGGCTTGCTTCCGGATGGCCCGGCACTGATCGCTCTGAACGCAACGGAGGAGAATGTCTCTGAGGTCGTCGGAAAGGTTACCCGGGGGCGTTTGGCCGATGTGGTGTTCGAGGTGACGGGTAACCCAGCCCTGATTGCGCAGCAGTTCGCTATGCTTCGCCACCAGGGGCGCTTCGTGATCCTCAGCAGCCCGCGCGGGGCAAGCAAGTTCGATTTCCACGATCTCTGCAACGCGCCAAGTTATACGATCATCGGCGCGCATGTGTGCTCGCATCCTCAGCACGGTGAGCTCGATCTACCGTGGACTATGGGCCGGCACGCGGAGTTGTTTTTCGACCTCGTCGCGGAGAAGGAGCTTCAGGTGTCTCCGCTCATCAGCCACCGCGCTCCCTACTCGGAGGCCGAGGGGCTATATGCAATGTTGCTCGAGGATCGCTCGCAGGCGATGGGCGTCGTGCTCGAGTGGGACGATTGAGGGGTCGGTTTCGGGGGCAGAGTCTCCTGAAATACCAACAAACACCAAAATGCCCGGCAGGTGCCTGCGGCACTGCCGGTGGTATTGGCAATGGACGAGTCGTGGGCGCGTTCGGTGGCAGGCAGCATCCGGGAGGATAGGCCGACAGGGGGGATTCTCCCCCCTGTGACTCCCCCGGAAAGCGCCCGGCAGATGCCTGCCGGGCGGAAGAGTTTTTGGGGGGACGCTGTCCCCCCTAACCCCCTGGCAGAGGGAACGACCGGCGATTCGTTCCCTCTGCACTCCCTTCGCTCGCGCTTGTGGGTATTGGCAGTGACCGTAGGGGGGCGCTGGAGGAATAAAGCATCGGAAGCGAAGGGAACCCCGTTAGGCCTCGCTCAGGGTGGGCTAACTTCGTTCAGAATGTTAGCAGAGCGAGGCGGTTGGAAGTCTCGTCAGGATGTCGGCTGGGGGCGGCTGTGTAACGGATATAGTCCATCTGCTGATTCCCATCTGCCGGTCGGCTTGACAGCGGCAAGAAGCCGCCGATATACTGGCCGTGTGGGGAGGGGGAAGGCGAAAGGTGGATGTTCGACCGGATTCGGGCCGATATTCAGGCGGCGGTGGAGCGGGACCCGGCTGCGCGGAGCAGGGTGGAGGTGTTCTTGCTTTATCCCGGGCTCCACGCGGTGATTGCGCATCGGGCGGCGCATTGGTTGTGGGGGCATAGGTTGCGGTTGATGGCGCGGTTTATGTCTGAGTTGAATCGGTTGATTACGGGGATCGAGATTCATCCGGCGGCCCAGATCGGGCGGGGGTTGTTTATCGATCATGGGATGGGAACGGTGATTGGGGAGACGAGCGAGATTGGGGACGGTGTGACGCTGTATCAGGGGGTTACGCTGGGGGGGACGGGCAAGGAGACGGGGAAGCGCCATCCGACTCTGGGGAACGATGTGATCGTGGGGGTGGGGGCGAGTATTTTGGGGTCGATTAGGGTGGGAGATGGCGCGTTGGTGGGGGCGGGGTCGGTGGTGTTGAAGGATGTGCCGGCGGAGAGTACGGTGGTGGGGGTGCCGGCGCGGGTGGTGCGGGAGCAGGGGGTCCGGGTGGCGGCATCGTCGATTTCGGGGGCGACGCAGGATGACCCGTGCGAGCAGTGTCAGCAGGTGTTCAATCGGGAGATCGAACGGTTGCAGAGGCGGTTGGCGGAATTGGAGGAGAGGTTGGGGGTGGGCAGCAGCGCAGGGGATTCGGAGTAGAGGGCCGGAGGGTGGGCCTTTTTCGGCGGAGATGGATGTCGCTCCTGGTCTTGCGAGTTCTTGTTTACATGAGGTGAAGATGGCGATTCAGGTATACAATACGTTGACGCGTCGGCGGGAGGAGTTCATTCCGCGGGAGCCGGGAAAGGTGGCGATGTATGCGTGCGGGGTGACACCGTATGCGCCGGCGCATCTCGGGCATGGGCGGCAGGCGGTGGCGTTCGATGTGGTGAGACGGTGGTTGGAGTATCGAGGCTACGAAGTGACGTATGTGATGAATGTGACGGATGTGGAGGACAAGATTATTGCGGCTTCCCAGCGGGAGGGCCGCGAGTGGCGCGATTTGGCGAATGAATATACGATGATGTATCTGCACGAGCTGGCGGATTTGGGGGTGCGTGCTCCATCGGTGATGCCTAGGGCGAGCGAACACGTCGACGCGATTATCGCTCTGGTGGAGAAACTCGTCGCGAAAGGGTACGCTTACCCGCTGGACGATGGGGATGTGGTGTTTCACGTGCCGAGCTATCCGGCCTATGGGCGGTTGTCGCGTCGGGATCTCGACCAGCAGGTTGTGGGGGCGCGGGTGGAGGAGGATCAGCGAAAGAAGGACCCGCGAGATTTCTTTTTGTGGAAGGGGGCGAAGCCGGGGGAGCCGAGCTGGGACAGCCCGTGGGGACCGGGGCGACCGGGTTGGCATATCGAGTGCTCCGCGATGAGCGCGAAGTATTTGGGGGAGGCGTTCGATATACATGGGGGTGGGTCGGACTTGATTTTTCCGCATCACGAGAACGAGATTGCGCAGTCGGAGGCGGCTTCGGGCAAGGCGCTGGCGCGGTATTGGCTGCATAACGGGATGATGAAGATCGCACGGGGGGGCTCGGATGAGGAGAAGATGAGTAAGTCGCTGGGGAATGTGGTTGGGCTAAGGGAGATGATCGATCGGGTGGGGGGCCCAACGTTGCGCTATTTGTATATTGCAGCCCACTACCGAAGCGACCTACCTTTTAGCGATGAGGCAGTCGAACAGGCGGCAAGCGCGTTGGAGCGCTTGCGTATCGCGCGCCAGACGATGGAGCGGTTGATCGAACGGCCGGTCAGTGAGTCGGGGGACCATCTCGAGGAGCTGGCCGAGGCGCGTCGTGTGGCGGAGGAGGAGTTTCACGAGGCGATGGATGAGGATTTCAGCACGCCGCGGGCGCTGGCGGCGCTGCATGGGCTGGTCGGCGCGGTGAACCGGACGGGGGCGGGGGCAAGCGCGAGCTTCTCGCCGTCGAAGCGGGGGCGAGAGAATCTGGGGGCGGCGCGGGATACGCTGATGGATCTGGCGGCTGTGCTCGGCCTGGATCTTTCCGAAGAGAGGGTGGAGCGGGGACTGGAGTCGGAGTTGGTGGAGTTGTTGGTGGAGGTGCGCGAGCAGGCTCGAACGGCGGGACAGTATGGGATCGCCGATATGGTGCGGGCGAGGCTTGGGGAGCTTGGGATTGCGTTGGAGGATCGTCCAGAGGGGACGACGTGGCGGGCGAGGGGGTCGGGGGCGATTCGGTGAGCGCAGGGGTCTGTGTTGCATGTGGCGGAAATTGGGCACAAAAACCTGATAAAAGCCGGCGTTTCGCACCGAACGCGTGCGGCCTGGTGTTGACGGGGGCCGGCCGTTGTCTTATAATGAGTTCGTCCGGGTCCAGCACCGGCCCGGACTCACTTTGCGGGGATATCGCAACCCCGCAATTCAGAGGATTGAGGAGGTGTTCTTCGAGGCGGTACTTCGAGAGCGTTATTTCCCCTGTCTGCATCGTGTGAATTCCTAGACAACCCCATCGTGGAGGCGGCATTAATGCCCAATACTTGCATGCAGGATGCTCCCTCGAGTTTCCACGGCATGCTCGACGAAGAGGTGGTGAAGTACGCTAAAGGGGGCAGTATAGGCGCCACCGAGCATTTGCTAACGAAGTATCGGACTATCGTTGAAGGGAAGGCTCGATCGTACTTTCTGATCGGGGCCGATCATGAGGACATAGTCCAAGAAGGAATGATCGGCCTGTATAAGGCGATCCGTGACTTCAGGAATGATAAACTGCTCCCCTTCCGCGCCTTTGCCGAGTTATGCATCAGTCGGCAGATCTTCACTGCGATAAAAGCGGCAACGAGGCAGAAGCATATTCCGCTGAACTCTTATGTTTCTCTTCATGCTAGCTTGTTCGACTCGGACTCCGATCGAACGCTCTTGGATACTCTAGCGGAGTCGGACAAGGCCGACCCGGAGCAGTTGGTCATCACGCAGCAATTTTCCGACGATCTGCGACATCGAATCAAGCGGGACCTGAGTGATCTGGAGTCGGCGGTCCTGCGTGGACATCTGGAGGGAAAGTCGTACCAAGAGATCGCAAGCGAACTGCACCGGCGCGTGAAGTCAATCGACAACGCGTTGCAACGCGCCAAGAGAAAGATCGGCAAGAGCATTCGTAAGATGATGGCGGCCGCCTAGGACGCTTGGGGCGGCAGGACAACGGACCCGGGATGGGCCTGTGGGCAGGGCGGGGCATTGTCTCGCGCTGCTTTGTGTTTTTTCTGTAGCTGCCGTACCTTTGCTGCAACAGGAAGGGTTGGTTCTGTGGAGCGGCGCATTCCAGAGGGGCATCCTCTTTGTCTCCTGTTTAGGCAAGCAACGACGTGGGCATTTCGCCATGGGTGGTTCTTGGATACCAGGGCGCGGGATGTGCGTCTGAAAGGCTATCTGGCAGACGATTTGCTTCTTCGCTTTCTCTATGCGGATGAGCTGTATCGGCTACGCGATGCTTGTGGGCGTACGCTGGCCGATGTGGGGGAGATGCTGACCGAAGGCGAGGTGGGGGGCGTTTCGCCGGATCTCCATGTGCTCACTGTCCAGCGCCACATCGGTGACTACACGCTCTTCATCACTGGCGTTTTCCCCGAGAGCCTCGCGCGCTTGCGCCGAGACTGGCGCCGCAAGGATTCGGTCATGATGCAGCTGGGAGACCTTGTCGTGCCGTTCCAGGATCCTGGTGAGTACTACGAAGAAGCAGGTCGGCGAGCCTATCGACGGGCGGCGGAGATGGGGAGAGAGGTCGGCTTGACGGAAGCGGATATATACGCGAAGCTCTCCGAGCATTTCCGTGTGTTCGTGCAATTGCTGAGTCTCGTGCGAATGTATTTGGATGCAAGCCCGCTGTTCGTCGAGCAGCGGCGCCTGATAACCTAGAATCCGAGCCGGCACCCTTGAGGGGGGACGGCGCATAGCCGCAGTTTTGTCTGCGGTTTCATTTCGCCTATAGGAAAGGATGGCTCTTATCATGAAGATCAGTCGCCGGGACTTCTTGAGGCTTGCGGGAGCAGGCGCCTTCGTCGGACCTTCTTTGGCGACGGGGGAGTTTCAGGTTGAGGAGGAGCGAATGGGCGGGGAAGGCCGCTTTCCGTTGCGTCTGCAGGCGACCGAGCTCGTGAAGGGAATGGCGCGGGAGAATCGAGAGGCTCCAATTCCTAATGGCGAGTGGTATGTGGGCGATTCTGTCGGGCAGGGATTGCTCTATCGTTTTCCGACGGGTGCGTTGGCTCGGTCGGAGTTCCTGACGGGGGATTTGCTCGTCGACGGGAAGAATCTCGTGACGTTTGCGCTGACCCTTTCGGAGGGTGATGACGGACCCACCTTCCTCGTGACGTTTGGGGCGCTGTGCCAGTGCCAGACGCGGGTGCGGCTTCGGTTGGATGCGGTGAAGCAAAATGTCTGGAAGTATCGCCGGGAAGGCGGTTGGCTGAAGATTTTATGCGGGGGCGACCGGGTGGATCTGAGCAAGGTGGACCGTATGAAGATCGTGGTGGCCCACAAGGCCGAAGGTCCGGTTCGGTTCTGCCTGACTGATATGGCGGCCGTGGCCGAGGAGCCGCCTCGACTCCTGGAGCCGATTCTGCCGAAGGGGCCTCTTCTGGACAAATTGGGTCAGAGTACGCTCCACGATTGGCCGGGGAAGACCCGTACGTCTGAGGAGGTGACGGCTCGGCTGAGAACGCAGTTGGAGGAGGCTTCCCAACATGCCTTCCCGGCTGGATTCTCGCAGTGGGGCGGTTGTCGGGAACTGAAGTTCGACGGGACTGGATATTTCCGCACGGAGCACGACGGGAAGCGATGGTGGCTCGTCGATCCGGAGGGGTGCGCTTTTTGGTCGACGGGGCCGGATTGCGTCCGGATCGATGCCGAAGCTCCTGTCTCCGGGCTGGAGAAGGCGTTTTCGTGGTTGCCGGACCCGGAGGGGAAATTCGAGCGTGCGTATACGCGATGGGGGCGTCGCCATCAGTCTGTTTATTATTTGGCGGCCAACTTGATTGAGGCGTTCGGGCCGGATGAGTGGCACGAGAGGTGGGTGGAGATCGTCCTCGGCGAGCTCCGGCGAGTGGGGATGAATACGGTCGGGAACTGGTCGGAATGGCGGATTGCGCGCGAGGCTGGATTCCCTTATGTTCGGCCCCTGGATCGACCGGTGCGGCGAACGCCGCGCGTGTTTCGGGATATGCCGGATGTGTTCGATCCGCGCTTCGAGGAGGAGGCGGCCGAGTTCGCCGAGCAGCTTCGTGAGACGGCGGATGATCCGGCGCTGATCGGCTATTTTCTCATGAATGAGCCGACGTGGGGATTTTCGAGGCGTCCGGCCGCCGAGGGAATGATGTTCAACGCTCCTTCGTGCGCGGCGCGGCGCGAGCTGGCGGAATTTCTACGGAAGCGGCATGGCAGCGATGCTGGGTTGGCGGCGGCATGGGGTATGGATGTTCGGCTCTCGGAGGTGGCTGAGGGCGAATGGACGAAGCCTTTCCCGAAGGCGGCATCGGGGGATCTGGAGGCGTTCAGCACGGTCATGGCCGATAGGCTTTTCCGAGAGTTGACCGCGGCCTGCAAGCGGGTCGATCCGCATCATCTCAATTTGGGGGCTCGTTACGGCGACCCCCCGCAGAAGTGGGCTTTGGATGGTATGCGCTGTTTCGATGTGTTCAGCGCAAACTGTTATGAGCCGCGCGTGAATCAGGTGTACGCGGGGATAAGCGAGTACCTAAGGCAGCCCATCATCATCGGGGAGTTTCATTTCGGCGCGCTCGACGTTGGCCTCCCGGCCAGTGGGCTGATGCGCGTGCGCGATCAGGCGGCTCGCGGGCAAGCTTTCCGGGTTTATATTGAGGATGCGGCGGCACAGCCGTGGTGTGTGGGTGCGCATTGGTTTACGTTGTACGATCAGTCCGCGCTGGGGCGGTTCGACGGCGAGAATCTCAACATCGGCTTTTTCGATATCTGCCATCGCCGATATGAGGCGCTGTGCGACGCTGCACGCGCGACTCACGAACGACTCTATGATGTCGCTTCGGGGAGCATCGAACCTTATGCTGATGCGCCCGATTATCTGCCGATCGTGTTCGCCTGATCGGCGCTGGCAGGTTAGGATTGGCTCGCCGTCTGAGCCTCGATTATAGCTCTGCGCTCGCTGTCGATCGTTTTGAGCAGGTGATCGAAAGAGTCGGCGAAGGCTTTGACGCCCTCCGCCTGGAGTTGTTCGGTGATATTGTCCAGATCGACGCCCAGCTCGGCCAGCCGCGCGAGCTGGGCGTCGGCCTCGTCTAGGTCTCGATCAACGGTGCGGCTCACTGTGCCGTGATCGCGGAAGGCGTCGATGGTGGCGGGAGGCATGGTGTTCACGGTGTCGGCACCGATAAGGGTTTCGACGTAGAGGACGTCCGGGTAGTCGGGGTTCTTGGTGCTGGTGCTCCCCCAGAGGACGCGCTGACTACGCGCGCCCTTCTGACGAAGGCGGATGAGGAGATTCTCGTCGAAGATCTCCTGGAAGCGCCGGTAGACTCTTTTCGAGTTTGCGACCGCGATCTTTCCGCGTAGGGAAAGCGCTTCTGTTGTGCCGATTTGTTCGAGCGCTTGATCGACTTTGCCGTCAACGCGGCTGACGAAGAAAGACGCGACGGAGGCGACCTTGCCGGGGTCGGCCAGACGTTCAATGCCGCGCAAGTAGGCTTGGGCAACAGTTTCGTAGTCCGTGATTGAGAACATGAGCGTGACGTTGATGTTGTAGCCGTCGCTGATGAGGCTTTCGATAGCGGGAATGCCTTCGGGGGTGGCCGGGACTTTTATCATGAGGTTCGGGCGGTCGACGAGACCCCATAGCCGTTTGGCTTCGGCGATGGTGTTTTTTGTATTGTTGGCAAGATGCGGCGAAACTTCGAGGCTGACATATCCATCGCCGCCAGCGCTTTCGTCATAGACTGGACGGAGGATATCGGCGGCCGCTTGGATATCGGAGACGGCGAGTCTCTCGTAAAGCTCTATGGTGGCGGTGTCGGAGTCTTCCGCGAGAATTTCTCGGATCTGTTTATCGTAGCTGTCGCTTCCCGAAAGGGCCTTGTCGAAGATTGTCGGGTTGCTCGTCACACCGCGAAGATCGTCTTCTTCGATCAGGCGACTCAGCTTGCCGCTCGTGAGCAGGTCGCGGTCGATGTAGTCGAGCCAGACGGATTGGCCGGACGGACGCAGTTGGCGCAATGGGTTCATGAGGCATTCCTTTCGATTTCCCCCGAAGAGAGTCGGCGTTTTTCGATGGCTGCGATTTTGGCAAGACGCCTGCGGTGTCTCTCTTCTCCGGAGAACTCTGCTGCGAGAAAGGTGGATGTGAGTTCGCGGGCGAGTTCGACGCCGATGACGCGCGAGCCGAGGACGAGAACGTTCATGTCGTCGTGCTCGACCCCTTGGTGAGCCGAATATGAATCGTGGCAGATGCCGGCGCGAATCCCCGGCAGCTTGTTCGCGGCCACGGATGCACCGACGCCGCTTCCGCAGATGAGGATTCCGCGATCCGCCCGCCCTTCGCATATGGCCATTCCGACGGCTTCGGCGAAGTCGGGGTAATCTACGGGATGTGTGCTCCCGGTGCCGAGGTCTAGGATGGTGTGCCCGATTGATCTGGTGTGCTCAATGATGAGTTCTTTGAGCTCGAACCCAGCGTGGTCTGCGCCGATTGCAATGTTCATGTTTCCGCTCCGTGAGTTGTTGTCTCTGCTCTTCTGCTCGGGAGCTGGGGTTGGTGTTGGCGGTCGCGCGGGTTGCGCGTGGTAATAGCTTTTCAAGGGCTGCAGGTAGCTGAGGCTCGATGGTTGTCGTGTTTACTACGTTTCGCTCGGATGGATGGGCTTCCTCCTGGGTCCTTCTTTGTTCGGATTTTGTCGAATCAATTGTTGGGGCATTGGAGGTGCGATCGTTGATTGGTGGTGGAGTGGTGATGGTTTGGTTGACGGCGGATCGAGCTGGTGGCTGGGGTGTGATGTAATTTGCAATGAAGGCGATGGCTTGTTTTATTATTGGGATATCGGTTGTTGAGGATGGTGAAATTTTTCTTGCCAGCTAAAGGGGGTTGTGCTATACTGCCCGACGTTGGATTGAGGCGAGTGAGCAGTGGTTTCGATACGGATCTGGGGCAGTTTCTGAGTTATCCACAGTTGTTGATAATGTTGTGGATTGGCGCGTCCGCTTTCCGGCTGGATTTCTTGGCTTCGCCAGGGGACTTTGCGAAGCCCAAGTTAGGGCGAGGACACGAGTCGCACGAAGCGAAAAGACCAGCAATTATCGAATCATTATCATGATTGCCGGAGTTGGAGTTCGCGCACTATCCACACATTCGTCCCCAGCGAAAACCTCTGCCTGTGTGGTTGCTTGTCGTTCCGTTCACTCGTCGGTCCGCAAGTCGCGGCCTCTATCCGCATAGAGGGGGCTACTAGGCCGCTCCCGTGAAGCAGGTACAAGTACGGACACAGGGGGAGCCGCATGAACGAAACGCGGTCGTCGGCGCAGGAGATATGGCAGCAGGTTCTGAGGGCGCTGGAGAAGGACAAGCGAGTATCCCGACCATCCTTCCGAAGTTCGATCAAGCAGGTGCAGCCGAAGTCATTGGATGACGACCACTTACGACTGATTGTTGCGAGCGAGTTTGCGCGAGATTGGTTGGACCGGCGTGGGAAGAAGGCGATTGAGGCGGCGCTGGAGGCGGTTGCGAGCCGGCCGCTTGAGGTGTCGTTCGAATTGGGGCAGATGGGCCTCGATTTGATGGCCGCGGATGGTGCCCCTCGGCGCCGCGCGGAGCGACGACCGTCGAGGGCGGATCAAGAGGGGCTGGACAGTACGCCGCTCAATCCTCGCTATCGGTTCGGGAATTTCGTCGTCGGTAAGAGCAATCAGTTTGCGCAGGCGGCTGCGCTCGCGGTGGCCCGGAAGCCCGCGAAGTCCTACAACCCCTTATTCCTTTATGGGGGTGTTGGGCTGGGCAAGACGCATCTCATGCAGGCGATCGGGCATGAGGTGGTTCAAAGTCATCCTCATCTGCGGGTGGAGTACGTGTCGGGAGACACGTTCACGTTCCATGTCGTATCTTCGATTCGAGAAGACCGCTTCCGAACGTTCAGGAAGAAGTATCACGATGTCGACGTATGGCTCGTCGACGATATTCAGTTTATCGCAGCGAAGGAGCGGACGGAGGCGGAGTTTTTCCAGGTTTTCAACACGTTGTACGAAACCGGCAGGCAAGTCGTAATCGCCAGCGATCGTCCGCCGAAGGAGCTTCAGGTAATGGACGATCGGCTCCGCTCGCGTTTCGAATGGGGTTTGATCGCCGACCTGAAGGCTCCGGATTTGGAAACGCGCATTGCGATTTTGGCGCGGCGGGCCGAGATAGAGAAGGTCGATGTGCCCGAGGAGGTCCTTCACTATATAGCCCGGCGTGTGAAGTCGAATATTCGCGTGCTCGAGGGCGCGTTGGTGACGGTTTTGGCCGCCGCGTCTCTGACGGACAAGCCGGTGACGCTTTCGTTGGCCGCGGAGCAGCTCCGGGATCACTCGTTGGACGCGCAGCAGCCGCTCAGCGTTGGCCGGATCCAGCAGTTGGTGGCGGAGCATTTCAGCTTTACGGTGCCGGAAATCGTGGCCCGAACGCGACAGCGCGATGTGGTGTGGGCGCGGCAAATTGCTATGTATCTCTGCCGCGACTTGTTGAAGGCGTCTTATCCTAGTATCGCGCGTGCTTTCGGCGGCAAGGATCACTCGACGGTTATCCATGCTTGCGATAAGGTCAAGAATGAAATGGCCGATTCCTCGGTGCGCGCTCTCGTGAATGAGCTTGGCGCGCGGCTTCGGATGGATGTGTAGATAGGCCTGTTTAGAAGGTGTGGGTATGCGCCTGTTTTGTGGGGATACTGTCTTCTTCAGGAAATCGGTAGCCCGCACTCACAGTAATCCCCTGTTCACTTGTTGTATCTTGTGGATGATGTAACGAGGATTGCAGTATCTTTTCGACGGTTGTCCCCAATCCCACAGCCTACTTCAGTATTATTATTATTCTATAGATATACTTCAAACGGAAATACCCGCTCTTTTATCCCCACATAGAGGGAGAAGGGGTTTGTATCGAGAGAGCGAATGGAAGTCGAGTGCCGTAAATGTCTACACCTGGACGGGAGGAACCGGCTGTGAAGCTCTCCTGTAATCGAAGAATGCTCCATGCGGCCTTGCAGCATGTAAGCCGTGTTGTCTCCGGAAGAACGACGTTGCCTATTCTCAGCAATGTCTTGTTGGAAGCAACGGGAGACAAGCTGCGGTTGGTTTCCTATGATATGGAAATTGGGGCGCAAAGCGCTATAGCCGTTGATGTAGTGGAAGAGGGCGCGCTGACTGTCCCCGCTCGAATGTTGGGTGATGTTGTAGCTGGTCTTCCTGAGGCGACGGTGGAAGTTGTGAGTGAAGACAGAAGCGTGCTTGGGATAGTATGCGGCCGGTCGCAGTATACGATTCACGGTCTTCCGGCGGATGAATATCCAGCATTGCCGGATGTTTCGGGCGAGATAGGATTCGAGATAACGCAAGCGGGTATGCGCGGGTTGATTCGCTCGACGATTTTCGCGGCAAGCACGGATGAAACAAGAGCGATTTTGACTGGGGTGCTTTTGAAGGGCGATGGGGCAAACATCAGGATGGTTGCGACAGATAGTTATCGCCTTGCTGTGAAGACAGCGAATACGGATGGCGTCAAGAATGTGAGTGGAAAGGGTGAATGGCAGGTTATTGTTCCTGCACGGGCGCTTCAAGAGTTGAATCGGATGTTGGAGCCGTCTGAGGATAAGACGGTGGTGAAGGTGAGCGCTGGAGAGCAGCAGATTCGATTTGAAGTGGGCCCCTACATTCTTATTTCCCGTCTCATCGAGGGCCAATTCCCGAACTACGAGCGCGTTATTCCTGGGGAGGCGAACCGAATGGTGACGGTTCACCGCGAGGATTTGCAGGGCGCAATCAAGCGAGCGGCGATCGTAGCGCGAGCGGAGGCCAGCAAGATTGTATTTAACGCGCGGGAAGGTCTGCTGACGCTTACCGCTGAGAGCGGGGAAGTGGGGCGTGCGCATGAGGAGCTTGCAGCTCAAGTGGAAGGGGATGATCTGGAGATCGCTTTCAATGCGGAGTATCTTACTGATGTGCTCGGGGTCATCGGGTCGGACTCTGTTGTATGGGAACTAACCGGTCCGCTGGGACAGGCCCTCGTGAAGGGGACGGATGACCCTGATTATCTGTATGTGGTTATGCCGATGCAGCTCTAGATAACTGGAAAGCCCTGATCGGTAAGGGCGAAGCGGTAGGGAGAAGGCGGGGCGGATCCGCAGGATGCGGGGCGCCCCGTTTTATCTTGGAAGAATAATGCACCTCTCTCGTCTTCAGGTGGTCGACTTTAGAAACTACTGCCGTGTGGCGATAAAATTACCACCCGGGGTCGTCGTCATTCACGGGCCGAATGGCGCAGGGAAGACCAGCCTCCTAGAGGCCGTTTGTGTGCTAGCTACGGGCGACTCGCCACGAGCGCGAACCACCGGGGAGATGGTTCGCGCCGAGCGGGAGCATGCTTATGCGAGAGCGACGTTCGCCGGCGCGTCCGGCGCGCGCGAGCTGGAGGTCGGTCTCTCGCGAGCTGGTCAGCGGCAGGTGAAGATCGGGGGAAGCGTCCGTCGCCGGAGGGATCTTATCGGAGTGGCTCCGGTGGTGCTTTTCTGGGCGGCGGATATCGAAACGCTGCGAGGGGAGCCGTCGGGCCGCCGGCGATGGCTGGACCGAGAGCTGTCTGCGGTAAGTCGATCTTACGATCACCATCTGGTGCGGTATCGTCGGGCGCTCGAGCAGCGCAACCGGCTGTTGAAGTCTATTCGCGAAAGGCGCGCTCAAGAGGCGGCGTTGGACCCCTGGGATCGAGCGGTGGCGCGGCATGGCGCTGATGTGATGGTGGGTCGGGAGAAGTTTGTTTGGGCGCTCGCGTCTCAAGCCGTGCAAGCTCATGAGGCGGTGACGGGCGATCGAAGGTCCTTCGCTTTGGCATACAACCCGTCGCTTCGAAAAGAAGGCGGACAAAGTGCCATGCTACCGGAAGAGGATTATCGGGGGTTGGTGGACGAAGTCGGGAGGTGGTTGTTGGCCGCTCTGGGCGAGTGCCGGGGGGCAGACATTGCTTACGGACGTACGAGTGTTGGGCCGCATCGTGACGATGTGGACGTTATGCTCGATGGGCGTCCGGTAAAGACGTATGGATCGCAGGGCGAACAGAGGAGTTGTGCGGTGGCGATGAGGTTGGCTTTGGCGCACGTGGCGGAGGAGATGACGGGAGAGAAACCGGTGTTGCTTTTGGATGATGTTTTGTCTGAGCTGGACGAGCGCCATCGCAGTGGGGTGTTCGAAGCGTGTCGTCGGGCGGAGCAGGTGATCGTGACCTGTTGTGATGAGCAAGATATCCCGCGCGACGAGGGATTGTCCTGCACGAGGTTTGCTGTGGCGGGCGGGGAGATCGTGTGATCGTGTGAGTGGAAGAGGACAGGCCAACCTGGGACAGTTGTTGGATGGGGTGCTTGCGAATCTGGACTTGAAGACGAAGTTCAGAGAGCACCTGGCGGTGATCGCATGGCCGCAGGTCGCCGGGCATGTGGTGGCCGCCCATGCGCAGGCGATGGCGGTGAGGGATGGGGTGCTGATCGTCGCCGCGGACACGGGGGCGTGGGCGCAGGAGCTTCAGATGAGGCAGCGAGAGTTGCTCAAGCTCTTGGAGGCGCAGGTCGGCCCCGGGGTGATCCGAGATATTCATTTTCGCACTGGGCGGAGCCGATGGCAAAGACGACGGGTTCAGGCGGAGCAAGCCGTCTCTGAGATGGGCATCTCTCGCCGTCGCCGTCGGGAGATCGAGGCGGCGGGCGAGAAGATCGAGGACGAAGATCTGCGCGTTCGCGCGGAGCGCGCCTTTGCGGCGCTGGCGCGCATGGAGGTGTGGCGAAAGAAGAATGGGTGGCGGCGTTGCCGGAGGTGTGGGTGCTGGCAGCGGGTTGGGCGACACTGGTGTGCTTCGTGCACGTATTCGGGAGGACGAAGGAAAAGGCGGTGAGAGAGGACACGGCTCAACCGAGACGTATTCTGATGCTTTCGTGGGAGTATCCGCCGCGAATTGTCGGCGGTATTGCCCGGCATGTGGCCGAGTTGTCGCGCGCGCTTGCCGATTGTGGACATGTGGTGGACGTGCTCACTGCGCATCACCCCGGCGCGCCGGAAGAGGAGGAGATCGCCTGCGCTGGTGGGGGGCGTCTGCGAGTGCTTCGCGCCCGCCCGTCGCCGATCAATCCGTTGGACTTCGTGTGCGATATCCATCAGCTCGATTTCGAGCTCCTTCAGCGACTGCTGAGGGCCTGGGGAGGGGAGGCTCAGGCCCCAGCCGGTCTGTCTTCGGCCCGATACGATGTTATCCACGGGCATGATTGGCTGGTTGGCTTTGCCGCCCGTACGTTGCGGCATGGGCTTGGGACGCCGCTGGTGGCGACGATTCATGCGACCGAGTCGGGACGGCAAGGCGGCCTCCATACACCGATGCAGCACTATATACATTCGGTCGAATGGATGCTGACGTACGATGCTTGGCGGGTGATTTGCTGCTCGGAGGCGATGAGTGGAGAGGTGATCGGCTCTCTGCGCGTTCCGCTCGATAAGGTGCGGGTGATCCCGAATGGAGTGGATCCGGAGCGACTGCGGTGCGCGGATGATCCTATCCAGTTGAAAGAGTTCCGCCGGAGATGGGCTCGGGATGAGGAAAGGCTCATATTCTTCGTGGGGCGCCTCGTCCGAGAAAAGGGTGTGGAAGTATTGATCGATGCGATGCCGGAGATTCTGAAGGATGGGTTGCGAGCGAAGTTAGTGGTAGCCGGTGGCGGTTGGTGGGGCGATCTGGCGAGGCGGGTGCGGGAGCGCGGTGTGGACGGGCGGGTTGTCTTTGCGGGTTTTGTTTCGGAGGATGATCTGCGCCGGTTATATGCGATTGCAGATGTGGCGGTATTTCCGAGTTTGTACGAGCCGTTTGGGATCGTGGCATTGGAGGCGATGGCGGCGGGGGCGCCGGTGGTCACATCCGATGTTGGCGGGTTCAGGGAGGTGGTCCGCCATGGCGAGACCGGCATCCATACGTGGGCGAATAACTCGCATTCGCTGGCATGGGGTATTCGGGGGGTGTTGCTGAACCCGGAGCTGGCGAATCGACTGCGGCGTCAGGGTCGAGAAGAGGTGCAAGCTCGATATTCCTGGGATGGGATAGCCCAGCTAACGGTTGCGGTGTACGAGGAGGCGCTGAGCTTACGCGATGGGAGAGATATGCCTGCCTTGATACCGCAGGCGGGACCGGGGGCGCGCCCGCGCTATGTGACGGCGGGAGCGCTGGTTCGGGGAGGCCGAAGGGAAGGAGCGGTATGGTCCAAGCGGTGATCATGGCCGGTGGGGAAGGGGCGCGGCTGCGGCCTCTTACGTGTGACCTCCCGAAGCCGATGGCCCCGGTGGGCAATCGACCCATTATGCATCATATTCTGACGCTCTTGCGGGGGATTGGAGTGCGTGATGCGTATGCGACGTTGCACTATTTGGCCGATGAGGTGGAGGGGTATTTCGGGGATGGCTCTGATTTCGACATATCGCTCGGATACGCGGTGGAGGATGCTCCGCTTGGGACGGCGGGGAGTGTCAGGCGGCTTAAGGATCGGCTTTCGGGGACGTTTCTCATCATCAGCGGGGATGCGCTGACGGACTTCGATCTGATGCCTGCGATCGAGTTCCATAGCAATCGCGGTGCAACGGCGACGTTGGTGCTTACTCGGGTGCCGGACCCGCTCGAGTATGGGGTCGTCATCACGGACGACGATGGAACGGTGAGGCGATTTCTGGAGAAGCCGAGCGCGGGCGAGGTTTTCTCCGATACGGTGAATACAGGGATCTATATTCTGGAGCCCGAGGTGCTGGAGCGAGTTCCGGAGGAACGCCCTTTCGATTTCAGCAAGGATCTTTATCCCGCGCTGTTGGCCGAGGGGAAGCTGCTGTGTGGATATGTGGCCGAGGGCTATTGGACGGATATTGGGAATCTGGAGCAGTACCGGACGGCGAATTATGATTGCCTGACGGGGAAGGTGAGAGTGGAGCTGCCGGGCGAGGCTGGATGGGGTGGGCAAGAGGGGGTCTGGGTTGGCGAGGATACGCGAATTCACCCGTCGGCTGAGCTCGTGGCGCCGGTGCTGATCGGGCATGGATGTAGTGTTGGCGCGGGCGCTCGGGTGGGGCCGCTCTCGGTGGTCGGCGATAATTGTGTGGTGGAGGCCGGCGCCCAGATCGAGCGCTCGGTGATTTGGAGCGGGACGTATTTTGGACATGGGGCAAGGGCGAAGGCCGCGACGGTCTGCCGCAATGTGGTTGCGAAGCGGAATGCCACAGTCAACGAGGGGGCCGTGGTGGGAGACCGTTGTCTGCTGGAGGAGGGAACGACGGTCATGCCGCATATCCGCATGTGGCCGGACAAGGTGACGGACCGGGGCTCGAAGGTGACGATGAGCTTGATTTGGGGGACGAAGTGGCCTGGCACGTTGTTCGGGACGAGCGGGGTGACGGGGTTGGCGAATATTGAGATATCGCCCGAGTTTGCGGCGAAGCTTGGGGCGGCGTTTGGGGCCTATCTGGAGGCGGGGGCGCAGGTGATTACGAGCCGGGATTCGCATCACGCGTCGCGCATGACGAAGAGGGCCGTCATCGCGGGGCTGATGTCGGTCGGAGCGAATGTTTTGGACTTGAGGATTATGCCGGGTGCTGTGGCGCGTCATATGGCGAACATATCGGGCGCTGCGGGGGGGATTCATGTGGCGGCTTCGCCCTCGGACCCGGGACAGACACTGATCGAGTTCTTCGACGGCACGGGCAAGAATCTCGACCGAGGCGCCGAGCGAAAGATCGAGCAGATTTTCTTCCGGGAGGATTTCCGTAGGGCGCCGCTCGATGGGGTGGGAAACCTGGAGTTCCTCGGCCGTACGATGGAGTATTATACTGAGGATTTTCTGAATTTCCTCAACGCCGAGGCTATTGCGCGGTGGCGGCCGAAGGTTGTGATCGACTATGCTTACGGCCCGCTTTGTCTTTTAATGCCAATGGTGTTGGGACGGCTCGGGTGCGAGTCGACGGCGCTCAACGCCTTCGTGGATCCATCGCGATCGGAGGGGATCTGGTCGGCGCGACTGGAGCGTTTGGCGGAGATGGGGCAGGTTGTGCATGCTCTGAAGGCCGACCTTGGGCTTTTGATGGGGAGCCATGGGGAGCGGTTTGTGGCGGTCGATGAGGACGGTGAGCCGTTGTTCGGCGATGATCTGCTGCTGGTGTTCGTCGAGTTGATGCTCGGAGCTGCGGGGTCCGGCGGGCGCATCGCGGTTCCGTTCAATGCGACCGCGGGGGTCGAGGAGGTGTGTGAGCGACATGGCGTATCTGTGGTCAGAACGAAGGCGGACTCTCGATCGCTGATGGAGACGGCCGGCAGTACGTCCGATCTTGTCTTTGCCGGCGATGGGAGGGGAGGCTTCATTTTTCCGCGTTTTCTGCCGGCGTTCGACGCGATGTTGGCTGTCGGTAAGCTGCTCGAATTGCTGGCAGCGAGCGGAGAACGGCTAGGTAAGGTGCGGGCGCGGGTTCCGAAGTACTACCGCGCGCAAGCGCAAGTGGAGTGTCCCTGGGAGCACAAGGGGACGATAATGCGCCGACTCCACGAGGAGACGGGTGATTCTCGGGTCGAGCACCTCGATGGGATCAAGATTTTTCTCGATGGAGGCTGGGTGCTCGTGCTGCCGGATGTTTCGGCGCCGTTGTTTCACGTTCAGTCGGAGAGCGAGGACGAGGGCCGGGTGCAAGAGATGGTCGGGCAGTACTCGGCGCGGATCGAGGAACTGCAGGAGGATTTGTAGCGAAAGAGACCGATGGAGCTTTGAGGGGCGCGGTTGTCTCGGCGGCCGGCTGGCCGGGCAACCGGCGCGCCTTTTTCGCGATATAATGGGAGGGGGAGAAAGATTCTATGGCAGAGCACTGGTCTGGTCCGATCGACAGGGTGGATGAATATCGGTGGCGGATTCCGCGGGAGTATAAGGCGGAGATGCACGCCGATGGGATCGTGTATGCCAGCGCGGAGATGATGCGACAGATTCGGGGGGACAAGTCCCTGGAACAGGTAGCGAATGTTGCATGTTTGCCGGGGTTGGTCGGGGATTCGATGGCGATGCCGGATATTCACTATGGGTATGGATTCCCGATTGGGGGCGTGGCTGCAACGGATGTGAAGAATGGAATGGTTTCGCCGGGGGGTGTCGGCTATGATATCAACTGTGGTGTGCGGCTGCTTCGCACCGATCTCACGCAGAAGGAGGCGGCCCCGCGGATCGCCGATATCGTGAATCAGTTGTTCCTAGATGTGCCATCAGGGGTTGGAAGCAAGGGGAAGGTGCGGGTCGACGCGGGGGAGCTGAAGCGGGTTCTGGTGCAGGGGTCGCAATGGGCCGTTGGCCGGGGAATGGGATGGCCGGAGGATCCGGAGCATATTGAGGGAAGCGGCAGGATCGAGGGGGCCGACCCGGATGCGCTGACGGAGCGCGCGATCGAACGCGGCCGGCCGCAGCTCGGGACGCTTGGGGCGGGAAACCATTTTCTGGAAGTGCAGGTGGTGGACGAGATTTTCGATGAGGAGACGGCGCGGGCGCTGGGGGTTTTGGGAAAGGGGCAGGTGATGGTGATGATCCACACCGGTTCCCGAGGGCTTGGGTATCAGGTCTGTGACGACGCTCTCGAAGTGATGCAGCGCGCGGTCAAGAAATACGGGATTTCGCTTCCGGATCGGCAGCTGGCGTGCGCGCCGGTGGAGTCGCCGGAGGGTCGGGCGTATCTCGCTGGGATGGCGGCGGCAGCGAACTACGCGTGGGCGAATCGGCAGTGCATAACGCACTGGACGCGGGAGGCGTTCGAAAGGGTTTTCGATGCGAGCGCGCGGACTTTGGGAATGGAGATCGTCTACGACGTGGCGCACAATGTGGCGAAGATTGAGGAACACGAAGTTGGCGGGGCGCAAAAAAGGTTGTGCATTCATCGGAAGGGTGCCACGCGCGCTTTCGGTCCAGGGCGGCCGGAGTTGTCGACGCTCCATCGTAAGACAGGGCAGCCGGTGATTGTGCCCGGGTCGATGGGGACGGCGTCGTATCTGTGTGTGGGAACCGATAAGGCGATGCGGGAGACGTGGGGGTCAACGTGTCACGGTGCGGGGCGTGTGCTGAGCCGGCACGCCGCCGTTCGGGCCGGCAAAGGGCGTAATATTCGGCAGGAGCTGGAGCAGAAGGGGGTCTATTCGCGGGCGGCGAGCCGGCAGGTGCTGGCGGAGGAAATGCCGGAGGCCTATAAGGATGTGTCTGAGGTGGTGCGGACGTGTGAGGGGGCCGGGATTTCGAAGTTGGTGGCGCGGCTGCGGCCGATCGGGGTGATGAAGGGCTAGAAAAAGCCGAGCGGAGAAATCCCACAGGGGAAACGACCGGCGATTGGTTCCTCCTTCACTCGCTTTCGAAGCTCCTGCCGACTGGGCCCGCATCGAACCAGTCGGCTTATATTGCCCCCCAGGGATTCCTATTTTCTTGGAACGGGCGAATACCGATGCCGCGCGGGTGTTGGCGTAATACAAGATTCTCTATAGGAACCCCGAAACGAGTGGGGAAGGATGGGGGTGGCGTTGCCCCCCCATAGAGATGTGTTTACAGCGCTGTCGGTGGAGGCGGGGAGCAGCACGGTGGCGAAATGCACACGTGCCGCCGCGTTCAACGACCGTATAGAGAGGTAAGGTGCAGTCTAGGTGATCGTCTTCGAATTCGTGGGATTGCTCCTGATCTTGACCGGGGCCGCCGCGCTGCTCAGCTATGGTGCGGAGGCTCTGGCGGAACGGTATGGAGCGAACTTCACGGGTAGCTTAGTGCTCGGGCTCATCACGACGTTGCCGGAGTATATGTTCGTTATATGGGCATCTATCAAGGGACACTACGAGATGGCCGTCGGGTCGGCGGTGGGTTCTTGCGCGCTGCTGATCACGCTGGGATACGGGTCTGTGATCTTGCTTGCGACGACCCGGGCCAGCCGCAAGCCAGTGGAGGTCGTGAGGCTTTCGAAACATACTCAGGTCGATGCGTTGTACTTGCTGGTGACGGCAGTGATCGCCTTCGCGCTGGCCTATGAAGGCGACGGCTTCGATCTCAAGGACGCTATCATTCTAATTGCGCTCTTTTTCATTTACGGTATCCATGTGGCCAAGGGTGCTATTGCATTTTGCCGTTCGAATGCGGCGGCCAATCATTCTACTCGGGCGCTGGTGAAAAGTGTCGTTTTCCTGGTAACGGGCGGGGTCGTGATCTTTTTCTTTTCGGCTCCCTTCGTGGACTCGATGATTGCCTTAGCGAAGGTGCTCGGCGTGAGTCCCATGACCATCGCCATCATCCTGGGGCCGCTTGCCTCGGAGATGCCGGAGAAGATTACGGCCTACATCACGGTGATCAGGGATGGTCGCCTGGCAGAAATTTCGGTCTGCAATTTCATTGGGTCGAAGGTCAATCACAATAGCCTGTTGCTGGGGACGATGCCGATCATAGCGGTGCTCCAAGGGCATTCGGGGGTGGGGGGGATCATCAACTTGCCGTTCATTATTATGACGGCGCTAACGGTGGTGGCGACGTTGAGTCTCTCACGGCGACGGCTGGAACGATGGGAGGGTGTGGTCTTCGTGTTGCTATATGGACTGGTGGTATGGGGCGCGTTCCACGTGGGGATCGGGCAGATGCCGGTGGCGCATAGCTAGACGGGCGGCCGTCGCCGGTAGGGGAAAGAGTCTCCTGTGGAGGTGAAAGATTGCTGCTGGACGCGGCGGTGCTGGCGATACTCGTCGGGTTGGTCGGTGGAGGCCGGCTGAGGCGACTCTCTTCCCTCGATTTGCGTGCGCCCTGGATATTTGTCATCGCCGCTGCGATACAAGTCGGCCTGACGCTTGCGTGGGTGAGGGGTTGGGCCGCGGTGGAGCATTGGGGCCCTCTGGTGTATGTTATGAGCTTCGGCATTCTTCTCGTGGGGCTGTGGATGAATCGGCGAATAACGGGGCTATGGCTTGTGGCCGCGGGTGTGTTGCTCAATACCCTGGTGATCGGAGCGAACGGTGGCAGCATGCCGGTCGACCGAAACCTTTCGGTGCGAGCCGGGAACGAGTCTCTCGTCGGGGCGCTCGACTCGGGCGAGTATCCGAGCCATAAGCCCGCCGGGCCGGGGACGAGGCTGCGGTTCTTGGGCGATGTTGTGCCTCTTCCGTTACTCATTCCCAGGCCTCGGTTCATGTGTCCGGGTAGCATCGGAGATATTTTCGTGACCGCGGGCGCGTGTTGGCTGATCTTGAGCGGAATGGGGGCATTCGGGCTACGGGCACGCCGCAGTTCGAAGCCGAATGGTGAAGCTTGATGAAGCGAAGCTATGCCGCGCATATGAAGGTCAAGGATCGAGCGTATCTCGGGCAATGGTGTCTTTTGTCCGGCCCCGAGCAGCACCTGAAGCGACAAGTGTTGGATGAGATCAGGGAGAGCGCTGACTCGGTAGGTAGTGAGGGGGAGGCTGCGAGCTGGAATGTTCTGGACGGACCCTCAGTGACTGCCGCGGATGTTCTTGCCCGTAGCCAGACAGGGGCGTTGTTTGGCGGCGCGCGCGTGATCGTGATGCGTGATGCCGAGCGGATGGCGTCCGCAGAGCAGGAAGCGTTGGCGAAGGCAGTTGGATCGCTGCCGGACTTGGTAGCAGTGGTTCTGGTGACCGGCGAGCGAGAGGCGCGCGGCCGAGAGCGGACGGTGCGTGCCGGCCTTCGGCGAGCGATCGAGGGGGAGGGGCTGCACGTAGAATTTCCGTCTCTGAAGGTCCAGGATGCCGTCGCTTGGGCCGTCGCCCGGGCGAAGGCGAAGGGGAAAAGACTGGAGCCGGCTGCCGCCCGAAAGCTCGTCGAGCGGAAGGTGGGCACCGGGTTGGGAGATATAGAGGCGGAGATCGAGAAGTTGGCATTGTTCGCCGGTGACCTGGATGTGATTACCGGAGATCATGTCGACGAGGTGACTCCTCGATTGGTCGAAGACGATATCTTCCGTTTGGTCGACGCTGTCGGCAGGAAGGAGACGGGGGCAGCGGTTGGAGCGTTGCGAACACTGCTTGGGGAACGCAGGGAGAGCCCAGGCCGCATTCTCTGGCAGTTGTCGCAGGCGATCAGGCTTGTATGGCAGACGAAGTTGCTGGTGGAGCGGGGATGGCGGCCGGGCAAGGATGTGGATGAAGAGACAGCGGCGATGTTGCCCGAGGATGATCGGAAGAACGCGCTCAGGGAGTTCGCTCGGCTTCCGTGGAAGGCGAAGCGCACGATGGCTCAGGCGAAGCGGCTGTCGTGGGGACAGCTCAGGAGAGCGGTCCGCGCACTCCACGGCTGCGACCTCGCGATGAAGGGGATTCGGGGAACGATTACTGACGACGCGGCGGCGCTAGAGCTGCTGATCGTTCAGCTCTGTAGCGATGTCGATATACCGGTGTGGAAGAGCAGGAGGGGAGAGCGAGTGTTGGGGTAACGGCCGAGAGGGTTTTGTCTAACGGCCAGAATTTTCCCGCAGGCATATCGGACGAGGACCGGTCCTTGGGGCCGGACGGATGTCACCGGAACCCGTATGGCTGCTGGTAGGGCTTGCAGACTCGCTCGACGGGTTCGCCGAGAACGGTGATGTGATCGGGGCGGTGTTCGCCAAGGCCAGCTTCGGAACAGAGGCGGAGGTGTTCGACTCGGGTGGGGTCGATCCTCATGACCAGCGCGCCGACGGCGTCGGTGGCGACGGGGTCCGCACCAGCGATGATGACGTTGGTCTCGACAGGGGAGCCTGAAGTTTCGTGGCGCTCTGACCCAATGATGCCGTCGATGATGGTCAGTTTGGTCCGCAGCACTGTGGCGAGATCGCGCAGGCGGGCGTGAAGCTGGTGGTGCATGAGCGCTTTGTTGGGGAAGACAGCCCCCATCAGGTTCTTGATGCCAAGGGTGACGTAGGCCATGCAGTGACACTTGAGTTTGGGCATGGAGATAAGGCAGTCGGCTTCGAGGACGGTCTTCGATAGGAGCACGCGTTCGAGCGAGAGGGCACCGGGTATTTCGACTTCGACTCGTTCGTCATCGTAGAGGTTGAGGAGTTTGACGCCTCGCCGTTCTGCAATCGCGGGAAGCCCGACCATGTGAAAGGCGCGCTCGGTTCGCTCTCTCTCCCAAGTGCTCTCGGCAATAGTGATGTCGGTGGCGCCGATCCGGCTTTGAAGCCATTCGACGACGGCGTCGATGACTCTGGGGTCTGTGGTAGTGCCGGTGTCGGGCATTATGGGCTCGACGTAATTGGGCTTGAGGACGATGCGGTCTGTGGAGCGCACGCGTGGCTCGGCAACAATGGCGTCGAGCGCCTCGCACACCATAGAACCCGGTTCAGTGCCGTGGGCTATGGCGACAGTTGGCTTGGGATGTAGGGGTTGCTCCATGGGAAGCTCCGTGCAATGGTTACTTCTGGAGCCTTACGCCTCCGACGAACAATGCCTCTTCGCCGATATCTCGCGCTCCGAGTAACAAGCTCCATTCGGAGCGGCCGGGCACTGGGGATATCTCTGCGAGCAGATCGGCGCGGATGTCGTTGGGGTCGAAGACATCGAGACTGAGGGTTGCCCGGTTCGACACTTCGAGGTCTGCGCCGATTCCGAGGCGAGAGCGCACAAGGCCGTAGCGGAGCGTGGCGCGCCCTTGTCGCTCTGCAACCTGGCCGTTGAATTCGTTCTCTTCGCCAATATCATCAATGCCTAGGCGGTAGAAGCGATCCTGCCGAACCTGAAAGTCGAGGGAGCCGCTTGGGAACCACCGGTCTGCCTCGCCACTGTAGAGAACATCGAAGGTGGCGTCGATGGCGGGCGGCTGGAGACGCTCGCGAATAGACTCGGCCGTGCCCACGATTTCCTCTGCTTCGCCGGCGACTTTGGATACGGCTGGGGCTGCTTTGCGCAGCTCAGCCGAGAGCACTTCGAGGTCCTCCCCGACCTGTTTCGCCGACTGTGCGGCATCGTAGACGGCCGAGACTGTGCC
>Ga0180438_10000888_pt1 | contig 54822 bp, 48 predicted proteins | sample SS_ome_12_FD_132455 | JGI IMG/M metagenome (GOLD analysis project Ga0180438, IMG submission 132455) | Hypersaline lake sediment archaeal communities from the Salton Sea, California, USA - SS_3_D_2 metaG | ecosystem: Environmental > Aquatic > Non-marine Saline and Alkaline > Hypersaline >... | reverse complement strand
GTCAGATGGGACCGCTCAGGCCATAGCCCGCCGGGGGCGTGACAACGTGATGGATTTTGCGACTGACACCAGCATATCACGCCTCCCTTTCTGGTTCGCTATAACCTACCCATTGTTGTTAGCGACTAATTGGTTGCACCTAATTGAATGCACGAATACTTTACCCTCGCCTGCGGGAATGTCAATCCAAATCCGCCATTATCCCGAGGAAAAACCTCTACGGCTCCACATGAAGCCCCGCCTCATCCAGCAAGTCCGTGATGGCATCCGTTTCCATCCGGGCGACCAGCTGAATGCACCGCTTGTTGGGATGAATGTTGAAAAACCGGTCGGAGTCGTTTCGGTGGACGTGGTCCTGGCCGTCGTCGTGAAGCGAAGAAGGCGTGGCCCTTGGTTCGGAAGAGAGGCCGGGCCACGGAAGTCCCCACTCGAACTTACTGGAAGATGCCGAAGATGTGAGCCAGGCAGTAGTAAATACCCACCAGAATGAAGATGACGCCGGTGACGTTGCGGGCCCACTTCTCGAAGGGCACGAGTATGTTGTAGGCTTCACTCAACCGTCTTGCACCGAGTGCGATCAGCACGGCGAAAGCCACTACCGGCAGCGCCGTGGCCACTCCGTAGGCGGAGGGAAGAACGACCCCAGATTCGCACCGCAATGCCACCGGAATGAGGCTCCCGAAGAAGAGCGCCGCCGATACCGGACAGAAGGAGAGCGCAAAAACCACACCAAGGAGAAGCGCGCCCGACATCCCCAGCGCCTCCACACGCCTCTGCATTTTCGCGCTAACGCCCGAGCCCGAGAAGTTGACCTGAATGAGACCGACAAGGACCATGCCAGCGAGAATCAGGATTGGGCCAAGCGCTTGGTTCATATACTTCTGCAAGGCGTGCGAAAGGTACGGGGCGGACAGGAGACTGGAAACCAGCAGCACACCAATCACCAAGTAGGTTAGCGTCCGGCCAGCCGTGTACAGAAGACCCGTCAGAAGGACTCTCGCGGGACTGCCAACCCTGCGGCCAACGAACGAGATGGCCGCGATGTTCGTGGCCAACGGGCACGGGCTGATCGAAGTCAGTATCCCGAGCCAGAAGGCCGAAGCCACCCCGACAAGCAATTCCGTCATGTGCCCTCAGCCTCCAGGTATCCCTTGGTCTCGCCCTGGATGTACTTCAAGAAGTCCTCCTTGTCGCCTCTGATGAGTTCCCACACGCGCTGAAGGTTCTTCCACTCCTTCCCTTTGCCATCGACGAGCCTTTGCAGCACAACAGAACGGGTCGTGAGTTGGAAATCTTGCACGTAATGAGCGTTACCGGGTTCCTCAACGTTGACGACGCGCCATTCGAGGTGACCGCTACTGAGGGCTTCGGGGAAGCCCTCCTCAACGGCTTTTTTGGCGTAGGATTCGATGGTTACGCAGGTAATGCAGCGCACATTGCCGTGGAAGTAGTAGACGATGACTTTCCAGCCCGCGTCCCCTGCTTCCAAAGGTGCGGGCGACTCTTTGTCCTGCTCGTGAGAGGGCAATTTGCCATTCGATTGCAGGGCGGTCTTCGTTGACCGGCCCGTCTCCTTGACGACCACGTAGGCAATGCTTGCGGCAACAAATGCGAGCAGAACAACGGTCGCGATGGACTTGAGCTTCATTGGCGGCACCCTCCGGCCAGCAGTGTACCTCCCCTGGTAGCGAAACCCTCGACACGAGACGTCTTCGCGACGCCGGCGAGAAAGAAGAACTTCGCAAGCCCGGCCGTCTCTCGTCGCTTGGTGACCTCATTGGTCACTTGCCTGGCGTTCGAGCCGCCCGAACAAGACAACACCAGGGCAGTATCAGGACTGCAGCGGCAGCTCTGCTCCGCCATTGCCTATCCCTCCTTATCGCAGCATGCTCTTCATCTCTTCGACACCCGGAACCTTGCCCGCAACCTTCACCCGCCCGTCGACTACCAGCGCCGGTGTCATCATGACCCCGAACTTGATGATCTCGCTGATGTCGGTCACTTTCACAAGCTCGTACCCGATCCCGAGCTCCTTCGCGGCTGCCTCGGCGTTCTCGCAGAGCTTCTTGCACTTCGGGCAGCCAGTTCCCAGGATCTGTATTTTCTTCATTTCGACCTCCTATCCAAAGGTCGCTCCGTAAACCATTCCAGTGACAGCGGCCATGGCGACGACCAGGGCCACGAAGACCACGGTCTTCTTCGTGCCCATCACGCTGCGGATGACGAGCATGTTGGGAAGGGAAAGTGCAGGGCCGGCGAGAAGGAGGGCCAGCGCGGGGCCGTTTCCCATCCCGCTGCCGATGAGCCCCTGAAGTATCGGCACTTCAGTCAGCGTGGCGAAGTACATGAAAGCGCCCGCGACCGAGGCCAATGCGTTAGCCTTCAGCGAGTTCCCACCCACCGCGCGGCTCACCCAGCTCGATGGGATCAGCCCTTCGTGGTCCGGCCGCCCGAGCAGCGCACCGGCGACCAGAACGCCGAAGAAGAGGAGCGGGAGTATTTGTTTGGCGAAACCCCAGGTCTGGTTGAACCACTCGCTGGCCTCGCCCTTGCTGGAGCTGGTTATCGCCGAGAGCCCGATGACGCCCACAGCAAATGGAAGCACCGGAATATGGGGGAAGAGCAGCGCGATAAGAGCCGTCGGTACCGCTCCCGCGGCGACTTTCCACCATTTCAGACCGAGCCAAAGCACCAAGATGACGGCCAACCCCGCCGAAAAGGCGGCAGCTACGTACCACTTCGCCGAGTAAACGGCATGCCAGAAACCCGACGCCTCGCTCGGTCTACCCCAGTTGGCGAACACGAGCACCCCCACCATGGAGGCGAAGTACAGCACGTTCTGCCACAGGGGGCGGACGACCTCAGGTTCGGGCATCGACATCTGGGCATTAGCCTTCTGGATTTCTTCCTTGCGAAAGATCAGGTGCATCAGGAGGCCGATGACAATGCTGAAGAGGACCGCGCCAACGGCACGGGCGGCTCCCAGCCGCAAACCCAGCACGCGCGCCGTGAGGATGATGGCCAGAACGTTGATCGCGGGGCCCGAGTACAAGAACGCCGTCGCCGGTCCCAAGCCGGCGCCCATGCGGTATATCCCCGCAAATAGCGGCAGCACAGTGCAGGAGCAAACCGCCAGAATTGTCCCCGAGACAGATGCAACGCCGTAGGCGAGAACCTTGTTCGCCTTGGCTCCGAGGTATTTCATGACCGATGCTTGGCTCACGAAGACGGCGATCGCTCCGGCTATGAAGAAGGCCGGCACGAGGCACAAGAGCACGTGCTCTTGCGCGTACCAGCGGACAAGGTACAGCGACTCCCAGACCGCATTCTTGGGCCTCGTACAGCCTTGGAGGTACTCCACGGGGAGGTAGAAGCAGGCAAGGAACGCGATCAGGAGAACCGCGAGCTTCTTCCTTTCATATTTCCAGTTCATTGGCGCACGATCCCGCGGCTATTTGGCCAAATCGCCAATAATAGCCCAAAAAAAAAGACCCCTCCTATCTGACCAGCGCGGCCTGCTCCTTGGCGTTTGTCTTCAGCACCGTCTCCACGCAGGAAAAGAACCTCAGCACGCACGGAACGCGCAACGAGTAGAAGACCTGGGTGCCGCGCTTCTGGTCCGAGACAATCCCGGCGTTTCGGAGAACCGAAAGATGCTTGGAGACCGTCGAGACGTCATCGCCGACCATTTCTGTAAGTTCGCAGACGCAACGCTCGCCTTTGGAAAGCTCGTCCACGATAAACAGCCTCGTCGGATGTGCCATGGCCTTCACGATCCTGGCCTTGGCCTCGTATTGCGCCTTGCGCTTGGGATCCATGGTCGCTCCTCTCTCTGCCACCATAGGTTATTTTACCAAATAGCCAAATCCAGTCAAGAACTTCATAAAGGTTCCCCCCGACCTAATCCCTGCGATGCGAACCGTCACACCTTCTACCCGACGCAAAGGCGACGCCTGTCTCGCAAGTCCGTAAACACATCCCTCTCCATCTGGGCGATTAGCCCGATGCACCTACTGTTGGGATGGATGTTGAAGAACCAGTCGGGGTCGTCTTTGTGTAGGTGGTCCTGGCCGTCGTCGTGAAGCGAAGAGGGCGTGCCGATTCCGAGGCCGCGAATCCGCCAGTCCCAGTCCCCTTCTGCGGTCCGTCGCTCAAGCTCTGAATAGACATCCACCACGGGATAGTCTCTCTCCGACGCAAATTGCTTGGCCTTCTCATAGAGCGGCGCAAGCTTAGCGTTTCTGTCGAACGGATAGTGGTGTGGGTAATCCACGTGCATTCCCGTCTCGATGACCGGCTGAATGCCGGGGAAGTCCTTCTCCAGCTTCAAGCAGAGCCGACCAAGCAGCTCCACGAAGCGCTCCGCCCCGTACTCTTTTCGGTCGGTTATGCCGTAACGGATGAAGGCCACGTCGATTCGCGGCACGGCAAGGATGTCCCTCTCGTATCTTTGGAGAAGTCCGGCAACGGTTTCGCCGTCGTCCGAGAGGTCGTAGACGAAGACGGGAATGCAGGAATCCGATCCGGCCAAGCGCTTGGCCAGAGTCGCGCAAGGGCGCTCGCTGGGCGGGAGGTAGCCTGTGTAGACAGTGCAGTCACCGAGCAAGGCGATGACGATGTGACCTTCGGGAGGCGCCGGAGGGCACGGGCGTCTGCGAGAGTGCCAAGGCGGCAAAACATACCATGAGCGTGCGTGACTGGTGGAAGAGCCAAGTCGCTCCGGGGTCGCTCCGGAGCGATCGCTTGCCTCGAAGTTCGCCGAGTCGAGCCTCGCTCCGCGAAGATCGCATCCGCTGAAGTTGCTCCCCCACGCAGCCGCGCCGCGAAGGTCCGCATTCTCGAATGACGTACCCGAGAAATCGCTTTCCCGCAGGTCCGCATTCTGCAGACGAGCGCCGTTGAGAATGCAGTTCCCGAGCTGCATTCGCCAGAATGCCACGCCAGGCAAGACGGCCCCGCTCAAATCGACGCCCTGCAGTGACGGTCTCATCGAGAGGTCCGAGAAGCGCCACGCGTTCCAGCTGCCCACGTCCCCTTGCTTCAGGAGTTGTGCCTTCTCATCGGTTACTTGCATGTTGGCGACGTTCCGTAGAGATTTGGGCCAAGCCGCGGGGCGCTGCCTCACTTCCCCGTGATTACTGCGCCGAGAGCACGGATATGCTCCGGCGTAGTGCCGCAGCAGCCGCCGACAATGCGCGCGCCTGCACGCAGGCATTCGGCCATGCCTGCGGCAAACGGCTCAGGCTCCATGTCGAACACTGTACGGCCACCGACCAGCCTGGGCTTACCTGCATTGGGCTGGGCCAGAACGGGCAGTGATGTCGCGGCGTGAAGGATGGACACGACGGCGGCCATTTGCGACGGATCAAGGTCGCCGCAGTTCGCGCCGACCACATCCGCGCCCTCCTCAGTGAGCTTCTTCGCACAGTCGTCAGCAGCGTTGCCCATGATGGTCCTTCCACCCTTTTCCTCCGTCGCGAAGGCTATCGATAGGAGCGCCGGGAGTTCGGCAGTGTCTTTGCACGCGCGAAGTGCGCACAGGGCTTCGCGGAAGTCGAACATGGTCTCGATTAGGAAGGCATCCACGCCACCCTCGGCCAGAGCCTCCGCCTGCTCCTTAAACGACTCGTAGAACTCGATTTCCTTAAAGGTCCCGTACGGTTCGAGAAGCTGGCCGGTGGAGCTCATGTCGCCGAGGACGGAAAGGTTATCGCCCGCGGCCTCACGCGCGAGCCGCGCACCCGCCAGGTTGACCTCGCGCACGTCCACTCCGACCTTATGGCTCTGAATGAAGACCGGGTTCATCGTCAGCGTGTTCGTAATCAGAGCGCGGCATCCGCAACTGACGTAGTCGCGGTGGATCTCAAGAACCGCATCGGGGGCCTCGAGGTTCGCGACGCATCGAGACATCAGGCCGCGCTCGTCGAGCTGCGTCCCATCGCCCCGTCAAGCAGTAGAACCTTTCGCTCATCCAGAAACGTCAGGAAGTCCATGACTCCTCCCCGCGAGTGTGCTGACATAGATGATGCGGGAGAGATGTTACGCGCGCTGTCCGGCCGCTGTCAACGCGAATCCGCGTTTCCGCTCGCTTCCTTTTCCGCCCGGGCCTTGAGTCTGCTTCGTGCGGTGAGGACCTGCGCACGCAGGAGAGAAACCAGCAGCGAGGCAAGAAATACCTTGGCGGCGTCCCGGTCGCCGAGCGCTGCATGAATCTTTGAGGAAGGGCCCTCCGCCCCGCCCTTTCGCGGTTTCTCCTTGCCACTGATCCACGCGTCGATGGCCGAGAGGTACGCGTCGATATTGTCGGCGCGTCTCAGGCCATCGTCCACGGGCCAATGTGTCCGTCCATGCCACTCCCCGGCCCCAATGCTGGCAATGATGTCATCGTACCTGCCGAACGCCTTGTGGCTGCAAGGTCCAAGCCACTCGCCACCGTGAATCCTCATCGCATTGAGGATCCGGCCCTCCGGGTCGCGTTTCCTGATCTCCTCCTCCGCCGCTGAGACTGCGGCACCATGCCCCGTCATCTGCGCCGGCTTCCTGGGAAAGAAGCCGCCCAGCCAGTATTCCAGACAGAGACAGAACCGCTCGACGTAAAGCTCCTTCAACTCGTCCCTGTCTCCGAGCATTTGCAGTACATGACGCTCAATCTCTCCATCGGGATCACAAATTCTCAGGAGCGCACCGTAGCCGCTCCTTCCTTCAGAGGAAAGCCTATCGCGAAGCGTCAGGTAGTACGCCCACATCTTCTTCCACCGCTCGTCAGAGACCGATGGCAGGTGCCCGGTAGGGAATGTGAGGGGCTTTTGAGAGCCGATTGCGCCGCAGAGAGCCAGTAGGTTCTCCTCAAGATTCCAGTTGCAGATCTCCAGGGCCACGATCTGGTCTGTGATCTTCCTGCAATGGTCATCCGCTGGCTGGGCAGCGTTCCAGAGCACCCTAAGGCGTTCCAGTTCCTTCGCCGCTGTCTCGTCACCGTGCCATTCCCAACGATGCTCGGCGAGAACTTCTTTCTCCCATGTCTCGCGCGCATCTTTGTCCGTATCAGATGATCCCATCGTCCGCTTCCTCCGTGCATGTCACTGCGATCAGCACTTTTCGAGGATCCGCTCGGTCAAGTCGCGCCGCCGCAAATCGTACCTATCATCCTTCGGGCGCCGCTTGAGGAGACGCTCGCATGACGGAGCCGCGTACCTCATTTCGCCAATCGCTGCGCGGAGAGGAGTCTCGCTGAGAGCCAGGAGCGTGTAGTAGAACGGGAAGTGCCCCCACCGGCTGCCGTCTCGATACGCTTTCAGGGTCTTCAGCCCCGCCGCCAGCAAGCGCTCGGACTGTTCGAGGCCCCCGACCGCAAGATGACGCCAGAGCGACGCGCTGCACGTGCCGCAGCAGTACGTGCCCGTCCTCACATTCCTGGGTGAGCCGTCGGATTTGAGGAGACGCGCAGTCATTCCAGCGCTTGCGTCGGCGAGCGCTTTCTTTGCGTTCGCCGCGGAGACTTTGAGCAGGATCAGAGCACGACACGCTTCCTCACCGAGAACGTGCGCAGTGCCGGCCCCGGACCGTATCCTTTCCCCGGTGAAAACTCTCATGCCCTGCTTGAAGTCCTTTTCCGTAGGAGCGAACATCCCCGCATAGGAGCCGCGCAAGCCCTGCCGCCCCGCAATCCACTTCGCGGTTTCTTCCCGTTCCGCTTTGGACAGCGCCTTACCGTAGAAGTAGGCGTCGTTCACGCTATCGACCGTTGCAGCAAGGCTGCTGGGGTCAACGACCTTCATGCTTTCCTCCTCTGTTACTCCTCCGCGTTGTCGTTCGCTCTGCCAAGGCTGATATTAGTAGGATGTTAGTGTAGCCGCCGGAGAAGTCTGGTCAAGCCAAAAACAGCCAGAAATCGACCGAACGGTGAGCGCGGACGCTCGGTTTGGCGTCACTCCGGCACCCGCGCTGGTTATTGGGTTAGTTGCTGATTGCCTGGAGGGCCTTCTCGATCTCGGCGATGGCTGCTGCGTCGCGGCTGCTCAAATCTGCGAGTATCTCTCGCTCACGCTCGCGCACGTCCGGCGTCCAGTCGTCGAAGGACTTGCGAGACCAGCCGCCGAGGAATGCGTCTTTCGCCCCGTATACGCCGCCCATCACCTTTCCCTCTTCATCGTAGATCGCCGCAACACGCTCGAGCGCTTTCCGCGCAGCGCCATCGAAGAGCGACGCATGCTCCCTGAGAAACGTCACGGCTGTCTTGCGCGCATCGGCGACGGTGTTGAAATTGAGCCAGCCAACGAAGAACAGCTTCCGTTGCTCGCCGTCGTCGAGCTCTTCCGTCCGGGACAGGTCTTCCATCCACCTCTTGAAGGCGGCCTCGCCGTACCAGTAGTCGCCCGGGCCTTCGTTCCCGATTCCCCTGCGCCAGTTGTGGAGTGCGATGCGCAGCGATGCGACTACCGCATCCTTGAGAGGCATGCCGTTTCTGTGCTCACCCAGGAACATGAGCAAGAAGCCAAGCTTCCCGGTGGCCAGCTTCGCCGTGTCCTCGCGTTTCATGTAGTCCCGAAGCAGCAGCGTCTTGCCCGCATCCTCGTAGCCGAAGGCCACCGCGACGTTCAGATCCGGCGGATACACGAGAACCGGCCTGCCGGCATTCACGTCGCCGACTATCTCTCCCGTGAACCGCTCCATGTCGGGGCCACCGTCTCCGAGCTTCACCCGAAGCTTCCAGCCGGTTGCCTTGGACACGGCCGTGATCTCCTCCTCCATCTCGCCGACCGTGCAAGACGGGCACCACTGCTCGTGCCAGCGCACGCGGAAAGCCAGACCCGAGAATCCCATGAGGTCAGAATAGGAATAGGGATGATCGGTGACCGCCGTCGCCGCCTCCAGCGCGCCCGCGAACGTGCAGTCCTTCCCCCTGCCCCATCTGAGAGTCGGGACCCCTTCAAGGATCTTCTGGGCAAACTCCTCACTCAGCTTATGCTGGTTGAAGACTTCCTGAACCATCGGACTTATCTCCTCCGCCACATACGCCGCCAATGCTGCTTTGAGTTTCGCCCGGGCGCGGTGGATGAGCATCTTCACCGTCCCGAGCGGTATGTCGAGGAAGTCGGCGACCTTCTTGTACGACAACCCGTCAAGATGGAACATCGTCAGCGGAACACGGTACTTCGACGGCAGCGAATCGACGGCCTGCAGCACCGCAACGGCTAACTCACGACTTCCGACGACCTCCGGTGGGCCCGGGGTGAACTCGGGAATCTCAAGATGATCCAGATCGACCCGGCCTTCGAGCTGCTCGAAGAATCCCCTGCGAAAGGCCTTGAGCCAGTTCATCGCCACACCGAAAGTCACCCGTCGCAGCCAAGCCGCGAAACGCGAAGGGTCGCGTAGCTGGTCCAGATTGGCGTAGGCGCGAATGAAGGTCTCTTGAGCGATGTCCTGCGCTTCAGCCCAGCTATTGACGAAGCTGTACGCGAGACCGTAAACGTGGCCCTGATACCTGGACACCAACTCGCCGTATGCTTCCTTGTCCCCTGAACGCGCCCGGAGGACGAGTTCGCCGTCTTTGGGGTCTGCCAATTTCCTCTCCGCTCCACAGATTACAACCAACAGAAACGGCCGTCATAGTAATGTCAACGCTTCGTGGCAGAAGGTTACACTTAACCTGGAAGTTTTTCAAAGAATCTCGCCTGAAGGGCGGTGCCTCAATCTTCCGTGCGCGGACAGCATTTCGACGATTCAGGCCGGATCAGTTGCCTTTTGCCTCACGCAGCACTTTCTCGATCTCGGCGAGAGCCGCGCGCTCATGCCCCGCCGCCTTCCGGATGGCTTTCGCACCTGCATGGCGGCTTTCTTTGATCTGCCAGGCGTTCTCCAGAGCATCGGGCTTCCATCCGGCCTCCTTCGCCCAGGACGGAGGCAGGTGCGTGACCATCTCGTCCCATGCTTCGTAGGCAGCCCGGTATCTCTTCGCCGCTGCCAGCACGTGGGTGCTGACGCTGTCTGGAAAGAGACCGGCGACATGCGACAGGTAGAGTGACGTCGAGTTCCGCAGCGTCCACTGGGGATTGAGCGCATGGCAGGATGCGTAGGCGTCGAAGTACCCGCCATCATTGGAGACATCTTCGACAGCATCGGCGAGCGCCTCAATTCCCGGCAAGCCGAACGTGGCTTTGGAAAAATGCTTGCGGACGGATTCGGGTGGCTGAGTGCTCCACTCAACCAAGTCCTTCATAACACGGCCGGCTGTTTCTCTCTCTTCAGCCCTGGCGACCGGCCCGCTGTGGCGGCCCAACTGCCCGTGGGACCACTCCCTAATCCAATCCGTGAACTTCTGCCAGGACCACCATCGCGCGAAGGTGTCCGGGCCATCGGCCATGGTGAAGATTTGACGCTCACTATCTTCGGCAGCTTCCCTGTAGCCGGCAAAGAGCAAGTTCTCGTAGTGCCAGCCTTTCACGGGCCGGTTGGAATCAATGCTCTCCCTGAGGATCTTCCACGCATCCTCGGCATCCCTGAACGGCACCCACTCGTAGCCGAACCCGGTGACCTGGGCAATCCGGTCGTCCATGCCGATGTAAAGGTGCGCGTACTTCGGCATGAATGTTCTGGGCTCCCATGCGAAAAGCGCCGAAGCGCCTGATACAGCGGCCAGCGTGTCGAAATCCGCGTCCTTCCATCCGGCGAAGCGCATCTCCACGAGGTGAGTGACCAGATAGACCGGGGGCTGACGGTAATCCTCGGCGGCCAGGACCATGTGGCCCTTCAGATTGCCCGTAATTCGCTTGAACTCATCCACCGCATCGTGAAGTACCTTCTCGTGGCTTGCTTCGTGTTCCTTCCCTGCCTTTTCAGCCATCGAATTCTCCTCCCACATTCCGTTCGAAGTCACACACCAAGGGAAATATCACACATCTACAAACATGAAGGCCACTGTGAAAGGGAAGCGCTCGAACTGGACCTCGGATTCGACGGAAAAGCCCAGCCTTTCGTACCACTCTCGAAGCTCGGCGTGCTCTCCAATGATGCCGATCTGCACCCGCCCGCAGCCCATGTTTTTCGCTTCGTTCAAAACGTGCTCCACCAGCGCTCTTCCGAAGCCTCTCCGTCGATACTGCGGGAGAACCGCCAGCCGCTTCAGGTAGCTGGGCTTAACGCCCTGCGGGCAAGCGGGCCAGTGGTCCCGATGCACGAGATCCAGACCTACGCAGCCGCAGGGCTCTCCGTCGTTCTCCAGAATGTAGAACGCCGTGCCGGCAGCCATTTCCTGCGCGACGCGCTCGTCAGTGATGTTGGAGGCGAAGGTAGGGCAGTTCTCGGGCGTCACGCGGAAACTCTCCGCCACGTCGCGAAAAGAATCACGAATGAGCGTGGTCAGAAGGGCTACGTCGTGCCTGGTCGCGTTCCGGATCGTCACGCTCACTCCTCGTCTCTCAAGCGCTACGGCCTCACGAAAGATGAACCGTCTCTCCCGTCAGGCTTGATTCCATGATCGCCTCGGCAAGGACGTTGGCGGCAATGGCCTCTTCGGGCGAGGGATTAGGCGCCGCGCCTTCGCGCACGCAGCGGCAGAAATGTACGTGCTCGTTCTCGAAGGAGGCGATGTTTGCGCCCCAGTCCTGCTCCCACTCCCATTGTTCGGTGGGGCCCTCGTCCTGATCCTTGCTTTCGTAGAGGGACAGGACCTTTGCGCCGTCGGCATCGGGGAAGTGGATTGACCCTTGAGGTCCGATGATGTCAAGCACCGGGCGCACCTTCCGTCCCACCGCAATCGGCTCCCAGCCCATCCCGAGGGCGGCCCACGACTCGGACCAGACCGCGCAATCGCCGGATTCGAAGTCGATGATGACGACGAACGTGTCGTCGGCGGTTGTGTGGCCGGGTTTGAACCTCATCGTGGAGGCGTACACTTTGTCTGCCGGGCCGAAGACGAAGGAGACAAAATCAAGCCAGTGTGCGTGCTCGTAGATGATCCCGCCGCCAAGCTCGACATCGTGCACGCTGGGGCTGGGGTTCCCTTTCGCGAGCGCCCAGATGTCGCGATAAAAGACGGGCCTCCCTATTCTCCCGTCGCGTATGATCTTCCGCAGATTGAGCGCGTCCGACGAATGGCGCATGACGTAGCCGACGAGAAGCACGCGGCCGCTCGTGCGTGCCGCTTGGGCCATCGACTCCGCCTGCGAGACGGTTCTCGCCATCGGCTTCTCGCAGAAGACGTGCTTCCCCGCGCGCAGCGCAGCGACGGCAACCTCGGCGTGAACCGCCGCCGGCGTCAGCACCCAGACCACCTCAATATCGGGGTCCGCGGTGAACGCCCGGTAATCCTTCTCCCAGCGAGGGACGCCGAACTCGTCGGCGCGCAGGCGTGCCGCTTCTTCATCGACGTCCGCAACGCCGACCACCTCGTAGAGTTCCGACTTCTTCAGCCTCGGCAAGTGGACCTGCGAAATCCTCCCGCATCCCACTACGGCAACCTTGAGCGGCTCTCTCATTCCTCACCCAGGGGATCGCCCGCCCGCGTCGTTGGAACCAGCGAGTAGAACGGGTCGTCGTTGGCCTTGATCCAAGCATCGAGTTCGGACGCGAGCTCCGTTTTTGTTCCGGCATACCCAGGATCAGCGGCAAGATTGACCAACTCGTCCGGGTCATTGCGGAGATCGTACAACTCCTCGCCGTGACGGATGTATCTGTTGTACTTGAACTCAGAGGTGCGGAGCATGCGGACGGGATTTACCCAACGCTGCTTGCCGTAGTACTGACCGATGACGTAGTCCCTCTTCTTCTGACCAGTGCCTTCACCGGTCAAGACGGGTTTGAGCGAGACTCCGTCACACGCGGTGGCTTCAATCCCGCAGAAGTCCAGGATCGTGGGAACTAGGTCAACGTTGACCACATCTAAATCGTTAATCCGGTGCGGGTTGGCGCCACCGAACCGGCGAGGGACGTCCACAATGAGCGGTATTCGTACCATGTGCTCGTACATGAACGGCCCTTTGAAGACCATCCTGTGGTTCGCGTCCATGTCGCCATGGTCTGAAGTGACGATGACTATGGTATCTTCCCCTAGGCCGGCCTCTTTCAGTGCACCAAGCACGCCGCCGAGTTCACTGTCGTAGAGGGCTACCTTCGTGCGGTAGCAGTGGCGATAGTGCTGCCACTCCGTCTCGTCCTTATCCCGCATGTGCGCCCCCTGGTCCTCGAGCATGAACTGCTTCTGCACTGACGGCTTTCCTTCGAACTTCTCCTTGTACCAGGAGGCGGGGAGGGGTACTTCGGTCTTCGAGGGTTCGATTTCGTGATCCAGATACCTGTATATGTCGTGGGGGTTGACGTACGAGACAAACAGAGCGAAGGGCTTATCAGCGTTGCGGGCAGCCGCAAGGAATTCGGCTGCCTTCTGGGTAACGCGGGAATCGCCTCCGGATTTCTTGTCAGTTACGCCGAAGTCCTCATCCCATCCGGCGGTCGCAAGCTTATCTCCGCCGAGATGCCACTTGCCGAAGTAGCCCGTACGATACCCGGCTTCCTGCAGCAGCTTGCCGATGGTGCGCTGGCGCAGCGGATTCCCTCCCGGGCGTCCCACGTTGGCCATCACGCCGGTCTTGCTCGGGTAGAATCCCGTCATAATGGACGAACGGCTGGGAGAGCATTGAGGCGTCGTGCAGAAGGACTGATCGAAAACTGTGGCCCGCTCAGCGAATCGGTCCAGGTTCGGAGTCTCGAAGAATCCATCCTGGAAGCCTGCCGCCCGCCAGTGCTGTTGGTCGGAGAAGACGAAGAGAATGTTAGGCCTTTGGGCCTCTGTTCGCAACTGCTTCAATGATCTCAGCCTCATCCCGGCCGCCATTCCGCCCAAGCCATGAACGCCCACCTTGATGAACTCTCTTCTTGTAAGCTCTCTGCAACCCATCACGAAGCCTCCTGTCTCAACACACCGTTGGGGTACATCACGCGATCACCGGCGATTCTCCTCGGCTGAAAGCCAACGCTTCGGAAATTCGGCGGCCAAGCGATGGTCCAACTCCTCCTTCAGAGAAATGGCCTCCCTTGAGACCGGTCTCTCGGCAAGGAGGTTATGCATTTCGTAAGGATCGTTTCCGAGTTCGTAGAGCTGAGGAGGTTCGTCGAGCTTCGTCACATACTTCCACTCTCTGGAGCGCAAGCACTGAGCGACGCGCGTGTCGCTGTATGCGAACTCATCTGCAGGCGGCTCGCCATCGATGACGCCACGCAGGCTCCTCCCATGGAACTGCGGCAGCGCCGGCACGCCGCAATAGTCCAGAACAGTGGGCGCGACGTCCGCTCCCGACGCCGCTGCGTCCCGCTTCGCTCCAGGCGCAATTGCTCTCGGATAGCGCATGATGAGCGGAACGCGGAGCGATTCCTCGAAGAATCTCATCTTTGACAGCGTCCGGTGGCTTCCCATCAACTCGCCATGGTCGGAGGTGAAGATGACGAGCGTATCCTGAGCCAGCCCGGCAGAATCGAGCGCGTCGAGCATCTTCCCCACCCAGTCGTCGAGCTCCTTGACGAGGCCGTAGTAGAGCGCCATGAACTGCCCCAGCCCCGAGGCATCAGCCGGAAGGGCTCCGGGGATAGGCGGGTTCTTCTCTATGGTGTGATCGACGTTGCGCGGCATGGGCATGTCCGCCGGGTCGAACATTGTCGCGTACTTCTCGTTGGCGATCAGCGGTGCGTGGGGCTGCAGAATTGAGCACGTGACTGCAAAGGGAGTCTGTGGACGCGAGCCCAAAAACCTGGTGGTCTTCGAGGCCGTCCACGCTGTGAGAGTATCCTCGTCAGCGACATCGATAATGCCGGCCTCGTTGTGGTGCGGCATCTGAAAACCGTTGCGCGCCGCGGCCTCCATCATGTCATCCACCGGCCAATAGCGGTACGGCCACCCGGTATAGCGGTCGATCTTGTGCTCGCCGTCGTCGGGCGGCCTTGGATATCGGGCGGCGAGGTGCTCGTCGTAATCCACGAGCTTATGCCCGAACACGCGCCTGCCTCCCTTGTAGCAGTCCAGGTGCTCGCGACCGGTGTGCCACTTGCCGTGATACTCAACGTGGTAACCGGCTTCGGCCAAAGCCTCGTCGACGGTGGTAATCTCCCCAAGCCAAAGCCCCTTCTCAGTCGTCTCGCAGTTCCGGTACTGATATTTGCCGTCGAAACCATAGCAGCCTGATAGAAGACATGCCCGAGAGGGACCGCAGAGAGGAGTCGAACAGGTGGCGTCAGTCAGCAATACGCCCTCCCCGGCGAGCCGATCAAGTTTCGGCGTTTCGATTACTCGGTTACCCCGGTGCGAGAACACGTCGTAGCGCAACTGGTCGACCAGAATGACGAGAACGTTAGGTCGCTTCGTGGTGCCTTTGTTCAAGGAGCTTCTCCGTTCTCTGTTGGTCCGCTTCGCCAGTCGGAGCGTTCGTTCGATTGAAAGCTACTTGATAGTGTAAATGTCCGGCCGCCGGTGCGGAAACATCTCGTTGGGAATCGACTTCAGATCGATGTCGTGAACGAGAACGTCCGGCACGTTGCTCTCGAGCTTCGCGGCAATTTCCCCCCTTGGCCCTGTGATGAGAGATACTTCCGGGTGGGCGAAGGCGATGAACAGCTCGTTCTCGTAACTTCGCGTGCGCATCCACCACTCGTTATCGAGATGGTGCATTCCGTACGTAGGGTTCGCGATAAGCTGAGCGCCTTTGATCTTCAGCGTACGCGCCGTCTCGGGCCACCGCCGGTCGGCGCAGATCATGATCCCGATACGCCCGAGAGATGTATCCGAAACGTTGAGCGCGCGGCCGGGCAGATACCTGGAATCATGACCCATAAGGTGCGTCTTGTGATATACGCCAATCAGTTCGCCGGCGTCGTCGATCAGCGCCGCCGCATTGTAGGACCCGCTGCGGGATTGCTGGGTGAATCCGAAAACAAGATGAACGACCAGATCACGGGCCAAGCGCCGCGCCTTCCTAACGTAGCCTTCGCCTCGAAGGGATTGGCTGATGCTCGCGAAGCGCTTACGGGAGAAACCCTTGCGTAAGCTTGCCACGTACCCGTCGAGAAAGCACTCGGGAGTGATAACAAGCTGCGCACCGCGACCCGCGGCAACGCGAGCGAGTTCCTCGAACGTCCTCCAGTTAGCCTCGACGTTCCACTTCTCGGGAACAGCCTTGATGAGTCCCAACCGCAGCATCTGCATCTCCGGCCGAATCACCGTTCTGAAGGCTTGGGCGTCGCCTCTCGTCCCGCTCTTGCGGCGGGGGCGGTCACTCCGTCTGCACCCTGAGAGCCGCGCGCCGTTCTTCCGCCGCGCGAAAGGTCCGTCCACTGCCAATGCATGTACTCCGGCGAGACGATCACTCTGATGTCGGACGTCATGTGGAAGAAATTGCCGCCGAACCTTCGCTGCCGCTTGGCCTGGAAGTACTTCTCTCCCATCGAGAACGTGAACCCCGCCCTGCCGTAAGCCTCCTCGTCGTTGAAGCGGGTGAAATAGTACCCCTGGACGAGAGTACTGGCGATGTTATCCAGCCAAGTAAGATCGAGCGAGATGCGGCCCTCGTCCGCAAGCGACAGCATGATGTCGGCAGCAGCAAGGACGTCCGGCTGGAATATGTCGCTCCTGAGACCGTGAGGTTTGACCTCGACATCTGCGAACCTGAGATTCTGGTTCGGAGTCGTTATGCGCACCTCGGGAACGACGACCTTGTTGCCATTTCTCTCGAGACGCTCCACCTCCGCCCTGAAGGCCCTCTGGATCTCATCAACCCTTTCCTGCGGAACCGGGTACACCTCTATCCGCATCCAGTCCTTGTAGGGATGTGTGTCCATCCTGTGGACGGGCTCCTCGACCATTCCCCCGCCGTGGTAGTGGGCCGCGTACCACCAGTTCTCCTTACCGCCGATGGAATCGATCACGTGCGTGCGGAGTTCGGGGGAGAAGTGATACTTCAAATCTATCTCGCGCTCCGCGCAGACGTGCACCAGCGCGTCGAACGCGCTGAAGCGCCCCTTCTTGAAGATATCGGGCCTCAGGGCGACAATTCCCGTCGGATCGATCTCTGTGTCTTCAATGAACCCCTCGACCTGGATCGTCCCTTTCCTCGCGGGGTCGAGCTCCGTGTCGTGCAAAGTGCCTATGATGTTGGCATCTGAGCGATGAGGAGGCGAGCCGCTCACTTCCACACTGTCCGCCGCCGGGCACGTCGACCCGAGTAGCACAAGCGATACAACAAGCGTTGCGGGTATCATAAATCTGATTCTCATGGTGTCCTTCCTACGAAAAGCGCCAACGAGAAAAGCCCCTGCCTAGCCGCGGCGCAGCCACCGCGGCAGCGTGCTGTTCCGCTCCTCACAGGAGACGTGTGCACAGTTCTCCTCACGGCGCCGGGGCGCTCTGCTGTTCGACTTCGTACATCTCCGTCAAGTACTTGAAGTAGTCCGCGTCAGTGGACAGGATTATCGTGCTTCGCTCGTCAATGGTGTCCTGATAGGTTTCGAGCGTCTTCAGGAAGGAGTAGAACTCAGGATCCTTGGAGTACGCCTCGGCGTATATCCTGACCGCCTCCGCGTCGGCCTTGCCCTGTATCTCCTGGGCCTTGCGATAGGCTTCGGACTCAATGAGATTCAGCTCCTTTTCCATCTGCCCCTCAATCTCAGCCTTCTTGCCGAGACCCTCAGATCGATACTTCTCGGCTGCCCGTTTCCTTTCGGAGATCATCCGCTCGTAGACTTTCTCCCTGACCTCTTCCACATAGTTGATTCGCCTTATGCGAACATCGACGAGCTCGATCCCATATTGGGGAACCAGCTCTCGGGCCTGTGTGAGAATCCCTCTGGTGAGTTCTTCGCGTCCGACCTCAATCTCTTCCAGCGCCTCTTCAGCCCCAAGCACCTCCTCGATGTCCTCGACCCTTTCCACCAGGCGATTCGTGTTCCTGACCGCCTCGATCAGGATGTGATTGCTGATGGATTCCCTCGTCGCAGATTCGATGATGTCGTCGAGCATGGCGTGCGCGCCCGTCTCATTCCCCACAGACTGCAAGAACTTCAGCGGGTCCGCTATCTTCCACCTGGCGGTCGTATCCACCCAGATGTACCGCTTGTCCCTGGTAGGGATCTGATTGGGGCTCCCGTCCCATTCGAGCAGGCGCTTCTCGAAGTAATTTGCCTTCTGGACGAAGGGGGTCTTGAAATGGAGACCGGCGTCTCTTATGGGATCGCCTACGGGCCGACCGAATTGGGTGATCACCACCTGCTTCGTCTCATCGATCGTGTAAATCGCACTGCGAAGCACAATAACCGCCAAGACGACAACAACTGCCGCTGCTATGCCGATTCCTCTAATCATTTCCCACCCCCTTCCTCACCTAACCTGAGGAGCGGGAGTATCCCTCCCTGGCTCGGGTCCAGAATGTACTTCCCGCCCGCTCTGGGAAGCACCTCGCCCAGCGTCTCCAGGTACAGCCTTCTGCGCGTTACCTCCTTGGCGTCCTTGTACTCTTCCCACGTAGCCAGGAACCTCTGCGCATCCCCCTTGGCGCGATTGACCCGATTCACCGCATATCCCTCCGCCTCGGCGATCGTCTTCTCCGCCTCGCCCTTCGCACGAGGGATGACCTTGTTGTAGGCCTCATACGCCTCGTTGATTATCCTTTCCCTCTCCTGCTTAGCCTCGTTGACCTCGTTGAACGCAGGCTTCACCTTGTCCGGAGGATTCACGTCCTGAAGCTTTACCGTGACCACCTGGATGCCGCTGTCGTAGGAATCGAGGATCTCCTGCAGCCGCTGCTGAACCTCCGCGTTGACCTCAACCTTTCTCGTGGTGAGCACCTCGGTGACCGAATGGTCCCCCACCACCTGGCGCATAACGGCCTCGGAGATGGCCCGCACGGTCAGCCCCGGATTCCTGACGTTGAACAGTACCTTCACGGGGTCCGTCAGCTTGTACTGGACGATCCACTCCACCACCAGTCCGTTCAAGTCCCCGCTCAGCATGAGAGATTCTTCCGGGTATTTCCTCGGGGCGCGTACTGTCTTCACCCCCGGCCTGAGCGTGCGGAAGCCGAACTCGTCCTTGAAGACATACTTCACCTTCACCTTGGTCGCTCTCTCCACCCCAAACGGCAGCTTTCCGTGGAGGCCGGGCTCGGTCGTTCTTACATGCTTTCCGAACCTCCGGATCACCGCCACCTCGTCCGCAGCCACCGAATAAAGGCTCGTCGCGACGAGCACGATGATGAAGATGACCACTATGCCCGGACCGACGTACTTCTTGACGTCGGGGATCGGCCGGGCAGGACCGGCTACGTCCTCCGGCCCCAGGCTATCGGGAAAGGCCATGCTGTGCCTCCTTCCGTGAGAAGCGTCGCAGATAGGTGCGGCACCTCAGGTCACGCCGCCGAGGGTGCCGCTCTTCTTCTGGCAGACTTGGATCCCGTGCCCCCTTCTCCCTATTCGCCGAAGGGTCACACGAATCCTAGTCTGACCACGTTCTCGTGTCAACATTGACCGAGACCTATCCTACAGTCGGCTCAGCGCCTCGTGCAGGATTCCCACCATGCGTTTCCTCTGTATGGCGATGGCCTTGCGACCCAGCTCGGGACTGGCTTCGGTCCGCGGGTCCCTGCCTCCGACTGCGAGCGGCCACTCGTCGAGATCGGAAGGGAGATTCTCCATGTGCACCAGATCAGGGTACATGGCCATTACCAGCGACGTCTCGTTCATCGCCGCGTGGTCAACCTGTATCCCGAGGCCCTGCCGATCGACTTCACTGCCCCACAAGGTGAACGTCTCCAGCCCGAACTTCTCCTTCCACTCCTCTGCGTGCAGCCTGAAGAACTTGTTGGACGGCCCATGGCCGTGGCCGACCACAATGCGGAACCCCGCGCGGCTCAACTGCTTGAGGATCGCGTCGAGCATAATCCCGAAGGTCTCGTCGGGAACCCAATAGGCGCTGCCGGGGAGCTGCTGGTTCTCATAGTTCTGCCACTCCTCGCGCATGCCTTTGCAGATGTCCATGCCGTAGAGTTCCCGACCATCCTCCTCCAGCGTTCGGTCCGGCCCGAGGAACAGAAGCGGCAGCACGATTCCTCCCACCTCCTGCGCCAGCAGCTTGAGGAACCCCTGCGACTGGAGACCGTCAGCCCCGAGCGGCAGATGCGGCCCGTGCCACTCCAATGTCCCCAGCGGCAGATACGCTATTGGCGCGGCCGCAATCCGCTCCCGAAACTCACTTGGCGTCAATTCAGCATAGAGCACTTTCTCTTCCATTCAGACACTCCTCTCTTTGAAGTAGCATTGGGCAGCCGCTGCACGGCAAGGCCCTCGCGCCTCGAGACGACAGATTCACTGCGCGAAGGTCATCATACGTCCTTCAAGAGAACGTTCGCCGGGGAGTTTCTGACAGCGTCGCCTAGATCCGCCAAGCGATTGGAAAGCCTCCCCAGCTCTTCCGACTTCACGAGCGGTATGTTGTCGCTCCCTCTCCGGCCCAAGGCCTCGACGACAAATGCCACCGTGAGCTTCCCGATGTCCCGCGCCGGCTGGTAGCCGACCTCCCTATATGCCTCGCCCTTGGTCTCCGAGAGAACCCCCGCATCGACCAGTTCGTAAAGGACGTCATTTGTAAGACGTATTGGCGCTCCGAGCTCGTGAGAGAGCTCCGCCGCGGTGGCTGGCGGCTTCCCGTCGCCGAAATTCACTACCAGCATCCGGGTGATCACGAGGGCGAGCAGCGTCTTAAAGTTCTGACTGACCCGCAGGCAATCCGGCTCGAACTCGTACGTCTCCACGTTCTGGTGCGCAAAGGAAAGCTCCGCCCCGAACAGCACAACGAGCCAGCTAAGCTGCAGCCAGATGAGGAAAAGGGGTGCTGCGGCGAAGCTTCCATATATCGCGTTGTACTTGGCCACACCGATCTGGAGAGACACGTAGCCCCATTGGACGCCCTGGTAGAGCGTCCCGGCGACGACGCCGGCAACTATCGCTGACCGCAAGTTGACCTTGGTGTTCGGCATGAACACATAGACGAAAGTGAAAAGCGCCCACCCGATGCAGTACGGGAGCAGCTTCAGCAGCATCAAAACAACCGGGCCAAAGAAACGCAGGAACGACACGTTCTCGACCGCTGCCGTAATGCTGCCGGCGACAAACACCGTTGCGCTGCTCGAGATCACGATCAGCACCGGGCAGATCAACATCATCGAGACGTAGTCAGTGAACTTCCTCGCGAACGATCTTGGTTCCCTGATCCCCCAGACGTCGTTGAACGACATCTCGATCTGGCTGAGAACCTTGATCACCACCCAGAAGACCAGCGCGATGCCGACCCCGGCAATCACTCCCTCGTTCGTGTTCGCCAGAAGATTGCGGGAGAAGCCAATAATGTTTTGTGCGATCTCCTCGTGGCCGTGTAGCGCTCCTATGAGCTTCGCTTCAAGAATTCCCTCGAACTTGAACGCCTTCGCTATCCCGAACGCTATCGCGACCGCGGGAACGATGGCCAGAACCGTGTGAAAGGTAAGCGCCGCTGCCCGCAGGCTGCACTTATCCGTGCTGAAGCCCCGGAACGCCAGAATGATTACCCTGAGCAATCGCAGAAGCCAGAACTTGGGCCGGGGAAGGTCGCGCGCGCGGATCCGCCAGATGTCCGCCTTGATAAAACGAATCCCCCGTTGGACCTTTGATTTCACTGGAAGCCTTCCTTCGTTCACAGGAAGCGTGGCCGCTCGGCGTCACATAGCGCCGACCGCAAGGATGCTATTCGAGTCCCGCCCAAGTGTCAAGAAGCTTGAAACCAGCGCTCAGGGCGGCTAGCATTATTCAAGGATAGCAGAAGCCGCAGTGGCCCGAAAGGAGGCAGCAGATGGATCCTCAGAAGTTGCTTGATCAGATACAGGTCTACCTTGCGGAGTATGGGTTGAAGCTTTTGGGCGCCGTCCTGATTGTCTTGGTCGGGTGGTGGGTGGCGAAGCTCGTCCGCAGAGTGCTTCGTCAGTTGCTCATGAGAGCGAAGCTGGAGCCCACTCTTGCTTCCTTCGCGGCAACCCTGGCATACGCAGGATTGCTCGTCTTCATAATCATCGCGGCGTTGAGCAAGCTGGGAATCTATACAGGCTCTTTCGTTGCCGTTATGGGTGCCGGGGCACTCGCTCTCGGGTTTGCACTCCAGGGCTCCCTTGGAAACCTGGCAGGTGGCGTGATGCTCATCGCTTTCCGTCCGATCAAGATAGATGATTTCGTCGAGGGTGCCGGAGTGACGGGAATAGTCGAGCACGTGGGGATGTTCACAACCCAGCTAAGGACACCCGACAACAAGACCGTGATAATACCGAACGCCAAGCTGACCGGGGACAACATTACCAACTACACAGCAAAGGGCGTCCGCCGCGTCGACATGGTGATCGGCGTCGCTTACCGCGAGGACACGACAAAGGTGAAAGAGATCCTCCGAGACATTCTCGCAACCGACCAACGCGTCCTCAAGGACCCCGAGCCCACCGTTGGCGTGGTCGAGCTGGCGGACAGCAGCGTGAACTTCGTGGTCAGGCCGTGGGTTAGCGTTCCCGACTATTGGGATGTATACTTCGACACGATGGAGGCTGCAAAGCGGCGCTTCGACGAGGCGGGCATTTCCATACCGTTCCCGCAGCAAGACGTGCACATTTTCCGCGAGGAGACCGCCTGAGGCGCTTGACGAATCATGCGTTCAGGAGTCATGAAAGGGGGGAATGAAATGCGCAAGAAGCTCATGACGATAGTCGCGGTGCTCGTCGCCGTGGTGGTTGTTATCGTTTTGGTCGTGGGGCTGAGCCTGAATAGCATCGTGAGAAAAGCGATAGTCACCGTGGCCCCGATGGTGCTCGGTGTTCCCGTCGAGCTGGAGGGAGCAGCCGTTTCGCCGTTGCGAGGCAAGGTAGTGCTCGAGGGGTTCGCGCTGGGGAGCCCGGAAGGTTTCGATGAGCCGGCGATGTTCCGCGTCGGGCGCGTGAGCGTGCGCGCAAAGATTTCGTCGTTCCTCAGTGATGAACTGGTGGTCCACGAAGTGGAGATTGACAGGCCGGAGATGACGCTCGAAGTAGAGGGCACGCGCACGAACTGGGGCGCGCTGATCGCCCAGCTCGAAAAGAAGGAAGAAGCCACCGCCGAAGCACCAGCAGAAGAGGCGGCGAAGGCCCAGAAAAAGATCCGCATCGGCGTCATTCGGTTCACCAACGGGAAGGTCAGGATCTCCGGCCTGCCGCTGGCGGGCTCCGAGGGTATTCCGCTTCCCAGCCTGGAGATCACGGAGTTCGGAACCGGGGACGCGACCGCCGTCACCGTCGCGACTATGGTCAAGGCCATCGTCAGGTCTCTCTACATGGCCATCGTCCAGGCAGCAGATAAGATCATCCCTGCAGATCAGCTCAAGAAGCTGGGGCTGGACGCCGGAGCCGTCGTGAAGGACCTCGGCGGAACAGGTGTGGAAGCGGCCAAGGGCCTCTTCAAGGGAATTAAGGACGCCCTCCCGGGCGGGGAGAAGTAATCGGAGCGTCAGTGGAACGAAAGCCAAGGAAGATCGACCTCGAAGTCTCCGAGGAGCAACTCAAGGAGGACCTCGAGAGATACAGAGAGAAAGCCCTTGAGCTCGGCGCGTCGAAATCCAGAATCGTCGGCGCGCATGAAATTCCCGTCGACGAGCGCGTGACTCTCAAGTGCCAGGTCCCCCGCTGCTTCGGCTACGGCACCAGCGTCCACTGCCCTCCCCACACTCTCAAGCCCGCCGAACTCAGAGAGCACCTGGCGAAATACAAATGGGCCCTCTTCTTCATCAAGGAAATCCCGCCCGAGGTCATCGTCCGCGACAAGGCCACCATCAAGGAGCGCGTCGCCGCGTATCAGAGCATCTTCAAGATCGTCACCGACATCGAATCCATGGCCTTCTATGACGGGCATTACCTAGCGTTCGGATTCGGAGCCGGCTCGTGCCGTCACACCTTCTGCAGCCTCGAGGATGAATGTCAGGCGCTCAAGGGAGAGAAGTGCAAATTCTCGCTCCGCGCGCGCCCGTCAATGGAAGCCATCGGAATCGACGTCTATCGAATGGTCGCCTCAGCCGGCTGGGACATCTACCCCATCGGCAGCAACGCCACCGCCACCGACATCCCCAAAGGCACCCTCGCCGGCATCGTCATCATCGCGTGAAGGTGCGTCGCCACGCTCCTTTAGCACCCTTGCCCTTCCAAGAACGTAGCCCCTGCTTCACCCACCCGACCTTCACTCCTTGCTGCCAAGTCTGGCAGCGCATCCGCCCCAGTGTGCAGCATATTGACGGTAACACCCGATATTGTGGTTGACACCAGCTAACGGGCTGCATATAATGTCTTGTGTGATAGCGCCTTATGGAGCAGACAGCATTAGCAACAAAATAAGGAGGTACCATGGGGGATGAGAGAATCTTGCGCCAAGTGCTGCGTCGCCTGGACGTGCTGATCGCTCTTGAATTGGGGAATTCACCCGAGGGTGAGCGAATCTCGGTTGCAGAGAGAATCAGCCGCCTCCACGAGTTGGGGCTCGCACCTGCTGAAATCGCGAGCATCATCGGCAAATCAACGAGCCATGTGACCAGCGCCCTGTCGAAGCAGAGGAAGTCGAAGAAGAAAGGAGGCCAGAAGAAGAATGACTCCTCAGGAGGTCAAGGAGCTATCGGCGAAGCTTGATGTTCTCATCCGGCTGGCTGCGCTTTCTCTTGTCCGTGACAAGACGCAGCGGGAGCAATACGTCCTGCTGAGCAGCGCGGGATTCCAGCCAAAAGACATCGCCGATATCGTCGGAACAACACCAAACGCTGTCCGTGTTGCGCTATCGAACATCCGGAGACAGAAGAAAAGGAGGTAAGGCGTGGCTCAGGGAAAGAGAAAGACAAAACCCATCGAGGATCCGATCCAGACTGAACTGGACTCAATCAAGAGATTGCTTATCCTTCTCTTACTGAAAGCGGGAACGCCCCAAGCGGAAATTGCCAAGGCGCTTCATGACGTAGACCCCAGCGTTGTCAGCCGGATGTTCTCTGGCGTAAAGATAAAGAAATTCGGGAAGTAGGAACACACACATCTCACGCGGTTGAATGATGGTCACTAACAGGGACGTAAAATCTGCTCTGTTGCGGAAGCTTGGTGTCACTCCACAGCGTCTGTCCCAACGAGTCAAGAAGATCAAGGACGGTCATGGCCCCATGTCCACAGAGGACGCTACCTACGTAATCGCCCATCAGCAAGGGCTTGACTTGACCAAGCACCTAGATCCGCCCGTGGTCGATAGAGTGCGCAGCCTAGTTCCAAAGGAACAGGCGAAGCCATCCTCCGCACCAGCAAAGAAGCCTGTGAACCATAGAAAGGCACCAGCACTAATTAAGATAGATCCTAGTCTGCCTCGAGCTGATGCTCTTCTATCTACGACGCTGGCAAGCGACGCCAAGAAGATGGCGGACGTCTACGCCAAGTACTACGTTCTAGAGAACTCAATCCGTGTTGTGATAAAACGGATACTTGGCAAAGCGCACGGGAAGCAGTGGTGGCAAACGAAGGTGGGAAATGACCTGCGGCGAAAGGTGGCCGATCGAATGAAGAAGGAGAATCAACAGCCATGGCACGGAAAGAGGGGACAGCATGAAATCTTCTATTCAGATTTCGGAGACCTGAAGCGAATCGTCACCAAGAATTGGAAGGACTTCAAAAAGCTGTTTCCATCCCAGCCCTGGATCACGCAGAGGCTGGATGAACTGGAACATCCACGCAATGTTATGGCCCACCACAACCCGGTCAGCAAGGACGATTTGCAGAGGATCGACCTGTACTTCAACGACTGGATTGCTCTGATTGACCGGCGGAGAGCCCTTATACCCTAAACAGGGCCGCAGGACGTCGCACCCGTCCCGGCCAGCCCATGCAGCTCGTCTTTGCTCACGCCCCTCCCACCATGTTCGCGTGCCACACACAGCAGAGCAGACCTACCCCCATGGAGCGCAACCCGTGCATCAGTCGTCGAGTCATCTCCATGGTTTTGCATCCGCTCCTGCTGCCGCGCCCGATTCCTCGGTGCGGATTTGGGCCTGGCGTTTGTTGCCGTAAATGATGCCGAACACCAACACCGGTCCGTACGGAATCCAAACGAACCAGCGATACGGATGGGGGAGCAGAAACAGAAGTGCGAGAAAGGCGATGATGCAGACCCACCCTACGATGGCTGCCTTGATCATGAATCGCCGTTCCCTCGGACCGTTGGTGTTCTTGATGCTGAAGTAAGTTCCAATGATGCCTCCCGCGAGGCCAACTGCACCGCCCACAATCCCGCCCCAGTATCCCGGGTGCATCTTCATTTCCTCATTTCACGAAGCCCCCCAAAGAAAGCATAGCGACTTTTCAGGGCCTAGTCAAGCGAAAGAGGCCATTTTGGCGCACGCGCGCAAGCGCTTGAAAATCTTCGCAGAATTCCGGTTGACATGGTGAATCAGTTGAGTAGAATAACTAAGTAGGAGCCATTCTTATTGAAGCGGGAGCCGGTGATGGCGGTTGCGCCGAAAGAGATGGAAGGCCGGATGGAGGCGTTCATGGACGCCTGTCGCCGCTCGGGCATGAAGGCCACGCACCAGCGGATCGAGATCTTCCGCGAGATCGCCCGCACCGAGGAGCACCCCGACGCGGAGACCATCTACCGGCGCGTGCGGCAGCGCATTCCCACTATCTCGCTCGACACGATCTACCGCACTCTCTACCGCCTCGAGGCGGAGGGCCTGATATCGAGAGTCGAGGTCCTCAGCGACCGCGCACGCTTCGACGCGAACACCGACCGCCACCATCATTTCGTCTGCACGCGCTGCGGCTTGGTGAGGGACTTCTACAGCCGCGACCTTGACGACTACCGGGCCCCGAGCGAGGTCCGCAAGTGGGGCGACATCTCCACCACGCACATGGAACTCCGTGGCGTCTGCGCGACGTGCCTGGCAAAGGAAGGAGAGTAAGGGGTGCGGCTGTTCTTCTTCGTCCTTGCGTTGGAACGTTTACGACCTACTATCGAAGTGTGCGCACTGCGCACAAGAACGGAAGGAGGTGACGGGATCGGGTTTTCTGGCCAGTCGGAGTAGTTTCGGCAATGGTTAAGGAAAGCAAAGACCAGAGAAAGGGGAGGACACGCAATGAAGCTCGTGTCACGAGAGATGGTTGAAAAAGCGGGAGTGAACGTGGATGAACTGCTGGATCTGCTGGTGCGCAACGCCGCCGCAGAGCTGACCACGTTCTACTACTACACGATCCTGAGGGTGAACCTGATCGGCATGGAAGGCGAGGGCCTGAAGGAGATCACCGAAGACGCGCGGATTGAGGATCGGAATCACTTCGAGGCGCTGGTTCCGCGCATCTATGAGCTTGGCGGCAAGCTGCCGGACAACATGAAGGATTTCCACGATCTGTCCGCGTGCCCGCCGGCAAAGCTTCCCAAAAACCTCAAAGACATCACAGCGATCGTGAAGGTGCTTCTCAAGGCCGAGCAGTGCGCGGTCCGCGGATACACTCACGTCTGCAACATCACCGCCGGCAAGGACCACCGGACCTACGAGCTGGCGCTCGCGATCCTGAATGAGGAAATCGAGCACGAGGCGTGGTTCGCAGAGTTCCTGGGTCAGGGGCCGTCGGGTCACTTCCGCCGCGGCACCGTGGGCGAGTCGCCCTTCGTCTCGAAGTTCCTGCATCCGTAGCATCCTACCTCACGGCGAGGACGGGCCGGGGCGTCAAGTTCCGGCTCGTCTTCGCCACGAGAGTCACCGGCGGCCAGCGCACGAGTCGATCGCAGCGAGGAAGCCGCGGTGGAGATACACCGTCAACCGTTTTTGGAAAGGAGACAAGCTAGATGTGTCAGGAGCAAGCCAAACTGCCGTTGATAGGTGAAAAGGCGCCGTCGTTCAAGGCCGAGACGACTCAAGGTCCGATCAACTTCCCCGACGATTTCAAGGGGAAGTGGGTGGTCTTCTTCTCGCACCCCGCGGACTTCACGCCCGTTTGCACGACCGAGTTCATGACCTTCGCCAAGATGGAGCCCGAGTTCGAGAAGCTGAACTGCAAGCTGCTGGGGCTGTCGATCGACAGCACCTACAGCCACATCGCGTGGTTGCGGACGATCAAGGAGAAGATCGAGTACAAGGGGATGAAGAACGTCGAGGTGAACTTCCCCGTGATCAGCGACCTCACGATGGAAGTGGCAAAAGCCTTCGGCATGCTGCAGCCGGGAGCGAGCAATACGCAGGCCGTGCGGGCGGTTTTCATGATCGATCCCGAGGCCAAGGTCCGGGCGATCCTGTATTACCCGCTGTCCAATGGACGGAATATGGAGGAGATCAAGCGAATGCTCGTCGCGATGCAGCATTCCGATGAGCACAACATAGCCACGCCGGCCAATTGGCAACTCGGCGACGACGTGATAATCCCTCCGCCGGGTTCCTGCGGAACGGCGAAGGAGCGCGTCGACAGTGCAGGTGAAGATTACAACTGTCTCGACTGGTTCCTGTGTCTCAAGAAGTGTCCGCATGGGAAAAAATAGACGACAGGTATTCTAGGTGGTGCAACCCACACTGCGTAGACTGTTCCTTCCAGCCCGCGTCGCCCTGTCCCCGGATGGTGCGATGCGGGCCCACGGAAACATCAGCGGCCCAGACTTCTCATCTGCCGCCAGGAGATACAACGCATGAAGACATTCACATCGGAAGAGCTGGCGGAGTTCGATGGCACCGACGGCAAGCCCGCATACGTCGCCTACAAGGGCGTAGTCTACGACCTTTCCGAGAGCTTTCTCTGGAAGGGCGGCAAGCACCAGGGACTTCACCGCGCGGGAAGGGACCTCACCGAGGAGATCGCCAGGGCCCCGCACGAGCCCGACTTCCTCAAGCGATTCCCCGTTGTGGGGGAACTCCGCGATTGAGTTGACTGCCTCGCTGCGAGTTCGCGACTACCCGGGTCTCCTCTTCACCGGCACGTGGATCGCCACCGGCGCGTCGGCATCTTGTGTGTCGGGAGGGTAGTACTCGAATGACGTTTTCGATGCGTCATACTCGTAGCCGGAGGCGGGCATCCACTCGCCCATGATCGCCTGCCAGGTCGGGCCGATGGTCTTGACCGTGCAGTCGAAGACGGCATAGGTCGCCGGAGGCAGCTCCCGCACGACCAGTCCTTCGGGAACATTCTGCACCTCGCCGACCGCCATTCCCGCCACCAGCTCCGCGACGTTTTCCTCTCCGGTATCGAAGTAAGCGCCGTAGTAGCCGCCATCGGTGCTCAGGGCTTTGACCTGGTCGTGGTGCTTCATGAACCGGTTGCCCCAGATGTCCTCGTAGTCCATGGTCGTCGGGTCGCCCCGGGCGCTTACCCCCATCACCGCAAACGCTTCCTTTTCGACGATCTTGGGCTCCATGCGCGCATCCCTCCAAAGTCCCCACAGTCGAGAGCCGATCACGGACCGCATGCTACAGGTCACCGCGAGATTGCGCAATCCCCGATTCCGCGAGCCACTCCCCTGCCCTGCCTCCGCGTTCCTTCGGCGGTCTCCGCTTCATGTGCTTAGCGGGGCCTCGATTGCTCTCCGTGCCGCCACATGTTGACAAGAGAGACGGTGGCGGATACTATCTGCATATATGCGCATGTCCGCATACACGGAAAGAGGAGCCGGACATGGATGACGAAGCTGCTCTGTTCAAGGCACTCGCTGACCCAACACGCTTGAAGCTCGCCGTTCTGCTCTCGATCCAGGGCGAGACCTGCGTCTGCATGCTCGCCCAGGCGCTCGGCGAGCCGGACTTCAAGATCTCGCGCCACCTTGGGATCATGCGGTCCGCCGGGATGGTTGAGGCGCGGAGAGAAGGCACGTGGATGCACTACAAGCTCGTCAAGCCGAGGCATCGGCTGGAGAAGTGTCTCCACGAGTGCTTCCGCGACTGCCTCGCAGGCCACAAGACGGTGAGGACGCTCCTCAAGCGCCTGGCGAGGGCTACCTGCGCGAAGCCACAGACGAGATGAACCTCCAAGCTGGAACACTACGCGCGCTGTTCTTGCGCACCGGCACGAAAACTTCATTGCGATTGGGAGAATGAGCACCGGTGGAAGCCAAAGTGTCTGTCACCAAGGATGCGAAGGGCCTGAGCGCATTCGAGAAGTACTTGACCCTCTGGGTCATCCTGTGCATAGCGGGCGGAGTCGCACTCGGCAAGGGTGCCCCCGAGGTGGCGACGTTCCTGGACGGACTCGCCATCTACGTCGGCGACGCCCCGGTCGTCTCGATACCCATCGCGGTGTGCCTCTTCTGCATGATGTACCCGATCATGGTGAAGATCGACTTCGCCGAGGTGCTGAAGGCCGGGAAGAACGCCAGGCCCGTGGGACTGACGCTCTTCATGAACTGGGCGGTCAAACCGTTCACGATGTACGCCATCGCGATATTCTTTCTCGGCGTCATTTTCCGCGAACTTATCGGAGCAGACGCCGTGGACTTCGTGAAGATGCCGCTGGGACTCGACCTGCCCGTCGGTGCGCAGCACGGTGTGGGGAAAGTGGTCCTTGTAAGCGGCGTCAAGATGCTGGAGGTGCCGCTCTGGCGAAGCTATCTCGCCGGCTGCATCCTGCTGGGCATTGCACCGTGCACTGCGATGGTGCTGGTGTGGGGATTTCTAGCAAGAGGGAACGACGGCCACACGCTGGTCATGGTGGCCATCAATTCGCTCACCATGCTCTTGCTCTACGGTCCGCTGGGAGGTTTTCTGCTCGGGGTCGGAAGGCTGCCCGTGCCCTGGCAGGCTCTTCTGTTGTCCATCGGTATCTACGTCGCGCTGCCGCTTGTGGCGGGATACTTCTCCCGCACGCTGATCATCCGCGCCAAGGGCGAGGAATGGTTCAAGGAGAGGTTCCTGCATCTGCTCACGCCAGTGACGATCTCGGCGCTTCTGCTGACGCTGGTCCTTCTCTTCTCTTTCAAGGGTGATGTGATCCTCTCCAATCCGCTGACGATTCTGTGGATCGCAATACCGCTCTTCATCCAGACGAACTTGATCTTTTGGCTGGCCTATGGTCTCGCCAGGTTGCTCAAGCTGGAGTATGCCGACGCCGCGCCATCGGCCATGATTGGTGCATCGAATCATTTCGAGGTAGCCATCGCCACGGCCACGATGCTTTTCGGAATCTCTTCGGGCGCCGCCCTCGCCACGGTCGTCGGCGTTCTGATCGAGGTACCCGTCATGCTCATCCTCGTCAAGATCTGCGTCAGGACCAAGGGCTGGTTCGGAGGCCCGGAAACGAACTCCTGACCAGGAGACGATGGCGGCCACTTCTCCGATTCCGTGAGGGCCTCCCCTGCCCTGCCTCCGGGTTCCTTCGGCGGCGCCCTGCGGAAGCTCAAGATAACAGATCCGTGCGTGAGTGCGTCGCGACTGCCAAAGACACAAAGCCGGCGGGCAGGGGATCACAAGGGTCGGCACGCATCTTTGGACAGGGTCAGTCCATGCGCTCCCGACGGGAGAGCAGCACAATATCCCTCATCTGGTCCTCGTTCTTCGCGTCGAACCACCTCTTACTGAATCCCTGCTCGCTAACGATGTGCGCCACGGCGACAAGTGCCCGGAGATGGAAGTTCCGCTCATCGCCGGAACCGACGAGCACGAAGGCCGTGTGGACTGGTGGATGAAGTTCCGAGAATGAGATTCCGCCGCGGCAGCGTACCAGTGCGATCTCGAAGACGTTCTGCCCTTCTACAACAATATGAGGGATCGCAAGACCGGGGCCTATTTCCGTACTCGACTCCCGTTCTCGCTCAATGAAAAGCTCGACCAATTCTTCGGGGGACAAGCGGAGCTTCGGGGAGAGTGCCTGCGCGACCCGACCAAAGAACTCCCTGGCGCTGATGCTCTCGGGGATGTCAAGCACGGATGCCGCACGCACCAGTTCATCGAACCTGTCGGGCTTGATGCCTTCCCGTTCGAGGCTTATCACCACAAGTTCATCCTCTAGGTCCGAGCGTGCGATTTTCTTGGAGAGAGCCTTCTTCACCATGAAGACGATAGCCGACTCGCGCGTTATCCGTCTCCTCACGTACAGCGCATACCAAAGGGTAGCCACGCCGAGGAAAGTCAGCGTAACCAGGAGGGGGACGAGACCCATATCTACAATCAGCAGAGAATAAACTGCAATGCCTACTAGCGGGAGCCAGGGGAAAAGCGGGACTTTGAATAGGGGCCTGTAACCTTCTATGCGCGACCGGCGCATTACAATGACCGCCGCATTCAACATGACAAAGGAGATCAAGAACATCGTTGAGGCCGTCTTGGCCAGTTCCTCGACGGACAGGAAGGCGATTACGCACACCATCAAGCAGGTGGTGAGGATTATCGATACGTGCGGTGTCCCGAATCTTCTGTTCGTTCCCGAGAGAAAGGCCGGCGCCAAGCCATCACGGCTCATCGCCAAAGGAGAGCGCGATGCCGCGAGAATTCCCGCGTTCCCGGTGGTCGCATACGCTAGAAAGGCACCTACACCAATCAGAATGCCGCCGATCCTGCCGAGAGACGCCATTGCCCCTTCGGCAACCGGTGCGAGGCTACCCGACAACACGGAACCCTCAAGCACACCCGTCGTCACAAACAGAATCGCCACATAGAGGACATTTACGACGCCAAAGGCGAGGAACATGCCCAGCGGAAGGTTGCGTCCCGGGTCGTGCACTTCTTCGGAGACGTCCACAACTTTGGTCAACCCGCCGTACGAGATGAACACCATTCCGGTCACCGCGAGGAATCTGCGCCAGTCGGAAGTAAAAAAGGGTGAGAACCGCGCGGGATCCACCGATGCGACACCACCAAACGCATAGTAGACGAGCACCCCGATAAGACCTCCGACAAGCAAACCTTGAAGCCGCCCAGTTCCTTTGACGCTAAGCAGGTTCACGCCTGCAAAAAACAAGCAGGCGGCTATGGCGGTGAGTCTGATCACCATGGAGCTTTCGGCGGGAAAAAACAACACTCCCAGCGCACCGATGCCGACGCAGGCAAAAGCTGCTTTCAGACTGATGCATAACCAGGAAATCAGCCCTCCGAGAGTGCCGGCGTACGCACCCAGACTGCGCTCTATCACGAAATAGCTGCCACCCGACTTCGGCATTGCGGTGGAGAGTTCTGCTTGAGCAAACATCGCTGGGAGGTTTAACAGGCCGGCAAGCAGGTAAGCCAGCACCATTGATGGGCCCACGCGGGCGAACGCGATGCCGGGCAGAACAAACAATCCGGAGCTGATCATTGCGCCTGCTGCAATACTGAATACGCCGAGAAGCCCGAGTTCTTTCCTCAGAGCTGAGCTCTGCTCTCGTTGAGACTCGCTATTCATTCGCCGCATCTCTTCGCAAACACCACTCTTCGGGCCATGCTAACAGTCTGGACATAGCTCCCGCACCTCTCACTGCCACAGACACGATGGTTGCCTCCACCGTCCCGGTCCCGCGTTGTTATCAACCCGGGGAGGGTCGTTCGATAGAGAATCAGAGAGCTCGGGAGAGATTTCCAGGGGGCGGTCGCAACCGTGGGGCTTACTCTCAAATTCCCGGTCCCTCGCCCGAACCGGATAGTTCACCCTTGCCCGGCAATACTCGCATAACCCTTTGCATCCGGTGGTCCATCGGGCTATCACTTGAAGGGACACGGGGTTCCCTCGGGCAACCGCGCCCCCCTTTCCCAAGCTGCACTCCGGAGCCCTGTAAAGGCAGCATAGCCGAGCTAGAGTGCCGGGTCAAGAGCAAACACCTAGGCGGGGGCCGCCGTGGCCACGGTCGTCGGCGTGTTAATCGAGGTCCCGGTCATGCTCGTCAAGATCTGCCTCAGGACCAAGGGCTGGTTCGGAGGCCCGGAAACCAAGCATTGATGAAGAAAGGACCTATCGCCATGCAGACTCCCATCGCAGCGAGTGAAGCACTTCGTGGGGGAGATAGGACTCGACAGCCGTAGGTGCAACTGCGCCGAACCGATGGGGCGGCTACGATGAGGCCTCGCTGGCGGCTGCCGCGAGGTCTATGTGCATGCCGGTTGAATCGATCGTGTAGGGACAGGCACGCTTCAAGTGATCGCTTCCCTGCATCTTGGTGATCGTAAGGTCCCGGGCAATCCCCTTGCTGGTCTCCCTTATCGCCATGCGCGCCACCACGTCGACCAAATATGAGAAGTCCGTGTCCCCATCCGTCACCTGGCCGCTCCTGTCGTCCGCCTCAGCGACGAAGACCGTGGTTGCGCCGCTCGCTTCGAAGATTCGGCTCAGCAACTCAACCTTCTCCTGAAGCCGCCGGGCGTCGTCGAGTGCCATGTGGAGGTCGTGAAGGCTGTCAAATACCACGCGGCGCGCTCCGGTCCGGTTCATCTCCTCGCAAATCTTCAGAAGCATCTTCTCGACGCAGAGCCCTGATGCCATGAAGGTGAGGATGTTGAGATGACCCTTCTCCTCGGCCCTCTGAAGATCGATGCCGAAACTCTCTGCAAACTCGCAATACTTGTCCGCCTGCTTGCGGAGGCTCACGAGCAGACACGGTTCCTCCAGCTTGAGCCCCTCCTCAAGGAAGAACAAGCTGCCGACGGACTTGCCCGTACCGGCATAGCCGACCAGCAGCGCAGTAGACCCGGGCAGCAGCCCTCCGCCGAGCATCTCGTCGAACTCGGCGTTGCCTGTCGAGACGCGCCCGTTCTCCGCGGGGCCCGCTTCCGCGGGACCGACGAGTTTGACATAATCCTCGGCGCGGCACTGGGGGTAGACGGAGATTCCTTCTTCAGTGAATTCGAAGGGGTGATTTCCCGGAACGTGCGCACGACCGCGCGTCTTCCGGACCTCGATGAACCGACCAACGTGACCGTCATTGGGCTTGGTTCGCCGCCCGACGCGAATGGACGCATCCACGACGTACTCTTCGAAGGCGATAGACTCGTAGTCGTCTCTGGCAAGCTCTTTCACAAGAAGGGTGTTGACTCCCTGGAGCTTCAGGTTGTTCGAGAGAGCGTACAGCATCTCTCTCAGCTCCTTGTCGCTCTCTGTGACCCTCTGGAAGTGCGTGATGCTGTCGATGAGCACCCTCTTGGCACCCATGTCCTTAACCATGCCGCCGAGAAGATCCTCACGGCCCGTGAGAGAACCCACGACGCGGTCGGGGGTCGTCCATATAACCCGTAGAGCGCCGGCTTTCTCATACTTCTCCAAGTCCAATCCGAAGGACGCACACTGCCGGTAAAGCTGGCGCGGGAATTCCTCGAACGAGATGAGCACTCCCGGCTCCTCGTACTTCGCCAGCCCGTTGTACAGTATCTGCACGGCGAGGGTGGTCTTGCCGGAGCCCGGCGGCCCCTCGATCAGCAGGCTGTTACCTCGCACAAGGCCGCCATCCAGGACCTGATCAAGCCCCGCTATCCCCGTCGGCATCAAATCCTCGTACAAGGCTCAGGCACCTCCGCAATATGGGCATGAGTCCCAGCTTCGGTCCAAGACAGACATGCACCGCGCACAGTATCGACGACTGCCGGCATGCTCGATCGGTTCTCCGCACGCGGGACATGCTTCCCAATCGGGCTCTATGGGAGCGGAGCACCGCGGGCATGTCTCGCGAAGAGCGGTGCCGCAGAACGGGCACACGGTGAATTCGTAACGCACAAGTCGGCGGCAGTTGGAGCAGAACTGCTCCCGGCTCTCGGATGTCAGAACCACACGCTCAAGCTCACTGACCGTCGTCACACCGGCCTGCACGAGTTGCTTCCCGCGTTCGGCCAGTGTCACGAACCCGCGTTCCAGCGCTGCGTAGCGAACGCTTTGACTTCTCGCGCGTTCGAAAACCAGTCGCCGGATCTTCTCGTCCATCACCAGCAGCTCGAACACACCTGTCCGTCCCGAATACCCGGTGCCGACGCATTTGTCGCACCCAGCGCCGCGATGCAGAACCGTACCCTCCGCAAGGCCTAAGAGCGCACGCTCGGCGTCGTCAGCCGGGTACTCTTCCTTACAGTGCTCGCAGATCCGCCTGACGAGGCGTTGCGCGAGCACGCCTAGCAGGGACGCAGTCACGAGGTACGGCGGGATTCCCATGTCGAGCAGCCTCACGATGCTTTGGCACGCATCCGCCGTGTGCAGCGTGCTGAGCACCTTATGACCGGTCAGCGTTGCGCGGCAGGCGACCTCCGCCGTTTCCGTGTCGCGCATTTCACCCACCAGGATCACGTCCGGGTCCTGCCGCAGCAGCGAGCGCAACCCCGTCAAGAACGTAAGCCCGGCCTTGGGGTTCACCTGCACCTGCGTCACGTTGGCCATCTCGTACTCGACCGGATCCTCAAGGGTCGTTATGTTGAAGCGCTCTGAGTCAAGCGTTCCAAGCGTCGCGTAGAGCGTTGTTGTCTTCCCGCTGCCCGTTGGGCCGACAACGAGAATCATACCAATGGGCTCCGCGGCAATCTCGCGATAGCGTGTCTCCAGGTCCCCCGGTAAGCCGATCTTCTCGAGGTTCACCAAACTCGGATCCTTGAAGAGCAGACGTATGACGACCTTCTCCCCCTGCTTCGAAGGCAGGGTTGAGATTCGCAGGTCAACCGGCTTGCCGTTCCAGCGAAACGTCGCTCTGCCATCCTGAGGGGCTCGCCGCTCAGCTATGTCCATGTCGCCAATGATCTTCAGGCGAGAAGCAACCTGGGGATGAATCGTCGGGCTGAGCGTGGATCTCAGCACACGCACGCCGTCTATTCTGAATCGAACCGTCGTCTTGTCGGCCCAGGGCTCAATGTGTATGTCGCTGGCGCCAAGCGAACACGCATCCTCGACAACGGCATCAACCAGACGGCTGACGTCGTCCTCGGGATATTTCGGTGCCTTGCCGCCCCTGCCGCCGCTCTTGGACTCGCCGCGCGCAAGCACACGTCGTTCGGCGCGAGGCCTGCTCGCCTTTCCGTCGGCGGGAACATCCTGGTAGTTGGCCCGAATCGCCTCAAGGAGTTCGCTCTCGAGCATGACAAATGGGGTAGCCCGCCGTCCCGTGAGAGCTCGAAGCGAATCGAGCGTGGGAAGGTCCCCGGGATCTGCCGCCGCCACATCCACCGAACTGTCGCTTGCCCTCATGGGCAACAGGCGGAAGCTCTTCGCTCGATGCGCAGTAAGAAGCCTGAGCGCGCTGGGCTCGCACGTCAGGTCACTTGGGTCGACCGAGCGGACGTAGTAGTAGTTCTCCAAATGCTGGATGAGTTCGTCGCGCTCCGCGAGCCCTTTCTCGCGGACTAACGCGTCCACCAGCTTGTCGTTGTCGGACGCGTATGCGGCGAGTTCTTCGGCCTCTCGATCCGTCAGTCGTCCAGCCTTGACCAGACACCGCAAGATCGCAGTGCCCTGAGATTGCCCGTTCCCCCGCGCGGGCATGCCGGGGTCCGCGCCGGCCCCCGTCTCGGTTGAGCCCATATGATGCTGCCTCTCCTCGGAAACTACGGGGCTGCCTCGTCTCTGGTCAAGAATGCGCGCTCAGCCCGAAGAGTACCCGGAGTTATTTCGGCGGATCGCGCTTATTTCTTTATGGCTTGGGCCGGACAAATGGCACCTTCTAGCACGGGGATGAATCTTCCCTGGGCATCAGATCAGGGGCGAAGATGGCAACGATTAACTCTCCCCACCAGAAGGACTCTGAGTGGGTTCAATGCTACTGGGCGAAGATGTGGTCAGGCGGGATCATCGCCCGTCCTTCGAGATGCAGCCAGCCCGAGCGGGCCTCTTTCTCAACAGCGGCAGAGGCTCAAGACCCCGTGGACACTTGTCCGGTTAGGTACAGGTCTCCATCGGACGATATGTAGGCCACGACGTCACCTTGATCGTTCTTGACTATGAACGAACCCGCAGGTGGAGACAACGGGCCTTGGTTCTCATACGCTGAGCCCGCCAGAACCATGTTCCCGGCAGAGTCAACGGCCGCGACGACGTTCTCATCCGAATTCTTCACCAAGAAGTCGCTGTCCAGCGTCGCCCCAGGTGTCGAATTCTCCGTGAGAGAGCCCGCCAGTGTTAGGTTGCCGTTGCTGTCCAGTTCGGCGACAGTCTGCTCGTCCGCGTTCTGTATCAGAAGCGCAGCCGGCGGACGCGGCACGTCGTTGACCGTTATGGTGATCTGTTCAGTGTCCGTCAGGCTCCCGTCGCTTGCCACGAACTCCACAGGATACTGACCCGCGTCGTCGTAGTCCGTCACCCAGTTGAACGTCCCCGTCCCGTTGCCGTTATCGACGAAGGTCGCATCGTCAGGCAGCGGAGAGGCGCTCAGCATCGGTATGGTGCCGTCCGGATCTGACGCCGTCACTACAAAGTTCAGCGTCTGAGTCTCATCCACCTGCCGATCCCCGATGGGATCCAGCACAGGCGGACGCGGCACATCGTTGACCGTGATTGTGATCTGCTCGGTATCAATCAGGCTTCCGTCGCTTGCCACGAACTCCACAGGATACTGACCCGCGTCGTCGTAGTCCGTCACCCAGTTGAACGTCCCCGTCCCGTTGCCGTTGTCGACGAAAGTCGCATCGCCCGGCAGCGGAGAGGCGCTCAGCATCGGTATGGTGCCGTTCGGGTCTGATGCCGTCACTACGAAGTTCAGAACCTGGCCCTCATCCACCTGCCGATCCCCAATGGGATCCAGCACCGGGGGACGGTCGACCGTGAAGACACCATCCGGCCCAGCAATCGCGCCCAGAGACGATCCTGTATCGTTTACGAGATCCAAGCTCGTGATAGAGAGAAGGCTGCTATCGGAAGACGGCGGGTCCTCGACGGCGAAGTCGACGCTGAACAGAACCATCCCAGAAGTGATAGCTGCGCCTGGGATCTTTAGCAGGCTGACAACAACTTCCCCAGGCACCGTGGTGTTCACAACCAGTGACCCCCCGGCGAGAGCAGGGCCAAGACTGACGTCAATGTCGCTGGGCTGGACGAGCACGCCCCCGTCGAAAGCGAGCGTTGCCAGGCACCCACCCACATTCGGCGTAGGTGAGGGGTTCGGAGTGCCTTCGAGAATAACATCCACAGTATCCGTTCCCCCCGGCTCCGCATTCGCGTCAACAGCTCTCACCGTTACAGATGCAACGGATATGACCCCCTCGTAAGGAATCGAATTGGGCTCCGAAACCACAATGTCGTAGTCATCCAACTGGGTTACTGTTACTCCCGAGAGTGTGACGGAGCCATTTGCGCCGGTGGTCCCTGTCCAATGATCTTCCGCGTTCGGGTGGGAAATGCAGACCAGCGCGTTCTTCAGACGAGCTCCGCCCTGTGCAACATTAACTGTTACGTCCTCAGGCCGATTGTAGACAATCGCGGAAGGATGGCTGACAGCAATGGACTGGGGTGTTTGAGTCCGGATCGGCATCTCCGGATCGCCGAACCAATGGAACAGCCTGAGCGTCAGAATGTGCGCGTAGTAGGAGTACATGTAGTACTTGCCGTACGCGAGCGCCTCAGCCGGGCGCATCGAGTTGCTGTAAGTCGTGCCCCCGTAAGAGGTGTCATACTGGGGATAGAAGCAGTCATACAGACCGTGCGTGAGAAGGTCGTTCGGGCCGGAATAGCTCACCCGCGTCGCTGCAATGATCCCTGCCGCGCCGCCGTTGGAGTGCTTCTGCCACGCCTCGGCAAAACAGTCGCTGCCGTAATCGAAACCGCCAGTCAGGCAGTTCATGCTGAGAACTACGGGCGTTTTCGCCGCATTTGACAAAGCGTTCACGTTGCTGACATAGAAGGGCGGATCGCCCCATCCCGTATAGCCTCCATGGTCCCTATGCTGGATCAACCCGACACCCGCATTGACCGCATCCGTGATTGCCTGCCGCGCGTCGGTGTCGCTGGTCCAAAGGTCCACAATCCAGGTGGGAACAGGATCGGGATAGGGAGAGACTCCCCATCGAATCCCGTTCAGCGTCGACCGGTGTGAGTAGTTGCCAGAACGAAAGTGCCACGTTCCATAGTGCAGCGGCCAGTAAGTCGTACATAGCGCCGTATGTCCGTCCCAGCCGGGTCCATCCCCGTCCATGGTCATGAACTTGTAGGCCGTCATGGCTGTTTCCATGAACCAGCGGTCCGCCGTCCCGTTGTCGTCATCGGAATCCTGCAAGTAGGCTGCCGCCAGAAAGTCGTCGTACCAATCTCCCATGTCGGGCGTGCGCTCATACGCCAGAATCTTGCCCACAACGACCGCCGCTTCGGCCGGCGTGTGCACGGAAAGCCTGCCTATCATGAGGTCTGGGAAATCGTCAATGCCGTCCACGCATGCATACAGGTGATCCGAAGGCCAGTGGTGGGTATCGCCGTGGTAGGGGTGGCCCACAATGTCATATCCCGGGATGTCGGCCTGGTCCCCGACAAGAAGCACATACGCGGGTGCAGGAGACCAAGTGTCGTACGCGTTCTGGATGTAGCTCTCGACGTCCGTGTCGCTCGAGCCTACATCGGACATAGGAACCAACCGCGTGCGAAACCCCTTCCTGTGTTTCCAGTTAGCGAACGGAAGGACCTCCGCATACAGCGCATCGGCCACAATTATGAGATAGTCAGCCGCGTCCCCACCTGACAGCTCCGGCTCGACTTCGTCTGAGCCTCCCGCAATCGGCTCATAATTCAGGATGATTTGTCCCGCGAGCGCCTCGCTTTCGACACTTGCCAGACGGGACTTCCTCAGCTCTCCGGAAGTATCGGCCTCTCCTTCAAATCTCAACGCGAAGCGCAACGACTCAAACGCGCGCAGTTCGGTCGTTACGGGATTGTACCTGAGCGGGAACACTTTCAGGAACGCCACCCGCCTCCCTCGGACAAATCCCACTTGCTCGATCACTACCGGGGACGCAGGCACAAAGGCGTCGGTGTTGTAGACATCCCGGTCTATCCAAAACTCAGGCTTGGGCGCGCCGGCAATGTCGGGCTCGAGCGGCTGAAGTGGGTAGATCCTGAATCCCGTTCCCAATGAGACCTCGGCCTTGCCGGTCACTTCCACAGACACGTTCACGCCGTGAGGGATCTCCAAGAACATCCCCTGGAAAGGAACTGCAGGCTGTCCTATCTCCTCAGCGCTGACGCCGCAGCTCGGGATCACGAGTTGACTGTATTCGTTTCCGTCAGCGGCGGTAACGCGTGACTGCAAGACGCCCGAAAGAGCCACTGCAACTTCCGGCTCGCCCATCGCCGAGGGTTCGAGCAGCGACGTTTGGAGCAAAGGGCTTCGAGCAAGCTCGCCCGCCTCTTGGCTCTTCAGATCCACAACAGCAAGCGGACCCGTCTCCGCGCTCGCCAGCGACACGCAGGCGAAAGCCACGAAGCACGCCAGCAGCAATTGCCGGGGCCACAACGAACGAAAACGACGGGCCGAAGCAGAAGATCCCGAGGTACTCATGAGGCGTCCCCCTTGCTATATTCGAGCGCAGTCAGCCTGGGAATGTGAGGTATCCCTGAGCGCAAGGAAATAAGGGCGGAACGCGGACAACCGAGCGCCCTGGCCCGGTCCGCACGACTTCCGTTCACGAAGCTGAAACCAGCTCCCGCCGGCGCTATTGCGGGGAGAATAATAGAGGCAACAACACCTATCCCGAAACACCAGCACCGACCACGGCACACCGTTCCCCCTACACCGACAGTCTGAGCCACTGACCGGTCAGCGCCCACTGGTACAGGTACACTCTATTCCCAACCTGGGCCCATTGTCAAGCCTGTCCCGCTCCTGTAACCGGCCATTCGGCTTCGTCTCGGGTAAGCGCGAGACCAGCACCCGTTGCTGCCGATGCCACGGCCCTCGTTCCGCAGGCAACTTCGGCAAGGCCGGTTTTGGTCTGGCTGTTCCCAAATATGTTCACACCAGTCGGCCCAGTTACCCGGTCGGTTTGGTGCCTACCGCCTTGAAGAAGGTGTAACAGAATACGCCGTCCTTCTCGGCTGATCGCTTGAGGTCCTTAATGCCTACTTCCCAGGCGACCCCGTCGATCATGCCCGCATCAATCGCCGAGTCCTTCACGCCCTCAACCATGGCGATACAAGAGGACCGTAACAGCATCGGGCCAGGAAGATCATCTATGCGAGGGGGATACCCAGCAACACCACGAGCGTTACATGCGCAACAAGCACGTCTAACCGACAGCGACTTCCTTGGCTATCGACAACACGATGCACACGGCCGGAAGCCATCCGAGGGCCACGGCTGGCCCCAGCGCGGCAGCGCACTGCCGGGCAGGGCGGAAGGTTGCACTCCTCCCACACAGCCGAGAGTCCAGCAACAAAGCCGTGTAGTAGAGGATCGGCAACGCAGCCAGCCAAACAAGCTCGCACATAACGGCCATACCAACCAGCGACATGCATTCCAGAACAGGCTGCGCCAATCGCCGCGCCGAGAGCACAGCCATGACAACAATCATGCCGCCGATAGGAAGCGCAATATGGTCCAGTTCCATTTCCAGGTACGTCAGAGTGCTGCACGCCACAATCATGAGTCCTGCGAACACAGCACGCGCCCAATCCCCGCTGAGCGGCTCCGGCAGAATGCGCTCTCGCAGCTTGATCTGCCGGCCAAACTCCCATGCCAGGGCGTGAAGCATACCGGCAACAACAAGCATCAAGAACTCAAGCGACCAGTTATCCGTGAAATAGCTGAGTCCATCCCTCCGCATTTCCGACACGGCGTACAACAGGAATGGGTATGCCAACAAGCGCAGCGCACGGGGTATCTCCCGGCCGTGAGCGATGTTGCGATTCCCCCAGGAAAAACCCTCGCCCCTTCCGGCAATCGGCCGACGATACGGCAGGAGCATCGGCACGCGAGCCGCATAGCTTCTCCAGGCGTCCCCGAAGAGCGCCTTCAGATGCCCATCTTCTCGCGCCATCACAGGGAGATAGGTGCCGATCCACCAAATAGGCGCCAGAATCTGAAGGACCCACCAGTTCGACATCACGAGGATCCCTGCGTCTATCAGGCCGTTGCCGAGATAGAAAGGGTGTCGCACGTAGCGATATGGTCCCGACTGCGTTACAGTGCGGTTCTGCTCCAGGCAGCCTTTAGCCCAAACGTGCAGGGCTACCCCAAGCAACACAAGCGGGCCGCCGACAACCGCAGAGAGAGCCGTTGTCCGGCCAGCCAACAACGCAAGAAGCACTAGGTAGAACCGAATGCCACCTCGGTCGAGCGGGTTCTTCACAAAGGTTCCCTTTCTGCCAGCCGAGAAAGGACCGGAGCCGCGTCAAGGCCGGGATGGCAAGATTGGTCAAACACCTCACCCCGCCGGGGAGACGGCCGCGGGCCAAGGCAACACATTCGCGGCTCAAGCCTGCTCCGCCTCCGCGCGCAACCCCACTCAAGTATAGCGGCCTCTCGCACTCGACTTCAAGTGCTCCGGCGAGGAGGCAACATTCCAGCTTCCTCCCCAGGGGAGGCCTCCGGGTGAACAGCGGGAGGGTTTCGGTAGCGGCAGGTGGAACAGCGCCGAACCGGCGGCTCGTTTACTATGGGACATCGCTGGCGGCCGCCGCGAGCTCAATGTGCATGCCGGTTGAATCGATCGTGTAGGGGCATGCGCGTTTGAGGTGATCGCTCCCCTGCATCTTCGTGATGGTGAGGTCGCGGGCAATCCCCTTGCTGGTTTCCCTTATCGCCATGCGCGCCACCACGTCAACCAGATAAGAGAAGTCCATGTCCCCCTCCGTCACCTGGCCGCTCCGCTCGTTCGCCTCGGCGACGAACATCGCCCGCCCCTCAGGGCGGACCCGGAGATGGTAAGCCAGAAAGCTCCCTCACGACAACCACCCTGTCAACGCTCGCCATCGCTGCGCGAAGGCAGGGCTCGGCCTCATCCACCCGCGAGCACCCCATCCCGTCGGCAGCACGGGCCGACGCACGCACATAAGCCGACGGTCGGTTGCAGGGGGCCTAGCACCACCCACGCCTTATCCCGCAATTCTCAGGTCCGGCGCGTCAATTGAGCTTTGCGGCCAAATGCAGGCGACGGACGGAATTCGATCTCAACGTGGGTCGGGGCCTTGACGGTAACATTAAGATCGCGCCCGGATGTTTCCCATTCGACCTCGACGAGCCCGAAACGTGTCGGAACGGCTCCGGAGGCACGGCTTAGGCCACAGGGGTTGGGCGCGAGAAGAATGCCGTTCTTGTCAATGGATAAGACGCGAACGCCGAGCACGTGGCGGCTGAGCCATGCAGTTGGGGCGGCGGACCAGGCGTGGCAATGGCTGCGCGGCAGGCTCCACCACTCCCCTTTGCGCTTTGTGCCTAAGACTTGCCATTCCTCCCAGAATGTCGTGGCGCCTTGGTCCAGCATGTTCCCCCAACGCTCGCGGATAAACTCGTACGCTACCTCTGCCAGACCGTGACACGCAAGCGCCTCCACTAGATAAAAACAAAAGTACGGCTCGGTCTCGACGATGCCCTCCTTTGCGAGAGCCCGCTCGAGGAGGCCGGACGCACTCTCGCCTGCCAAGCCCGTCAAGGCCGCCATCGCTTGCGTGTGCTGGCTGAATCGCTTCGTTCTCCGCCCAGCAACGACGTTGTCCGCGTACAGTTGCTCCTCTTCGTCGAAGAACGTCTCATGAAAGGCCCGTGCGATGCGCTCGGACTTGCCGCGCCATGCCGCCGCGAGGTCCGCTCGGCCCGCTGCGTCCGCCACATCGGCCCCGCACGTCAGCGCATAGTGATAGATCAGGTTCAAGGCGGCGCATTCCCCCTCGCGCCCCACGTCCGCCCAATCAATGAATGTAAAGCCGGCTGGGTCTCTGAGGAACCCGTCCGCAGTGACAAAAGGCTCGTACCAGGCGAAAAGTCGCTCCATGACAGGGACCATGCGTCCGGCGAACTCCATATCGCCGTCGAACAGGAGCACGTCCTTCACTGCGACCACCCACCAAAGGCTGTAATCCACAATGCGTCCTGGACTCAGGCTGTGCGACGGCAGTTGGCCCGAGGAATCCTGCTCCTGCGCGAACATCTCGACGAACTTGCGCGGCATCAGCCGATCACCAAAGGCGTTCTGAATGATCAGTAGTTGCACCCGGCCGTCGCCCAGCCACTGCGCCTGCTCGCGCCACGGGCAATCCATGAGCGCATCGTGCATGCAAAGCTGCTGTGTGTACGCGCCGACCCGCCAGATCTCGGTCATCTTCTCGTCGGCGCATTCGAACGTCCCGGTCCTCTCAACCGGATAAGAGGTGAATGTGGCACCGACACCGTGGAGTTCTAGCGGCTCGCGCAAATTGCGGAACGTGAGCTGCACGTAGCGATAGCCTTTCCAGTCGTAAACCTCGTGCCACTGCCGCCCTTGCTTCAGGATGTAACGGTCGGCGAACGAGACGCCTCCGACCACAGCCTGAACCCTCCCCGCAAAGAGGCGCTCGCCGTACGCGACGTCGATGATAGCGCCGGAATTTCCTTCGACATCGATCCATCCGTAGCCGGCAATCTCGCGCCCAAAATCGAGGATGATGGTTGGGCAGCGCCGTTCGTTCTGACTCAGATCCGCAGGCGAGGGCGCTTTGACGACCGCAGGGCCCAGGCTGTCACTCACCAGCGACTCTGCGTTCTCGATGGACGTAAACTCCGGCTCGAAGGGAACGTCCTTGAGGAGTTGAACGGCGATATTCCCGACAGCGACACCGTTCGGATCCTGGTGCATGAAGAGCTGATCGTAGACCTCGGCGACCTCGACGACTGCGACGGGGCGTATCCGTTCTTCCCGGCACTGCGGAACGCCGCGTGGGATCAAGTCAACCCAAGGGTAGATGCGAGAACCGACCGGATGATTCGGACCATGACGAACGATCCGAGCTTTGCTCCAGTCGGCGTCGTCCCAATCTGCTGACAGCCATTCGTCTTCCCTGCGCGCGTCATAGACCTCGATGACGCCGAAATCATCATTCCGCCGTTCCGTGTCCTGCGCGAACGCGTGATCGATGGAGAATCTCCACGACTCGTCCGATTCCAGGAAATGGCGCCCGTCGATCTCGAGTTGGCACCAGAAGCCGCCCGGCGTGGCAGGCGCTTTCGACGAAGCGTATCCATAATGAACAAGTTGAACCGCCAGGACATTTCGTCCCGTGCGGAGAAGAGGCCCGATTTCGAGAATGTCATAACGCTTCTTGTGGGCCGGCGAACGGGCCGGACCGCGCCCGGCAAACGCACCGTTGGCCAAAAGCCGGTAATTGCCCGAACAGGTGATGAGCAGTTGCGCCGAGCCGGGGGCCTCGGGCAAATCGAATGCGCGTCTTGCACGTGCGAAGACATCCGTGGCCCGTTCGGTCTCGAACCAAATCCATTTCCCAAAGAGATCCATGTGTGATCTGTTCACATCACCTGTGTGTAAATCGTCGCGACATGGTTCTTGCATGCTCAGGTTTGCTTCCTTCTAACATCCGCCGCTTAGGCGCGACGGCTCCGCCTGTCTTCGGAAAACTTCTTCCAGCACTGCGTAGATTTGCCTTGACCTACCGTTCCTCCACCCTGTCCTTGTTGCTGTGCTTAAAGTTGCTGTCGTGGCTCGACGTCAGCCGAACCGCGCCCGAGGAGGACCCCGCCGGTCTGGCCTGCTCACTCAGGGACCGGTAGCCACGGTTCCTGTTAGGAGCATTCCCCCAGTTGACGTGATGCAGCCGACTACCTCGCCCATGTTGTTCTTGATGACGAATGACGCCGAGGGCGGCGTGATGGAGGTCTGGCTCTGATATGCCGGGCCTGCCAGCACCATGTCGCCGGCGCTTGTTACCACGGCGACGACCGCCCCACCCTCATTCTTCACGACCAATTCTGCCGACGAGGTGTGCCTCGGACTGGAATTCTGGGTCAAAGAGCCTTTCAGGGCGAGGTTGCCGTTGCTGTCCCATTTAGCCACCGTGTCGCCGGCGAGATTCTTGATCGCGAGCACACTGATGTCAATCTGAATCGAGCATGTCGAGTTGATCGGAGCAACGTCGAAACGCAGCAGCGCGTGGTCTGGGGTATGCGAGACCCGGGCTGGAACGATTTCCTGCAGCTCGTTCTTCACTGTGACCCTTTGAGGCGGCAACGATTCCGGGAGCGTCAGCTCAATCGTCATCGGCTGATCGTACAATGCCGGATCGGACAGGCATGACACGCTCAGGGTTAGGCAACTGGGATCCGAACTGACGATCTCGAGCTTCGACCCTTTGCGCTCGTTCTCGTGCTTGTAGATGTCGGCCATGCCCGCGATCCACACTTGAGCTTCGCGCTCTTCGATAACCTCCATTTCCGCGAGGAAATTGGCGTCGCTGGTGCTGAGCCCGTCACCGATGTAATGGTAGTGGATCTTGGCCCATAGCCCGGTCTGGATGTGCAGGTCGAGTTTGTCTGCAAGCGCCTGGACTCGCCCGCCGTACACATCGTCCATCCCCATTGAGCCGCTGGGGCAATTGAACAGGTGATATTTGTCAAGGTAGTACTGGAGGGCCTTGTGGGTTGTCCACTTCGTGCCGCCGCCGAGGTTCAGAGCTAGAAGCGGGCTTGCTGCCGGGGAAAGCCCCCATATCGTTTCACATACGTCCCCCAGTTCGATCTCCATTTGCTCGTGGCTCGTCGCGCCGCTATGGTGCAGTGTGTGGTTGGCGAATTCGTGCTCGCCCGACTCAATGGCGGCTTCCCATTCCGCCTGATGCTCCAAGTAGTCTTGGTTGCCGGGATTGATCATGAATGTCCCGCGAAAGCCGTAGGTGTGGAGTATCGGCATCGCCTTCGACAGATGCGTGGGATGCGAGTCATCGAACCGGATGCTGAGTGCAGTCGCGGCGCCGTCGTACCATTGACAGATCATCGCGCTCAAGCCTGTAGCCTCATCGCTTATGTGGCGTTCTTCCTCCGACGGCAACTCCGGAGTTTCTGGAACGGTCGCCTTGAGGAAATAAGAAGAAGTCGCGCTCTGCAGGACGACTATGGAAAAATCGTACCATTCAATGCCCGTATGCTCCACCGCGAGCGGCTGCCAGCCGGCGTCGAAGACTTCCACCTGCTCGTCCGGCCAACGACTAAGCGTGACGTCAACCGTTGGAGGCGCTGGCTCTTCCGTCGCGTCCACGTCAATCCTAGCTTGTCTGTAGGTCTGAAGGATCTCGACTTGGATCGTGGCGGGACCCGTATATCCAGCAGGCCATACGGCCTTCACCCCTCCGACCTCGACCGCGTAGGCGATGGCGCACACCCAAGCCGCCAAGAAAACCAGGCCAAACTTGAGCGCCCGGTTCATAAACGCGGCCGGGGTTCTGTCAGTGATTCGCGATACAGCCATCGCCGAGAGGACTCCTGCAGGCTAGATTGTGCGTGCCCGACAAAGGTGACGGTCCTGACGCGGATGGGGACTCCCGCTGGTCGTTCGGGCCCCAACCTAAGCTAGCTCTTCCTCAGGCCCCTGTCAATCGGCCCAGTGTCCTCCATGCCTCATGGCGACCGCCCCTGCCCCACCCCCGCCCTTGCTGCTGTGCTCGAAGTTGAGGAGATGATTGAAGCCCTTCTCAACTCAGTGTGCAACTCAGGATCCAATTCTCGACAGGAACAGGGATTTCCGTCCGTTATTCTAGGTTAATCGTTCCCAGCACGTATCGTTTGTTGCCGTCGTCCCCCTCAATTCCTAGTTGAACCGCGGGCCCTGATGCTGCGTCCTCGATACTGACGGCAACCTTGTATACGCCAGGCACCACGCTCTCATCGAGGGTGCACGTGAATTCCACCTGCTGATCCTCGTTCTCATGCCATCTCGTCACATCAATGTCCGCTCGGCAAGCTGTCGCCACAGTATTTTCGGATTGATCCAGCAATCGAAGTGCTGGGACATAGGGAAACGGCAATCGACCCACGCCGGTATTGCGCCATGTAGTTTTGACAACCAGGGGCCTCGTGATGGATGACGTTGCTGGCCAACTCGCCTCGCGCACGATCATCCGATAGCCCGCACTCAAGGACGCCTTTCTCCAAAGATCGGGCCGTTCCCGCTCAACCAATTCATACTGGCCCAAACTCCATCCCATCGGGAAGTAATTGGCGCGGTGGTCCAACATCTCGTCGAATAGATCGTCAATCGTGATTGGCTTTCCGTCTTTGTCCCACCATTTCCGCACGTTGCCGTCGAGAAAGTCGCCCAGCGCCTGTGAGTTTTCCGCAATTACCAAGGAACGTTTCCAGTTCGCCTTCAGAAACTTGGACTCGTCAGCCGAGACGTAATTGCCGAAGCCGTCTCGGCGCATCCACGCGCCTTTCTCCAGGGCGTAATCGATCGCAGTTCCTTCAGGATATGCGGTGTTCTGATCCGACGCGGTCTGTATTACCAGAGGCGTTCTCTTGAAGGCGTCCATGAATTCATCAATGCGGTTCTTGCACCATTCCCTCTTGTCCACATCTTCCGGCCAGGGGACCTCCGCATGATAGCGATGTCCTTCGCCCCAATATCCATAGAACCGCATATCGATATAGGCGATCCGCGGATCGCCGTCCAGCGCCTTGCCATAGGCTTCCACCATGTTCCGATGCGCTTCCATGTATTTGGGATGCCACCATTCAGGCTCATAGAACTCCACCTCGTTATATGCGCTGAGAAGGCTGTCATTGCGCTCCTTGGCCTTGGGGAAAAGCCTCACCCCTCTGTCGACAAGGTATTTCGGAATCGGGCAGGAGGCGTTCTGCCAGCTGCTTACGACACGCACGGCCACCATCCGGTCATGTTTCTCCGCCATTTCCAGGGCGCTCTTCAGCGGCCCAACAATGAACTTATATTCTCCCGGCTTCTCTTCCACGTCGGCCCAAAGAAGAGTCACATAGAGCACGTCGGCCCGTTCGGGCAATGGATCCGCGTATCCATACAAGATCAGACCCATTCCTGGATTGCGCAGATGACGTTCGTGCGTTCTTGGGTGCACTGTCACCATTTCCATGGTGCCTCCATAGGACGAAACAAACAGACCGATCAGCAAGAATGCCCCGGCGCCTCTCGCTATGTTCTGGAGCCACGCAAAGATTGTTTTCATGTGTTCAACTTTCCCCTTCCCTTCCGAAAGCTCCCTCCAACTTGCGCTGCTCGGACTCACCCTGATCGTCCCCCTTGTTGCCGTGGCTGAAGTTGCCAGGACAGTGGTCTACAAGACATAAACGCACTTCTTTCCAACGCGAGCGAATCCTATTCCTTGTCCGATGACACGCCGAAGCGAATGTCGGAAACCCAGTCGTTGCATTGCAGCCCCATGTCTTCAGCGTTCTGAACGACCTCCCCGCCATAGCGAAGGCCTTCGATGGACACGTCGCGAATCTGTTTATCCGCCGACCATCCAGAAAACTCGCTGCGCGGTCCTTTGGCTTGATAACCAACGCTGACGTTGCGGATACTCACACCGGAAATGCCTCCCGGAAAACTCTGGTCACCTGGGATGGAGAAGATCTTCTCCGTGAAACGGAAGCAGAAGAGCTGGTTATTACAATGCTCGACGCGGATGTCTTCATAGCGGACGTTCGTTATTTCGGTGCCATGAAGAGACAAGATGCCAAACACCCCCAAGTCCGCGCCGTGCCGCGCGCGATAGATGACATCACAGTCGCTATAGAAAATATTCCTTATGTGTTTGGCGCGAGTTTCCGGGCCGATCACGAGCACGCCATTCGAATCGTTCCAGAAAACGCAGCGCCGGACCGCGATGTTCTCCACCGCCGGCTGGGTGTCCGGCGGAATGTGGGGGCTGGAAAGGATGGATCCGCCCGCGGTGCCCTTAATGGCAATACAGTCGTCTCCGGTGCGGAAAAAGCTGTCCTCAATAAGAACGTTGCGCGAATTGCACGGATTGAACCCATCCGACGACCAGATTACCGGAGCGAGAACGTGGTAATTGCGCACCCTTACCCCCTCGCAGTTCAGTGCGATGCCGCACCATCCGCCGACCGCGCGCGTTTCGATGATGCCCTCGACGATGACGTTCTGACAGTCGGTCAAGACAATTCCTAAAGGCGCCGTATCGCCTCCGGCGTAGTGCTTTCCCTGGACGGTGCTTTGACTTAGAACGCCCCGCCCCATGATGCGGACGCCGTGGGCGTCAGGGGCACGCACAATCCCCTCGACCCACGCGCCGCCGGCGATGTAGAGGGTCTGGCCGCTCTTCAGCCTAATCGGCTTGTCGTATCCAAGCACGTGTTTGCCGGGGCCAAAGACAATGGCGCCTGGCGGAGGCGGATGATCCGGCGGATTGACGAAGAGATGCAGAGGGCGGTTCTCGTAATCGCCGTTCACCAGGAGCGTGATTGATCCCGTGCGCTCGACTGTAAACGTGAAAGTGTTGCCATCCCGCCGCGCAGTGATGCCAAGCGCCAACGGGTGAACCGTTAGCCCTTCTATCTCCCCCCCAGGCAGGAAGTTGACTGTCACTTTGATCTTCACTGGTCCCGCAATGTCAAAATAAGAGAAGCAAACCGGATGCCCGTACCGAGACGGAATGCCGTAGACGGCGGCCTCCTGTCCGTCGACTGTCAACGCATAGTCTTTCGAAACTGGCGCGCCTTCGGGAGCGGCATAAAGCGTTGCGACACTATTGGTCATCGTGGCCTCTCCAGACTTTGATTTCATCTGTAATCCAGATGCTTCGGACGCGAAAAGGACCTGCAAGAGAATAGCCGGCATCAGAAGTGCCCGCACTGTAAGTTGCATATCAGCGACCCCAAATCGTTACAAGATTGTCCCCGCCGCTGCGAATCGTGCGCTCTGCTGTCAACATGAATCCAGTCACACTTGGCCATGCCGTTTTCGGCGATCACAATGGGGAGATTATACCGTTCGAAGAGGACCCGCGGGCCCCAATACAGAGATTTCGGCCTCACATCCCATTCCATGGTGGTCAGGGGCCGACCATCAGCAGGCTCCCTTGCAGCTCCGGAAGCGTCATCTACGGCCCAACACCGATTGCCGGAATCGTTGCCTCCCGGCTCAAGCGCTTCGCTCTTGACCACTCCATCCCTGCCCGGGCCCTGCTGGATGCAGGCACAATCCGATCAAGTAATGGTCCTCCCCTACCCCCGTCCTTGTAGCTGTGTTCGAACTTGTGGGGAAGGCGTTCCATTAGCCAGTGTTCCGGGCCGCAGAATCATGAGATAAGACCCGGTCCAAAGGGCAATGATCACGCGAGGTCGGTGATTGAGCGCGGCATTTGTGCTGTGGAAGGCAATGCCTGGCTCCTGAGCCAGGACCCGAATTCGCCGAAGGCGCGTGTGCCACCTGCAACCTGACGGTTAATCCGCCTCAGGCGGACTCGCCCTGCCTAACTGAGATCGGCGTCCCTCGTGTGCGTTACACTCTTCTTGGGAAGTACCCACAGCGACCTCCTCTGTGCCTGTCCGCCGAAGCTTCAGCGCAGGAGGGCGGCCAGCGCGTTGTCCGGCAGGTGCTTTCTCTGCTGTATACCTACCCGCCGGAAGCCCGCCTTGTCGTAGCTTCCAGCGAAGACAGGTTCGAAATGACGGTTCGGGGGTGCAGATTGGACGCGTTCGTTACCCGCACCTTCGGAAAAATGACAGACCGGGATTCAAAACACGGGTGACAAGGCTAACGTGCGCCCCGAGGCGCGTCCTCAGGGCGTCGGCTCGAGGGTGGTGTTCGCCGTCGATAGCTCACGCAGGAACGTCACCTTCCCCGTCCGGCCGCGGTCGAACGAGGCATACGCATCGACGGCGTCCTCGAGCGCAAACCTGTGCGTGATGAGCCGACTGGCGTCCAATCCCCTCTGGATGCAGTTGAGAATATCCTGGTAGTCGCTCATCGGAAAGCACGTCGATCCGCAAAGCGTTATTTCCTTGCGATTAAAGTGAGCCGAAGGACTGATGACCGCCTCAGCGGCCTCACCGATAATCGATACGGCCCCCTTGGGACGCACGGAATCGAGTGCTTGGCGCAGAGCTTCTGCATTGCCGGAACACTCCAGCGCCATGTCCAGACCACGTCCGCGAGTCAGATCCTCGATGGCCTCGACCGCGTCACACGAAGTGGGGTCCAGCGTGTGTGTCGCGCCGAGGCCCTCCGCATGTTCGCGACGGAACGCGATCGGATCCAGCCCGATCACCTCGGCGCCCAGGAACGAGGAAACCAGCACTCCGCCCAGACCCATCGGGCCTAACCCGAAAACACCGACAGTATGATCGGCGCGAGCACTCATTCGTTTGAGCGCGTGATACGTGGTCCCCACGGGGTCGAGTATGCATGCAGCGGCTTCGTCCCGGACGTACTCGGGCAAAGGCAACAGCGCCGATTCAGGGACCATCGCGAACTCCGCATGCACGCCGTTCCGGTCGAAACCCAGCACTCCCCTCTTGGCCTCACAGAGGGAGAAATCTCCTTCACGGCACCACCGGCAACGCCCACAGCCGATGATCGCCAGTATCATGACACGATCCCCAACACGCACGTGGCGTGCGGAATCCACAGCCACGACTTCTCCCATTCCCTCGTGCCCCGGAATGACGCTGTGGGGACTTTTCTTCCGGTAGATGCTGTGCAGGTCCGATCCGCATATCGACGCGGCGTCTACCCTCACGACCACTTCGTCCCCCTGTGGCTCGGGGTCCGGCCAATCGCATACCTCCACGGATCGTGCGCCCAGACTCCTTACCCCACGCATACTCAGCTTCCCCCTCGATTCCGACGCGCCTACGGTTCCTCTTGGTCCGGCGAAGGCCCTCGGTCGCCGGCTCGGCTATCCTCTCCTACACACCGTGTCCATGTCTTCTCGCCATTTGTGGATCCGACTCCATTCGTTCGCATCCGCCGTGAGCGGGTCGAACAGGCTGGGATCGAACTCCACATAAAGCCTTCTGAACATCTCTTCGTCACAGTCCGGGTTCGGAGTGTTGTATTGCACCTTGTTTTCCTTCCGCCACTTCTCTAACTCAGCACGCATTTGAGTGACGCGTTCGGGATACTCATCAAGAAGATTGTGTCTCTCGCTCATGTCCCTGGATAGATCGTATAGCTCAACCTTCTCCTCGTCGTACATCTCCACCAACAACCAGTCGCCATCACGCATAGCACCGCTGGGGCGGCCTCCCTGGTTGGTATAGTGTGGAAAGTGCCAAAACAGTTTGCGCTTCGGAAAGGTATCGCCGCATAACCCGCCCGCAAAACTGATTCCGTCCAATCCCTGTGGTACAGGAGCTCCGATGAGCTCCAGCAGTGTGGGGATCCAGTCGATATTGTTGACCGGCTCATCAATCACGCACCCTTCAGCCACGTGACCCGGCCAGCGCACAATCATGGGCACCCTTTGACCACCCTCGTAAGTGTAGCCCTTGCCGGCGCGAAACGGTGTGTTGTGCGTAATCCTTTCGTGGGGTCCCTCGGGCACATGGAGCCCTCCATTATCCGAGGTGAAAACGAAAATGGTGTTCTCCGCCAATTGCAGTTCGTTAAGTTTGGCTGTCAGCAGACCGATCGTGTCGTCGAGCGTCTCGATGAGGGCTGCATACACCGGCTCAAAAGCACTCCGGTTCTTATCGATAAGACGTTGACGCGCCGTGTAGGGTATGTGCGGGGTGTAGTGGCCGAGATAGGCCACAAATGGCTTTTCCTTATTCGCCGCGATAAAGTTCATGGTCTCGTGGGTCAACTCGTATTCTGCCTTTCCGCCCTCTGTCTCCGAAGGTACCGTATTCCTGCCGTCACCCGGGTGATAGACGAAGTCGAAACCATGTTCCGCGGGACCGGGCTTCTTGCCGATATGCCACTTCCCTATAAACCCCGTGACGTAGCCCGCCTCCTTGAAGTACCTGGGGAACGTTTTCACTGTTGTTGGG
>Ga0180438_10000886_pt1 | contig 54872 bp, 65 predicted proteins | sample SS_ome_12_FD_132455 | JGI IMG/M metagenome (GOLD analysis project Ga0180438, IMG submission 132455) | Hypersaline lake sediment archaeal communities from the Salton Sea, California, USA - SS_3_D_2 metaG | ecosystem: Environmental > Aquatic > Non-marine Saline and Alkaline > Hypersaline >... | reverse complement strand
GACCTGGAGGGGCGGAACCTGGAAGACCGGAACCTGGCAGAACGGAACCTGGTGGGACGGAGTTTGGCAGAGCGGAATCTGGAGGACCGGAAACATACGCTCAACTATAGCGCCCAGATAAAGCGGGAGGAGACACAAATTCTTGCATGTGCGTAAACCGAAACGACGATCAAGCCACGAAAGGACAAAACGATGAATAATAATGTAAAACCCAACATTTCCGTTAGCGGGCTTTTTACCGCCGCTCAGGTCCGGTCCATCCACCTGCCCCCCACGACGACGCACCTCACCTCGACCTACACGAACTGGCTGGCCCATTACCTCACCGACGAGACGGGCTGCCCCCCGACCGAATCCGACATCAAGTTCATCACCACCCTTTTCGAGGACATCTTGCGCGAGGCCCAGCTCATCCGCGCCTGCACCCCCCGCGCCCTCGACACCGAATCCACGCTCGCCCGCCTCGACCGTGACGGCATCCTCCCAGAAGGGAACCTGTCATGACGCCGGAAATCTACTTCTGCTCCGGTTGCGGCCTGCAATGGGACCCCGACTACTACGACGACAACGCTAGGTGGCCCTGGTGTCCCATGCACCCGGTCTGCCCCGGCTCCGTCACCCCGCAGGGGTACGACCCAACCATCGAACTTGTGGGTGCCGACTCCCTGGACCCACCATACCGGACCCCGGAAGGGTCTGGAGAAAGCGATGACCTATGAAAGACATCCCCGTCCACATCGCCATCTGGGGCTTCTGCCTGTTCGTCGCCCTGTTCGCCCTAAGGGGCTGTGAAACCCTAACCACCGCATTATGAAAGGAACCTGCCATGACACCCCGCCACCTACTCGGCTACACGTATGGAACCAGGTCGCACCTCTGCGAGTGCATCTCCGCGAACTCCAAGACTTGTTGCATCCGGCACTACCTCCCCAGGTTGCCCGGAACCCACGTGCGCCCCACCCACATCTACCGCATCCCCACCCCCGTACTCCAAGCCATCTACGACTCCTGGTCCGGCCCCGACGACCCCCTCTCAACCCTCTTTCGACCCTCCATCCACGCCGCCTGCCTGCGGCAGAAAGGGCAAACCCCATGATTGTACCTATCGAACTACCCCTCGACATTATGTCCGGTGAACAACCCCCGGTCGAACTCCCCGACGACAAATCCGTATGGCTTTGTGGCGGCTGCATCCGCTCCTGGTTCACCGGCGACGAAAAGACCAAGGACATCGACGTCTTCGCCAAAAACCAACCCTCTCTCGACAACTTCCGACGTCTGAACCGAATCGAGGACTCCCATCTCTCGTGGAAGCACGACCGAGCCGACACCTACCGGTTCCGAGACGCGCCCATCCAACTCATCAAAGTGTTCTCCGACGACATCCTGACCACCCTCGACAAGTTCGACTATACCATCTGTCAGTTCGGATACGACGGCGAGATAATCTACTCCACCGTGCAGGCCGTCTGGTCCGTACTCACCAAGCGGCTCTCCGTCCACCAAATCCAGACCGGCTACGAACTCGACAGCATCCGCCGCGCCTTCAACTACCAGAAACGCGGCTACGAAGTCTGTTCCGGCACCATCCTCGAACTGGCCAAGGCCATTCTCAACTCCAACCCGGACGCTATTACGAAACAAAACCAGCAACTTTCCCCCTCTTTCCAACGGTGGGATTAGGAGATACCCCTGTACCTTACCTGAAGGAGAACTCTAATGTCCAAAACCGTAACCCTCACCATAACCCGCTGCTACCACTGCCCCTACTTGGGCGAGCCGTCCATCGGACAGCAACCCCAACAGTACCCTGACTTCTATTGTCGTCTCACCGAGGGCCATCGGGGCGTCTGCCTGACCGACATCCCCGACTGGTGCCCTCTGCCCGACGCACCGAAAGGAGGTGATACCAAATGAATTATTATAAGCCGGAATATCAGGTTGGGGATCGGGTGGAAAAGATTAGCAATGCGCTGGGGAGCGCGGCGAGTGTCGTTTCGATCTCACCTGAGTTAATGATTTCTCGTGATAAAGTGCAAAACTCTTCTTTATCGGCACCTTCTGGGGCGTACCTTACTTGGTTAGAAATAAATGAGTCTAGCGGAGGAGTACAAATAGAAGAAAGGAGCTGCATAATGAATTATTATAAGCCGGAATATCAGATTGGGGATCGGGTGATCGTTAAACCCAAGAAGCTGATGGAGCAAGAGAATGTACTGGGGGGATTTACCACTATAATGGAAGATGCCTTGCGGGGTACGGATCGGGTCGTCGTTATCGACGGCCCCCTCGATTCCAATTATCATTATATGGTTCGATTTCCGGGCCATAAACGATACCCGATAAACTCAAACCAAATCCTCGGCCCCGCGTTCGTATGGGACGAAGAGGCGGAGTTTTCCGATGATGGGGAAACATGGGTAAAAGATAGCTTTCGCGGGATCTCGCCGGGGGATGGTTTCCCATACCACTCCGCAGGATCGTACTATTGTTACGCCCGGCCTATCCGGGGGAAGAAGGTCGGAAGCGCCGCTTCGCAGAGTAGTAAAGGCGCGGTCACTGAACCCGCGGGGATGGGTATGGGGACCGGGCGTATCCGAATGACAAGCGGGGAAAGGTATCTGCTGACAAAAATGGGCGAAGTGAATTTATTGATGGAGAAGATCGGTAAGGTGCTGAAGAGCGCAACAGATAAGTTTAAAGACGAGAAAACATGAAAAGGTACTATTTTATCCTGATTATTGCGGGTGTCATTGCCGCCGGCGGGGGGGCGGGGGAGCGGGAACGGTACGTGTTGGAGAACTGGCTGGAGATGACGCCGCGGCGGGTGCAGGGCGTCGTGTGGAAAGACCCTAGCCCCGATCCGAACGAGCGGATCTTTATCCGCAGCTACGATTTGGTATTGACGACGGACCACATCGACTACGGATGGGGCTGCTCGTTCGCGGACCCGGAAAACGAGCCGAACTCGTATCCCCGGTATCACCTGGTATTTCGGCGAATATGGTGCAGCGAAATAAACCTAAACGATTACGCGGGGGCAACGAGGTGATAAGTGGCGGATTATATAAAGGATAAAATTGAAAAAATGGACCAAGCGGGTCGTGAACCTGAGAATTTATAATCCTTCCGGGGTCCTTTGGACCTTACTTAACTTAGGAGAAACCTAATGGCAAAAGTCACGAAAAAAGAAAAAGTCGCTATTTCACCCCCCAACCTTCCCATCGCCGAGTTCCACATCGTTGGTACCGCCCCCTACCGCCAAAACAAATTTTCCCACAAAGCACGTATCACGATGATCGAGGCGCAGGAGGCGGGCTCCGCTCAACGGGGAAAACGAAAGGCCAAACCTCCCAAAAACTTCGACGAGATGTACAGAGGGTGCATCCATTCCTCTCCGAAGGGGTGGAAAGGCATCCCTGCCAGTGCGTTTCGGAACGCCCTCATCAGCGCCTGCCGCCTTGTAGAGTTCACTATGACGCGGGCCAAGCTCTCCCTGTTCTGCATCGCTGACGGACACGACGAAACCGATGGAACCCCCCTCGTTCGCATCACTAGGGGTACACCCCGGCGGGTCGATGTCCCTTGCCGTCTCGAATCCGGCGTGATGGACATCCATCCCTTACCCCAGTGGGATGCCGGGTGGGAAGCCCATGTGAAGATCCAATACGACGCCAATATGTTTACCCTCGCCGACATCACCAACCTGTTCCTCCGCGTGGGGATACAGGTCGGCATCGGTGAGGGCCGTCACGATTCCCGAAAAGCAAACGGTATGGGTTTGGGAACCTTCAAACTAAAGTGACTAGACGTAACTCGACAGACTTGACAAGACGCGACTAGACCAGACGAGACCCGACCCGACAAGACAGACACGACACGACCTGACTAGACTAGACCGGACAGGACACGACAAGACAGACACGACAACGAATGAAGGAACCCAACCCGTACCGTACTATTTACGACAATAGGAGATAGCTATGAATATGAAAAAGAAAGACGAAGTGTACCAGGAACTAGAGAAAATCCGTAAGCGGGGTCGGGGCGTACTGCGCCCTGCCTCGGTAGTGAAGGCCGCCGAGAAGGAAAAGTCCCCACTCCACCAATACTTTACATGGGACGACGCCAAAGCCGCCCACGAGTACCGATTGGAAGAGGCCCGCCGCCTCATTCGAGTATTCGTCACCGTCCGGGAGGACATGCCCACCCGCACCTACGTCAGCGTAGGCTCGGACCGCAACCGTTCCGGTGGCGGCTACCGCACCATCAACGACGTGATGGCATCCTCCATCCTTCGGGACCAGCTCCTCAAGGAAGCCTATCGGGACATGCAAGCCTTCACGGAAAAGTACCACATCCTCAAGGAACTGTCCGGTGTGATCGGCTCCATGCAGGTGGCAATGCGGCGGACGAAGAAATGATTCTCTCGTTTATCGACAGTACCGGGTGTGACCACGACAAGTGCGCCCTGCGGCATACCTCCGGGAACCGCAGCGTAGGCATCCCGACCCGTCTGTTTTCGCCAAACAGGGAACGGATGCCGCGCTGCGTCCTTATCGTCGGCGAAGCGCCCGGCTCCCAGGAGGACCGCTCCGGCACCTCGTGGATCGGACGCACCGGCGAACTGCTCTCGTCCTTCCTTGTCCAGACCCACCTCGCCGACCACGCCGACATCTACCTCGCCAACGCCTGCCGCTGTCGTCCCCCGCTCGGAAAAAAGCCCACCGTGTCCCAGGTCCGCTACTGCCGTCGCCGGTGGCTCCTCGCCGACATCGACATCCTCTGCACCGCCTACCCCCACGTCGTCCTCTTCGCCAACGGCGCGTCCGCCTCCTACGCCATTTTCAACCGCAAGCTCTCGGCGGCCTTCCACTGCCAAGGCCACCGCTTCTGCTCCCTCCACCCCGAACTCCCCGACCTCACCACCACCGTCAATCCCTACTGCTTCTGCACCTACCACCCCGCTGCCCTCTTCACGGGCCGAAACCCCCAGTGGGTCGAGGCGACCGAGCTCCACTGGGACCTCCTCGCCCGCCACCTCGCTGGGGACCCCGAAAGGGCTCTCCCCGACAACATCCACTATACCCTCAACCCGAACCCCGAAAGGATTTTACCATGAGAAACAACCTAACCGAAATCGAAGTGAAAGCCACCCGTATCACAGTCAGGGCATAAAATGAACTTCCCCGACATCCTCTCGCTGGACATCGAAACTCGCGGCATCCTCTTCGAGCAAACGCAAACCACCTTCCATCCCGTACAAATGGAAGTTGTGGACGGGTTCACCCCCGACAACACGGTCGTCTCCGTCGCCCTCGGCTGGCGCACGCCCACCGGCTACGACTCCGCCGTCTTTATCTACTCCGACCACGCTCACCGCCGCAACCTGCGCCGGTGGCTCAAGCTCGCCCACGACCACGGTGCCGTCATCCTCGGCCAGAACCTCGTGTTCGATCTCTGTGTGCTCCGCCACGTGGACCCCTACATCTCCTACCTGACCCGCGTCGGCGGCCCTCTCCGCTACGACGACCTGATGTTGGTAAACTTCCTCGACTTCGAGCAACGACCGGAAAAGGCCCTCAAACCGCTCACCACCCTCTTCGGCCCCGGTTCCTACACCACCGAAAAAGTCACCGGCTCGAAGGGCAACGCCACCGGACCGTGGGACTCCCATCTCCATCACTACAACGCCGCCGATGCCGTCCGCACCCTCCAGCTCTACGATCTCATCCTCGACCGCATCCGTCAAAAGTACGGCCCCTCTTCCCCCAAACTTTCGGCCACCTGCTCCGACCATCGCCACGCCCTAATCCGCGTAGGGCTCGAAATGCGGGAGTCGGGGGTATGTATGTCCCGCTACGCCCTCGAAAGGGCGGCAGACACCCATCTGGAGCGGATCAACACCCTTGTAGAAACCGCAGACTCCCACCACATCACCCTTCAGGGCAAGGGTTCCGATACCTCCAAGCGACTGTTCATCAACGAGTGCTTCCTCGCCCACAACCTGCTCTCCGACCCCCGCACCGAACGCACCAAGGAACGCCACGACATCTGCATCAACAAGAACAACCTCCAGATACTGCTCGCCGACCTGCCCGCCGACAGCCCCGACCGCCTCCGCGTAGAACTCATCTACGAACACACCGACCTCGCCAAGATTCGCTCCTCCTACTACAAGCCCCTGCTCACCTCCCGCACCAAGGGCCTCACCACCCCCACGATGTGCTACCCTTCGTGGCACCTCGTTCCCTCCGGCTACGGCAAGTCCTCCACCGACTCCAAGGGCACCATCCAAGGCCGCATCACCGCTACGAAGCCCGGCCTGCAAACTTTCCCCCCGGAAATCAAAGCCTGCCACCGCTCCCGCTACCTCACCGGCACCCGCCTGTCCGCCGACTTCGAGCAACTCGAAATCGCCTGCGCCGCCTTCCTCTCCCAAGACCCGACTATGCTCGACGAATGGGACGCCCGCGTCGACCGCCACGCCGTCACCGGCCAGCTCATTATCGACACCCTCCAACTCTCGTCCCCCACCCCCGCCGACTTCACCAAAATCTACCGCGCCGCCGGGAAAACGCTCAACTTTCTCGTCCTCTACCTCGGCGGTCCCGACAAGTTCCGCTCCACCCTCCTGACCGATGCGGGCAGGGCCCGCGACTACGAACTGTTGCGCCTGCTCGACCGAGAGTTCACCCCCGCCGCCTGCAAGGAAATCATCCATGCCTTCAACGCCCGCTACCCCCGCTTCCGCCAGTGGCAGTCGGAACTCATCGACTCCGCCTCCCGCGACGGCTACCTCTCCCTGCCCACCGGTTGGTCTCGCACCTTTCCCCCCGGCAAGGCCGCCCTCGCCTGCGTCACGGAAATCTGCAACTTCCCCGTGCAGTGCCTCGCCGCCCAGATCACCCAGCACTGCCAGTACACCCTCCTCCTCTCTCTCCGCTCTCTCGGCCTCCGTACCCGGATGTGCTCCCAAACCTATGACTCCATCGACCTCGACTGCCCCGCTTCCGAGCTGTCCACCGTCAAAAAAATTCTTCCCGACCACTTGACAAGCCCATCCCTTTTTGGTATATTTGAGCAGCCACGTAGGGTAACACTCAGATACGAGGTATCGGAACTGTGCAACTACCGTCAAAGCTGACAGTCGAGATCGACACCCGCGAACAGCACCCGCTCTCCTTCCCAGCCACCATCACCGTTCGGGATCCATTCGACCTAACCACCCGCGTCATCGGGCTCACGACCCGCAAGGCTACCCTCCCCACCGGTGACTATCGGATAGCAGAATACACCAACCTCTGCATCGTTGAGCGCAAGGCCACCGTCCAGGAACTCTACTCTAACCTTCTCGGCACCGACCGCCACCGCGCCGGACGCGCCTTCGTGCGCCTCACCCGGTCCTGCGCCCACCCGACCATACTCCTCGAAGCGACACCGGCCTCATTCTTCAACCCGACTCCGCCACTGCCGGGCAACCCCGACATCCTGCTCTCTTGGATGCAGTACACCGTCGCCCGCATGAAACTTAACCTCCTGTGGCTTCCGTGGGGCTCCAACGCCAAGCACCGCACCCGCCTCGGCACCGTCGTCGCTCAACACCTGACCAGCTACGTCCTGCTGCACCTGACCTACCAACGACTCAACTCCCTGACGGACCCCGAAAGGGTTCCAGAATCGGAACGCGGCATACCCCCCGCCCCCCACTTGGAGGACGAATACCGAATGCTGCCCAAGGAGTCCAAACATGCCCCTGCGTAAAGGGAAAAGCCAAAAAGTAATCAGTGAAAACATCCGCACCGAACAGGCGCACGGCAAACCGCACAAACAGGCGGTCGCCATCGCCCTCAGCCACGCCAACGCCGGACGTAAGAAACGAAAACGAGGACCCCGGAAGGGTTAAGTGGGGCTGCAAGCCCGCGCGGTTTGGCCCCACCCTTCCTTTTTATTACAGGCGCGTCGAAAAACCCCCTATGGGCGACGCAGAAAGGCAATGCCATGAATACCGTACAATCCGAACGCTGGCCCATCACCCTCGACACCGGCGGCGCAGGCCGTTTCGACGTACTCACGTCCCCCGGCCTCGCATCCAGCCACTACGTGGTGGGCTACTCCTGCGCCGACAACGTTATCATCTCGTTCCCCCGCCGACAGTACATCCTGTCCAATGCCGGTTCCGCCACCGACTTCATCACCGTTTCCAACGCCACCGGGGTGCAAGTAGCCAACGGCAAGGACGCCGTGTTCCTGTTCTGGTTCAAGATCGCCTCCAGCCAGGTCTCCATTACCGACTTCATCCAGAAAGTCGACTCTAAGGACGGCTACACCTTCGAGATCGACGCCAACGGGAAGCTCAAGGCCACCGTGGGCGATTCGGGAACCGCCGTCAGCGTAACCAGTACTCACGCCGTAAACAACGGTCAATGGCACCACTGCGGCCTGTACTTCCAAGCGGACGCCGAAACCGACGGCCTCATCCTGTATATCGACGGCGTGGAAAACAACACCACCGACGACGTATCCGGTATCAGCACCGGGGGGCTGGTGGGTGGCACCAACGACCTCTACCTCGGCAAGGGCACCTCGGCGACCAAGACCGTCGGCCTCGCCCAGTTCGGTCTCTACGTGGCCACCGATCTGTCCGGCTCCTACGCCACCCTCATCGGGAACCACTGCTCGAAACATAACGGGATGCTGGTCGGCACCAAGTTCACCGGCTCGGAAACCAACCTCCAGTTCGCCCTGAACATGGATGAGGGTAACATTTCCGGTGGTGCCAACACGACCACGGTCGACATGGTGGGCGCCAACGACGGCACCCTCGAAGCGTCGACGATGTGGGCCAACGGCGGTGGGCCGCCCTTCCAAGACTACCACAACAACAGTTCCGGCGCGACGCCCCCGCACGAACTCCTGCCCAGCGTCCACTCCGAGAACCTTGCCGGGCAGATGCTGGCCTTTCCCCACCCGATCAAGATCGGACGCAACGCACCCCTGACCGTCATGTCCAATGCCGACACCCAAGTCACCTTCTACGGCTACACCGACTCGGCGGACCGATAGGGGGCTGAATCTCACGGGGTTTTAAAAAAACTTTTGCCCGGATAGTTGACTTTACGCAAAACCTGTGTTACAATTGACATAGCTTTTCCTTCTTTTTGAGCATGGTTGAGGGGAAGCGGCAACGGATGGAGGCCCCTGCGCTGCTCCCCCCTCCATTAAAGGACACGAACCAACGAGATAACAAGGAACCTGACATGGCTGACGTAATGCAAAAGCTCGCCGAACGGCTGACCGTGTACCCCGCCCGCGTCAGCCCCACGGCCTGCGACACCTACTTCACCTGCCCGCGCCGCTTCCTCTTCTCGAAGCGGCTCCGGCTCCGACCCCACTACGAACGGGTCAGCCTCTCCCGCAGCCGAGGCTCCTACTTCCACCTGTTCATGCAACGAGACCCTTCCGGGGTCCAGGAAGTGGAGGCCACACACCGACAGAACCAGAAGGACATCGCCCGGCAGATCGACAAGACCGGCGACCTCGACGGACGACTCGCCAAGGACCTCGACGATGACCGCATCGCCTACGACATGGCTCGCGTCATGGCCGACATCGTATGGGAATCCTACCCCCTCCCCGACACCGCCAAGGTTATCGGGCGGGAACTCTCCATCGAGGCCGACGCCGGTTGTATACCTCTCAAGGGCATCCTCGACCTGCTCATCTCCTACGACTCCGGCATCTACGTCCTCGACTACAAGACCACCTCCTTCGACCCCGCCGTCGCCATCGCAGGCTACCCCTACGGCTACGCCCACTGGATATACCGCCTGCTCGCCAACCGCTGGCTTGCCGACAACGACTACGGCAGCCGCGTCAAGGGACTGCAACTCAACTGCGTCCAGGCCCCCTCGATCAAGTTCTGCGGGAAGGACCGCGACTTCACCGTCGTCCGCGTCCAGAAGAAATCCGGGCCCAACAAGGGGCAATGGTACGACAAGAAAACCTACCACGGAGCCCCTCGCTGGGACATCTACGTCAAACGCTGTCAGGAGTGGTACACCGAGAACGAAATCCGCCCCGTCGCCCAGCTCACCCGCTACTACCCCCCCAACCCCAACGAACGTCCCCCCCTCGATGTCCAATACGCCATCCTCCACGTAGCCCGCGCCGCCACCTGCCCCGACCCGCTCACCGAGGACTTCGACCTCGTGTTCCCCCGCCGCCACCGTTCCTGCACCGACCCCTACGGGAGACCTTGCGACTACTGCAACCTATGTGCCTGCTCCCCCAACGCATGGCCCTCCGTCATCGAAACCGAATACAGGACCCCGGAAGGGTCCACCGAACCGAAAGGAGATACCAATGACGCCAACGGAAGCTAAGGAACAGGTAGCGGGATTCGTGCAGACGGACCCGACGAAATCACCGCCACCCTTACCCGCCGACTGGCGGGCACTGGGGGCCACCATCGGCTTCGATCCCCGACCGGCCAACAAGCTCCGCTTCTACCTTGTCGGCGACCACGGGTCGGGCAAGTCCACCTTCGTCCAGTCCCGGCCCCGCAACCTCGTCCTGTCCTTCGAGGACTCGGCCCGCTTCGTACCCAACCCCCGCAGCCACCGCATCGACCGGGAGAAGGTCCCCAACTACCAGTCCTTCTCGAAGGTCTGGGACCTCATCGTCGCCGACGCCGCCAAACCCAACCGCCCCTTCGACAGCATCACCTTTGACACGGTGGACCACCTCCTCGACATCCTCAATCAAGGGCTCGTCGAGAAGATCAACCCCAAGGACAAGAACGGCGACCTGATCTACCCCTTGCGGTGGGACGACATCACCGACTACGGCACCAGCAAGAAGGGCGGCAAGGGCTGGGACATGCTCTACACCGAACTCAAAAATATCCTCAACGAACTCTCCGCCATCGGTTACGGCTGGATGTGCGTCTCACACCTCAACGAGAAAACAATCACCAAGGCCGACGGCTCCGACTACACCGACATCCGCATCTCGATGCCGCCCGGCGGTGCCCGCATCGTTTGTAGGGAGGCCGACTTCATCATCAACATGGACCACAAGTACACCCGCGCCACCATCGAGTCGCCCCCCTCCGTCGTCACCGTAGCCGGGAAAAAGGTGGCCAAGCCCGCCCAAGTTACCTACAAGTCCATCGAAACGTGGGTCGCCGAGGTCGCCAGCGTGCGGGTCAAGAGCACCAAACGCCGAGTCACAATGGAAGATGAAATCCCCCTCTCCAAGGACAACGGCTACGGGGACTTCGCCGCCGCCTACGAACGGGCGGTCGAAAACGAACGAAAACGAATCGCCGCACCGTAGCGGCACACTGTCAACCTATAACGATAAGGAGAGACACAATGGCTGACAAAGCACAGTTTGCCGCTCTCATCGCGGCACAAGAACAGACCTACGTTGACGCCCGTGAGTCCAGCGCCCCCTGGATGCCGGAGCCCGACGACTACGTGGTCACGCTCAAGGGACTCAACCGGGACATCCGTGAGGGCAAAGGAGGCTCCCAGGTCCTGATCTGGGAGTACACCGCTGTCATCATCAACGAGGGCGACCTTCAGAGCAAGGAGTTCCCGATAGACTACCGCTCCAGCAACGGCGTGAGCCTCGGTCGGTTCAAGAAAACCTACCGCATCGTCCACGACGGGGCCGACCCACCGCCCTCCCTCCAGCAATTGGACGACGAGGCCGAGTCCCTCGTCGGGGCCACGCTCATTATCCGGGCCACCAAGTCAGGCAACTACACCAACATCGACGCCCTCGAAAAGTGTCCCGAAGAAGAAGTGGCATAGGGGAGTGCGCCATGGCCAACCAGACGATAGACAACCTGATTGCCAAGGTCCACGATGGGTTATCCCTCTACGTGAGGGAGCCCATCGTCACCTTCCCCGACATGCTCAACTGCCTCGCCAACCGGAGCCTCAAGAACATCGACCACCCTCAATCCATGAAGGTGTTTCCCACCCGCAGCATCGCCGACACCACGTGGCTCTCAACCACGCACCGAAACCGGCACCGGTTCTACGGCTTCTGGCGTGACTTCCTCGTCATCACCCTCGTCCACCCCCGCGACATCGAGGACATCATCACCATGCGCCTGCAAGTCCCCTGGATACAGTGGCGCACCCGCTCGCACCGCATCGGCAACCGTTCCCTCTACTTTACCGTGCCCCGCAGCCAATGGCTCGGACTCTGCGGCTACGAGCTGGTCAAGTGCCATCTCCCCTCCGTATTCGCCACCCTCTGGCTGGACCCCGACCGGCCCATCGGCACCCACTCGAAACTCTGGGCCATCAATCCGTCCTATATGAAGAAAACCAAGGGCTCCGGGCGCTCCGTCAGGCCCGGCCACTATAACTTCCTCGCCTGTTTCATCCCCACCGCCGACGCCCTCCACGAGTGCGACAAAAGGACCCCGGAAGGGTCTAAGGAAGGAGACCACGCATGACCAACAACGCACCCAGACCCAGCGACCTCATCAAGATGGAGAAGGCCCGTGCCCGTGACCGCAAACGCCGGTCCGCCGTACCCTCGCAACCCATCCCCCTGACCGGCTACGTGCCCGTGCCCCTGCCCGATTACCTTCTCGTCAAGCGGATGATGACGGCCAGCGAAACCTCCGGCGGCATCCAACTCACCCAGGAATACGTGCAAGCGCATCGCCCCTCCGTCGGAAAGGTCATCGCCGCCGGTTCCGAATGCAAACTGCTCGACCCCGGCGACCTCATCGTCATGTCTCCGATGGACGGCATCGAAATCATGTTGCCCACCGGCCCCGACGCCCGCGACGAACCGTGGGTGTTCATCCGGGAATCCGGAGTCGTTGGCCTGTGGGTATCCCACCAACAGATTTCCGACCACGACGACGGAAAGAAAACCGAGTAACCAAAGGATAAGTCACTAGGGGGAGGCTCCGGTAACATATCCATTGAACGATGGGTTGTCCGACACGGTGTCGGACATTGACAAAAATGATAGGATGGTGCAAACTCGACGCCAGCACTACCACTATTAGTGAACTGTCAGCCCAACGGAGCCTCCCCCAAACCTATACCAGGACCCCGGAAGGGTAGGAGAGCGGCATGGAAGATTCGACAATGGAAATAAACGAACGGCTCCGGACTCGACTTCCCCCTCCTCTATGAACCCCTTATCCGACCCTTCCGGGGTCCTAGTACTGACCCATCATCTGCATCGTCAGATCGGTAGCCGGATACGACATCATCCCCATGTACATACTCTGGTACTCCTTGGGGAACTGTTGCAGTATCCTCTCCACCCTTGTCATCTCCTGCCTCTGTCGGACGGCCCGGATGTCGGACTTCTTGATCCGCAACGGACCCAACTGCGGGTACTTGTTCTGGAACATCTGCTGCACCTCGTTGGCCCGCGTCATGTCGTTGGCCGCCAGCGCGTCCAGCCACTCTCGTCGGTACTGGCTGATGACATCCCGTTGCTTTATGAGGTAATCCGTCACGTCCCGCTCGATGCTCTGGTCCATCGTCGGCACCCCTATCGTTCGCAGGTATAGCTCCATCGGCTTGTACCGACCGATCATCTTCCCCTCGTTGTCGAACACCGACACCAGCCCCGTTGTCTGCACCTGACTGTAATCGGCGTGCTTCGGTCCGACATACTTCCTAAACCGGTTCATCATCAAGCCCGCCGGTACCGCTCCGGCCAGCATCCCCGTCGCCCGGCTCGTATCTCCCGTCAGCGCCATCTTGAGCCCCTGCCCCGCCAGGCTCAGCGCGGGCGGTACGAACGGCAGTGGGTAAAACGGCGCATCCTCATACGGAGGCTGGGGCAGCGCCCCGAACGCCAGCGCGTTCGACAGGTCCACGTTGAGCAACTCTTTCCCCGCCGCATACGCCACGCTGCTCGTCAACATCGTCCTCCCTATCGTTCCCCAGTTCAATCCTCGTTCCCCCCCATATTGCGTGCTGCCCACCAGGAAGTCGGCGAACCGTAGGGGGAAGTGGGTGAACTGCCGCAGCGGGCTGGGTAGTCCCAGTGTCGCCCGACTCATGCCCAGTATCCCACCGGGAAACTGTGTCTCCCGCACCAACCGACCGGCGAACTTGTACATCTCCTTGCCGACCAGTCCGTCCCGCATCGCCTTGCCCAGCCCGGCCTCCCACGTCAGAAGCCGGTTGAACGTTTCCGTTCCGGTGAAGAGAGCCATGCTGGACGCCTTGCCCTTGTCCACCAGCTTCTTCACGCCGGAGCTAAACTGCTTCTCCAGGTTCAGCATGTCCGCGTACATGGGACTGGTGTCCAGTCCCGCCTCGACGTACTTGGGCCACACGGACTTGATGGCGTTCTCGTGAGCCCTCACGATCTCCCGCCCCATCTTCCGCTCGGCCTTGAACACCTTGTTGTACTGCTTGAACTTCGGCAACAGTGCTCCCATTGCTCGCCACGTCTCGCCTGGTCCCACCACGTTCGTCGTCGTGATGATCGGTTGCATCAGGTTCTTCAACGCCGGGGCCGGGTTGAACCCCAGCGTACTGTAGTAGAACCATGCCGTGATCTTCGAGTTGATACCCGCCGGACTCAACGCCCCCTCCGTCTGCCCCAACTGTTTCGTCAGCCACCCGTGCACCTTATTCCCCCCCGGCACCTTAGCGAACATCTCCTTCACATGGGGAGTCTGCAACGTCTCCCAGTACCGCAACTTGATGTCATTGAATCCCATCTGCCGCCGCATCTGCTTGAGCGTCTTCTGGCCCGTCAACATGGGCAGGTAGTCCTGCCGGAAGATCATCCTTCGGGGGCCGTCCATCCGCGCCTCGCTCGACAGGTCTATCACCTGCCGATACAGGGTGTCCTTCTCCCCCTTCAGCACCGTATTCCACGCCCGCACGGGCGACACACTGTGCGTGTAGCGGACGAACTCATCTATCCACCGGGTCCGGTAGTACGGTAGCTCGCCGACCAGCTTCGTGCGTATCTTGAACTGCTCCCACGCCGCCTGTGGTCCCATCTCCACCACGCCCCTCGCCGCGTCCGCCGCTATCGACTCCGCCGCGTCCCCGGCGATACGGAACTCCTTCGTCATTAGCTCCTGCAACCCGTTCTTGACCCTTCCGGGGTCCCCTTGCAGAATCCCTAGTGCCTTCTGCTGGAACCGGTGCGAATACGTTTCGGTCAGGTACATTATCCCCCGGTCCACCGTATCGTCCAGCAACCCCGCCTTTCGCAGCAGGTCCATTCCCTCCGCTTCCGGCAGGGCCAGTCCCCGCCGTGCCACGAAGTGCCCCGACATCGGGGCCACCATCGGGTTGCCTTCCAGCAGCATCTTCTGCATCTGTTCGTCGGACAGGTTCGCCAGCGACCGCGCCCCCACCGCCTGCTCCGGCGCATACCACTCCCGTGCTCCGCCCGCCGCCGTACCCGGTATCCGATGGGGCACCGCCGTACTCATCGGGCTGGTCGCGTGGTACATCCCGCCCGTATACCATCCCTTGGCTTCGAGGTGCTTGACCAGCTCTCCCCTTAACTTACCCGTTTTCGTGTCGACAAAGGGCTTGAACATGTCCTGGTACAGTTTCGCCGTCCCTTCCGCCGCCTCTTCCAGTGCCGCAAACCGCCCTCGGCTGATGCCCGCCCGCGACAACGATGCCGCATCCGTCTTTAGCAACGTTCGCCCGGCCAGCTTCGGCCCGCCAAACTTCTCGATCATCGGGAACACCCGCTTGGCCACCGCGCCGTCGGCTACGTGGCTGCCCCGTATCAGGTGACTCACCAGCACCTGCTCCATCTCCGTCGGCCCTGTCCCGGCCCGTTTGATGAACCGGTCCCACACCTTGCCCAAGCCGTCCTCCAGCGACTTCTGGTTGAACCACCGTATCTCGTTGGTCGCCTTCAGCGTCTTGTCCGTCAGTTTGGGGTGCTTGCCGAAGATCCGAAAGAAGTTCCCGATGTGCTTCGTCCACGGCCCCAGGTCGCTTGCCACCCCCTTCGCCCGGTCCGCCACCTTGAACAGCGACCCCGCCTTTCCTATCGGGTAGCGGGCCGCCAGTATCGCTCCGAAGATCACCAACGGATTCGTGGCCAGGTTAATCAGGGAAGCCGTAAACGAGTCCTTCTCCCCGTACACCTGCGACAGTTTCTTCCGCTCTTCGGGACTCAGTTCGTCCGGTTGCCAGATGGCCCTGATGCTCGCCGGGTAGTTCCCCCGCAGAATGTTGGAGATCACCAGTTCCGGTCGGTCGTAGAAGTTGATCGGAAACGAGAACGTGTTATACGTCGCTTCGGGCGTAAACCTGGGATTCCGTAGTACGGGCAGGGTGGTCATCCATTACCCTCCCCCTTGCAGCATCCTCAACAGGTCCGCCTGACCACCTCCCCCTCCGGCGGACCCCCACTGCTCTCCCGGTACCATTACCGGCTCCCGTTACATTGCCCCCATCATCTGTTGCGCCGCCGGTATCTGCACCGGCTGTCCCGACTGCATCGCTCCGGCCAGCAACTGTATCTTACTCTGCGTCACCATGTCCTCCGCCGACGGCATCTGGGCCTGCTGTAGCTTCAGCATCAGCTTCTTCATATCGTCCTTTCCAGGGTCGACGCCCAGCAGCCCAAATATCTTTTCCATGACAAACGGCAGGACGAACCACACTGCGATGGTTCCCCCAAACTTCGGCCCCCCTCGAAACTTCCCGCCCCGGAAAGCCCACTTCTTGATCTTGTCCAGGTTCTTCGGCCACTTTCCCTCCGCCAGTGCCTTCGCTCCCTCCTTAACGTAAGAGGGGTACAGATTTGGATTTTTCTCTATGATGGGAAGCATCCTCTCCGCTGCCTTCTTGGGGTCCAAATAGCTCATATAGGACCCGGTGCCCTTTGGTCGTATCCGTCCCAATCCGATACCCGTCAGCGTCCCCGGCTCCGCTTTTGGTGCCGCCTCCAGGAAAATTTCTCCCACCGTTGCCCGCTTCGCCAGCGACCCTCCTCTCCGAGTGACTCTCTGCCCTACAGATCCTTCCTGGAAGCCCGCCGCCCTCTCATACATGGACGCGACGGCACTCTCCGGTGGAGATTTTCCTACCGGGGTCGTAGGCACTCCCTTCAAGGGGGTATACGACCTCCCATACATCAGGCTCTGAATCGGGGTTGCCTTGCCCGAATAGGTAGGCGGTTTTTCGGGCGGCGCTGGAATCCCCAACTTGCCTAAGTCTGGTTCTTTGTATCGTCCTCGTCTGAATTTAGCCATCTGTCACCTCACAGTAAAGCCGTTATCGGTATGTTTGGGTCGAACTGAGGAGCCGTAGCCAAGTGGCCCGCCTCTAACTGCTGGGGAGCCAGCTCATACGGCTCCGCTTCCGAGAGGGCGGCCTGTCCCGCAATCTGGCGGTTCAGCATCGACATCTCATGCTGTTGCCGTAACTTTTCCTGATTCGCCAGAAACTGCTGGTCCTCTTTCGCTACCCGACGGGCTTCCTCGTTATTCTGTTCCAGCCACGTCAGCATCTCTTTCGCTGCTTCCCGTTGCGTGGCCTTTTGTTGCCCTGTCATCCGAAGTTGCTCCTCCAGCGCCGTTTTCGCATCGCTGTCGGGCATCCCCTTTATCATATAGTAGATGTCCTTACCCACCGACCCCGCCATCAGAGCGGCAAGCCCCCAACTCAATATTTCCTTTATTGGGAATCCCATGTCATATCTCCTATATGTTCATTCCTTCCTCAGCCAACCCCGCGTCGTCCTCAATCAGCCCGATCTCCCTAGTCACGAAATCCGACAGTCTTTTCATGTCGTCCTCAATTCCTGCCTCTATCTCCTTCTGCCTCAACTCATATTCCAACTGACGAGCCACCTCTCCCCCCCTCTCCCTCATAATCCTTATCATGTCCCCCTGCACCAATCCAGCAGTTTCCTCCCAACTCAACGTTCCCTGGTCCCCGGCACGTTTCCGAAACCAGTGGTCTATCACATACTTCACTTGGTCCATTGACTCCCCCAACGCCAACTGCCTCCCAACCACCACGTTTGCCGCCGACGTATCACTCAACGCTTTTGTCGGTTCCGACAGAAACTTCGCCTGCGTCCACCGCAGGTCCCGTAGCTTCTGTTTCAACTCATTCAATTCTCTACTGCCCCCTCTAGGACGCATAAATTTCCAAATCGGTAATCCCTCTTCCTTACGAATCGCTACCTTCTCGGCCCGTTTCTTTTCTCTCTCGGCAAACTTCTCCTCCTTGACCTTGATGTATCTCTCCAGCGCCTTGATCGACAGGCTCACCCGTTGTAGGCTCTTGACAAACCCTTCCGGGGTCCTGTTTGCCATGTCCTCATCCACCATCCTCGCCCACTCTTCGGGGTTCCCCTGCCCCCAAATTATATCTGACGGGTCGCTAGCGGCGAACTTGGGGACCCTTGCCGCCTCCAGCATCAGGTCAATCCGTTCCAGCAAGTTCTCCTCGCCCGCCAGCGCCTGCTCCATCCGCGCCCGTTCCGTGGACAGTTCCGCCATGAACTGCTTGTATCGAGCCGACGACGACATCATATCGTGGCCCAGCGACTTACTCGTTTCCTCTAACGACCCCGCCATCTTTTCCTCCAAGTCTACACTGTCCGGTTGCGCTTCCGGAGCCGCTTCCCCGGCACCGCTGGCTGCCGCTCCGCCTGCCAGTCCCGGTCGTCCCCCCTTACCGTACATCTTCCGCTTCTGATGCAGGAAGTCCCCCAACATAATTTTGTATCCGAGCAGGTCCGTCAGCCGTTGGTGCCTCGCCTGCCCTCTGGCAATCCTCAACTGGTCTTGGTAGTAAGGACGCAACACGTCCTCCTGAAACTGCAATCTCGACTTGAGCGCATCCGTCTGCGCCCCCACCAACCCCTCCTGCGACTCCACCGAGCGTTCCTCCAAGGCCATCCGCTCCCCGAACATCTCCAGCTCCATGTCCCGATTCAGTTGTGCCTGCTCCCGCTGAAGCGCCGCTTGCTCGTCGGCCAGTCCTCGTTGGAAATCCATGTTTCTTAACGTCATCCGTTCCCGCCAGTCCTGCTCCGACTCCTGCATCCCCTCCTGCACGGCCCACCCCTCCTCGGCCAGGTTGCGGTTCTGCATCAGTTGTAACGGACCCAGTATATTCGGATCCCCCGTTAGGGGCATCGCCGTCGAAAACGCCGGTAATCTAGCCATGTCTATCTCCTTACGCCTCGATTCGTCTCAACGGACTCGGTACCGGATACCCTTGCGTCGGAGCCGCCGGTGCTCCCGTCGGAGCCGGTCTCGACGTGGCCTCTCGCCCGCCGCCCGTTCCCGGATACCCCCTCGGCTGCCCAACCACCGGTGATGCCGCCGGTCCCTGTGGTCTCCGTCCTCCCTCATACGCGCCCTCGGCCAGCCCCGCGTTGATCTGTATTCCCCGCTGCTGCTCCTTCATCTCCCGTTCCCACAACGCCCGTTGCGCCATGTACTGCATCATCTGGGCATAGTATGGAGCATGTGGTACATACGCCAACGTCTGGTTCGCCGTAAAGTCGGCCAAGTCGCCCAGTCCCGCCATCCGTAGCTGGTCATACGCCAAGTTCATTCGGGACAGGTTCGCCTCATTCACCATCCCCAACTGCTCCTGTTGCTGGAAAAACTGCACACTCGCCTGTGCCACCTCAGTCGCCATGTTCGCCGCGTTCTGCTCCGCCCACGAAATGTACTGCATCCCCGCCTGCGTAATCTTGCCTTCTTCCCCCAGAGCCACAACACCGGCGTTGTTCACCAACTGCTCCCCGGCCACGCCCACCTGCGCCACCAGCGCGTCGGACTGCTGCTGTGCATCCATCGTCGCCTGCTCCAGCACCGTTCGTTGCTGTGCCGCCACGCTGTCGTACCCGGCTCGCAGGTCCGCCATCTTATCGTTGTACGCTATCTCGTACTTCATCCCCAAGTCCGACACCTGCATAGCCCGGCTGCTGTCCAGCCGAGCCAGCAGGTGCGGGGGCGGATCACCATTGTACCGTGCCACGAGGTCCGCCTTCTGCGCCTCGTAGGATTCGTTGATCGCCCGTGCCCCCACGCTCATCGCTTCCGCCGACATATCGGCAAACTCACTCAGCGCCACGTCCCGCATCCCCTTCGTCTCGGCCACCGCCGCTTCCATCATCTGTTTCGCATCGTCAACCGTTGCATCCCCCCGCTGACGCACCTCGCCCAGAATCCGCTGCGTCCCCTCCTGCGCCCGCGCCACCAGCTCCTCTCCCTTTCCGGCAACCCGTTTCTCCCTCTCCTCAACCGCACCCTGCACCTTTCCGGGCATCGCGGCCACCGCCCCCTTGGCACCCGCCAGCTCCGCCGCGCCCATCGCCCCCGCCTGAGCAATCGACCCGGCCCGTCCCCCCGCCAGCGTCGCCGCTTCGCCCCGACCTTGCTCCAGTCCGGCAATCCCCCTCATCTGCAAGTCCTTCGCCTCCTGCTCCAACCTCTGCCGCTCGGTAATCAGCCGCTCCTGCTCCCCTATATCCCGCTCCATCCGTTTCCGCCATTCCTCCGGCGACCCCATGTTCATTCGGGTGGTGGGCGTGGTGGTCCTGAGCGTCCTCGTTCCACCCGGCCCACCGCTCACGCTAAATGTACTTGTCTGCGTACCCCGGCTGATGTTTCCGATGTTCCCCAACGGCTTCACCTGTGTCCCCCGCTCCGTCGAGGTAATCTGTTCCGGTCCCTTCTCCCCAACAATCGCCTGCTCCCCCTTCTTCAACGTACCCCCCTTCGCCATCATCCGCAACGGACCCTTCTTCCGCCACAATTCTCCTCCCGTTCCCAGGACCCCGGAAGGGTTGGGTGTTCGGGGCTTGCGGGGAGCAAGTGGATTCACGGGCGTGTAGGCCGCCGGCGGACGTTGGGAGGCTTGCTGCACCGGGACCTGCACGGGAGCCCGCACCTCATCGGTCGGACCGCCGCCCTCCGTAGGAGACGGAGCGGCCACGGGCATCCCACTCGCCCGTGCTAACGGGTCCGGTTCCGCACCGCCGCCCATCAGAAACTGTTTGGGCGTGGGGGCCGTGGGGGTGAACGGTCTGGGGGGCAGTAGGCCGGGAGGCAATCCTTCCGGGGTCCAGATAGTGGGACGTTGCTGGAACGCCTTCTGTCTGCGCAGTAATCGTCGGCGCTCTTCGGTTTGCCCCATCTCCAGGCCCCCTTGCATCAGGTACCGTGTCTCCGGGGGAGCCGGTGGTACGATTGGGGGTCTGTTGCTTATCTGCATGTCATTCTCCCATGTGGCTTTACGTGGTGATAGTCTTGCTCACCGTTATTGTACCGACTATGAGCACTCCTGTCAACTCAAAGTCCGTCCCGCTGGACACCTGCTCGATGTACGGCTCCAGTGTCACCCCGTCCAGATTCAGGTCCTCCACACACTCAGACGGGTTGTTCGACACCGATGTCGTACTATATCCCTCCAGCGAGTCGTCCGACCTACCCCGCTGGTTCCGATACACGCCCAGCTTCACGTCCGTGGACGAGTCCGCGTAACTCCGTCCGAAGCCGGTCAGCCCCGTCATTTTAAGGGCGATGCTCTTGATGACCTTCCGGGCGAACCGGGGCGAGTACGTGCCTACCGGCGGGTTCACCGGCCACAGCCGCAGGGCCACCTTCACCGGGTTCTTCAGGTACGTGTCCCCCGCTACCAGCGTCGGGGCGCCTCCCAGCGGACTGCCGCTGGACATCGTGGTCCCGTTGCTGTAACCCCACTTCCCGGCATTGGTGCCGCTCATCACGTACACCATGTCCCCGGCGTCCATCGACGCCGCTACCGTATCCTCGTCGCCTCCTTCTCCCACCGTAGCGATGTCGGTAGCGTCGCCCAACATGCCGTGCGACGGTGAGCCTCCGATGTCGCCCCGGTCGTAGTCGGGCGTCGTCACCTCTCCGTTGTCGTGGTACCAGTAGCTTCGTATCGTGTCCGTGTCGCCGGTGATGTCCGGGCCGTAGGTGATGTGGCTCGCACCGACGCCCTCCAGGATGCTGACGCTGCGGGTGTTCTCCCAGAAGCAGATGGCCTCATGCACGTCCGGGTTCAGGATGTACAGGCATCCCATCGCCTCGTCGTAGGCCATCTCGCAGTTGGTCAATTGCCCGGCCCACTCGTCCCGCAGTATCCGGTCCAGCGCTCCGACCATCGTGCAGTTGCCGCCCGCCGAGATGAAGTACAGGCCCTGCTCCGTCAGCACGGCGAGGTTCCGGTCGATCTTCGCCACGCAACGGGCGTTGACGACCGCCTTGTCCTCCACCCAGCGGCTGATGTTCACGTCCACACCCACCTTCGTAATCGAGTAGATAACGCTGCCTGCCACCGCAAACGCATAGTTGCCGACCTTGATGATCCGCTTGACCACCCCATCCATCGGAGCCGCCTCGTAGTCGAACTCACTGCCGAACTCCTCGGTGCCCTCCACCCTCGGATTCGTCCACACCAGCCCCAGACCCGCGTCCTCATCGGGATCTCGTGCGGCGAACACGCTGCCCTCGTAGTAGCAGGCCGCCGCGCTGTCGGGCGCCTCCTCCACGGGGTCCATCCACGGATCGTACTGTTTCTGCAACACCAGCGAGTAATCATCCAGCGTCCCCACCTGCACCGTGGATATGGTCCCCTGTTCCGTCCTCTCGATCAACTGCTCCCGGTAGTACACCGCTCCGTTGTACCCGTCCGACAACGGGTTCCGCAGGTTCTGGGTCCGGTACACCTCCACGTAGTCGAAGTCCTCGTCGAGGTGGTCGTCGCTATCCCCATCGGGGTAGTCATAGATGTTGATGCCGTGCAGGTGCGTTTCCAGCGTATCCTTGTCCAGGGTGAACTCGTACTCCTTACTCCTGCCGCTGTATACCTTGCGGCCCGAATGGTAGAACTTCACCATCACCTTGTACCGCCCCCGGTGGTGCAGGTACCCTCCCGTCGTCGCATGGTCATCTCGTATTGCTGGGGCCGCCGCCACGTCGGTGGCGAGGGCCACCCCGCCGTCGGTGTAGGCCCCCACGAAGTCATACCGCCAACCGGAACCGGCCACGTCGTACATGACGAAGGGTTGCTGCCCCTGCGTATAGATGTAGATAAACTCACCCTTGACGGCCACGTCGATGTTGGCGCTGTTGACGGAGTACCCACTCGGTCCCGTAATGCTCTCAGACTTTCGGGCGCTGCATGAGGGGATGTAGTAGTAGTAGTACATGTCACTGCCCGACCGACACAGGAGTCCACGGGTGACCTCCTCCTCGTCCACGTCGTAGCTGGCCACGTAGCGGAACGCATTGGCGTTGGTTAGGTGGGAGTTGGTGTTGATGAGGACGTGGCCGGGATACTTGCGCACCGTGCCCGGAAACCGCCCGTCGACGCCCACCATTCGGCTACAGAAGCCCTGCGGCAGGTTGTCGGGAGAGCGGCTCGCATCCATGAACACCCCTGCGAGAGGGTATTCCAGGTCGTAATCCGCCTTTTCCGCCATTATGTCGTTCCCACCTTAATCAGGGTCACGATCACGGCAACCAGAATGGCTGAGGATAGTCCCAGCAACACCCGGTTGATCGTTTCGATACGGGCCATCCGGCTCAGGAGGCCCTCGTGTCCGTTCCCTCTTAGCGTCTCGTTGATCTGCCTGATTTCACCTTGCACGCCTTTGATCTCCTGCCTGCGCCATTCACATCGTCTTGGGTCAAACTGTCCATCTGTCACTTTCGGCTCTCCCATTGTTTGAGGACGGCATCGAGGGTAGTCACCTGTCTGGACGCTACGAAGTCCCGGTCGGATTTGCACTTCTCCATCACGTCATCCCTCATCGGCAGTATCACCTCCGGCCTGTCCTTCTTGTAGTCCAACCGGTTCCGGGCTTCCTGTTCCAGCTCGTCCTCCCCCGCCACCACGTAGGCGGCGATGAAGGAGTTACGAACGAAATCGTTGTAGTTCCAACTGTAACCCCGTTTGTCCGCATAGTGCCAGCAGATGGCCTGCGGATGGTTCCACTGTTCATACCCGCAGGTCGTCATCTTCCAGTTAATGTACGCTTCCCCTCCCCCGTAGATTCCCAACTCCGGACTCCATGCCCCCACCTCATCGAACGTGGACCGGGGTACCAGCATCCCGCAGGTGCTCATCACCGGCACCTCGTAAGGCTCCGTGTGCCCGTTCGCCGAGCAGAACCGGTACTGCAACCGGTCCTTCACGGCATACTCCAGCAGGTGGGGGTCCAGCATGTACCGAATCAAACAGTGGACGCCACCCAGTCGTCCCTCGAACCCGTCGGCAAATTCGATCAGATGCTTCATCGTATCCCTCCCCAGGATACAGTGAGCGTCGAGGAAAAACAGGTGACGCCCGCTGGCTTCGGAGACGCCCAGATTCTTCGCCTGCCAGTGACTCAAACGGTCCTCGTAGGCGAAGAATCGAAGCCTCCCGTTCCGCGTCAGGGACGACTTGAGGCCCGTGAAGTACTCGTTCGTCTTGTCGGTGGACCGGTTGCTGACCACCAGTATCTCGTATTCGTAGCCCGTATGCTCCAGCTCCTCGACCACGCTCTGTACTGTGAACAGAACCTGCGGGTACTCGTTACAACACGGAATGATTACGCTCACGTCCACCAGGATTCTCTCCTTGTATAATCCACCAACGCCCCTCCACCAACTCATACGTCAAATTATCCAGTTCCGGTCCAATTCTTTCCTGTATCGTTTTTTTGTTCCAGGTAGGATAGACATGATCCGGGTCCTTCATGCTTTTGGGCACACTTATCACAACCCGACAACCCTCCTTCCCTATCCGTTTCGCTTCCCGAAGCAGGCCCCCGAACTCCTCGTAGTGTTCCAGGATATGACTCAATACCACAGTGTCGAAACTACGGCAGGGAAGCCCCGTGTCTCTAGCGTCTCCTACTCTCCACATACCGGCGGGCGAGAGATGTCTCATCGCCTGTATTGCCACCCCGCTTATATCGACTCCCACCACATTTTCTCCATCCCTGTAGGCACTCGTCAGCCCACACCCCAGGTCAGCCGTTCTACCTCTCAACTTATTCCTCAAGTGCCGAAACAGCGGCTCCCTCTTGCTCAGGTATTTGTCTACAGACACCCTCCATCTCTTATCCCAAAACTCTCTCGATCCCATACGAGGAGCATCCTTCCCCCTCTCCACTCTAGTGCCTCGGTGCACCGCTAGACTTTCAGTGGTCTTTCTCCACGAGTACCGGAACCCCGCTCTTTCCATCTTCTGTGCATACTCGCCTCCAGGGTTTGACGAGGCATCCCACAATCCGATTTTCTCAAAATCGCTCCTACGAAACAGCAAGCATCCCGTACCGCATCGGTTAAGGAGAGTATGTCCGTTTATCTCCCCCTCTATATATTCCCCCGCACAGAGATGATAGGGCCGCAGGGGGGATACTACGACATCGGACCCCTTACAGTCGGTCATCGACTGGAGGGAATCTTGCAACCATCCCCTCCGGTACTCTATGTCATTATCCGAGAACACAATGTACTCACTACGAGACACGGAAGCTCCTAAGTTTCTCGCTAAACCCAACCCGATATTCGTGGGACAAACTAAGTGAACGTCCACACATTGAGTCTTGATGTACTCCGTCTGCTCTACAGGGCCGTTGTCCGCCACAATAATACGGTGGGGAACCAGCGTAGCACCCCGCAACGAATGGAGCGTAGCCTGTAGCAGCTCCAGCCTCTCCAGACAAGGAGCCCACGACGAAATCACTATGTCTACGAGATCACTTGCCATTGTATGTTTCCTTCCCAGTCAAACCGGACGTCCTTCTTCACCGCCGCCTTCACTTGATACGGCGAGAACCTCCGGGCAACGATTACAAGTTTCGGGCCCTCCACAAAAACAAACCACCGGTGGTCCGCTCTTCCGAATAAGAGTTCCGCTTGAGGCGTGGGGAACCAGAGGGTACCCTTGCGTGAAATGCGTACAAGCTCGGCAAGGGCACGGTCGGGATTCGAGGTGTGCTCGATTACATGGTGACACCGACTGTACTCGAACTCCTTGTCCCCGAACGGCATGTTCTCCATCGCACATAACACAAACTTTCCCGGTATCTCCACGTCCGGCGTGTACACGTCCGTATAGACGTCATACCCCGCCGCCGGTATCCCACCGCATCCTACCTCGACCTGCATATTACGCTCCCACCTGATGCAGTATCTGGGGGTCCGTATCCCGGAACACCTGCACCTCTTCCAACCGCGCCTCTTCCCGCCAGTCCACTATCGCCCGATTCGGCTGCGTCGGGTCGTCGTCTATGTTAAGGACTCCGGGTCCGCCGTGGTACAGTACCCGCTGTTCCACTGTTTCGTGGGTCTCTGTGTCTCGGTTCTCCTCCACGCACGGTCCCAGGGTCCCTTCCTGCCAAGAGGGGACCGGCCAGAACTTCCCGACAAGCCACGAAACCGGGTGTATCTGTCTCGGCCCCTGATTATTGTAAAAAATATTCCGCAGCTTCCGATACGCCTCGTCCACCTGCGCCCCCGTCGTATCGTGCGGCGGGTTGTCCCGGAACAGGTGGTAACAGATCACGTCCCGATGCACGTAACAGCTCCCCCCGGACAACCACACCTTCAGGGTCATCTCCGGCCCTTCGGCCCCCCACTTGCCCAGCTCCTCGTTCATCCCCCCCAACTGCCAGTACCGGCTCTTGCGTATCATCCACCCGCAGCCCGTCATCCCCATCGTCGGTTCCGCCTCCTGCTCCTTCCGGTGCGGGTGCCACCACTTCTCCACCAAGTTCCGATTCAGGTACACCGACCCGTAATCGTGCCCCTTGCCCATCCACTTCTCTTCGTCCAACGCATCCAGCCGGTTCACTACCAAATCCAGCGGCCCGCACGCCCGCTTCATATACTCGTCCCATCCCGGCGACATCTTGACGTGGGCGTCCAGTACCATGAGGAACTCCCCGTCACAATCCCCCGCCACCTGATTCACGGTCGCCCGCTTACCAATCCCCGTATCGCGCATCGGCCTCATCTCCACCGAACCCGTCGCCGCTTTCTGTATCTGTTCCACCGTCCGGTCCAGATACTTCTCCCCCTCGACATAGGGGATAATCACCGTCACCTTGCCCGGATGGTGCTCCATCCACTTCCCGGCCCGGCACCGTTCAGAGGCCCAGTTCACCTTCTTCTCCATGTGGCACCCGCACAACTTACACCTCGTACCGTTTACCAGCTCCGAACACTTCAGGCACCCCTCCCGCCACCGGATGTCCCTCTCCTCTCTCGACGCCCGTACCTTCTCCCCCTTGGCGGCCTGTTCCACCCGCCGTGTTACGGCCCCGGCGAAATTCTTGACCATCTGTGGCTTGCTCGGCAATTCACTCATGCGACTCTCCTAATACCCCCAGTAGAATGTTCCCGTGTTACCCGGACCATCGGCGTGAAGCCCATCCGTATTCGGGAAGTAGCAGTAATCATAGGGCGACCACGACCCGGTGCAGTCCACGCAGTCCGTTCCGCCCTGACAGATGTCCACCACTCCTGCCGAAATTGTATCCCCGGCACCACAAAATGTAATCGTGATGGAGGTACCGGTCCCCGTATCATACTGCCATTGACAGGTACCTGCATTTCTTGTCGCCGTGCCCTCCACCTCGCAGTCATCATCTCCGACAAACTTGACGGAGAACCCGGAGGGGTAAGCCTCTTCGAGTGCATCGCAACAGTCCGTGCAATCCCCATACCCCTCGGTAGTCGTACTACTCGTCGAACTGGTCGTGCTGGTCGTGCTCGAACTCGAAGTCGTGCTCGTAGTCGTCGTACTCGTAGTGCTGGTCGTCGAAGTCGTACTCGTAGTGCTTGTAGTACTTGTAGTACTCGTGGTGCTGGTCGTGCTGGTCGTCGAAGTCGTGCTGGTTGTGCTGGTCGTCGAAGTCGTGCTGGTCGTGGTCGTGGTACTGGTGGTGGAAGTCGTCGTGCTCGAGGTTGTAGATGTTGTGGAGCTGGTCGTGCTGGTCGTACTGCTCGTCGTACTGCTCGTCGTACTGGTGGTCGTAGTTGTAGTGGTCGTAGTTGTAGTGGTCGTAGTCGTGGTGCAACAGTCGTCGGGGATCTCGGCGCTGAGGGAGTCGGCCTCGCTGTCGTAGCAGACCTTGTACCAGTCGGCACAGTCCGGAACGTAGACCTCCAACCAACCGGGGTTGACCGTCCCGTCCGTTTCGGCGGGATCGTTGTAGCACGCTTCCAGCTCTCCCGCCTCGTAGACGCATCCCGGTCCCACTGACACTTGGGTGCAGTTCTCGATGGCGTCGTCGTCCGTATCATAGCCAAATAGCTCCGTTACGGTTCCCATGCGTTCTCAACCCTTCCGGGGTCCTAGCACGCGAAGATTTCCTTGATCTTCTCCACCGGGATAAACGGCCCCGGTGCGTACCACGTCCCGTCCTCCACCTGAAACACAAATATCTCGTCGTTTTCCTCGTACTGCGGCAGACAGTCTGACGCCGCGTACAGGTCCGCCGCATCACTATCATACGGGAACAGCAATGTCGCCGTCTCCGTCCCGCCCCGATTCGGCAGCGTAAACGATACCGTCGTGTCGCTGTCCCCCACGTTGCTCGACACCACACCCTTGTCCATGACGGCGACTGCGATGCGGCCCGTCGTGCCCGGCGTGTTCTGGCTGGGCATGATGCCCGTCGTCATCCGCGTCTCACCCAAGCTGTAGTAGGGTTGCCGCAGGTCCTCCTCCGGTTGCCGGACTTCCTCGGACCCCATCGGCGTCACCGGACGCATGGGGTCGTCGTTGTCTAGGACCCCGGAAGGGTTCAACGGGTCGGTCTCGACGAACGAGAGGGTTTCGGGGAGCCGCAGGCTCCAACGGGTGCTGTCGGGGGGATAGATACGCATTAGTAGATGCACCTCCCATACGGCCAACCCCGCCGACGGCTATGGTAGGCGTCCCGCGAACGGGTCGGGCCGTGCATGAAGTCCCGGTTGAACGCGCTCACGTCGAGGGACCGGCGGGCGTCCCGGTACTCCAACATCAGCGTCTGGTGTCGGCGGGTGTTGCCCTCGATGCCGGCAATCCGCAACGCAACTTTCAGGGCGGCCACCGTCCACAGGTGAGGATACCAGCTCGGCAGCACCTCGAACTTCGCCCCGCTGCCCGTTGCCAGTATGTTCGTGCTCCATGCCGGGGACACCGTGTAGGTCTTGTACGTGCTGCCCGACTGGGCCGTGATAATCCGTTGCTGCTCGATACTGTTGGGCGACGTGGGCAGGACCCGCAGGATGTAGCCGAGGTAGGCGTTGGGCCTTGCGTCAATCGTGCCCTCCGTCGGGGATGCGGGTGCGGTCACGCTCGGAACGTCGTTGTCGACCGTCGTGGCGAAGGCGCTGAACAGGTGGGCCGCGCCGTCGGGCAGGTAATATACGTGTACCGTCTCGTCGCCCGACAGGAAGTCCGGCTGGAAGTTGATCGTGTTCCCTTCGATCTTGCACCCGATCCCCAGCGTGCTGTTCCGGCTTCCCGTACCGAAGAAGTCCTTGTACCCCTCCGTCGTCACCTCGCCGATGCTGATAACCGTGCCCACCGTCGGGGGCAGGATGTACCGGTCCGTACCGTCCACGTAACTGAAACTGTAGTCGGCGACGAGCTGCGTGGATTCGTTTCGGTTGAGTTCCTGTAGTATCTGGGCAAACGCCTCCTCCGACAACCGGAGCAGGTGCGAATCGGAATACTTCTTGTTCGCCGTTGGTTCGTCGACCAGCAGCCGGATGCGGGCGAGTAGTTTAGAGATCGTCGAGTCCGTCGTCTCCGTTCCGGCGTCCGAGCCGCCCGTGCCCACCAGCGTTCCGTAATCGACCGTCTTGGTGTTGTTCGCGTTGTTGATCGTGATCGACTCGTCATTGGTGTAATCGTATCCGGCCCCCGCCGCGAAGATGTAATACGTACCGTTGGGCACCCAGAACGTGACCAGTCCCGCTGCGTCCGTAGTCAGGTATCCCTGCGTGACCGGCGACCCGGTGGCGCTGGAGGACAGCCACACCCTCGCTCCCTGAATCGCCGAACTGCCCGTCGTCCGTACCGTGATCCCCGCACTGTACCCCCCCGCCTCCGCTATGTCGTGCAACCGGTTTTCGATGCTGAACGTGGCCAGTGCCGCGTTGACCGTCTGCGAGTCGATGGTGGCACCGTCAATCCACACCGTGTAGTCGTGCCCGGTGGCGAAGTTGGCGCTGTCCGATGTGTCAATCGTAACCCGGTGGATGCCCACGTCGGGGTCCGCGTTCGAGCTGGACACGCTGCTTCCCGTGCAATCGGTCCCGTCGTCCCTGTCCACCTTATAGCTTCCGTACCCGGAGGGGTTCTGGCTCGCTCCGTTGGAGTCGTTCGAGGACCACCAGAAGGTTACGGATTCATCTTCTTGTATGTCGCCGAGATACATTACGCTGCTAACCTCCCTGTTCGTATCAGAGAACTGCCGTGTGCCAAGGTCGCATTTATTTTCCGCCGCGCCCTCTCCTCCGCCGTCGTCGTACTACTGGTTGTCGATGTCGTAGAACTGGTGCTGCTCGTCGTACTCGTCGTCGAAGTCGTACTCGTGGTGCTCGTGGTGCTCGTCGTCGAAGTCGTACTGCTCGTCGTACTCGTCGTCGATGTGGTGGACGACGTGGTGCTGGTCGTACTGGTTGTCGACGACGTGGTGCTGGTCGTAGTCGTTGTAGTGCTGGTTGTCGATGTCGTCGTGGAACTCGTCGTCGAAGTGGTTGAGGACGTGGTGGATGTAGTGCTGCTGGTCGTACTGGTGGTGGACGAAGTAGTACTTGTAGTACTTGTAGTACTCGATGTGGTGGATGTCGTGGACGATGTGGTACTGGTCGTCGTGGATGTCGTGGTCGTCGTGGATGTCGTGGACGTGGTGCTGGATGTCGTCGAGGTCGTACTGGTCGTCGTGGATGTCGTAGTGGTCGTCGTGGAGGTTGTCGAACTTGTGGTACTCGTGGTGCTGGAGGTTGTCGATGTGGTGCTGGTCGTAGTCGTCGTAGTGGTCGTGGTCGTGGTCGTGGCCGCGGCGGCCCAGAAGCGGAGGCCCTGGCCGGACCAGTCCATGAAGCAGTGGGGATCGGCGGCGAGCTGGGCGGCCTGGCCGGAGGTAAGACAGCGATTATAGAGATAGACATACTCGACGTCGCAGGCGAGATTGAATCCCTCCGACCGGTCGGCACCCAAAATTAGACCGTCGGCGGATGCCGTCAGGCCGGTAAAGTCCGCGTCGCTGCCGAATAATTTTCCGTCAACGTAGCACCATATCCCGGCAGTAGACCAAGCGACGGTGATCGTATGCCAGGCGGAATCGGAGATAACACCCGTAAACGTGCCATCGTCAAAGTCGGTATCATAAAAGCGTATTCGTAATGCTGACGAGTTAATATCCCAATCCAGATACCCGCTATCTTCATCCTGCAACAGCGTATCGTTATCGTCGTAAGTGTTGATCCTTACCCGGATCGTGATCGACCCCGTTGCCGGTAAGACAGTGCCCGCTGGGATGAGGCTGACGAAATCGTTCGTCCCGTCGAAGGAAAGATGACCGGACTCCCACGTCGCTCCGGATACCGTACCGTCGTTCCCGTTTCCGCTTGCGTCATGGGCCGAAGGCCCCGCGCCCTCGTTGAGCAGCCACGCACCGACGAGATCTTCGGCCAGTGGGTGCGTCAGGTTGATCTGCGCCCCTGGAGGCGGCTTCTCGCTGTGGTAAATCTCGGTCATCTGTTAGGCATCCGTCCAGTTCCACCCCTTCCACGAATACGTCACCGTAAACGTATTGGTCGACCCGCTCGATTTCGTCCCCACCAGGATGTGGGCCGTATTCAGAAACGTAAACGTTTTCTGGTCCGACTCCGTATCCGGTGTCGGGAATGAAAACTCGTAAAACGTTATGTCGTCGTCGTTGGTGCCGTCGCGACTTTTGTAGAAACTTGCGTCCAGGTCGTCCGTGTCCCCGCTGCCAACCACCTGCAACGTGACCTCCACCCCCTCCAACCCGCTCGTCGTCAGGTCGATGTCCAGTATGGTCGACTCAGTTGTCCCCACCGTCGCCGTCCCCGTACTCTCCGAGCCCCAATTCTTTTTATACGTAGTCATTCCAGACCTCCCGTATCGACTCCATCTCCGCCTGCACCCGTTCCTTCATACCGTTCGATCCCAGCAACTGGCGGGAAAACTCCCCTACGGGAATCTTCTTGAAGTGTTCCGCGTACAGTACCGGGTCCACCCGGTACCGGTACCCCTCCTCGTGTATCCGGTGGGTGAAGAAGGAATCCTCCGTCCCGCCGAAGCACCCCGTTCCGTAGTCGTACCACGGGAACTCCAGCTTCTCGAACACGTCCCGGTGGATCATGGTGAACCCCGCCGCCGCCAACGCCACGTCAAACGGCTTCCTGCTCCGTATCCTGTCGGCCATGTCCTCCACCCACCCGTTCACGTCGCCCAACTCGTACTGCAAGATGGGAAAAATCCCTTTGTCCAGCAGCCCGTAGTACCACCCCGCCGCCACCGGCGCCCCCATCGACACCAGTCGCTCCACGGAAAACTTGGGCACCAGCTCGTCCACGTCGATCCACAACAGGTAATCCGAGGTCGTCTGCTGGAGGAACCTGACGACAATCTCGTTGCGAACCTTCGCTACCGGATGTCCCTCGACCGGGATAATCCCCTGAATATGCCTGTCGTGGCTCAGGTCGTAGGTAATCATCTCCAGCAGTCCCTTGAGGTAATCCTTCTCCGCCGCGTCATACGTCGGCATCCCTATCTGTACGGTGGCTTTACTCATTCCGGCACGTCCCTATCCATCCCCCAGTAGTTCAACTGATTCCGTATCTGATCCTCTACCGTCGCCGCAAACGTCGTATAGCGGGCATCCATCACGTCCCGCTTCTGTCCCAGTGTCAGGGTCGCCGTCACCGGTATCGTCAACCGGCGTTCCACGATCTCTCCGTTCAGGATGGCCGCGTACTCGGTCGGGTCCTCCGCCTCCAACCACGGCACCTCGCTTTCCGTTTTCGGCGCGTACTGCTTCACCGCCGTCCGGTAGTTCACCCCCGCCGCGTTATTCTCATCCGGCACCGGCACGTGGAGCACCGCCGTAATCTCGTGCAGCGCATCCGTCGTCTGCAACACGTGATAGTCGCTCATGTCATCACCTGTATCTTCCGTTTCCTCCGCCGTTCCGCGTCGGTCATCGACTCGTCCGTCATCCGCCGCTTCTCCCGATAACTCTCATCCCGTATCCGCTCGGCCATCTGTCGGCTCTCGTAGGGCTGCCGCAACCGCTTGCGGACTTCCAGCGCGTTGTACCGCGTGAATCCGCCCAGCGACGGACCCACCACGAACACATCGTAAAATTCGCCCGCCGTCCGGTTGTGCCACCGGGCAATCACCCAGTTGCCCGCATCCTGATGAAAATAGACAAAGAGTCCCCGGACATCCGGGAACTCTCTGCTTACCCAACGAGATAACTCCGTATCGGAGTGATTGGTTACTCGATGCCAACGGGGATTCCACGTCATCAACATACCGCGTCTCCCTATGTCAAAGTTAATCGTCCACCGATGCGGTCCCAATAAGACCGCCTGTCTCCGTCACAGCCTCGCAATAGTAGTTCTCGAACAGGTACGCCGCGTCACAGACAATCGCCGCCGCCTTGGTGGCTAGGTTCGTTGCGATGTAGTTGTCGCAGATGATACCCGTCGTGCCCGTCAGAAGCTCGATACCGGGCTCCGTATCCTTCGGCTGGAGGATATTTCCCTTAATGAGAATATCCGTGCTCAACGTAGTGATACCGTTGATACACGCGGTGCTGTATTGGCCCCGTATATCGTTACCCTCTATCAACGGATGCGTCGAGGCACCGCTCAGCTTAATGGCACAGGTACACCCGTCGCAGGAAGCGTGGGTGGTGAACTTGTTGTTGCGGATGGTGGTGTAGTTGCAACCGGCCTTCAGGTCAATCCCGATCACGAACTCGTCCGTGCCGTCACCTGCCTCGCCGTCCATAAACTCGCAATTCTCGATGGTCGTATGCGTTACGCCCGCCTCGATGTCCACGCCAATTGCCACCACCGTCACCGATGGTCGGAACGTCAGGTTCTTCAGCGTACACCCGTTCGCTCCAATGTCGAACGAGGAGTTCGCGTGGTTGAAGTCGATCCTCGGTCGATCCGGGCCGCTGCCCAGACCGATAATCGAGGTGCCCGCCACGTCCAGATCAATCTGCGCCTCGGCCAGGTCCTCCGCGTGACCCGCCGCCACGTAGATAATATCTCCGTTGTTGGCGGTCGCCCGGTTGCTGATCGCGTAGTCAATGGACGCACAAGGCAGTTCCCACGTGTATCCGGCTCCCGCCGCATCGCTGCCGGTCGCCGAGTCCACGTAGTACTTCTTCCCGGAGATCGCCGTCTCGCCATACGTATCGAGCGTCTTGTCAACCCGGCTGGCCCGGTTCACGGCGTTCACCACAACATTGTCCATCTGCGCCGTTCCCAGCGCCACGATGCCGATACCCGCCTTGGCCCCGTAACACCGGTTGCCCAGCACGGTACCCGTTGAGGACCCATGCAGGCCAATCGTCAGCCCGGCGCCGGTATCGACGTTGTGGATCACGTTGTCCTTAATCAGCAACATCGTTCCGGCAGCCGTCGCGCCGTCGATCACGTAGTCGCTCCAGTCGCCCCAGAAGTAGTTGCCTTCCACGATAGACTCGTCGGTCGCGCCCTCGAACACAATCGCGTTGGTATCCGACCCACCGGAAATCCCGATGAACTTGTTGTTCCGAATCGTCAGCCGGTCGGCGTCCGCCGCCGCCGAGATCGCAATCAGCATCTCCTTGGTGCTCGACGTCTCCGCAAACCAGCAGTCCTCGATGGTACAGTCATCCCCGTTCCCGGTGATGTTGATACCCTCAGCGATACCGCCGGTGTAGTTACTGAGAATCTTGAGGTTCTTCAGCGTACAACTGGCCGCGTCGATCTTCACGGTGGCCGTACCCGCTGTCGTCAGGCTCAGGGTCGGAATGTCCGCCCCCGTCCCGACACCGATGATGGTCAGGCCCGCCTTGTCAATATCCAGCGACTCCGCTGCGGTCAGGTTCTCCGCGTGGCCCGGTGCAACGTAAATCACGTCACCGTTGTTCGCCGTGGCGAGGTTGACCGCCGCATCCAGTGTGGCCACGGCATCCTCCCAGCTTATGCCGGTCGCATTACCGCCCTGACCCGAATCCACGTACCACTCGTTACCCGGAGAGGTGCCGAGGCCGCCTACGTCCGTGCCGCTGCCACTACCAGCCGTGTCCGTTACCGCCGGAACGGGAACTCCACCCCGGTTGATCGCGTCCACCGCAAGGTTGCCGGCACACTTCATCGAGCCGGGGTCCAGAACGATGCCCGGCGTGTCCGAATACAGTCGGTTGTTCGCCAGTATTCCGGTGCCCGCAGCCGAAAACTCAATGGCGTGCTGCCCCGTGGCCACGTTAGAAACGAAGTTGTTGATAATCAACGCATTGGTGAATACCTGGTCCGACCAGATACCGGCGTTGTCCCAGTCCCCCTCAACGTGGCAACCCTCAATCCTCAGGTTGTCCACCGTGGAGGAAATGGCAATCGCGCGGGCACCGCCGTCGCCCGTACAGGTGAACACGCAGTCCTTAATCACGCAGTCATCCGTCGCCACGTCGATGGCCGTACACGCCTCGTAGGACCCAATGTCCATCTCAAAGTAACAGTTGTCCACCGTCACCCCGGCACCGTCAATGTCCATCAACAGCGTGGTGTCCACCGCCACCGGCTTCAGAATCAGGTTCCGCACCAACACGTTCGCCGCGTCGATGTTGAAGATGCAACCGGTTACGCCGGTCGCCCCGATACTAAACGTCGGTCTCAGGTTCCCGGAACCCAGTCCGATAATCGCCACGCCCGCCACGTCGACCGCCAGCGCCGTCGCCGTCGCAATCGTCTCCGTGTGCCGGGACGCCACGTAAATCACGTCTCCGGCGCTCGCCGTGCATTGTCCCAGCGCAAAGTCCAACGTGGCAAAGGGGGTATCCCACGAAGTACCGTTCGACACTGAATCCGCCGCCGACCCATGCCCGGAGTCAAGGAAGAAGATACTCCCTTGCGTCAAATAGTCGCCCTCCTGCAACCCATACCCCTCCAGGGTCGCCAAAAGAGCCGCTGAGTTTCTAATAGTCATCGTATATCTCCTTCACATTAAGTGGCCGAACCCGCTGCCGGTAACAGGAAGCCGCTGGTGTCCACCGTATCCGCGCCGTAACACTCATACGAGAAGCACGAACCGGGGTCGACCAGATTAGCATCCGTGTCCCCGTGGTAATAGTTCCGAATCAGGAACCCGGTCGAGGCAGCCGACAGTTCGATGCAGAAGTCACCCGACTCGTCGTTCTTCAGGAAACAGTCCTGAATCACGATGTTCGTGTTCACCGCATCGCTCCAGATACACGACTCGTTGAAGTGCCCGATAATCGTACACCCCTTAATCAGTACCCGGTCCTGTGCATCTTCGATCTCGATTCCCTCGTTCGATCCCGCCGCCACAGTCGCCAGAATCGTACAGTTCTCAATCGTGGTCTTGTCGGCAACATTCGCCGATGCCAGCGAAATCCCTGAAACGGCCTCGTAACTCGTGACGTTCATGTTGATCTCGCAGTTTCGGATCGTGCACCCGTCCGCGTCCACATCAATGATATGGGTCACGTCCACCGCCGATATGGTAAACCGCAGGTTGTCCAGCACGCAGTTGGCCGCCGCCAGATCGACGTCCGCCCCGGCCACACCGGTCGCCCCAACCGTAATCAACGGCCTCTCGTCCCCCTCTCCGATGCCTTTGATCGTCACGCCCGCCACGTCCACGTCCAGCGCGCTGGCCGAACTGACCGTCTCGGCGTGGTTGGGAGCCACCAGAATCAGGTCTCCGTTGTTCGCCGTACACATGCCTACGGCATAGTCAATCGACGAAAACGGCTGATCCCAGCTCTTCCCGTGCCCATCGTTCGCGTCAGAGGCGTTGGTCGCCCCTGAATCCACGAAGAAGATGTTGCCCGCCAGGAAGTTCACCTCCTGGATTCCAATTCGGCTGAGTACCTGCAACAGTTGATTTTCGTGATTGTTCGCCATGATACTCTATCTCCTATCTAGGACCCCGGAAGGGTTAAAACCCGCCGAGGCCCCCGTTCGTTAACTGGCTTCCGTCAGGCTGCTCAGCTTCAGGCCCCGCACGTCCACCGGCAGTACCTGACTATACTGCTGGAACGGTGCTTCGACCATCGCGGTCGTCCGTCCGTTGCTGTCGTGCACGGCCTTAAAGATGCCGCTGGTTCCGCCCATCGGTGCGATGAACTCGATCTCGTCGCCGAGGTCGATGCCCGTGCCCGGAGCGCCGATGCCGCCCATCGCCATACTGCGGGGCGGTACGTACCGCTTCAGGTTGCCGTTCTTCATCTTCAGACCCCATAACGTCTGTGGGGCGCAGAAGGGGGAAATCTTGATGTCCACCTCGCGTCCCTGGTAGGAGTGTGATACGGAGGCCCAACCGCTTTTCAACGTCAGCGCCTTGCCGTCCCGGTCGTAGTTCATCCGACCGGCACCGAGGTGCGGCTGTTCCAGATGCTTGCGGATAACGGCGTCCGTGGTCAGCATCGTGTCAAGCGAGATCCCATACGCATTGTACAGCTTCCCAATCGCGTTGTTCAGGACCGATTCCGTCAGCGGCCCGCTCACCGTGGTCAGCAGGCTCTTGAACTGCGGGTAACTGGACAAACTGAACGCCGCCGTGCTGTCGTTGCCCGTTCGGGTCCACGCCGTGGCGTCCCCGAACAACGTGCCGGATTCCTTAATCCAGTCCTCCAGCCCGTAGTGCCCGGTCCGGTACACCGCGGAGGACTGATATGCCCCCCGTGGGAAGATGTACGCAGTCTGGGAATCCAGCGCCCCGGTATTGTACAGCGCCGTACCGCTGATGTCGGTACCCTCTACCGAGCACACCGTTACGGTGCCCGCCAGGTAGTCCACGCCGTCCACGGCAATCCGCACATCGGTTGATCCGCCCGTCAGGACGTTGATCTTGTTCGAGCAGTCGGCATCGTCGTAGAAGTCCAGCAGCATCCCGTTGACGAACCACCGGGCCTGCGAGGATCCCGGCGTGAACGTACAGTGGGTCGTTCCCGTATAGGAACCGCCGCTGGCCGACAACGTACCGATGTGCTTGTCGCTCGAAGAATAGAAACTGACGGCCTCCAACTGGGACCGCATTTCGGCGAGGCCCTTCAGGTCCCGCATGATGTCCTTCACCACCGACGCCGGGAGGGACTCGGCCTTCAGCGCGTATGTCGGAACCCCGAAGTTCCCGTGGTGACAGTTCATCGTCACCGACCGGACCAGGTTGCCCACGTGGGGCGTCTCGGTGGGGTTGGGGAAGGATTGCAGGGCGTTGTAGAACAGCGACTGCGTGGAAGTGGTGTACGGTGTACCGCCCGTTTCCGGTCGAGCCTCGTACAAGCCGGATACACTGGTAGCGAAACGGTGCCGGATTTTCCAACCCCGTCCAATCCCGTCACGGGTGACATCTTGGTTGGTCCGCACCATTCCGGTATAAACAGGGTCGGTACCCGGCAAGGACTCCATCAGCAGTGCGGGTAATTCCTCACGGATCATGGAGTCCAGGGTATCCATAATGGTTGAAGCAGACATGATTCGTCTCCTCTCAAGTTATACTCTGTCCGTCGTACCGAACAGGTCTGTCAACATTTGTTCTGCTGACTACCGTTTCGGAGTCGCCGGTGAGAGCCTTGAGTGGAGACTATACTAGGAACGACGCATCGCCTTGCCCAAGCGGTAAAAGAACCGCTTGCTCACGTTGTCTATGTACTCGTCCTCGTTGTCGTCGCCACTGGGCTTTCGCTTGGGCTCAGATCCCTCTTGGAACGCAGCACTCAACGAAGCCATCTCGCCGCCGCCGAGTCCCGGAGTCACCGGAATTATCGGCTTGGGCGTCTGGATGCCGATTTTCAGGATGCGTTCGACAGCCGTCTCAGCGGCGCCGCGCACCAGTTCGGGTCCATACTTCTTACCCTGCTGCATCCGGAGTATCGTAATACTCCTGATCGTATCGGTCAGCCCGTCTTTGACCTCCTGGATGTCTTTCTTTTCGACACCACGGTCGGTCAAACTCTTCACTATCTTACCATATCCCTCAACCTTGTCAAGGGAATCTTTCACGTATTCCTGAAATTCCGCCTCCCCCTCTTTCTGCTCAATCGTGTCCAATCGTTCCAGTTTCTGCCGCAACGACGGGTCCAGCCGGTCCTCCGTGATGAGATCGTCCTTCCCGCTCGACTTGCCGTCATCTCCGTTGGTTCCGTACAACATCTCGTTTCGTTGCTCCTCGGACAGGCCAAAAGTCTCGCAGTACTCGTTAATATCCTCCACCCCCGCGTTGCCCCCCTGTATCTTCTCGATCAACTCTCCAATCCGCAAGCCCCGTTGGGCCTTCTCCATACTCTCTTTGGCCTCTTTCTCCATCTTCTTCGCGGCATCCATCGCCTGTGCCGCCCCCCCGTAGTGGGCATACTCCTTCTTGTACCCGTCTAGCTGCTTCTGTAACTGGTCATACGTCAAGGTCTTTGTCTCCCCGTTGACCTTCACCTCGACCTTCTGGCCCCCCACGCCCTCCGGCAACCCTTCCGGGGTCCCTTCAGGGGTGTCTTTCGGTTCGTCTTTCGGCGTGTCTTTCGGTTCGTCTTCCGGCATGATTCGTCTCCTATCTCGTTGGTTGTGGCTTATCACCCCGCCATCGGGGGTGCTTGCTGCATCGCCTGCATTTGCAGGGCGTTATTCATTGCTTCCTCTTCCGGGTAGGGCATCCCTTTGGGCATCATCCCCATCGCGTCCTCGTGCATCTGCACGTGCTGAATGATCGCCATCCGCACCGAGTCGCTGGCCAGGTAAAACTCCGGCCTCGCAATAAACGCATGGTGCACCTCGATATGGACATCGTGCATATCGTAATCGCTGTAGGGTGCCCCCTCCCTGTCGTTCGTATTCGTGAATTGGCCGCTGGTCTGTCCATCCCCGAACATCACGATGTTCTCCAGCTTGGCCTTCCGGTAGTTCTGCCACTCCCTCTCGTTCCCCACCGGCAGATCCAGCCCCTCCACCCGTGCCTTCCACCGATACTCCCTCGGCGTAATCACCTGCGTCATCAGGGCTTCCTGCAACTCGGCCTTCCGCTGCGCCGTACTCCTCGGAACCTTGCTGGCCACGCTGACCTCCACCTCGTGCGGACTGGGTATCGCCTGCCGCTCCAACTCCACCTCCCCCTGGTTCGAGTCGTACTGTATCCCCACCAGCGCATCATCGTTGAGGCTCATCGGCACATGCCGCCTCTCCGGCCACGAATCCCGCAACAGCCACAACAGCGCATCATACGCCCCCGACACCGCCGCCGCCAACGACTCGGTGGGACTGGTCATCGGTATATTACTGGTCTCGTACAGGAAGTTCAGGGCCTTGGCATTGTCCACCCGTCCGGGTGCATCGCCCTTCAAGAGGTCGGACTGGCTCGCCTGGTTCTCCATCAGGCCCAGGCACATCTGCACAATATCCAGCGGTGCTTTCCCGCTGTTGCTGGGCGGCGTCAGCATCAACGGCTTCGATCCCGGATCGTATACGTCCGGCTCGTACAGCAGTACCTTGTCCTCCCTCCGCGCCGTCTTGATCTGCTCGGCGCTCAGCCCCATCCGGGTACTCACGCACAGGTACCCGTACATATCGAAATTCTCCACGTTCCGAAACAGTTGGTCCATCATGTACTCCGCCTCTTGGTTGAGGCTGACCAACTGCTCCACGAATCCCCGTCCGTAAAACCCCCCCGTCGGCAGGTACCGCGCCGTCCGTATCGGCATCGGTATCCGGTCCGCCGAATAGTCGTTATCCCTGAGTACCTTGCGACCCCCCATCGCCACGTGCCGCTTGAGGGTCTCGCTCGGACCCCACTGGTACAGCTCGGCAAACCGGACCCACTTCTTCGTCGGTGTAACCTCCACCGCCGCCGCGTTCCTCGTCCCCACGCTGCCCGCTCCCGCCCGCAACACGCCTCCCTTGTCCGGCGACGCACCCATCGGCGAGTCCACCACGTCCAGCTCTCCGGCCTTCTCGGACACGTCTCCCAGCAGCCCCCTTGCCTTCAACCAGTCGGTCGTCGCCCACCGGTCTCGTATCGTCACCTCTACGTCCCCCGGTTCCACCGGGTCCGCCGGGCCACTGCCCAGCTCCCACGGCGGAATAATCTCCAGGTACGCATCCTCGTCCTTGGCTCCCCGGAACGCCCCCACGCCCACGCATCCCGTCTTGAGGTACAGGGGCAGGATCAGTTCCTTGAGCCGTTGCGCTCGTTTCGGTGGAACCTGGTCGTCTAGAACCACCTGCGCCGTAGACGCCTTCCGGAGACCGTCGAGGCCCTCTCCCCTGCGGGAAACGCTGGGGCGCAGGTCCATCTGCATGAGTCGTCCCAGCTCGGACTGGAAGTTTCGCAGCAGGCCCTCGTACTTGAAGTCCATATCGCTGTAGAACTCGGTCCGATACTCCGTTGTTACCGTTCCCGTCAACCAGTCCAGCGTGTGAAAATTCCGGTTCCCCTGTAAATACAGGATACACAACAGCCACCGGACCCGCTCCTTGTTCCGGTACAGGTCCATCTCCCCGATCATGTTCGTCGCTACCGCCGACAGTTCCTTCTTCTTTTTGGGTAACTCATACCGTCCCGCCATCTCTGCCTCCTATCCCCGCCATCCCCAACCCGTGCGTAATCCGCTCCCGCTCCCCTTCTTTCGGCTTATCCATCTCCCGCAACTCCTCGGCGATCCCACCGGACCGACCGGTCGGTTTGTCAGGGGGGCAAAAAAAAGTGGGCGACCTCCGGGGCGACAGAATCCCCACCACCTCCGTCAGTTTCTGTTGAGTCCCCCTTAACGCCTTGGCCAGCGTAGCAATGATCCCCAACCCGACCAGCCAGCTCACCCCCGTCAGCACCATCAGTACAATCGTGGCATCGTTCATAGCCTCAGTCTCCTTGTTGGTCTCCGCTCGTCGAAACGGGTCTCCATCTTAGACCGCACCCGTCGGTTCAGGCGGATCCCATTATACTGAAATCCGCTCCATCGGTCAAGTACATCCTGTGGAATTTCGCTCGCGTTCATCCCACTAATCAGCGGCATCCCCGTATCCGGGTGCACGATTCGCCCCTCCTGCATCCACCCCACCGTTGAATCCGCCCTCGGTTCCGCTTTCTTCGCCACCCCCCTCAGGTGCGGCACGTACCCCATCATCGCCCACGTATCCACCGCATCGTCTACCGGCAGCAGGTCCAGCCGTATCGTAAAATCGGACAACTGCTGTTCGGTCATGTGGAACGCATACTGGCTGTCCGTCCCCCAGCACGCCTGCCCCGTCACATCCGCCGGAAACTTCATTCGGCCTCGCAGCAGTCTCCATTCGAGCGCATCCGCGATGCGATTACCCTTGGGCGTATTCCGCGGGTATTCGGGCGGATGTACGCCGTCCTTGGGTTTCCAGCCCACCCTCTCCCCTTTCTCGTGCACTTGCTGGGTCGTCTGCTCCACCAGTAGCTTCTGCAAGGATACGGCTTCAGGACACACGATGTGAGCCTGCCACTTACTCCCCAGCCGGATGATCTCGTTATTGAGTGCATTACCCGTGAGCTTACCACCCCAGCAGTCCAGACCCCACGCCACGTCCTGCTCATCAAATCCAGCCACAGCCACGAACGAGTAATCCGAATGGGGCCCCGGTTCGTAACAGTAGTCAATGAACAGTACCCGGTACAGGGACATGATCCAGTCGCCCCACGCTCGGTATCTCTTCTCGTACTCATTCGTCTCCGTATCCTTCATCCAGTATTGTATCTCGGCCTCGCACGCATCCAGTGGTCTGCCCGGCACCTGCCCCCGAACGTGGTACCGGTTCCGCCTCGGCTCCACGTACAGCAACCGCGCCTGCTCCGACACCGGCTTGTTCAGATACTCCGCACTGAAGGCACTCGGCCCCAGCTCCCTCACCTTGGCGCACAGGGCCTGCGACGACCACTTGGCGGGCCAGATCAACCTGCGGAACGCCTTTCCGTCGTTCTCGTTGCTCTCCTCGAATATCTCCATCAAATCGCATGTCGGCTCCCCCGCCGCCAGTATCCGCCGGTTCCACCGCTCAAACCGCTTGTCCTGCCCCTCCAACGCATAGTACAGGAAACTCCGCCGGTCGATAATCGTCCCGACCCAGAAAATCGCCGTCCCCTCGTCCAGCATGGGCAGCACAATTCGGAACATCAGCCGCTCCAACTGCTCCCTCAACTTAACGCTCATCGCCTCCGTATCGGGGTCATATTCCGGGTCGTCCAGTATGAACAGGTCCGGCCTCGCTCCCCGCTTCCTGCCATCCACGCTGAACCCCTCGGCCCGCGCCCCGTTCCGCAGCCGGAGGTAGTGCCGGTTCCACACACCGGAGCCTTTGTTGGGCTTGAGTTCCCCGAAATCCTCGATCAGGTACCGATTCCCCTCCAACTGCTCCATCATCCGGTCGAACCGCGCCTCCACCATCCGGTCGGTCGCCCAGCACAGGGCAATCTCGAACCCCGTCGCCGTACACAGCATCATAAGAGGGATAGAGATCGCCGCCTTCGTGCTCTTGGCCCCGCCCCGCGGCGCGCCCAGCATGTTCCGCCGGTACTTCGCCATATCGAACGCCATCTGGTGATGAAACGGGGGACTGCTCAGAAATCGCTTGTAGAACGCCGGATGACCCTCCGGCCTCAGATACCACTCGCTGAAAAAGTGCGCCGCCACCGCAAACTTCTCCGGCGTCGAGTGATCGGTCACGACCCGCAACCGCGCCAACCGCTTCCCCTCATTGGTCAGGCTCGCATAATCGGGCGGCAGTGGATTAAACAGTTTCACCGTTGAGGATCTCCAGACAGGCCGCCACCGCCAGTATGCCCACGCACGTCCCCGGCGTGGCCGCGTAGTCGGGGAACAGCCGGGTGACCATCGCCGCCTTGCCATGAACCCACTGCCGGTTGCGCAACTTGCGCACCACCCGCTCGTACACCCCCAGGTAACACGACTCCCCCTTATTCCGCCACGACAGCGGATTGGGCAGAACGCCCGACCCGAACGCCGCATTGAGGTATCGGCTCACGAACTCCGGCACGGCGTACTCCCGCATCCGGTTCACCTCTTCCTTGGTAAACCGAAACCGACCGGTCGGTTCATTCTTTGACCCTTCCGGGGTCCCTGATTGCGCTGATGCCCCCGTCGGCGCAGCCGGTGTCATGAGGGGGTCGGTGGCTTGTGCCCTCGGAGGCTCGTTCTCCTCCGGTGGCGTAGACGGCATCGTGGCTTCGGGATTCGGCATCTTGTGGTCTCCTTGTCTCAAGTGTTTCGGTTACGACCTGGTTTAGAAATTCCTCCAACGCCCCCTCTCCTTTCCCCTCCGGCAACTCCCGGCACTCCCCGGAAATCACCCTCATCCGCTCATCGAGGGGGGCCACCGACGGTTTCAGCACGGCGGCCTGTACGCTCGACTCGATCACCCGGCTCAACTCGTGGTGCGCCCGGAGCTGGTCCCCGTCCTTCTCGGCATTACGGATCAGGTCCACCAGCGTCTCGACGTGCTCTTGGGCGTCGTATCCCTTCCTCTCCAACAGCTCTCCCAGGCTGCTCGCATCCACGAACCGCAACAGGTACGCGAGGGAGTTCGCCGCCCCTGACTTGCGCGTCAAGCCCCGCAGGAAGTCCTCGTTGCTCTGAAACGGCATTTTCTCGTTACCCATACACTTCAGCATACCACATATTCCCCGCCCGGTCAAGGACCCCGGAAGGGTTTTATTTTTTTCGGACTTGACAAACGGGCGGTCGTGGGGTAGGCTTGCGGTATGGAACTTTGTCGTGACATCAGGAATTGTTACAGACGGACCCGTCAGCCCGTGGCTCATATCGCACGACAAGGTTCAGCCGCGGGCGGGTCCGTACTTTGCCGGACAACCGGCGGAAAGGTAGTGACATGAAAAAGGTAGTGGTAGTGATGTTGGGCCTGCTCCTCGCAGGTTGTGAAACTTGGAACCAGCGAACCCTCGCCCCCAGTTCGATCAAGGCGGTGACGGACACGACGGCCATCAGCTTTATCGACAGCGAGGGCAACCTCACGGCGTCGTCGCCCGGAATGGGAATGATGCAGGCCAGCCAGGACACGGAGGGGAACTGGTTTCACACGCCGGTCAGCGGCGGTTTGATGTCCGGGCAGGTGCCGTTTGGGGACACCACGATTCCCTTCCAGGTGTTCTCCCCAGGCGATACCGAGATTGGTGAAGTGCAGTACACGCCGGTACCGGGAGACGGCGAACCGATGCTGGTACTGAAAGACTTTAAGACGAACATCTCCGTCTCGATTGAAAAGCTGACCCCCGCGCTGGTCTCCGCCCTACAGTCATTGCAGGGCATGGCGAAGGAAGAGGCATTGGCGAGAGTCGAACAGTGGCGTATCGCCGGTCAGATTACGGCTGATTTCGCCAACGCGCTGGTACAGTTGGTGCCGCTGCTGGTGGCACCGTGATACAGGAGAACCTTATGAAATTTCTGAACGGATACAAGACGTATATCCTGGTCGCCATCGCCTGCACGCTGTTGCTCCTGCAAACCAACGGCGTGCTGGAAGTGCCGAACGAAGTGTACATTCTACTGGGCGGCGGCTCAATCGCAGCGATGCGGGCAGGCATGACAAGTAAATAGAGTTCTGGCCCCGTGGCGGAATTGCCGCCGTTTGCGGGGATGGACCTGCCGACGGTGGTCGGCGGTGGGGGGATATGCGAACCAGGCGGGCAAGGGAAAGCAAAGCGGCAACCGACATAAGGAAACGCTGTTTTTCTCGCCGAATTGTCGGGCGAAAACGCTGGATGATATTTATGGTTCTAACCACGACCCTGCCGACGCTGGCGGCTGAGCGTGTCCTGCCGGAGAATATATGAATCGAGACAAGGTTATACTGGACTTATGTGGGGGAACGGGCTCGTGGAGCCGGCCCTACTGGGAGGCCGGGTACGACGTGCGGGTAATTACGATGCCGGAGCAGGATGTCAGGTTGTATATGCCTCCTGACGAAGTTCACGGGATTCTAGCCGCACCCCCATGTACTCATTTTGCTGGCAGTGGGGCACGGTGGTGGAAAGAAAAGGGGGAGGGTGCCTTGCTGGATGGTTTGTCAGTGGTGGATGCGTGTATGAGAATTGTATGGCGATGTAATCCGGCATGGTGGTGTCTTGAAAATCCGGTCGGCAGACTGGTGCATTACCTAGGCAAGCCGGAGATGTATTTTCACCCATACTATTACGGAGACCCGTACACAAAAAAAACCTGCCTGTGGGGAAATTTCACTAGGCCGGTTACGACTCCTGTGGAACCGGAAAGTCCAAACCCTATTCATTGGATGTCTTCGGGGCCGGAGAGGTCAAAACTAAGGAGCATCACGCCTCTAGGTTTTGCCCGTGCGTTTTTCGAGGCAAACCCATGAACTTGATCGCCGGGTTTTATTTTATGTTTTTGCTGGGGGTGTGGGCAGGAAATACGAGATAAAAGGACCCCGGAAGGGTTAGACAGGAGACGACATGAGTGACGAATCGGAAGAATTGGAGCCGGACCCCTGTTACCAGGCGTTTGAGCGATTCATCCAGGTAATCAACCTGCAAGACGTGTACCACCCCCCCGACCCCGACACGTCCCCCCTCCTTCGGGTTCTGCTGTATGCCGGGTTTCGAGAGGGGTGGGTGGGTGGATACAGAGAGGCACGCGACTCTAATAGCTAGTACCAGGAAAGGGCACCGATGGCGAGTGAGGCGAACGGGAAACCCCCGGCTGAGTGGGAGTTGATCGAGGAGGACCTGTACGATATAGAGGAGGAGGAAGTCGAATGGTTGTGGCCGAACCATATCCCCAAGGGCATGATCTCCATTCTGTCCGGCGACCCCGGCACCGGTAAGAGCTTCCTGTCGCAGACCATAGGGGCGCTGATTACCAAGGGGGGCGTCTGCCCGGACGGGAACGGGCGGTTCGAGAAGGGCACGGTGATGATCCTCAACTCGGAGGAGAGAGCCAACAACACCATCAAGCCCCGGATGCGGAAGGTGGGAGCCGACGAGAAGAAGGTGAAGATCATCAAGGGCAGCCGCATCAAGGGCAGCCTGAAGCGGTACACGTTCGACCTGGACCGGGACATCGACCTGCTGGCCCGACGGATAGGGGAGATCGACGATTTACAACTCATCGTCATCGACACGATCACCAGCTACATGGGGTCCACGGACAGCCACAAGAACGCCGACGTAAGGGCGAAGCTGGAACCGCTGTCCTACTGGATAGGGGAGGCCCCCAGCAGGCCCGCCGTACTGCTCATCAGCCACCTGACCAAGAACGACGCGGTTCGAGCGATTTACAGGACCACCGGCTCGCTGGCGTTTGTCGCGCTGGCCCGCAGCGGCTGGGGTCTGGCGTTCGACAGGGAGGTAAGGGGACGGAGGATACTGTCGCCCATCAAGTTCAACCTCGGACCGGAACCGCCCTGCATGGCCTTCGACATCGAGGACGGGATTATCCAGTTCGAGCCGGAGAGCTTCTACATGAGCGCCGACGGCCTGATCTCCCCCGAAAGCGCGGCGGGGACGCAGGCGGGAGCCTGCGACCAGGCGGAAAAGCTGATCCGTCGGGCGCTGGCCGACGGACCCCGAAAGGCCGAGGACGTGCTGGAGGAGCTGGGAGACGACGTGAGCGAGTCCACCCTGCGGCGGGCCAAGAAAAACCTCGACGTGCAGTCCTACCGGCAGGGAAAGTCCTGGTACTGGCGCTTGGCGTCCAACGGCTCACCCACCCGCCGTAAGTCGTTCCAAGAGGTGCTTCGGGAAAACGAGGGGGCCTACGAACGGGCCGACGAGGGATAGGACCCCGGAAGGGTTCATCAACGAGTAACGAGAGGAAAGGAGTACGATATGAAGCCATCGGAAGCATTGAAGGACCCCCGGATATGGGTCGGCGTGGCGGCCTTCCGCCGGTGGGAACGGTACGGGGGAAACCTGCACCAGCATCACCTCGACGTGGCCCGACGACAGGCGAGGCTGGTTCCGACTTGGCTGGGGTTCCGGGACTCGGATGAGCTGTGGAAGGAACGGCTGGAGGAAGTAGAGGAATACTACCAGGTGATGAACGAGCTGATCGAGGAGGAACAGGAGTATTTCAGCCACCCGGAGGCCGAGAGGAATCCCGACGAGCATCCGTTGGGGAGACGGTTGGCGATGATGGCGCGGGAACTGCACCGGCTGCGGATGGAGGGCCTCGTCGAGGAGGACGAGAGACACCGGAACGATTGAAGGACCCCGGAAGGGTTCAATCAGGCGTAGGTGGTGGGGGCGGCGACGATCTTCAGCAGCTCCAGGAGGGCGAGCTTGACATGTCGGGTCTCCTATTTCGTATGAAGTACAGCACGGGGGGTAGTTTTGTCAAGGCGCTCAGATTTCCCCCTAGAGGCCCCCAATTTGAACGCCTTAAAGCCTTGGAACGTAAACCCTTGTCGGAACTGGAGATCAAGATGGTCAACGGGTCGGAGTTTGAACGCCTTGGTTGAATGCCTTAAAGCCTTTGAACGCCTTTGAACGCCTTTGACAGTCTTGATCTCCTTACGGGGTAAGGACTTACAAGCCAAGACGTTAAGGCATTCAATAATTACAGTGGGGGGGACAGGTACGAAACGGCGTTTTTGGGGCGTGAGGGGCGTTTTCCCAAGGCGGGCAGGAAAAGTTTGAGTGCCTTGACTGGGCGGCCCATCTGGGGGGTTTTTACAATGAGTGAGGTCAATCCCCCCCTCTCCCGCGCGCAGCCGGGGGGGTTTTGCCGTCCGCCGTCACGCTGCGTCTGGCTTGCGTTGACGGTTTGGGCCTACCAGTTAAGGTTGGCAGACGGCGGTTGGCGGACCGAGCCATAAGACGCCGGCGGGACAAAGGCATACCGACCAGTCGGTACGGTTCCGGGCCGGTTCCGGCGATATGCCGGCGGATCCGGGCGGATCCAGGAGAATTGGCGATAAATCAGCAGGATAACCGGAAATCGGCGCGTAATACCCACTAATCCGGTAGGAATTAGTGTCTCACGTAGGTGATACATAGTGTCTCACTTAAATGAGACATGTCTCACTTAAATGAGACATAGTGTCTCACCCAAGCGATACACTCGTGTTGCTTTTTCGCAACATCGCCTCGAACTCACGTTGTCTTTTTGCAACATAGACTTATCCACATTTTATCCACATTGTAACGCACATCACAATTGCCCATCTTACCCACCCTACCTCTCTCACCTAAACCGTAAATCCCGCCCTAGGCGTACCTTATATTTCTGAAAAAAAGAAAAAAAATCATCATAAAACTTGCACTATAAACCGATATAGTGTATAGTTGTATAGTGACCTTGACGAATTATAACTCTAACCGGAGGTATCTGTCATGGAAACAAAAGTCTACAAACAACTATCGTCGTTACTTATCGCTCTAGAGAATTGCGATAAGTCTGGAAGCAACCTGTGGTATGAGAAACATTCCCAAACCCTCGAAGGTATTATGAATACCGCCCCTAGCGGTTCGGGTATCGACTGTGGAACCAAGCTATCAGTCGATAGCAAACCGGGCCGGCTCGTATTCAACGTTGAATACCACCACATGAACGAAAACGGTATGTATGACGGCTGGACTACTCACAAAGTCATTGTGACACCTTCCCTTGCTTTCGACTTCGATTTACGTATCACGGGGACGAACCGGAACGACATCAAGGACTATCTGCACCAAGTGTATGGATCTTGGCTTAACCAAACTATCGGCTTAATCGCCGATAGTGATAAAAACATCGAAGTATCTATAGTTGGTTAAGCCGTAAACCTTGGGAACGCTTCGGCCCCGTTCCCAACATTGTACTAACAGGATTATTGTTACTTATATCGATTGAAAGGGTAAAAAGATGAAAACGGAAAAAAAATGTGCGGACATTGTAGGCGAATCACTACAGCGAGAACTAGAGGTCATAGAGGATCTATGGGCGGTCGAGTGTGGAGAAAAACCGGAATCTGAGTACGGGCTCTTGAGTGAATACGGCCTATGCTTTGATTTTGTTCCTGCTGGCACCTTCTCCGACCAGGATGGCGGCTATTTCCGCTATCAGATATCGTGGGGCGGACCAGCCGAAGAATTTCGCTTTTACTGCGACCCTCAAAATGTGCCTTACCGAATTGAATTTTGGTATCTTGACTGGTTCGACGGGGCATCAGCAGTTCTGACGGGGCCAGATAAGGAACTACTACTAAACATATGGGGCTTATTCGATGAATTGGGGTGTGTAAAAAAGGCGTTGCGGGGGGCCGGGTAAAACATTACGGAAAGGGTAAAAAAATGAAAATGTCAAATCACGAGTACGAGGTACTTTACAGGATCATAGATGATCTGACTGATGATGATCTATCTGATTTTGTATCAGATTGCCGTCAGCATGGCGGCAAAAAAACGGCTGCCTACGCCGCCGCATGTAGTCGCGGTCGTCGCGATTACGACGCTAAGGTCGCAAAGATGTATTTAGCGGAGGACTTTTCCGGCGTGTAATAATGAATATCTTTTACCCTTGCCCCCCGCGCCGTTGCGGGGGGCCGGGTAAAACAAACAGAAAGGGCGAAAAAATGGAAACGGAAGAAAACAAACAAATACAAAGGCTTAAGGAGCAAGAAAGGCTATTACGTCAAGCGACGGCGGCGGGTAAAGAAATTAAAACTAGTTATATTCATGGCTTCGATAGCATTGCTAGCGCAGAAAATCCTTTAGAGAGAGAACATCGAGGGTATTGGTTCAAAAAACTTGGTTTCTGGTATATGGGACTTAAAAAAGGAGAGTATCACCGTATAACAGATGCAAGAACGGCTACTGAAGCAGAAAAATGGGCGACTGAACAAGGTTTTGAGCGAATATCCAATGAACCAATATTGCCGGACAACATAAGAAAACAAGCACAAAATAACGCAAATAAAACAAATATCACTCTATATGTGTCTAAAACGGAAAAAGGGAAATGGTCTATTAGGAAAACACCGCCTAATGTCCCTCATGTTATTGTAAAACCCACGGGCACGGCGACTCCGCCGACGGCGGCGGGTACAGAACCGTGTAAAACGAAAGACGGAATAGAAATTAAATCGGGGATGAAGGTTGATTATCTGGGTAAGAAACCGAGCAAAATAGATGGTCGCTTGATCTATACGGGAGAAGTTCAGTCCGTCACCGGGCAAAACAAGGTTCGCGTCAGGGTTCCTAGCGGCGCGATTATGAAATTTGATCCGGGCGAGTTGTACAGTCCCGCCAGTCCGGAGTTGTACGATCTGGAAACCAAAAAACTAAAGGAGATCGCACCCCAGGCAAAAGAAGCGCCGACGGCGGCGGGTAAAGAGTACAAAGTAACCGCAACTCCACGTGAGATGACCAAAAAAGAGTTTTACGAATGGTTAAAAAAAGGACATGAAATATCGACCGGTAAAACTAAAGCAAAATATCTAAGATGGTTGAAAGACTGGGAATCAATGCACCACTCGGCTGTTTTGGAACAAGTTAAATATGAAAGACCGGTGGAACCTGAAATTTTACAAGAATACGCAGGCGAGGACTGGGCGGATGAGGCGTTGCGGGGGGCCGGGTAAAACATTACGGAAAGGGTAAAAAAATGAAAACAATCAAATTTGATGAAACTAAGGTTTACAGTTGTGTCGGGGTGGACGCCGGATTGTTGATGCTCGGCGACCCCTGTTATCACCTGCACAAATCGCCTCACGCCGACCAGCCCCACGAGCGACTTGATCGTTTTTTCGGTACGTCGTGGCATGAATTTCTGGCTAATTTCCGACGGATCGAATCGCCGAGCGGAGTCACCCATGCTGAGTGCGCCAGCGGTGCTAACGGCCTAACCACCGTTATCTCGCATTTTGGTGGCGACGGCGTTTACCCGATCTATGCCACGCACGACGAACATGGCAGACTGGCCCAGGTAATCATCGACTTCCAGGCGGATTAGTTAGGATTGAGCTTTTTTACCCTTGCCCCCCGCGCCGTTGCGGGGGGCCGGGTAAAACAAACAGAAAGGGCGAAAAAATGGAAAATATCGAAATGAAAATTATTTGTGTTACTGAAAACGCCGACAGTTTTGCTGTGCACTCTAAAACCGGAAACCAGTACCATATCCGATATGCTGGTAGCGGTGACGGTGATCCTGAGTATATCGCGCTTTGGGAGTGTGATTGCCCTGCTAGTAAATACGGCAGAGAGTGCAAACACATACGCAGATTTCTGAACTCCCAACTAGTTCATGTGGACGAGATAAACAAGGGTGATAGCTTGACGGTATTTACTGACGGCATGACTAAGTTTGAAGCTAAATGATACAAACACGGAAAGGGTAAAAAAATGAAAAAGGCAAAAAAACTGACTCCCGACGAGATGGAGCGTGGAATGAAATTTTTGACTGATTTGAAAATTGGCGAATCAATCCCCCGCCGCCTCGTTGGAGGCGGGGATGGCGGCTTTTATTCGAGTGGAACCCCAGAGAGCCTCATCACGCCGGAAAATCTGGTAACTCTCGCTCGCGAAAGCGATGACTGGGTTCAGCGATTTTCCGCCATAGAGGAACTAGAGGCGTTTATTCGGTGGGGAACCCCGGGGCAGAAATTCGACATCCAACGTGTCGGGGACCGGGCGTTCAAAACGATCAATTACGAGTCAGTATCGCCGCCCCGTCGCAGTCCCTATAAACGATTTGTAGATAATGACTGGCATGGTTATTGATCCTTTTGCCCTTGCCTCCCGGCTCGGTGCCGGGGGGCCGGGCAAAACAAAATGAAAGGGTAAAAAAATGAAAACGTATCAAAATCGTAGCTTGGCCAGATTTGCCAATGAAATCATAAGTCCCGATCCGGCCAAATTCCTCCGTTTGCATGATGGAATTTACAGGAGCGATAGGGAAGCGTGCTGGGAACCACACCTAAATCTGCCGTATTCCGAACAGAATTACTGTTATGCCCTGGCGTATCAAATTGTGAGATTTACCGTTGCATAATAATGGTATGATAATTTTTGCCAGCCCGCCTCGCCCCTGGGGGCGGGCCACTACTAAGGAACAAACCGGAGATGAGTAAGAGTAAGCACTATACACCCGGACCGTGGCACATAACCGGTCCAAGCTACGCCCCACTAAGGGACCAGGACTATTACCTTCTGGTCCAACATGAAATTGAAGGTGGCACGTTCAAAGACAAAAACCATTTCTCCGTTTCCGGTGGGGTTAATCGTGGTACGGCAAACCTGATCGCCGCCGCGCCGGACCTGCTGCAAGCGTGCGAAGACCTCAATAAGTTTTTGGACAGCCTGCCCGCTAAATGTACAGCCGCAGAGCTAGAGAACCGGACCGCTGCCCGGAAAATACTACTGGACGCTATCGCCAAGGCGGAAGGAGGCCCACAATGATCGTATCAACTGACCTCAACAATCGGATCATCGAGACTGTCTCCCGCCTCAAGGTGGCGCTCGAAACCCACCACGAGGACGACCGGCAAGGCGACTTTCACTCGACGCCCCGCTGCGAAACCTGCCGAACCATCCAAGAGGCGGCCAGTCTCCTCGGCCTCCTGCACTCACTCAAGAAAGGAGACCCCTGTGAACTGTAAAGAACTGTCGAACTACGTACTAGGGCTGCTCTGCATTGCCGCCCTACTGTTTATCCTGTATAACCTATGGATAGCGTTCAAATAAGGAGATCCCCATGATATACTGTTCAACTCCGGACTGTCTTAATCCTGCATACTCCAACGTTCCCGGACCACCGGGGCCTAACAGCCTGCCCCTTACCCTCTGCATCACGTGTCGCCGCGCCTACGACCTCGCCGTTTGCGCTCTCCAGCCCGACCTCAGCCCCATCGAATACGTGGCAGAGGAGCTAAAGGGGGCCGCCGACAACCTCCAGGACTTGCTGGAGCTCCAGGTCGTCTCGGACGCCGTTGCCGACCTGCGACCTCTGGATGTCGATGACACTGACCTGCGTAGTTTGGCAAACGAACTGGACGAATGGCTAGACTCCCAGTCCAAACCCCCAGCCCCTGCCTACATAGGCTGAAAGGAATCTGTCACCATATGAAAACGGAAACAAAACGAAAGGAACAGAATTATGAGAATCGCAGACCTTAATCTACCTGATAACCACTGGCTACTACGGGCGGTCGTTAAGGACGAGGATATCGAAGTTATTAACGATAAAGTCGTCTGGAAATCCGGGACCTGGAAGAACGGAACCTGGTGGGACGGAACCTGGCAGGGCGGAACCTGGCAGGGCGGAATCTGGTGGGACGGGACCTGGAGGGACGGGACCTGGCAGAACGGAACCTGGCGGAACGGAACCTGGCAGGCCGGAACCTGGAAGAACGGAATCTGGTTGAACGGAACCTGGCAGAACGGGATCTGGTTGAACGGAACCTGGCAGAGCGGGATCTGGTTGAACGGAACCTGGCAGAGCGGGACCTGGAAGGGCGGGATCTGGGAGGACGGGACCTGGAAGACCGGAACCTGGCAGAGCGGGACCTGGTTGAACGGAAACATACGCTCAACTATAGCGCCCAGATAAAGACGGAAACAAACACGAAAGGAAAGGAACAGAATTATGAGAATCGCAGACCTTAATCTACCTGATAACCACTGGCTACTACGGGCGGT
>Ga0180438_10000885_pt1 | contig 54872 bp, 40 predicted proteins | sample SS_ome_12_FD_132455 | JGI IMG/M metagenome (GOLD analysis project Ga0180438, IMG submission 132455) | Hypersaline lake sediment archaeal communities from the Salton Sea, California, USA - SS_3_D_2 metaG | ecosystem: Environmental > Aquatic > Non-marine Saline and Alkaline > Hypersaline >... | reverse complement strand
GCGCGTGCTGTATCGAAAAATGGGCGGGGCAAAGAAGTTTATCATCGTTGATGCAGGGATGAACGATTTGATTCGTCCGCCGCTTTACGATGCGTTTCATTTCATCTGGCCGGCGGAGGTGGACAATAGATTTGTTCCGTCGCGCAGAGATAAGGATTTGGAACTGGACGGTACGGAAGTTGTGGACGTGGTAGGGCCTGTCTGCGAGAGTGCCGATTTCCTGGCGAGAGACAGGCTTGTGCCGCGTGTGGAGCGTGGAGCGCTGCTTTCGGTTTTCACAGCCGGCGCTTATGGTTTCAGTATGAGCAGCAATTACAACTCGCGGCCCAGGGCGGCTGAAGTGCTTGTTGACGGGGAAGAATTCTTGGTCATAAGGAGGAGAGAGAGCTACGAGGATATTGTGGGACCGGAGAGGTAGGAAGGCCCGGGCAGAGAGTCGGCTGAAAGCGGCGCACACAGTGAAGAAATCGAAATGGGCTATGTTTCAGTCAGTATGGCTCTGCCTGGAGGGGGTTTGTGTGTCGGAAGTTTTTACCGCACGATGCTCAAATTTACGGGTGGATGTTCGTGGGTTTATGGCTTATATTCTATTACGATTAGTCCGGGCTGAGAACGGTAATCGTGTTGATGGTAAACTGTTTGTGGAAAGGAGCAGGTATGAAGCTTAACCGGAAATTGAAGATGGGAATGATAGGCGGCGGGCCGGGTGCGTTTATCGGCGAGGTGCACCGAAAAGCAGCCCGGATGGACGGTCAGATCGAGCTTGTAGCGGGTGCATTCGATATCAACCCTCGCAAGAGCAAACAGATGGGCCGGCGTCTCTATGTTGATTCAAGGCGGACATATCGGAACTACGAGGAGATGATCGAGCGTGAACTCAAGCTGCCGGAGGGCGAGAGGATAGATTTTGTTTCTATTACCACTCCGAACAACTGGCACTTCCCGATCGCGAAGGCCTTTCTCGAAGCCGGCTTTCACGTGATGTGTGAAAAGCCGATGACCTTCAATGTGCCGGAGGCACGGGCCTTGCGGGCGATTGTGAAGAAGTCCCGACGAGTATTTGGCCTGATGCACAATTATACCGGTTATCCGATGGTCAAGCTCGCACGGGACATGGTGAGGCAGGGCGACCTGGGCAAGATTCGTAAGATCGTTGTTCAATATCCGCAGGGCTGGCTTGCAACGGCACTTGAACGAACAGGCCAGCAGCAGGCCGCATGGCGCACCGATCCGAAGCAGAGCGGCGGTTCAGGGTGTATGGGTGATATAGGCACTCATGCGGAAAACCTTGCCGAGTATATAACCGGGTTGAAGATTACGCACATCTGCGCTGATCTGACGGTATTCGTCAAGGGCCGCAAACTCGATGACGACGGCAACTGCATTGTCCGTTTCACTCAGGGCGCTCGCGGGATTCTTCATGCCAGCCAGATTTCCATCGGCGAGGAGAACGGGCTTGCGATTTGGGTCTACGGTGAAAAGAGAGGGCTCGAGTGGCACCAGGAGCATCCGAATTATCTGTATGTCAAGACGCCCGATGGGCCAGTGCAGGTCTGGCGGCGGGGTAATGACTATGTCGGAGAAAAGAGTCCGGCTGCGGCGAGGGCGACACGGCTTCCATTCGGGCATCCAGAGGCTTTCTTCGAGGCCTTTGCGAATGTTTACTGCAATTTCGCGGACACGGTGCGTGCCAGGATGGAAGGCAAAAAGCCGGATCCGCTGACGCTGGATTTTCCTGATGTCGATGATGGTCTTCGCGGAATGCTTTTCATAGAGACGCTCCTGGCGAGCACCAAAAGCAAGCAGAAATGGACAGCGATGAAGAAATGATTATGAAGTATCCGGGTAGCGGGAAAATTCCGGGAAGGCGAGAAGCTGCAAAATTCCTGGTTATGGCGGTAGCCGGCCTTTTGGCTGGTTTGGCGCCTTTCGTGAGGGCGGAGGTGACGCCTGAGCCGGAAAGGAGCCGACGCACTGAATGGTGGCGTGAGGCCAAGTTCGGTATGTTCATCCACTGGGGTGGTATGCGATACCTGCGGTCGAGTGGAAAGGCAAGGCGACGGACGATTACAGCGAGCGGATTATGTACAAGGCCGGGATAGCGGTGCAGGGATACGAAAAGTTGGCGGCGAGGTTGAACCCCGTTAAGTTTAATGCTGCCGAGTGGATCAGGCTGGCAAAGCAGGCGGGCAGGAAGTGCATGATCATGACGGTTTTTGTATTGGAGATTGAGCCCTGATATGAGGGTTTTATTGAGAAAACGATTTTTTGTTTCAGGGACTGAAGGAGAATAAAGATGGCAAGACCTGTAACACTTTTTACGGGACAGTGGGCGGATCTGCCCTTAAATGAACTGGCGGTGAAGGCGGCAAGGTGGGGCTATGACGGTTTGGAACTGGCGTGCTGGGGCGATCACATGGATGTGGGCAAGGCTGCGACGGATAAGGACTACTGCAAAAAGCAGTTGGGGATTCTGGAGAAGAACAAACTGGAGGTTTTTGCGATAAGCCATCACCTTGCCGGACAGCTTGTGTGTGATCTGAACAACGATTCGCGTTCGGACGGCTTTGTGCCAGGCGAGTTTGCAGGCGACGCCGAGAAGAAACGCGCGTGGGCGGTGGAGGCGATGAAGAACGCCGCGCGCGCGGCAAAAAACCTTGGCCTTAAGGTCGTTAACGGTTTTACCGGCTCGTCAATCTGGCACATGCTTTACAGTTTTCCGCCTGTGACCGAGAAAATGATCGAGGAAGGCTTTTCGTATTTTGCGAAGATGTGGAATCCGATACTGGATGTGTTCGACGAGTGCGGGGTACGGTTTGCGCTGGAAGTTCATCCGACGGAGATAGCGTTCGACATCGTCACGGCGAAGCGCGCGCTGGCGGCGATTGACAATCGCGAGGCATTCGGCTTCAACTTCGACCCGAGTCATCTCCGGTGGCAGATGGTAGATCCTGTTTGCTTCGTGAAGGAATTTTCCGACCGGATATATCACGTTCACATGAAAGACGCAGCTACGCAGTTGAACGGTCGAACCGGTATTCTGGCGTCGCATCTGAATTTCGGCCATCCTGACCGCGGCTGGGACTTTCGTTCGCTTGGTCACGGCGACGTTGATTTCGAGGAAATCATCAGGACGCTTAACCAAATCGGCTATGAAGGTCCGCTGTCGGTTGAATGGGAAGACAGCGGCATGGACCGCGAGCACGGCGCGCTGGAGGCATGTGAGTTTGTCAAGAACATCGACTTCAAACCATCGGCAAGGGCCTTCGACGCTGCCTTTGAGGAGTGAGCAAAGCTGCAAGTGATATGATAATTGCCGATTGTGTTCTAATTGACCGCCGGGTCGGCAGCGTTATGGCGACCTGATTCGAGGTGATACAACTATATGGTTTCAGAGCGTTTTCTGGTGGTGGGGGCTGGTGATATTACAAAGTTCGGGTTTGCAGCGTTGAAAGAAGAGGAACTGTAGGTCGTCAGTGTTGTTGATGTGGAACCTGCCAAAGCGCATCGGAATTTGGAGAAGTATGGTCTTGAGGCGGAGGTGGGCACGGATTTTGAGCGGATGTTGAGAAAGAAAATACCTGATTTCGTGCTCGATTTGACCCCGCTGCAGGAGCATTGTCGCGTCACGTTCACGGTCCTTGAGGCAGGCTGTCACATCCATGGCGAAAAGCCGATGACCGACGATGTGATGTTACTGTACTGGGGAAGCTGGTGCGCCGAAGGCTGGCAGACCAGTTGGAACGGCGACTGGCGGTATGTCGGCGATGAGGGTACGGTCATCTGTGAGCGGGATCAGACACCGCATGGTCAGGTCGTTGCCGGCGGTGATGGTTTCTTGCGCGACTTGAAGGACTTGCCCGTTCCGAAGTCCGAGGTCAAGTATACGCGAATTCACGGAGTGCTACGTGAAATGCTGGAGTTTCCGCCAACGGGAAAATCGCCCCGGTGCCAATGCGGTGATAATATCAAGTCTTTGGCTATGTTATTCGCAGTCATAGAAAGCTCGAAACAGGGGCAGGCAGTCTCAGTTGAGTTATGATATAATAGCAGTGGTTTGAGCGAACAAAGATACTAATGAGCAAATTGCTGATAGTTTCAAACAGGTTGCCGGTGAGCGTTTTCAAGAGCTCTGGTTCCCTGCGTTTCAGGTCGAGCGTCGGGGGACTTGCCACAGGTCTATCTTCGTTCTGCAGCAGCCGGCCGTGCTGCTGGGTCGGATGGCCTGGAATCGCCAGCGACAAAATATCCATGCGGGACAGAAAACAGATTGTCGAACATTTGGCCGAGCAGAACTGCAAGCCTGTATTTCTCTCGACGAGGCACGTGCGGGACTACTATCACGGATTCTGCAACAAAACGATCTGGCCGTTGTTTCATTATTTTCCGCTCAATACCGTTTATGAACCTCGATACTGGGAGCCCTACAAGCAGGCCAACCAGACCTTTTGTGATGTGGCGGCCGATTGCGCCGGGTCGGAGGATTTCATCTGGATACATGATTATCAACTTATGCTGCTGCCGAATATGCTGCGTGAGAGGATACCTGGGGCGAAAATAGGTTTCTTTTTGCACATTCCTTTTCCTTCCTTTGAGCTGTTCAGACTTCTCCCGTGGCGCGAAGAGCTGTTGGAAGGTATTCTCGGTGCTGATCTGATTGGATTTCACACGTATGATTATGTACGGCATTTTCTCAGTTGTATGACCCGCATCAAGGGGCTGGAGCATGCCATGGGCTCCCTGACGGTGGGTGACCGGCTGGTTAAGGTGGATGCGTTTCCGCTCGGCATCGACTACGAGCGGTACAGCGGGGCCGTGGATAGTCCGGAGGTCAAGGAGGCGGTGGAGGACATTCGGAAGAAGATCGGAGACCGCAGGATAATCATTTCCATTGACAGGCTCGACTACACGAAGGGCATAAAGCAGCGCATCGAAGCTTTTGACTTGTTTCTGTTGCAAAATCCTGAGTACAACGAGAAGGTAACGCTTATAGTGCTGGCCGTTCCTTCGCGCACGGGCGTGCAGCAATATGCAGAACTGCGGAGAGAGCTCGAAAGTCTCGTGGGTCGAATTAACGGCGAGCATGGTACTATAGGATGGGTGCCGATATGGTACCTATATCGTGCGGTGCCGTTCGAGCGGCTGGTGGCACTTTACAGTGTGGCGGATGTAGCACTTGTCACGCCCCTTCGCGATGGCATGAACTTGATAGCAAAAGAGTATGTCGCGACCAAGGTAGATGGTAAAGGTGTGCTGATTCTCAGTGAAATGGCGGGTGCGGCAAGTGAGCTTGGAGAGGCCATAACAGTCAATGCGAACAACAAAGCGGCGATAATTGCGGCAATAAAGGAAGCACTGGAGATGCCCACGGAGGGACAGATCGAGCGCAACGCTCTGATGCAGGAGAGGCTGCGGCGGTATAACGTTACCAGGTGGGCCAACGACTTTGTCGAGATGCTGGGCGAGATTAAGGAGACTCAGAACCGGCTGGCCGTGCGCAGGCTCGGACATTCAGCGAGGAAGAATTTGATCGACAGTTACCGTACTGCCTCAAGCCGTTTGCTTCTGCTTGATTACGATGGTACATTAGTTGGTTTTGCCGGCAGGCCTGAAAAAGCCGGACCGGACCGAGAGTTGCTGAATCTGCTCAGGATTCTGGTTTTGACGGAGGGAAACGAAATTGTAATTATCAGCGGCAGGGACAGGAGCACGCTGGATCGATGGCTGGGTGATATCGGCGCGGCCTTGATCGCCGAACACGGGGCGTGGATCAGGCCGAAAGGCGGATGCTGGCACACGCAGGAGCATTTTAGAAATGAGTGGAAAGAGACCATAAGGCCAATTCTCGAAATGTACACGGACAGAACGCCAGGCTCGTCCCTGGAGGAAAAGGATTTTTCTCTTGTGTGGCACTTCCGTCGGTCGGACCCGGAGCTTGCATACACGAGGATGCACGAACTGCGGCACGCGGTTCTCGAACTGACCGCAAACATGGACATAGGTGTTTTCGAGGGGAGCAAGATACTCGAAATCAAACATAGCATCATCAATAAAGGCCATGCGGCGCAGATTTGGCTTGAGGGAAGCCGGTGGGATTTCGTCCTTGCCGCCGGTGACGATTATACCGACGAGGACCTCTTTACGGTTTTACCGGATGATGCTTTCTCGGTCCGGATCGGATATGGAATTTCAAAGGCGAGATTCAATCTTGATTCTGTCCTTGAACTGAGAATATTGCTTGAGGAACTTACAGTAACTGATAGTCAGCAGGAGATAACATGCTAAGTCTCGAAGATTTTCGACACATTGTACCGGATCCGACTCTGGCGGAGATCTATACCAGGGCCCGGGGCCTCTATGGCAAGCACGTCGTTCATGTGAACGCCACGTATCAGGGCGGCGGTGTGGCCGAGATATTGTATTCGCTTGTGATGCTTATGAACGACGTTGGTGTTCACGCCGGCTGGCGAATCCTTCACGGAAGCCAGGAATTCTTCGAGATCACCAAGAGCTTCCACAACGCCCTGCAGGGTGCCAAGCTGAACCTGACCGAGAAAAAGAAAGCCCTTTACCTTCAGGTGAACGAGAATTTTTCGAAATTCACCCACCTGACTCATGACTGCGTAATCGTGCACGACCCTCAGCCGTTGTCCTTGATAAGGTCCTACAGAAAGTTTCAGCCCTGGATATGGCGGTGTCACATAGACCTTACCCACCCGGACAGAGAACTGTGGGATTTTCTCAAAGGTTATCTGCTCAGGTATGACGAGGCAGTCTTCTCAAGTGAAAAATACTTCAAGGAGGATCTTCCCGTCGAGCAAAGGCTTATGTACCCCGCCATAAACCCCCTGAGCAGAAAAAACAGAAACATTTCTGAAAGTGTTATCGTGGAGCATCTGGCACGGGTCGGCGTCCCGACGGACAAACCGATAATCGCGCAGGTCTCGAGATTAGATCCCTGGAAGGACCCTGAAGGGGTGATAGATGTCTTTAAGAGGGTCAAGGAGAAAGTCGACTGCCGCCTGATTTTCTGTTACAACGTGGCGAGCGACGACCCGGAGGGTCTGCGGATGTACAGGAAGGTGCACCGCAAGGCGGAAAGACTTGTGAAAAAGCAGGATATAATCTTTGTCGTTGGAAACTCTGAGGAACTTGTTAACTCGATCCAGAGGTTTTCTAATGTAATAATTCAAAAATCAATCCGTGAAGGATTTTGCCTTGCCGTCACGGAGGCCCTTTGGAAGCGGACGCCTGTTGTCGCCTCCAATGTTGGTGGAATACCGATGCAAATCGAGGACGGGGAGAACGGCTTCTTGCTTGAACACGGGGACGTGGACGGCTTCGCCGACAGGATAGTGCATATACTCAAGAACCCCGTCGAGGCCAAAAGAATGGGTGAGAAGGCCAGAGAGAAGGTAAGAGATAAGTTTCTGATAACAAGACTGCTGTCCGACTATCTTTACATGCTGAACGCCATTATGAATGGAAAACGGATATGATCACGGTGGCATCGAGAGAAACAGCGTTGAGGTTTATGGGACAAAAAACAATATGCATGATAAAGAAATTCGGATCGGGGCGCTTGTCAAAGGTGGCGACAAGACGGCGGATTATATTCGGCAGATTCTGCCTTATGGGTTTGCGTCGTTTTCCATAAGCCTCTTCACGACAATGGGGGCTGTGATTTGAAAAAGCTGGCAGGCCAGTGCCGCGAAGCGCTCGAGGGAAGCGGCGCCGTAATCAGCAGTATGAGTATGTTTGGCAATCCGTTGATGGATGATGAGCTTGCCCGGGAAGCGAGATAGGGTCTGAAAAAGCTTATCGAGACGGTGGAGTTTCTTGGCTGTGACCTGGTTACCGGTTTCATCTGTCACTTTGTGGACAGGCCGATCGACCGGTCGCTTTGCCGAGGTCTTCGCGCCTGTGGCGAAACACGGCGCCGACAAAGGCGTCCGGATCGCGATCGAGAACTGTGACATCGAAGATGATGTTCGATGCGATTCCTTCGGACAATTTGGGCCTTCAGTGGGAGCCGTGTCACCAGATGGTCAGTCTCATCGACCCTATGCCGCAGTTGCGTAAATGAGTACATGGGGTTTTTCACGCGCATGGCAAGGATGCTGCGATACTGTGGGACATCGTCTGCGGGCATGGGATACACGGGCCGCGACAGTTTGTCTTTCATCGCACGCCCGGATTCGGAGACAGCAACTGGACCGACATTGTTTCGGAACTGCGGCGGGGCGGGTTCGTAGGCAGCATAGATATCAAAGGCTGGCATGACCCGGTTTATAAGGATCGGCTCGAGATGACCGGCCAGGTTCATGCCCTCAATTATCTCAAACAATGCCATGGCGGGGACAATGTTCCCAATCCGCAGTAGCATGCAGGGGGTGAGGCAAGCCCCCACCCCAAGATCTCTCTGTCACAGCGCCGATTATGGGGCAACCTGCAAGGCAGCTTTTCATTTGGTCGGCATCAGCTTGCCGGTTCTACAGGGGTTTGATTTCAAAATGATCGACGTCGACCTGTCCGTTGCTCATCATAATATAGGCGGCGGTTGATTCGGTTAAGGGCTTTCCGAAATATATCCCAGCCTTTGTGCATGGAAGTTCGGTGGTTGGCTCGGCGCCGTTGAGACCGTAGAAAATCCGGATTCGCCTGGTATCTTCATTGTAGATGAATTTAAGGTTGGCCGAGGTGGGGGGGGTCGAGTAAGGAATCTGGGAGACGGTGTTCTTCGGCCAGGGGACCGGTTCTTCTTCGTCCTGCAGACCAAGGTTTATTCGGTCTTCCCTTACGTAGAAATGCAGACGGCGCATCATTGCATCTTTGATCCATATCGTAATTCCCGGCGAGGCGGTGTCTCCTCGGGGATTGTAACGGATGTTGTCAAAAGCGATGTTCATTTCGAACGAGCCTTCCCCGATGAGCCGATTCATTCCCTGGAAGTGTGATCGGGAGATAATCGTATATTGTCCTTCTCCGTTGAATCCACCGGCGTGGCCGTGGTATGGCGCCCAGCCTTCAAGGTCGAAATCCTTCGGACCGGTGAAAGTCTCGATAGCGGTCTTGACCCTTATGGGCGGATACTTGAGCGGTGGTGGTGGCGTTTTCAGCCAGGCCAGGTTGAATGTATAGTGTTCTATGCTGCTGATAAGATGAATCAGCCCGTCGGGAGCCTGGCAAGCGCTGAGATATCCTCTGTATTCGGCGTTGCGTGAACTCATGGCGAACATTCCGCCATTTGTAGTTTCGACTGGTCTTCCGGGGCCGTCGTCGCTTACAAGACGAATGTTGGACCATGTCTGGGCCTCATCTTCGGAAACAGCCGCGAAAAGTCCACGAACTTCACGTTTCTGTCCGGATGCATCGGTAATGATGATGCCCCTGTCTGCGAAGGAGGCGATAAAAATGGGGCCTTCTTTCAGTTTTAGCAATGCCAGCCGCTGACCGCCGCCGATACCCGGGAATATAGTCGGCTCGCGGACCCAGGTTCCGCCGCCGTCGGATGAAGTGCCCTGAGCCATCCTCCATTTGCGCGCTTTGTGCGTGTACTTTTTACCCAGGTCTGTATATGTGGTTACCACTTCTTTTCCTTCGACCTCTTTTTGGCGGACGTAGCCTCGAAGCCGGCCGTCGGCAAGCTGTAGAACGCCGGGATGGTTTCCGTTGATGTGACCTTCGCAGCTTTGCCAGCTCAGTCCCTCATTATGACTTGTCCAGACCGTCGGGAAGCCGTCTGTGACGAGTGCAATAGCGCCGTCCTGCATGCGGAAGACACAACTGCTTAACATGTGTCCGCCCCACTTGTCTTCGGGCAGCACGTGTTCGGGGAAAATTATGCGTGCTTTGGACCATGTCGCGCCGCTGTCGGTCGATTTTCTAAGCGCTGTCGCATGGATCACATAAGATCCGGCAGCAGATGCGTCGAAGAAATGGTAAATCGTGTCTTTACCGTCAAACCATAGTGCCCGTACACTGTCGTTCCGATCCGGCGTATCCAAAAAGACCGAGGGCTCGTCCCACTGTTCCTGTCCCCATCGCAGCCGCGACGCACCGCGGCCCATTTCACGTTTTTGCTCGGAGACACACGTAAACCATGATACGAGCAGGTCGCCGTTCGGACACTCGACGATATCCGGACTGTGGTTATGCCCGGCAAAAAGTGGGCCGATGGCCTCGCGAGGAATCTTCATGAACTTTCGAGGACCTTTGAAGTATGGCTTGTCGGGATCAGGGCCTTTTATTACTTCTTCTTGCGACCGTTGAAAGACATTCCGCTGATGCAGCGGCATGTGAGGCGGCAGCGGCTTGCCGTCAGGGACGTCCCCCATGACGACTCTGAAACCTATCAGCCAATGTCTTTCATTAGGCAGCGCTGCCAGTCGATTTGCCGATCGCAAATAGTATGTAGAGGTGCTGTGACTTCCTCCCCGTGTTACCCGGAAATCTCCGTCGACATAGCCGACCGGGTCGACCGCCGGACCGCTCTGATAGGGGCCATACCAGTCGCGGCACCACTCTTCGACATTGCCGTGCATGTCATACAGCCCCCAGGCGTTTGGGTTTGTTTTGCCCACATGCAATGGGCTTTCTCCGCCGGTGTTTTTGTGGAATTCCTTTGGCAGGAGGCCCCCGGTGTAAAAGTTGGTTGTTGTTTCTGCACGGCAGGCGTATTCCCACTCGGCTTCGGTCGGCAGGCGATATCCCGGCACGTCGGGGTACTGATCAGAAAGCCACTGACAGAACGCTGTCGCATCGTACCATGTGACGTTAATCACGGCCTCGTCGTCATCCTTGGAGAACCCCTCTTTTCCTCGAAGCTTTCTGTGCTCCGGGTCGAATAGTTCGTACTGTCGATTAGTTACTTCACAGACGGCCATATAGAAGGGTCTGGTGATTTTGACCGAATGGACGGGCCTTTCATCGTAGTCGCCGTTCGCCAGGAGGTCGAATCGCCCGCCGCGATCGCCGCCCTCGATTAGCGGCAAAACTTCAGGAGGCAGCTTCTGGTCGTTGCCCATTTTGAACGTACCAGGCTCGATGCGGGCGAATTTCATTCCCAACGAATTTGTGTATTCTTTTCCATCCGGCATGGCCGCAGCGACGGCACGAGATTGCCCCAATAAACCCGCCTGCAGCAATGCTGCCAGGGACACAACTGCAATTATCACGGGGCTGCATCGTCTTTCTTTTTCATTCAACAACATGGTTACCTCCCGTTTCTGAAAAAGCCAAGTGCTTTTGTCGGCGCATATTGGCCGTACTGCTCAGGAAATCGGCTTTATCTCAAAGTAGTCAACGTCGCACTTGCCATTGCTGAACATTATGTAGGCGGCGGTCGATTCACTTAGTGGTCTTCCGAAGTAAATGCCTGCCTTGCTGTGCGGAAGCTCGGTAGCTGCCTCTTGGCCGTTGATGCCGTAAAAAATACGTACCCGCCTCGTATCTTCGTCATAAACGAACTTTAGTTTGGCGGAAGTCGGTGGAGTAGAATAGTAAACATTCAACCTGTGACCTTCGTTCAAAGGTACAGGTTCCTCCTCGTCCTGCAGGCCCATGTCAATTCGGTCGTCCCTTACATAGAAGTGCAGCCGCCGCATCATTGCGTCCTTGATCCAGATCGTGATACCCGGCGATGCGGTATCACCGCGCGGATTATAACGAATATTCTCGAAGGCCATGTTCATCTCGAACGAGCCTTTGCCGACTATATGATTCATGCCCTGAAAATGCGACCTTGAAACAATTGTATATTGGCCTTTTCCGTTGAAGCCGCCGGCGTGCCCGTGATAAGGCTCCCATCCGTCCGAGTCGAACTCGGGTCCGTCGAATGTTTCCACTATCGGCTTGACGCCGACCACTTCGTCCGGCGCGGGCATAGGAGTTTTAAGCCATGCAAGGTTAAACGAATAATGCGAGTAGCTGCTTATCAGGTGAATCACGCCGTCAAGACCCTGGCAGCCGGACATGTAGCCTCTGTATTCAGCGGTTCGGTCTCCCATTGTGAAGTATCCGCCGTTTGTGGTTTTTCCCGGTACGCCGGAACCGTCCGAAATCAGGCGGACATAAGGCCAGGTTTCGCCGCCGTCTTCTGAAACGGCCCCGATCATACCGCGTACTTCGCGTTTGTTTCCTGCAGCGTCCATGATGATAATGCCCCTGTTTGCAAATGACGCTAAAAACAGCGGTCCTTCCTGAAGTCTCAGCAGAACTAGCCGCTGGCCGCCGTCTATGCCGGGAAATATGCTCGGGCTGGCCGTCCACGTTCTTCCGAGGTCCTCCGAGACGCATCTTTTCATTCGCCACTTTCGTGCCTTGTGTGTAAACGTTTGCCCCATGTCCCAGTATGTAGTTGTGACCGCTTTGCCCTCAACTTCATGGTCGCGGACAAAGCCGACAAGCCTGCCGTCCGCCAATTGCGTCACACCGGGGTGATTTCCGTTGAGCGTGCCGCCGCAACTGTACCATGTCAGGCCCTCATCGCCGCTTATCCAGTGTGTGGGCATACCGTCTGTGGTGATTGCAATGGAGCCGTCATTCATCCGAAAAACCGGTTCGCTGGTCATATGTCCGCCGCCTGCGTTTGCGTGGTCGGGCACGATTATTCTTGCCCTGGACCATGTCGCGCCGCTATCGGAGCTGGTCCGCATCATTATGACAAGTGTGCCGTAGGTGGCGCCTGCGGAAATGCCGCCGAAATGGTAGATTGTCTCGTGCCCATCAAACCACAGTGTCGGGCAGTGGTCATTGCGGTCGGGTACGTCCCAGAAAGGTGACGCCTCCTCCCATTTGTAGCTGCCGTACCGCATTCTGCTTGCGGCCTGGGCAAGTTCGCGGTCCTTTTCGGAAACACAGGTGTACCATATAGTAAGCAGGTCGCCGTTTGGACACTCGACAATCGCCGGATTGTGGTTGTGTCCCGCAAAGACCGGACCGATCGAGTCCCGCGGTATGTTCACGAAGCGCACGGGGCCGCAAAAGTACGGCTTATGGGGGTCGGGGCCTTTGCTGACCTTGGCGCGGTCGCGGCGGGTGACATTTCGCTGATACCGCGCCGGCGGCGGCGGAGACAATGGCTGGGTCTTCGGCAGCTCACCGATTGCAACTCGAAAGCCGATGAGCCAGTGCTTGTCCTCCGGCAGCGTGCCCAGGCGGTTGGCCGAACGCAGAAAATAAGGAAAGGTTGCATGACTGCCACCTCGCGTGACACGGAAATCGCCCTCTTCATAGCCGACGGGGTCGGTCTGTCTTCCCTTCGTGTACGGCCCATACCAGTCATTGCACCACTCCTCGACGTTTCCGTGCATGTCATAAAGGCCCCACGCGTTAGGGGTCGTCTGTCCGACTTGCAGCGTTGTGGCTCTCGGCACTCCGACTCTGCCTCCACGTTTGTGGAAGTGGCTGGGCAGTATGTCCCCGGTGTGATAATTGGTTTCAGTGCCTGCCCGGCAGGCGTACTCCCACTCGGCTTCCGTAGGAAGCCGATAGGACAGACCTTCGGTGTTGCTCAGCCATTCGCAGAACGCCTGTGCATCATACCAGGTGACATAGATAACCGCTTCGTCATCGTCGTTGGAGAAGCCGTTCCTGCCGCGCAGTTTCTTATGCTCCGGGTCGAACAATTCATACTGAAAGTTGGTTACCTCAAAGACGCCCATGTAGAAGTGTTTCGTGATCGCGACGGTGTGAACCGGTTTCTCATCATAGTCGCCGTTGGCCAGCAGGTCAAACCTTCCGCCGCGGTGCCCTCCTTCGATGACCGGTATCACTTCCGGCTGGAGGGTCTTTAACTGCCCCATCCGAAACGTCCCCGGCTCGATACGAACAAACTTCATACCCATCGAATTCGTGTGAGTCGGGCCCATGTCGATATCTGCGAAGGCTGTTCCACCCAAGCAGATCAGGATCGGTGCTGCAATGGCTGCAAATTCGAATTTTCTTTCCATTGTTTGCGTTCCCTGTAAGTCAAAACAACATTTGATTTTTAGCTAAACTGTTCGAACTTACTCACGGGCCATATGGCCCGGTCAGGTCGTATGCGATATACTCCACAAGTGCTTCGGAGCCGCCGCCGGCACCGAAAAAAACGTACCCGAAGCGCGGCGTGCGATACATGCGGCGCTTCGTACCGATGAGTTGGCCGTCGCGATAAATCTGTACGATACGGTCGGGGCGGACCGCGAGTCGATAGGTGTACATGCAATCAGTGTTGTTGACGCCTTCAATCAGCGGTACATACTGGCTGAAGGGCAGTAGGCCGGAACTCTGCACCGTGCCTTGATACCAGTAGACGCCCGTTCTGGTAATGCTTATCGCGTATCGGCTGCCGTTGCCGTCGTAAAGTTCGAATGCGACGCCGTGGTCGTTGGCTTTGTTTTCGAGAATCTGTGCTTTGATTTCGCCGGTAAAGCCTTTGGCAGGTTCAACAGCGCTGAATCCGTCCAATTTTTCGCTTCGGAAATAGAATCCACTTCTTTCGGTGTGTATTTTCAATCCGTCTTTTGGCGGCCCCAGAAGGCTTACCAGTTCCGCCTCCTTCAGGCCGCGACCGAGCAGTTCCCACTGCCAGTCGTCTTGGCTGGGCAGACCCTTCGGCTTGTAGACGCTTGGTAAATTCGCTTTGGCCTTAAGCGCAGATGCAGCTGGTTCCGGCTCCGGCGGTGGTGGCGCCGGCGGCAGCGTGGTAAGCCACGTCACGTTGAATGCATAGTGCTCGCGGCTGCTCAGCAAATGTATGATGCCATCCTGGCTTTGGCAGACCGAGAGGTATCCGATCGGCTCGCCCGTAGCACTGTCAATCGTATACGGATCGCCGTCCATCGTTTGCGTCTCGTTGCGTCCCTGTCCCGCGCAGAGCACTCTTATGTGAGGCCAGGTCTCACCCTCATCGAACGAAACAGCGCCAAAAAGGCCGTTGATGGTGTGCTGCTCCTGTGTGTTGTTTTTGATCTTCATGTTCCTGGCGAAGGATGCGCAGAAAATGGTTCCGTCTTTGAGCCGCATCAGCGCAAGCCGCCTTCCCGTGTGAATGGACGTGAACGGCCCGGCAGTGTAGATCCAGCTCTTGCCCATGTCGGATGAGATGCTCCTGGGCAGTTGGCCGTTTATCGCGCCGTGCCGTCCTAAAGCCATTAACCGTCCATCGGCCAGTTGGGTGACGCCGGCGTGTGTGCCGCGGATGTTGCCGCCCGGGTCGGTCCAGGTATGGCCGTTGTCGCTGCTGAGCAGGATAATCGAGCCGCGTCGTCCATCAAACGGAAGCACTATCCTGCCGTCCTGGGCCCTGAAAACGGATTCGACCACGGTGTGTCGACCGGTGTCATGGTCGGGAAGAATCAGTCTTGCCTTTGACCAGTTCGCGCCGTTGTCGGTCGATCTGCGAAGGAGGACCGCGAGATTTCGCCAGCGTGTCCCGAGACCGTTAAAGTGATAAATTGTCCGCTCGCCGTCGTACCAGAGCGCATGCGCATGGTCGTTACGGTCGGGCGCATCCCAGAAAACCGACGCAGGCTCCCATTCCTTTTCACCATATCTGAGGCGACTGGCTGCAACGCATAATTCACGGCCCATCTCCTCCATGCAGTTGAACCATGCCGCAAGCAGGTCGCCGTTGGGGCATTCGGTGACTGCGAGAAAATGGCTGTGTTTCCAATATAAAGGACCTGTCGAACCGGCGGGAATTTTTACGAAAGGCGTTGGGCCCTTGAAATACGGTTTATCCGGGTTTGGCCCCTTTGTCAGGTCGGGTGGAATCTGCCGGCTTACGTTTTCCTGGAACGGCTGCGGTTTGGGCCGCGGCAGACCCTGCGTCTTGGGCATCTCACCAATCAGTACGCGAAAACCGATCAACCAGTGCTTGTCTTCGGGAAGTGTACCCATACGGTTTGCGGATCGCAGGTAATACGCCCAGGTCGAGTGGCTTCCACCTCGCGTCACTTTGAAATCCCCATCAACACAGCCTGTGGGGTCGACCTGATGGCCGCCCTGATATGGACCATACCAGTCGTAGCACCACTCCTCGACGTTACCGTGCATGTCGTATAGTCCCCAGGGATTAGGGGCTGTTTGTCCTACGTGAAGAGGCACCGGTTCTTCAGCCGCCGTTTTTATATTGCCCTTTACGAAGCCTTCCGGCAGTACATCGCCGGCGTGAAAACTGGTGGTGGTTCCGGCACGGCAGGCGTATTCCCATTCGGCCTCCGTTGGAAGGCGGTAGGGTTTGTGTTCTTTTCTGCTCAACCAATCACAAAAACGCACGGCGTCGTGCCAGCTTACGAAAACGACGGCCTCATCATCTTCAACGGAAAAGCCGGCCCTGCCGCGAAGCCTTTTATGCGCCGGGTCGAACATTTCATACTGAGCGTTTGTGACCTCGCATACCCCCATGTAGAAGGGCTTACTGATTGTCACACGGTGTGCGGGGCGCTCGTCGAAATCGCCGTTCTTGAAATGCCCTTTTCTGACGACAAGATTGCCGGAGAGTTGCTTGCGGCCGAAGCCCATTTCGAACCCCCCGGGCTCGATCCGCTTGAAGGCAATGCCGATAGAGTTAGTAAAGGTATCGGCAGCCGCCTGTTTCCCGCTCAGATTACCGGCGAGACCGCCAAAAAGAACGACCGTGACAGCAGTCAGTGCCTTTGCCGCCGAGAAGCCCCGGCGGGTCGGTCCGAACGTTAACATTTTCCGAGTCCTTTTCATTCGTTGTGTTGCGCACGGCCTGATAAGCCGTTTCAAAGGCCGTCGAACCGAGAGACCAAGGATCACAGCGGCTTGATCTCGAAGTGATCGAGGTCGCATCGGCCGTTGCTCATCATAATATATGCTCCCATGCATTCGGTATTGGGGCTCTTGACATAGAAACCCTCCCTGCTTTTTTCAAACTCCGTTGTTGGCTCGGCCCCATTGAGGCCATAGAGAACACGCCACTGAAGATTCGACTCGTCGAATACGAACTTTATCTTTGCCGACTTCGGAGGCGCTGCAAGTTTTACCGAGCCAAACGGCCTGCAGGCGATTTCATTCTGTTTTATCCAGACAAACATCGTAGGACTATCATCACCGAAGGGATCACGAAAACCCAACGTCACCCCTTCGGATATCCTCGGTCCCGGTGGATTGTAGTGAATTTGCTCAACCACGAAAGTTGCTTCGAATGAGCCGGTTCCGACCAGCCGATTTATCCCGTTGTAGTGAGAGCCTGATTTTATTGTATACTGTCCTTTTGCGTTGAAACTTGCGTCCGGCCCTTTGTATTCCAGCCAGCCGGTGTTGTCGAACTTGTCGGGGCCGTTGAATGTTTCGACGATGGCTTTGACACTCACCGGTTCGTCGGCAGGCGGCGGGGGCGCTTGTTTGAGCCATTTGAGATTGAATGAAAAATGGTTGCGGCTGCTTATTACGTGTATGAGGCCGTCGAGACTTTGGCAGGCGGACAGATACCCACGGTATTCACTGCACCGGGAACTCATCGTAATGGCGGCGCCGTCGGTGCACTCGATGGTCCGGGCGGGACCATCGTCGGTAATGAGGCGCATGTAGGGCCAGGTATCTCCGTCGTCCGGTGAAAGCGCTGCAAACAGGCCGCGAATCTCGCGTTTGGCTCCTGTGGAATCCGTGATATATATGCCTTCTCTCTTTTCGCCGGTGAACGACGCAAGAAAGAGCGAGCCGTCTCTGAGTTTTAAGAGTGCGAGGCGCTGGCCGCCGGCGACAGTCGGGAATATGCTTGCCTTCGAAGTGAAGGTCTTGCCGGCATCGGTAGAGATGCTTATGGGAAGTTTACCATCGATGGCGTAACCTCGGCTGAAGGCGAACAATCTGCCGTCGGACAACTGCGTTACTCCTGCGTGAATACCGGGTATGTCACCACCCGGATTGTACCATGTCAAACCTTCGTCCTTGCTCATGAAGAGGGTGTCAGGCCCGTCGATTGCAAAGACAATCGTGCCATCCTGCATTCGGAAAACAGGCTCACTGGGCAGATGTCCTCCTGTGAACTCGGGCTGAATAAGGCGTGCGTTCGACCAGGTGGCCCCCGAGTCTTTGCTTGTTCTCATCACAATCGCGCTTCTGCCTCTGCTTTTCGCTGCCGATACGCCCGTGAAGTGGTAAATCGTGTCCTTGTCGTCAAACCAGCCCGCCGGCGCGTGATTATTCCGGTCTGGCGTCCAGAAAAACAGCGATGCCTGCTCCCATTCGTCGGCGCCCCATCGAAGTCGGCTTGCCGCCTGAGCAAGTTCCCGTCCGTGCTCGTCATGGCAGGTATACCAGAAGGTAAGCAAATCACCGTTGGGACATTCCAAAATCGCCGGGTCGTGATTGTGGCAGGAATAGACAGGCCCTTCCGAACCCGGTGGAATATTGACGTATCTCAGTGGTCCTCTGAAGTAGGGTTTTTCAGGGTCGGGCCCCTTTGATATGAGTCGGCGTTCCCTTGGGACGACGTTGCGCTGATGGGGCTGAATTACCTTGGCCAGCGGTTCGGTCGCCGGCAGCTCACCGAGAACGACGCGGAAGCCCGTGACCCAGTTTCTGCTTTCGGGGACGGCGCCAAGCCTATTGGCCGAGCGCATGTAATAGATGTCCGAGCTGTGGCTGCCGCCGCGTGTCACCTTGAAGTCCGACTTGACATATCCTACGGGGTCGACCTTAAGGCTACTGGAATATGGCCCGTACCAGTCGTGACACCACTCTTCGAGGTTGCCGTGCATGTCATAGATTCCCCATGCATTCGGTGTTGTTCGGCCTACGGTCAGCGAAACCGATTTGGAGCCGCGGCCTTTCGGAGCAGCTTTTCCCGTAAAATCTTCACTCAGTACGTCGCCCGTGTGATAATTGCTTGTTGTTCCGGCCCGGCAGGCGTATTCCCACTCCGCCTCGGTAGGCAGGCGGTAGGGCAGTCCCTCTTTGTCACTCAGCCACCGGCAAAAGGACTTCGCATCGTACCAGTTGACGAAAGTGACAGCCTCGTTATCCTCGACCGAAAAACCTTCCTTGCCGCGGAACTGCTTGTGCTCCGGCCTGAACAGCTCGAACTGCGAATTTGTCACCTCAAAGACGCCTATGTAGAAAGGTTTCGTGATTATTACGGTGTGGACTGGTTTTTCGTCGTAGTCACCTTCGTTGAGAGAGTCAAACAGTCCGCGCCCGCGGAAGATCGGCAGAACCTCCGGCGGCAGGGGGACTTTTTTCTGACCCATCTGAAACGTTGCCGGCTCGATACGCACAAATTTAATACCGAACGAATTTGTGAATTCGGGGCCCGTTGGCATCCCTGCAACCGCAGAATCGGCTGTAAAAGCCGACATTACCAAAAAAGCTGTGGTCGCAAGCACGTATATCTTTTTCACCATTCTCATAGCTCCTTCCAGAACACAATTATGACTTCTGTAATATTGAATGTCAGGGATATACTACCAAGACACTCGCCTTTCTTGATTTTCTCAAACAATAGTCTAATCGCGCAGTCTGTAGCGCAAAAGCTTCTTGCCTTGCCAGCGGGACAGCGCCTTGATATTCCCTTCCGGGTCCCACATAAACACGTCGGTCGTGCCGTTGTCATAGTGGGCTTTCTGCCACGAGGGTTTTCCGTCGGCTGACCAATAGCCCTCGGTGCCCTTTTTGTCGCCGGCATCATAGCTTGCCTCCCACTGCTTGCGGCCGTTTTCGTAGTACCATGTCTCCTTGCCGTGCAGTACGTGGTGTCCGTCTTCGGCAATGCCCGCACTCCATGTCACCTTCGCCTGGCCGTTCGAATACTCCTCCCGATATTCCTTCACAGAATGCGGCAGGATCTTCGCCGGTTTCGAGCCGAGTGGTTCCGCCTCGGTGTCACCTTGCAGAATCCAGGCCTCGTTGAATTCGAAGTGCAGATCCGGATGATTGTGTGATGTCACCGCATGAATCATCCCGTCCCGACCTTGACGCGCAGTGACATAGCTCACCGTATGCACGTCGACCGGCTTGCCTTCTTTGTCGAGTACATTGCCGCCGACCAGCTTCCTGATACGCCAGGTTTGGCCGTCGTCGCTTACGGCCGCATACGCGCCTCGCCCGGTATAACCCGGCGGGAGCATTTCTCGGGTAATGTGCTTTTCCGGCTGCATGTCGGCTACGTACAGCAGGCGTCCACTGGCAAGCTTGATCACGCTTGCACGCGTTCCGCCGCCAAGGGCCGGAAGCGCAGAGGCGGTTATTTCGTAACTCGCTCCCCCATCCCGAGAAATATTGATAGGATGCCAGCCGTCGATACTTGCCTGTTTTCCCGCGAAGCCCATTATCACATCGTTATCAAGCACAACGAACGTGGAATGCCTTCCGAAGGTTCTTCCACCGGTATCGTACCATGTTCTGCCGTTATCTTTGCTCGCAAAAAGCTCGGAGCTTATCGGCGAGTGCGAGCCGTCAACGGCCAGATAGATGGTTCCGTTCGAGTCGCGAAAAGCGCTGTTAATCGGCTGCGCCGCATATGGGCCAACGCGGGCATCGAACAGTGGGAAATGAATCGGCTCCCAGGTCGCGCCGTTATCCTTTGACCTGGTCCATTGGAATGGGTATCCCGCTTCCTGACGCGGTGAGCCCCAGAAAAACCAGATAATTCCGTTATCGTTCCAGATGACTGGTCCTTCGTCGTCCGAATCGACGTTGTCCGGCCAACCGCTGGGGTTGTCCCATTCGTTGGCGCCGTGCCGAAGCCGCATAGTCATTATCGATACGCACGGGTCGCGCTCGCCCCCGAATATGGTGTTGTAATAGGCTGCAACGAGATCGCCATTTGGAAGCACACACAGCGCCGAGTTGTGGTGCCCCCCCCCGTAACCTTTTTCCAGACCTATTTTCCAGCCAACTTCCGCCAGAGAACTGTGCCCTATGTTCGGAAATATCAGCCGCGTGCGATAGTACGGTTTGTCTGGGTCCGGACCCTGGGTCACACCTTGATTGGTCTGTTTTACGCAGCGATGGAAGAAGGGCGGCTCGAACGAGGGAGGTTTGCTCTCGGGGGACGGCGCTTGAACCACACGAAAGCCGATGCTGTGACGACCTGGAATAAAGCCGCTGGTGCGGATAGACCATCGATACGCCAGGCCGGTGTATCTGAACGGAGTATTGAGCGCCTCCGACATGGTGACATTCGTATCGTCAAGCCGTTCGATTTGGTACTGCCTGTGAGCCTCCTCCATCAACTGTTGGGGCAGCTTGAACTTGAGCTTGGCGTTCTGGAGCTGCTTGAACTGGTACTGAACCGGAGGCGGTCCAAAGCTCGGCGCCGCCGCCCCGCGATTCGACGATCTCGCAAAATACGGATTGTCACCCACCGACCAGTCAATCGCGCCGCCGCGAATTATCTTTACCCATCCGTCGGCCGGACCAACGGGGTCGGTCTGGGCCTCTTCCGGATAAACGCCGTGCCAGTCGAGGCACCACTCCCGCACGCCGGTGTGCATATTCTTGAGGCCCCAGGCGTTGGCGGTCTCATGTTCCGGACAGGTATTACCCGACGAAAACGGCGTCTCGGTTCCGGCGCGGCAGGCATATTCCCACTCCGCTTCGGTCGGCAAGCGATAAGGCTTGCCCTCCTTTTTGCTGAGCCATTTGCAAAACGCCACGGCCTCGTTCCAGCTTATAGCCGAAGCGTAGGGTCTGAACTTGTCATAGCCGGGATACTCAGCCTGGAACTGCCGGAACTGGTCGATTGTCACCTCGGTCTCGGAAATGTAGAAAGGCTGGGTGATCGTAACTTCATGGCGCGGCTGCTCGTCGTAGTCGCCGATGGATTCGACGCCTCGGCCACCCTTGCGACCCGGCGCCCACGCGCCGTATGCAAGAACCATATTATAATCCTCTGCGCTGTGTGAGAACGCATCGGGCGGTACTAATTCCTTGGACCGCCCTGCCCAGTTCCAGTACAGCCTTGTGTAGGACGTATTCTCGGTGTCGATGGCAATTTGTGCGTACTTTCCCTCTATCATCTGCACGCGGGCCGTCTCGAGGTTGTTCTTGCCAGCGGCATCAATGACCACTTCATGGTTGATGAGAACACGGACCTCGTCATTCGCTTCGACGGTGAATGTCACGATACCCGTGGAAGGGGCTTTGACCAATCCTCGCCAGCGAGTGGATTTGCCCCACAGCCGGTCCTTTCTGGCCTGTTCGGAACTCCAGTCGAGGTTTACCTGTTCGATAACCCGGGTCATCCTGTTTTCGTTCTGGTCACCATCATTGAAGATCGCGCCCACCAGTCCCGCTCTCACGCCGTCCCACAAGGCGGGCGGCTTGGGCTCTCCACGGTACCAGCCGGGTCTGTCGTAGACAGTGCTCTCCGGAGGCAGCGGTGTTTTCTCTATGCCCATCATGAAGGTCCCCGGCTCTATGCGGATAAGCTTCATTCCGAGCGAATTGGTGAAACCCATTTGCGCCTTCTCGGCCGCATGCCCAACCACAGCGCGGGCGATAAGTACGATTAATACGAAGACGAATCGTTTTCTCATTTTTAATACTCCAAAAAGACAACACTACATCCGCATAAATGGCCCGACATTTAGTGGGCCACCTGCGGCTCCTCGATTCCATTGAAAAAAATCCCTGCTCCTGTTAAACCCGGTAAGCCGGGCAAGTGTTGACGGTTTTCTAATTATTAGCCTTCAGTGCGAGCTCTTGGACGTACCGCGCAATTTTCTTCTTGTCGTCGCCTTTGAAGCCCTCGAACGGCTCGGCCAGCTCGCCGCTGCAGATGCCCATGCACGAAAGAGCACACTTCAAACCCTTAAGATAGCTGGAGCCGTATGCGCCCGCACAGTAAATCTTTGTGCTTATCGCCATCACCTCTGCATGCAGCGAAGCTATTTTGTCGAAGTCTTTTGCTATTGCTGCGTTGTACAGGCTGACGTAAAGTTGTGGCTTCATGTTTGCCCCCCCGTTAACGCCCCCGTGACCGCCGAGAAGCACCGTCTCAGCCAACATCTCCTCCGGGCCCACAAGCAGCGCGAAATCAGGCCTGTCTTTTAGAAGTGTCTGGATCGAGTGGAAGTAAACCATCTTCCCGCCGCTATCTTTCAGCCCGACGATATTTGGAATGTCGTCAGCAGCAGCCTTGACTGTTGATGGTGCAAACGTCAGCTTCGTGTGGCTGGGCATGTTGTAGAGGAACGTCGGCAAAGGAAGCTGCGGTCCCATTCGCTTAAGAGAGGCGAGCATTTCAGGATCGGCCGCGGGGAAGTAGCATGGGTGGGCCAGTACCAGGCCCTGAGCGCCTTTATCGGCGGCGATTTTGCCGATATTCAGCGATTCGGTAAAGGCGGTATCGGTAATGCCGACCAGTACCGGCACACGATCGGCGATCTGCTTACATGTCCTTTCGATAACTTCCGTCTGGAGCCTGGTGCTAAGGCTGGTCCCTTCTCCGGTCGTTCCCAGAATAAACAGCCCGTGTACGCCGCCGGCGAGAATATGCTCGATAAGTCGTTCGAGCCCTTCTACGTCCAGGGTATCGTTGTCAAGAAGTGGGGTTACCATCGGTGGTATAATGCCGCGAAGCGGTTTGGGTAAATCTGCCATGACTATTGGATCTCCTTTCGATTGCTGATTTGCTCACAAAGTTCGACAAGCGCCAGAATTCGTTCGTCCGGCGTGTCAGCTTCTATATCCGCCGCGACAATATCACACGGCCCGAATTCATGGGCGATTCGTTCGATATCATCGCGGATTTCGTCCCAGGGTTTGTTTGCAAGGTCCATCGGTGTGTACATCAAGGCGCGTCTGGCATGAGGTATCACCTCGCGTGCCCGCACCATGTTCGAGTTGATACCCATGTCCACATATCCGAGATTCTTGATCCTGGCGTATTCATCGATATACGGGTCGGCGTTCCATGCGCAATTATGCACGGCAAGGTTCCCGAATTCCTCCTCAAATTTCAGGTCATAGGGCAGGAAAAGCTCGCGATACTGCGCGGGTGAAATCATGTTGACCAGGCAGTTGCTTACGGTAAAGAAATCGACTATTGCGCCGGTTTCTTTCTGGCGGTGGTGTAGCCGCTTGGCGCCCTCGGCCATGGTTTCGTAAATGCAGTCGAAGAGCCGGCGGCACCTGTCGGGTGCGTCGATGATGTCGAAAAAGATATTCTCGCCTCGCAGCCGCTGGGCGTTGTTCAGGATTCCCTGCCAGTTGATAAACCCTTCGACCCGGCCTTCGGACTCGGCGATCCAGTCAACCTGGCGCATCAGGTCCTGGAACATCGGGTTGCTGTCGAGTGCGGGCGGTTCAAGGTTTTCAACTTCTTCGTCGCTTAGGTACTTGTGCTCGCAGTTCGGCCAGTTGTCTTTGGCGTAAATGATTGGCACGCCATAAATTGCGGCCACGAAGTTGCCCCCGTAAAGACCGGTCAGCAGGTCAAGCGGCTTATCGGGTTGATCAATTCTGCCAATCGATGTGCCTGGAAACCGCCTTCGCAGCTCTTGGCGCATGGCGATAACTGTTTCGCGGCGGTACTTTGGGTCAACATGCCATTTTTCGCCGAAATCGATGCCCAGGCTGCTGCGGAACCACTTGGGCGTGAATCCGATTTCCGGCCGTAGGAACGGTTCACTACCCGTCGCCGACCTTCTCCTCGCCGGCGCCGCAGGGGCGATGTAACTTATTTGTTGGACTACTGTTGCAGACATTCGTTTCACTCCGGAAACCAACTTTGCACCCGCCAAGGACGCTACTTTGGCCGCCCGGTTTTCCCCGCAGGTCGGGGCCGAGCATGTAAACAGGCATCATATCCGAACCTTTCGTCGTATGCAAGGATGAGGGCAAATTTTTTTGGCACACAACCGTAGCCAATGCTGAGGCTTCAGAAAGGATTTGGACATTTCCTGAATTTGAGTTAGTATGTGGTTGGTTAATCACCTGTATAGATCACTTTTGAAGAGCGAAGACCTTGAATACACTGAAGATAAGCTCATTTCGGGTTTCAGCGAAGAGCAGACGCCCGAGCTTGATGAAGAGAACCGGTAAGCAACTGGAAGTATCAATATGGGAGCTTTATGAGAGACTTATCAAAGACATTTATAAGTACGTTGAAATTCGGGATTCTGCAACCAGTCCTGAATCTGGTTAGGCTCGACTCCACACTATGTCTTGAAATTAGAGACAATTATGTCAATATATATTATCGTGGTGGAAACATACTAAAGATTGCGGAAAAAGGCAATTCGTTTAATGTCGGCTTCGACAGAGACTATCTTGATGAAAATAGGACCAGGCGCCCTAAAGACCTGCCCGCTCTACTGGCTGCTTCGGATGATGTTAACAGGTGGATTGATGTGATACCTTTTCTAAAACATGAAATGGATTTGTGGTTTGGGAAACATCCTAAGAATGAGAGGGAATTTCAGCAACTAATGCTAAGGGAAAACAACTTTGGAAATTCAGCCAAAGGTACAGATTATTTCATCTGTGACATAGAATATGCAAATGCCAACGGAAGATTCGACCTTATAGCAGTTCGTTGGCCATCTTCCCCCTCAGAACGAAAAAACAACAAGAGTTTGGGGCTGGCCTTTATCGAAATGAAGTATCGGGATAATGCCCTGACTGGAAATGCCGGACTCAAGAAACACATTGAAGACATAAACATTTTCGTCGGAGAGGGGGGTAATCTCTCAAGCATAAAAGACGAGATGAAAAGAGTATTTAACCAAAAAATGGAATTAGGGCTTATAAGTAATCAGAAATCAATTGAAAGTTTTGGTGATGACAAGCCGGAGTACGTCTTAGCCTTGATTAATCATGACCCCGCCTCTTTGATTCTGAAGAGAGAACTGGAGGCATTGCCTCCTTGTCCGCGTATAGAACTTAAATTTGCAGTCAGTAACTTTATGGGATTTGGTCTCTATGACCAGAATATCTTCGGCTTAGATGCTTTTCTGAGGCGCTTTGAGGATCAGATTCACCATGAACCTGACTATCCACAGAGGAGCTAAAGAAATTGGCGGAACCTGCATTGAGCTTCAATCGCGCAATTCAACAATTGTGATTGATTTTGGACTGCCCCTTGTAGATGAGAATAGAGAGCAGTTTAATGCTGAAAAAATAAAGAATAAATCCAAAGAGCAGCTAATAGAGGATAATATCCTGCCCGATATACACGGGCTGTACAGCGATGAACAATGTACCGTTGACGGAATTCTCCTTAGCCACTCCCATCAGGATCACTATGGCTTGTTATCCTTTATCAACCCTGAGATACCAATCTATCTCAGTGAAGGATGTAAGGAACTAATAGAAGTATCCCACTTCTTCAGACAGACGGATTTTATACCCATCAATACCCATCCTGTGAAAAGCTGGAAAGCTTTCGAAGTCGGCGAGTTTAAAATAACCCCCCATCTGGTTGACCACTCCGGATTTGATGCACTGGCATTTCTGATAGAGGGAGAAGGTAAGAGGATCTTCTACTCAGGAGATTTCAGAGGGCATGGAAGAAAGAGCATCTTGTTTCAAAATATCTTGAAACATCCACTGAACGACATTGACTATCTTATTCTTGAAGGCTCAATGTTTGGGAGAACAAGAGGGCAATATCAAACTGAGCAAGAAGTAGAGAATGGACTCGTGGAGCTATTCAGAGATAAATGCCAGTTGTATTTCTTAGCTTGTTCATCTCAAAATATCGACAGGTTGGTTTCTGTTTACAGGGCTTGTGTCAGAAGCAGCCGTACTCTTGTTATTGACCCTTATACTGCTTACATTTTGGACAAGCTGAAAAGGATTTCTTTCAAAATACCTCAGTTCGACTGGGGGGACAATATAAGAATATTTTTTGTCCCGAACACCTATACAGAAAAAATGGCTGAGAACAAAAGTCTGTTTAAATTTAAATCGGCTAAAATAACTTATGAGCAAATGCAGAGTGTCAGAAACAGATTAGTAATAAAGAATACCTACAAGACAAGATGGATTTTTGCAAAAAAAGGTGATTTGAAAAATACCGCTTTGATTTACTCTCTGTGGAATGGATATTTGCCTGAAGTGAAGCCATTTTGGGATGACAACGAAGTCCCGGTATTTGAGGTTCATTGTAGTGGTCATGTTTATATCGAAGATTTGCAGGAATTTGTTAAAGCAGTTTCTCCGAAGTACATAATTCCTGTTCATACTCTCTTCCCTGAAAAATATTCTGAGTATTTTGGTAGCAATGTCAGGATTGTTGCGGATAGGGAGACCGTTGAGATTTGAGAGCAGGGGGATGTACTCCTTCAGTTTTTCATATTCATTCTGATTTCTTCGAGCCGATGTAAGATAGCGCTAATGTGTCCGTTCTCCAGTATACAGGCAAGATGTCCTTCGCAAAAACGATCTTGTCGAATATGAGCCGTAAGCAGTTTTTGCAAGGTTTCAAGTTTTGCTCTTTTCAGCAATTGAGGCTTATCATAGAGCTTTCTCCCATATTCCCAAATAGGCCAGTTAAAGGGTATAATGAATCCCTCCCTGTAGAGGGTAGATATAAAATCATTGACATCCCTGCTGTATTCATAAAAAGGAAGGACAAGTGTGCCGTTATCATGCGGTTCTGGACAGCAAAGTTCAGAAAACTTATATCCCTTCTGCTCAAAGATAGGGAGGAATCTTAACACCCGATCTATACTCTCAGGACTAATCTGTTTTGGTGCAGGTCTCTTCATGAGCATACTTCATAGGTTAAGCGGACGATTCATAGCTTCGACAATCAAACCCTCCACCTCGCCGGGCTCTGTGGCTGCCACCGGCCAGGGCTGATAAACTTACTCCGCATCATAGCGTAACAACCCGTGGATTGCAAAGACAGTCTCAAAGATTTATAGTTCTTCTGTGGTACGGGGTCAATCAGGATACGTTATCAGGCCGGATCATTGAGCGGTCTCGCTTATTTTGCTGTCAGTTCGTGCCAGAGCTGCTGCATTCTTTCGCAGTCGGCGCGGGATTCGGGAAATACCAGCGGCCTGAGAATACAGCGTGCCGCCGTGTCGTGCACCAGTCCGCCCACCCGTGTCAGGTAGTCGGTCCAGCTTTCCCTCTGCTCGGCGCCCACCCGGCTGTACAGCACGGTGTTCGTTTCGGCGCATGTTTCAAGCAGCCATCGCGTGTCATAAGACCATGGGTCGCCTAAGTCAATGGCGCGCACGCACTCGCATCGGCACAGCCGCTCGAAAAGATAGTCGTGCTTGCCGCAGTAGTGCATAAATATACCGCCGAAATGCTCACCACAGCGCTCGATGGGCGGTATCACGAATTGATCAATCAATTGCGGCGAAATCATCGTGGGCGAATCTTCGGATATGCGGAGTCCTGCATCGCAGAATACGACGCCCTGCTGAGTAGCATGTCCGTGGGCCATCTCGTCCGTCGCTTCGCCGATAAGCTTTTTTACGTGCACCGAAGCGCGAACCATAAGATCAAAGCTGATTTCAAGAAGTTCTTCAACCCATGGCTTCTTTTCCTCGGTCACAATGTCAAGGAAAATTTCGTCACCGTACATCAGATGCGCGATGTCGAAGATGCCCTGGTTGTCCGGCTGATAGGCCAGTATCTCGCCATCGCTGTTTTCCCGGTGTATTTGATAAAATTCCACCGCTAATTGCATAAGCTCGGTTTGAGTGACGTCAACATCACGGCTTGAGCGGATTTGCTCCGGGGTGAGATGTTTTCCCGGCCACGGCATATGGTCGGGCCGGATATCGAAGCTCATGCCTGCCATCGCCGGGATGAAAATCACACCGAGATTCGGCCTGACCGTGGGAATCCCGTCCGTCGGCCAGTCAAGCACTCCCCTGGCGCGAGCCATCTCCGACTCCCACATTTTCTCAGGGTTGTAGAAGCGCTCGCGGTAGTCGTCCACATCATAGAGCGGCATCTCTTTCGTCGGAACAAGAATAAGCGACGGTCCCTCACCTCGCCAGAAAGCCTTGTGCATTTCGATTTTTTCCTGTGTCTTCATTTGTGCTCTTTTCCTTCTTATTGAGGCTGCACCGGCGGCGGTGTTTCGAGCCATTTGAGATTGAAAGCGTAATGATTCCAACTGCTTGTCAAATGAATAAGCCCATTTGCCCCCTGGCAGACCGACAGGTAGCCTTTGGGCTCAGCCGATGTCTGGCTAAGCGTAAACTTCCCGCCGTTGGTGGTCTGGGCCTGCCGAGGCGGCTGATCATCGGTGAAAAGCCTGACCATTGGCCACGTCTCGCCACTGTCGTAAGACACTGCGCCGAATAGTCCGGTAACTGCCTTTCTTGTTCCGGAAGCATCAGTGACAAAGACTTTCGGTGCCGACTCATCTTCCCTCTGTGAGGCAAAAGAAGCAAGGAATAATGGTCCTTCCCTTAATCTCAGCAGTACGAGCCGCTGGCCGCCGCCGATTGGTGGAAAAGCGCTCGCACTGTAGCTCCAGGTCTTTCCCATATCCTCAGACATGCTCTTGGGCATCCTGCCGTCAATCGTATCGCCTCGTCCGAAGGCCAGCAGCCGCCCATCCTCCAGTTGCGTTACCGCCGCGTGGATACCCGCAATGGTGCCACCCGCATCGAACCATGTTCTTCCACCGTCGCGGCTCACATGAAGCGCCGTCCCACCGCCACCGCCGGGCGTCGCATCACACGGAAGCACCAGAAAGCCCTCGCGCGTGCGGAACACCGATTCGATAACCTGGTGCCGCCTGCCGTGTTCGGGAATAATGACTTTCGCCTTCGACCACGTAGCGCCGCTGTCGGTGCTGCTCCGCATCAAAACAGCTAACGGCCCCCATGTCGCAGCGACTGATATACTGGAAAAATGATATATGACTCCTTTGTCATCGGACCACAACGCCTGTGCCGGGTCGTTGCGGTCCGGAGCATCCCAGAAGAGGCTGGCCTGGTCCCATTCTTCGGCGCCGTATCGCAGCCGGCTTGCCGCAAGGGCCATCTCGCGCCCGCGCTCGGTCTGTGTTGTGAACCAGGTTGCCAGTAAATCACCGTTGGGGCATTCGACGACCGCCGAGCAGTGATTGTGCCGTGAGAAAAGTGGGCCGTACGAATCGGGTTGTATCTTCACATAATTGCGCGGACCGCGGAAATAAGGCATCTTGGGATCGGGACCTTCAGCCGGTTGGCGAGGTACGCTTTGATTAACACCTTTTTGATACTGCTGAAGCGGGGCCTTCGGTAGCGGGTTTGTCGCGGAAAGCTCGCCGCTGACGACGCGAAATCCTATCAGCCAGCTTCTATCCCGTGGTACCGTCCCCATCCGGTTTGCCGAACGCAGATAATAAGCGTAGGTAGCGTGGCTGCCGCCTCGTGTCACCTTGAAATCACCGTCAATACGACCAATCGGGTCAGCCTGGTCGTCCGCGACGTAGGGCCCATAAAAGTCTGCGCACCATTCCTCGACATTGCCGTGCATATCATACAATCCCCATGGATTCGGCGGGGTCTTTCCGACGTGCAAGGGGACAAGTTCGGACCTGCCGCGGCCTCGTCCGGGGTCCGGATACCAACTGCTGCTCGGATTCTTCAAGTATTCACGGGGCAGGTCATCACCGGTTGAAAAGGATGTGGCAGTTCCGGCCCTGGCGCAGTATTCCCATTCAGCCTCGGTCGGCAGGCGATAAGCAATTCCCTCTTTCTTGCTCAGCCACTCGCAAAATGCCGCCGCCTCATACCAGCTTACAAAAACGACCGCCTCGTCGTTGTCTATGGAAAAGCCCAATTTGCCCCGCAGATGAACATGAAGCGGGTCAAACAACTCGTACTGCGCGTTGGTGACCTCAGTGGCGGCCATGTAAAATGGTCGGGTAATCGTCACTTTATGTGCCGGCTGTTCATCGTAATCACCGCTTCTTGGCAGCCAGACCTTTCGGTTGCGTCCGTGTTCTTTGGCATCGAGAACCGCTTGCGGAAGTTCACTTCCGTCGGAGCCCATGATAAAATCGCCCGGTTCAATGTGTATCATGTAGATACCGATGGAATTGATGAACGATTTGGCGGCTTCGGCTTTCTCACCTGCTGTAGCAGACGCAAGAAAGACAGACATCGCCATGCAAGCCGGAGTTATAATCCATCTTTTCATTTCCAAACCTCAAGTCTGACGCCGGGATCATTACTCAGTTTTCTCAAGCAGCTTACCGTCAACGAAAAGTCTTTGGCTAATGATTTTTCCGTAGCTGTCCCAGAGCGTTGCCGTCCCGTCGGCCTTCAGGTTTCGCCAGGTGGACTCTGCTTTCTTCTGGCCATTCGGCCAGTATTGCGTCCAGACGCTGCTACCATCGCTGTCGTGGTTCCACGTCCACTTGATACCGCCATCCGGCGACCAGTAGGTCTCCCTGCCGACCTTGCGTCCGAGCTTGTAGCCGGCCTGCCACTGCTTCTGACCGTCTTTATAGTAGCAGGTCTGCGTCCCTTCGAGAAGGTATCTTCCATCCTTACCTGTTCCGGCGGACCAGGCGCACCTTTTCGTTATCAGGTCATAATTCTCGTTGTATTGTCTGACGTTTGAGATTTCGGAAGCGGTAGACTTCATCAACTCCTCATCCGCAACCTCCTTCGTTTCGGTATCGAGAATCCACGCCTCGTTCATCGCAAGGTGCAGGCAGGGACGATTCATCGTTGTCATCAGGTGGATGACGCCGTTCGGCGCCTGCCGGGCCACGGAATAACCTATGGTGTCTGCGCCGTTGTGACGTCTTGGGTTTTCATGTGGCTGGGTTCCTATAAGCTTCTTGATGAACCAGGTCTCTCCTTCGCTCTCGGACAGCGCCGCGTATGAGCCTTTTTTGGTGACGCCTTCAGGCTGGTGGCCCCCTATGTGCTGGAAGTCGGCACAGAAAAACAGCCTGCCGCTCTTGAGTCGAATCAGGGTTGGCCGCTGATTAGAGCCCTGGGCCGGGAACGGGGTAATCTCTTTTTTCCAGGTTTTTCCGCCGTCGCTGGAGAGTGATTTGGGCATCCAGCCGTTTATGTCGGTGTTTTTTCCGCCCAGACCCAGGATTCTTCCGTCCGCAAGCAGCGCGTAACTGGTATGGCGACCGTGGCTTCTGCCTCCCGTGTCACGCCAGAGCCTGCCGTCGGCCGAGCCCACCCAGAGCACGCTCTTTCCCCCGCAGCCGTCGCTCGAAACGTATATTGTCCCCTTCTTGTCGCGAAAGACCGTGTTGATAGGCTGTCTTGAGTGACAGCCGATCTCGTTGACAAAATCAGGGTAGCTCACGCTGCTCCAGGTCGCACCGTTATCCTGCGATGTCATCCACTGGAACGGATACGCATTGTCGAGCTTTGGATTTCCCCAGAAAAAGACGACTGTCCCACCGTCGTTCCACAGCATCGCGCAATGGTCGTTCGCGCCGACAAAATCGAAGATTCTCTCCGGCATGTCCCACTGGTCCGCCCCGTAGCGAAGGCGCGTGGCCATCATTGATACGCCAGGCTCGTACTCGTGATAAGAGGTGTACGTAACCATCAGAACATCACCGTTGGGGCACACCTCCAGACCCGGACTGTGATTGTGTCCTCTAAGTGCCGGGTGCAAAGCAAGGGCATCTATTTCTTCGCCTGTACCGTTGTCGGGCGGGGTGGCAATAAGGAATCGCTTCCTGAAATAAGGCTTATCAGGATCCGGGCCCTGGGTCACACCGGCGGTGCTCTGCTTTACACACTGCTGCACAAACGGAGCCTCGTAAAGCAGGGCAGGTGTTGTAGGCATGGGCGCCTGAACCACTCGAAAGCCGATGTTATGGTAACCGCTTTTGTTGGGGACTTTTCCCGCTCTCACCGAGGGCGCAACGCCAAAATTCGGCGCCATCCCGCAACGGCTTGCCGATGCATTCCAGATCTTGCGGTCGGCATCCCGACTGCCGTTGTCAAGCGACCCGCCGCGAACGACCCGCACCATCCCCTTTTCAGGTCCGACCGGATCTATCAGGTGCTCGGCGGGATACTCCCCATGCAGGTCGAAACACCATTCTCGCACACCCGTGTGCATATTCTTCAAGCCCCAGCGATTCGCCGTTTCCGGTTCCGGAGGCGTATCACCAGACGAGTACAAAGTGGTGGTCCCAGCCCGGCAGGCGTATTCCCATTCTGCTTCGGTAGGCAGGCGGTATGGTTTGTCTTCCTGTTCGCTCAGCCACTTACAAAAAGCCTGTGCTTCAAACCAACTGACACCGGCTGCATAAGGGCGGTATTCCTCGGTTCCCATGAAATCCGCCTGGAATTGCCGGAACTGCTCGACTGTCACCTCGGTTTCGGCCATGTAGAAGGCCTTGCTGATCGTCACTCTGTGTGCCGGTTGTTCGTCCCAGTAGTCCCTTCCCACTTGTGTGGCACTTCCCATATTGAATGAGCCGGGGCGTATACGGATCATCCTCATTCCGAGACTGTTTGTATAGGTCTGGTTCTGCGCCGTCACGACAACCGCGAGCATGCAAACCAGCACAATACTCGCGATAATTCTGGACTTTGATACTTTCATTCTGTCGCTCCTTTCTCAAGTATTAAAGTTTAATCAGGGTAGTTGACCCCTGTCATTTTTGCATAGGGTGGGCTTCCGGCGGGCATGCCGTCCTGGAAACCCAACTCATCGGCCAATTGCCCGTTTCGATGCCACCTCCGCCTCATGCCGAGTGATTCTGCATACGTCCTTCCCTCACCAACCCCGGCGCGAGGGATTCTTTTCCCGCGGCACAGGCGCAAATAAGTACCCTTGTCAGGCATACGCGGAATCCGCACAGATATTTAAAGGCGGTGAAATATAGAGGCGGGGCCTTGAGTGCGGATTTGCTTCTCATGTCTTTTTCCTTTTTGAAACATCACAGCGGTCTGATTTCGAAGTAGTCGATATCAGCCGTGGCTTCGCTCATTAGAAAATACGCCGCATTGGATTGCGAAAACGGCGATGTCAGGTATATGCCTTTTTCGCTCTGCGGCAGTTCCGTCGTCGCCTCGGCGCCGTTCAAGCCGTAGAATATACGAATCTGCCTGTTTTCTTCAAGCCAGATGAATCGCATTTTCAGTTTCTTCGGCACTTCTAAATATTTCTGCACAAGTCCGCCGTATTTACCGCCTTCGTGCTTTGCTTCGGTGTCTTTTACGTACAAAGAGAGATTGTTCTTTCCCACGTGCAGAAATATGGTCCTGGTCAGGTTGTCCTTGAATCCGAAAGCCATCTCGCGCCATCTGAGCCCCGGATGGAATCTCATGTTGTCGATGACGAAGGTCGCTTCGAATGAACCTTCGCCGACCGCCCGGCTTATGCCGCCGTAGGGCATGATGGACCGAACGGTGTATTTTCCTTTGCCGTTGAAACCGCCCGTATAGCTCTTGTAGTCGAACCAGTAGTCGAGATCAAACCTGGGACCGGTAAACGTTTCCACTTCGTGTTTGACCCTGACAGGCGGCGCCGGCGCCGGCGGTGGAGTCATAATCCACTTCAGGTTAAATGCGTAGTGCTGTCGGCTGCTTATAAGGTGGATCACGCCGTCGAGTCCCTGGCATACGGACAGATACCCTCTGTATTCACTGCTGCTGTCGCTCATGATCATGGCGCCACCGTCGGTGCATTCGATCGGTATTGCCGGGCTCTGTCCGATAACCCGCTTATACGGCCAGGTTTTGCCGCCGTCAAGTGAAACGGCGCCAAAAAGCTCTTTGGCCTGGTATTGGCCGCCCTCCGAATCGGTAATCGTGATCGGCACGGTCGAAATGCCGTACTTGTTCCCGAACGAGGCAACGAACAATGGTCCTTCCCGCAGACGCAGCAGGGCGAGGCGCTGGCCGCCACCTATAGGGTGCAGCTCTGTCGGGCTGTAAGTAAAGCTTTTGCCGCCGTCGATCGAAATGCTCCGAGGCATATAGCCGTCGATGTCTCCACCTCGCCCCAAACCGAAAAGCCGCCCGTCTTCAAGCTGAGCGACGCTCGGGTGATTGCCGCTGATTGAGCCCCCCGGATTGTACCAGGTCAGGCCCTCGTCACCGCTGACCCAGAGGGTAGCTCCGGCATCATGGGTGATGGCGATCGAGCCATCCTGCATCCGGATGACTGCCTCGCTGAGTTGGTGCGAGCCATCGTGTTCGGGCAGAATCAGCCTCGCCTTCGACCACGTGGCGCCGGAATCATTCGAAGTCCGCATGACCGCCGCCATGCGGTTCCAGTTAGAACTTATCGACAGCGAGTTGAAGTGATAGATTGTGTTCCTGTCGTCGTACCACATCGATAAGGCCGTATCGTTGCGGTCCGGAGGGTCCCAGAAAGGCGATGCCGGCTCCCACTCTTCTTCGCCGTAGCGAAGCCTGCTTGCGGCTATCGCCATATTGCGCTCTCGCTCGCCGATACCCGTGTACCAGATGGTCAGCAGATCGCCGTTGGGGCACTCAACAATCGCCGGACAATGATTGTGACCTGCGAAAAGCGGACCGTTCGCACTGGCTGGGATTGTCACATACTTCCGAGGACGCTCGAAGTGCGGCTTGTCCGGATCCGGCCCCTTACAGACCAGGGTTATGTCCCTTTGAATCACATTTTGCTGATTTAGTGGAGCCGGAGGTGCCGGCAGGGGCGCTGTCTTTGGCATTTCGCCGATAACCACGCGAAAACCGATAAGCCAGTGTTTGTCTTCCGGCACCGTTCCCAGCCGGTTTGCCGAGCGCAAATAATAAACCTCCGTGGCATGGCTGCCGCCCCGCAAAACGCGGAAATCGCCGTTGGTGTATCCGACCGGATCTATCTGCAGACCGTGAACATAAGGGCCGTACCAGTCAAGGCACCACTCCTCGACATTGCCGTGCATATCGTAAAGCCCCCACCGATTCCGGGTCGTCTGCCCTACGTGAAGAGGCGCCGGAACCGGCCCGCCCAGCATACGCGCGTTCTTGTGAAACTCTTTGGGCAGCAGCTCGCCAGTCTGGTATGCCGTAGTAGTCCCCGCGCGGCATGCGTATTCCCACTCCGCCTCGGTCGGCAGGCGGTAGGGGAGCCCCTCCTTGTCTGCAAGCCATCGACAAAACGCCTGGGCCTCGTACCAGTTGACAAAAATAACGGCTTCATCATCGTCCTTCGAAAGGCCTTCTTTGCCCCGCAGCTTTTTGTGGTCGCGGCGGAACAGTTCGTACTGAAAGTTCTTAACCTCACACACGCCCATATAAAAGGGTTTGGTGATAATTACCTTGTGTACCGGGTGCTCATCGAAATCGCCGGTGAACTGAGTGCCGCGATGGTGGGTTATTTCGTGTGCGAGCGTATTCGATTCGCCCATCTGAAAAGCACCCGGCTCGATGCGCACAAACTTCATGCCGAAAGAATTTGTATATTCTTTGCCTTTCAACAGTGCGCGCGACCCGCCTGCGAATGCAGCCGAAACACACATACATAAGACTGTCAGCACCACTAATTTACGAAACCTTGATTTGACCATGCCAGTTCCTTTCGCTTCTAATGCGTGATTGAAAACATTCAAGGCTTTTCATCCCCGCCGCGTCGGGGCTGAAACGCACCGTCCAGATCGAATCCTGCGTAGTCAATTATAGCCTCGCAGCCACGTCCGGCCCGAAGCAGATATATGCATCCCGTGGTCTACGATTCCCGAGAAGCACCCTTAACGTCAAAGTTGAAAATTCATTCATGTACTGATTACTCTATGAACCACGTGGATTTACAACCGCGTAGCACTCACCGCCTTACGGGCTTTGTTCTTCCGGAGGCGAAGCGGGCGAACCCAAACCTCTTCCTGTTAGGGGGATAAGCATAGCAGAAAGAATGTGAAAACTCAACGAAAAAAACGAATGTTTTTAGGCAGTATCGAGCTGATTGCAGGTGAATATCTTTTTTCTGCGGTTTTTTCGCGGGTCGTGGTGCGCGTTCTTCAAGAATGAAACAGTAAGCAGATCAAGACAACACACAACCGGTCAAGAGCAGGAACGAGACTATATGCCGCAGTTCGGGATGATGTGAAAAAAAATTTGCAATGATTTTCGGCATGACGAGGGTGTAACGACTTGCGGACACTCCGGTTACGGTTTGGAAGGTCGCGAGGCAAAAAAATCCAAAAGAAGCAAAAAAGCGCTTGACATTTGGCCTCGGATATGTATTATTGCTATTGGTGAGATGGGTTACGCTGTATAGCTCTCCTTGGAGAGCCCTGTGATTGCAAATTGGCGGTCAGAAAAGGGGGGACCGCATTGAGAAAACGCAGCTTACCTCGCATCTCAGTGTGTTTGTTTTCATTCTCAGCAAAGTCTGTTTGTGTGAACCAGCGGATTGGGGAAATATCCGAAAGAGTGAGGCCAAAAAGAAGGTGTTGGCTCGGCAGCCTTACCGTTGGAGCGCAAGCGAGCAATCGCGACGCTCATGCCTGGGGCTGCGGAGATTACTGTTGATGGTTTTGCAGGGAAGCATACCTGTTTGGGGGCCTGTGCCGTCCGAGGACCTGGTGCAGGCCCTTTGTGAATAGCATTTCCAAAGGTTGATTACCAATTCGGCCCATCGACATACCCGAGCCGAAGTAGAGTTGGATTGGCCAGCCGCTTGAATAGTTCCTTGTGCTCGGGTCCGAAGTATTCTTTCCAGGTGCCGCTTCGGCCCGTGCGAAAGAATCTGAAGCCGGGGTTGTCGGTGCGAAAACCTCCTTTTTCAGTCTCGATTTTTTGCAGCGTGGCGAACTCGCAATTGCGAACGGCTTGGGCGATTCGCTCTTGGTCGGCTGGCAGGGCGGCGAAATCGGCAATACGTCTTAGCTGGTCGTCGGGGTCGGTCAGCAGGTCCTCGTACCGTACAAGCAGCAGAGATAATCCGTCCTTATGGTCGAGCCATGACTCAACATGCCTGTGCCATGCACCTGGCCAGATAACATGATGTATTCGCAAAAAATCGATAAACGTAGCCTGCAGGTTGTGTGGGCAATGATAATGGTAATAGGAGACCATGGTGTCTCGCCCGTCACGAACAAGGTAAACAACGCGTTTGTACTGCTGGTCGTAAAGTGAGTGACTTTTGAGAAGACGCCCCGGAGGCATTTTCCGAAGGATATCTTCGATTCCAGGTGTATGCAGGTCCGGAACATGCTCTTCCATTGTTTCAAAGCCAAGCGGCCGGTCCGAACCTACGATAAGGTTGGCAAGCATGAACCGAACCCACGTGCTGCCCGAGCGGGGAAAGGAGACAATGAGCAAGTCCTCGGGGCTAAGCATCATTTTCATCGCCTAAGCAGTTACCGGTGAACGGCGTTTGGCTTGTGCCTTGACGGCCGCACCGACGTCGAAATAGCGAATCACGGAATTTGCAGATGACTGGTTCTTATTCCATTCTACCAGACCGGCCGGTACGTCTTTGTAACTATGCCATATCTTGATAGGCCCGAAGAAGGACTTGTGCCAGAGGGGGCGGAAATTCCAGTTGTGAGGCAGAACAAAAGGCACAAAGTCCGTCTGTTCAATCGCAAGGGCAAAGCTTCCCTGGTCGGCAACCGGCATTATGCACATACCGACCGTATCATCGTGGTGAATAATTGACGAGTCGACGGTCGGAAAAAGCTGCTTCCATGCGCCGAAGACGCCCCTGGCCTTATCCGTGAAGAACAATACCCCGCTGTTGTATTCGATCATATCACCCGATAGGCGCTCGTCACCGTATCGCCTTGCCCACGGACATTCGTTTATGCTGCAGGCCATGCCGAACTTCTCGCCCTTCTCGAATCCGTAATCCAGTCTCCCGAGGACAACTGTCTCGTTGTCGAGGAAAAGGGTTTGTTCGAAAGGGGTAAGGTCGCACATTCTTGCCTTATTGATCTTGCCGCCTTCCCGCAATCTCTCGACGTGAATGGGCAGTTCCGGGTGGTGCTGTTTGACCGAAGCCATCGACCGCCGGATGTAACCTTCGATTTTTTCATCACCGCCCCAGACGATGTAGAGAACACCGCGTTTGGCCTTGCAGCTCTTGCGGTGCTCGGCGCATCGGGCGACTGGTTCGGCGGCGCGCCGAGACTGTTCCAATGGGGCGATTTGGCTGTAATCTTCCTGTTGGGCAGTGATTTTCACCACCTCACGGGCGGGCTGAGAGCCTTGGCTGTCGCACCATTGTCGCCAGATTTTTCGAAAGACAAGTTCGAGCGATTCAGTAAATCTTTTCGGATTGCACAAAGTGCTGGCTGTCATACGTTGTCGCATCGTCGCGCGGATTTTCGCAAGTGACTGGCGGTTCTGAGCCAGCGCTGTGGCTTTAGCGACGTACTCATGTGGGTCGGATGCGGCGAAGAACTCCAGCCCAATACTGCTTAGTATACTCACACCGATTCTGGAGGCGTGGGATTGGCCGACAAGCGAAACCACAGGCACGCCCATCCACAAAGCATGGCAGGTCGTGGTGTGGCCATTAAACGGCCAGGTATCCAGGGCTATATCGACCCGACCGTAGAATCGCAGGTGTTCCTCGAGCGGTCTCCAGCCGCTTATCTGGACTCTTTCACTGTCGATTCCAAACCGCTCGAACTGGCGGTGGTAGTGCAGTTTTATGACGTCGTCGTCCCCTTTCTCGAATCTGAGCAGTAGTTGTGAGTTTTCGTTGGCCTTTAGCACCTCAGCCCACAGTGCAATCAATTGCGGGTTGATCTTGCAGTTGTTCTTGAATGAGCCGAAGGTGACGTATCCGTTTTCGTCGGCTGGAAGCGGCGTCACGGCGCCGGCGCATTCCGGCGGCCTGTAGCAGGTGAAAGTCTCGGGCAGACAGAGCAGCTTTTCGGTGTAGAACTTCTGCGATTCGGGTGGGTTGGTCAGATTGTCGCTCAAGCGGTAATCGATCGCAGTCAAGCCCGTTGTTCCGGGATATCCTAAGTAGGTAACCTGGATGGGAGCGGGCTTCAATGACAAGACGCTTAGATTATGGTTGTTGGTATGCCCGGCCATGTCAACAAGTATGTCGATTTTGTCCTGCTTGATGAGCTGGACGGCTTCGGCGTCGCGCAGTCCGTAGATGTTGCGGTAGTGATTGAACTTGTATTTGAACCTCTGGGTGACGCAGTCGGGCTCGGCAACATTTCCGTAGCCATAGGTTTCGACATTTTCAGCGTTGTGTCCGTCGAGTATGGACTCAAAGAAAAACGCAACCGCATGTGTTCTAAAGTCCGGCGAAATATATCCTACATGGAGTTTGCGGTTTGGCTCGGGGATGTTGTCGTGGGTGGTCTTTAAGGACGCTTCAGAAGTGTGGACCTGTGCCCATCGTTTGTGCTCTTCGAAAACCATTTGCGGATCGGGCCCGGGCAAATGGTGGAGCATGAACAGCAAATGGGAGTGCAGCCTGGCGTCCCAGGGGCGTATCGCAACCATTTTGGGCATCAGGGTTAGTAACTGTTCCGTTTCACCGGTCATAATAAGATGACTTGCAAAGTTACGCCATAGGGCGGCATCGCGTTTGTCAAAATCCAGCTTATTTGTGAGATGGTCGCCGCATCGCGCCAGGATCGCCTCAGCTTCGTCGAGTCGGCCTCGCCTGGTCGATTCACCCGCCTCGGACAACAACTCAACGAGTTTCTTTTTCGGAGGAGCTTGTGAAACTGTCGGATGCCTTGCCGCTTTTGCGTTTCTTTTCGAACGTCCCGTTTTTCTCTTATTACGGCCCATATGTTTCTCCCATCTGCGATATGCTCCTTACGTGCGTGTTATCAGTTGCAGCGGCGCCGCTTTTGTCTTTTCGCTGCACCATCGAAGCCACATCTGTCGATAGGCATGTTCGACGTTTTCGGCGAAGTTTTGTTTGTCGCAGAGTGTACTTGCCTCCATTCGGCTCCTCATGGACGCTCGAATTGCGGCGAGAGCTTCTGGTTTTGCGGCCAGTGCCGCCGCCTTGGCAACGTACTGATCGGGTGTCTCGGCGGCGAAGAATTCAAGACCTAAACGGGTTAGTATGCTCAGCCCGACACGCGATAAGTGCCGCGGCCCGACCAGCGAAATGACCGGCACACCCATCCAGAGGGCTTCGCAGGTTGTGGTAGTTCCGTTGTAAGGGTAGGTATCAAGAGCAATATCCACTTCACTGTAAAGCTGCAAATGCTCAAAATGGGGTTTGCGACCACAGATGCGAATTCTCTGGCGGCTGATTCGGCATTGCTCGAATTGACGCAGATAGTAGTCCTGCAGTTTTTCGTCGTTGCCCCCATGAAATTTCAGTAACAGTCTGGATTTTGGACTAACTTGCAGTATCCGGGCCCACAATTCAATAACGTGCCGGTTGATCTTGCGACTGTTATTGAAGGACCCGAATGTGACGTACCCGTTTTTCAGAACCGCTGCCCCTAGGACGGTCGGCGCCGGGGCAGGAGGCCTGTAGCACAAGAAGCCGTTCCGCAAGAAGACAAGCTTTTCCATATGAAGCTTTTGTGAGTCCGGCGATTCGGCTGCCGCATCGGTCAGACGATAATCGACCTGCTCCATGCCGGTCGTATCCGGATACCCAAGCCATGTGACCTGAATAGGGGCCGGTTTCAAAGCCAGCACGGACAGCAGGTTTCTGTTCGTGTGTCCCGCAAGGTCCACGAGAATATCTATCTTGTCTTGCCGGACCAATCCGGCTGCCGTCTCACTATTCAGCCCCCGAATGTCGCGATACCGGTCAAACATCAATTTCAGCCTTTCAGTCACACCGTCGCCGGATTTGACATTGCCGTAGCCGTAGACTTCGACGTTTTCGCGGTTATGTGCCTCAAGGAGAGACTCGAAGAAGTAGGCCACAGAATGCATACAGAAATCGGGCGATATGTAGCCTACCCTTAGTCTGCGTTCCGGGTCGGGAATATTGTCGTGTGAGAATCCGGCGGGATTTGAAGGTGCATGGATTCGAGCCCACTTGAGGTGCTCTTGGAAAATTGCATCGGCGCTCATATCCACAACATAGTGAAGATTCGCCAGGTAATTCGAGTGAATCCTCGCGTTTTCAGGTTCCATCTCGAGTACCTTTTGGAAGATGTCGGTGCCCTCCCGAAGTCGGCCGGAGGCCATCAGGCTTCCCGCGAGTATCCAGAGAAGCTCGGTATTGTCGCCGGCGCCTTCGACCGCTTTTCGACGGTATTCGGTCGCCTCTGATATTTTTCCCGAATCGTAGCAGATGCGTCCCAGCTCGCGATATACGAAGGGATGAGGCTCGTACCGGAGCAGTGTTTTATAACATTCCTCGGCCTTGTCCTTTTGCTCCACCTTCTCAAAAAATGTCGCCAGTACGAACATTATTTCGAGTCGAGCCGGGTCTCGCTCTATGGTCTTTTTGACGCTTTCGACAGCTTCGTCACTGAGCAAACCGACGGCGCGGTCTGGCTGTCGGGCTTTCAATGCCAGCGCCGCTTCAATCAGAAATTCGGGCATATTCTCTTCCGTGGCGCACAGTTGCCATTGGCCGTTCTGCGACATAGCGAATCGCAGCTTGCTTTCCGTGCAATTTTTTTGGGGGCGACGGTGGACATCCTCTTTTTTTATGCTGTGATTGCGCTGAGCCATTTCAGAATTCCGCAAGTGTTTCCTTACTTTCTATGTGGCGTACTGCTTCTTCTTGGTAGCCGATGTCTCGGCGGCGGCACCAGCGCTGCCACATTTGTCTGTAGGCCTGTTCGATATTCTCTGCAAATCTGTCCCTGTTGCAAAGTGGACTTGTCGCCATCCGCATCCTCATTGAGGCGCGGATTTTTGCAAGGGAATCCACTTTGGCGGCGAGCGCGGTGGCTTTTGCAACGTATTCGTCCGGAGTTGATGCGGCGAAGAATTCCAGACCTAAGCGGGTCAGTATGCTCAGGCCCACTCTGGACATATGCTGTTGGCCGACAAGCGTCACAACCGGCACGCCCATCAAAAGCGCCTGGCAGGTGGTTGTTGTTCCGTTGTATGGAAAGGTATCAAGGGCGATATCGACCTGGTTATAAAGTTCCAGATGTGCCGGCGGCTGCAACCAGCCGCAGGTGGCTATCCTGTCACGGTTGATTCCGGCCTTCTCGAACTGCTCCAGGTACATGTTGCGAATTTCCTTGTCGCCGCCGGACTTAAACTTAAGCAAGAGGCAGGAGCCTTCGTTCGATTTCAGTATCCGTGTCCACAATTCGATTATAAAAGGATTCATCTTGGAGCTGTTGTTAAACGACCCGAACGTGACGCAGCCCTTTCTAAGTGCCGGCGGCTCGGATACAGGGGGCATTATCTCACCAGGTCCATAGCAGAGGAAGCCATCCGGCAGATAGACGAGCTCTTCGGTAAAGAATCTCTCCGAGCCGGGGGGGTCGGCGATCGAATCAGTGATTCGATAGTCTATTTGCCTCATGCCGGTTGTGTCCGGATATCCCAGCCACGTCGCCTGGACCGGCGCGGGCTTATAAGCCATAGCCGAAATCCGGCTGTTGGCTGAGTGCCCCGCCAGATCAACGAGAATATCTATACCGTCATCTTCTATCAGACGGGCCACGGCCTTGTCGTCAAGTGGGCGGATATTTCTATAATGGTCGAATTTCTGTTTGAGTCGCTCTGTGGTCTCATCGTAATACATAACGTTGCCGTAGCCGTACAGTTCGACCGCTTCGCGCTTGTGGCCGTCGAGCAGGGGTTCGAAAAAGTAGCTCACCGAGTGATTCCGAAAGTCCGGCGAGATATAGCCGACTCTCAGCCTGCGGAGCGGCTCCGGCTCGTTCGTGTGGTCTGCCTTGGCAAGTTGGGCAGAGGCGTTCTGACCGGCCCAGCGCCTGGACTCTTCGAAGATTTTGGCCGCGTCAATATCAGGGAGATAATGCATGTATAACAAGAGATTCGAATATGCCTGATTGTTGTCAGGCATTTTTTCCACGGCCTTTCTCAGCAGGTTGATCCCTTTTTCGACCTGTCCCAATCGTATCAGATTTCCGGCGAGATTGGACCATATCCTTGGCTCGTTGGGGTCTTTCTTCATGGCAGCCGTCAGGTAACGAACCGCCTCATTGAGACGGCCTTGATGCTCGTAAACGGTCGCCAGTTCGTTGTATACGGCCGGGTGCGGATTTGATTCGATAATCTCTTTGCATAGCTTTTCGGCCCGCGGCCCATCTCCAAGCTCTCGCACCATTAATGCCACCTCAAACTTGGTGAATATCGTGGACGGATGGTCGAGATTTTTCAGGGCCTGTTCGACTCTCTGTTCGTCCAGCAGTACTGCCGCTTCCCCGATGCGTCCGTCTTCGATTGCGGCCTGAGCATTCTTGAGCCACTCGGGCATATTTTCGCGCCATTGGTCGAGTCTTAAAAGGCGCTTCTTACCAGCAACGGTAGAAGTGCGCGCAGACACCCTCGGTTTTCTGTTGGCTGTGGTGCGCCGTCGAGATCTTATTCTTTGTGCCATGTTCCCCTGTTCTTGCCGGTTTTCGGCAATGTTCAAGCGTCTTAAAGTGTCGTGGCAGGTTGTGGGACGGCTGAAGAGAACCTTCCAGGGCCTTGCTGGGAATCCCCAGTGGGCGCCGTTTTTTTCCTGTATCCCGCCACGAACATATCATTAACAAAACATCCCGGGAAAACCTCTGTTATTTCGAGGTTTACCCGGTCGAAAAGCAGTCTGACGTTCTGCGCGTCATACAGAAATACGTGCTCGAAAGGTTTGAACTGCGGCCATCCGGGCCCTTCTCCGCGATAGCATGGAATCTGGAAAAGAAATATACCGTCGCTGCCCATCAGATCGTAAACCTTTCGCAACGCTCTGACCGGTTCGGCGAAATGCTCAATCACGTCGAAGCCGACTACCACTCCAAACCTCTCGAAAGGCAGCAAGACGTCCGGGAACAGCCCCCCGACAACGTATGGAAGTTCGAAGTGCCTTCGCGCGAATTCACAAGTCCGTTCGTCGGGTTCGTTACCAACAACGTTCAATATTCCATGTTGCCGACAATATGACAGGAATCCTCCATGAGCACAGCCTATCTCCAGAAGTAGATTCGGCTTGGGATTAAACTTTCTCACTAACTGCCGGAGGAGATCAAACCAGATGGGTATACGATTGTTGAAATCATCCACGGCGCGTTGTTCTATGGGGGGAAGCGCCTTCACATTCACCGCATAACCGTGCCAGTAATTATTGAAGGAGTAAAACTGTCTGAGCTGTTCGGGATTAAGCTGTTTCTTAAGAACAAATGTTGCACAATCGGCGCAGCGAGAATACCCCGGGTGTATCGAGTCGGTCAGTTCTCCACCGCACCAGCAGGCTCGAATCTGTCCGCTGTCCTTGTTGGGCATACTTTCAGTAACTGCCCCGCCGGGCTGTCGGACCTGCACTCCGCCTCTGGCGCGACCTTTCTGTCCGAATTGTCGCTTCTTGGCCATCTGTTCCTTCAGCGTTTATGGTTACACGGGTTATTATCGGCAAATGAGAGGTTTTCACGCCAGATTTTCCGGCGATTATAGGTAATCGGCACAGATCAGCGTGGCGCTTGGGAAACAGCCGTTGGGGCACTGTTACGAAGGGGTCTGGATCGTCGCCTGTGAGCGGACTTTCAATGCTCGGCTAACTGCTGATAGCTTTCCAGCCCTGGTTGAGTTCTTCCATCAGCGTTATCAGTTCGCGGATAATGTTCGAGTCTTTTTTCTGGTTGGCTTCATGCAGACGCTTACTCATAAACAGATACAGGCTGCGAAGGTTTTTCGCTATCTCCCCGCCGGCCTCCATGTCCAAAACCGCGTTGAGTTCGCTGATTATGGCGTCGGCCTTGTTGATGTATTTGCCTTTCGCTTCGTAGTCGTCCTCTTCGAGGGCTTTGACCGCAAGTTTCATAAACTTAATGGCGCCCTCGTAAAGCATGACAATCAGGCGCCCTTTGCTTTGCGTGGTAACCGCCGTCTCCTGGTATGCTTTGACTCCGTTCATGCTATTTCTCCGCGCTTCGAAAGGCCGACGGCCTGGATTAATCGTTCGGCTCATAGGAGATGACCGCTGCATTGCTCAGCAGCCATCTCCTGTAATCGCCGTTTAAGGCCCAGATACTATCTGAGCAGTGACAATGCCATCTGCGGCATTGCATTGGCCTGGGCCAACATGCTGATACCGGCCTGGCTGAGCACCTGGTTCCTCGTCAGAACTGCCATTTCCGTGGCAACGTCGACGTCTGAGATTCGGCTCTCTGCTGTATTCAGGTTCTCTGATTGGATATCCAGAATCATAATCGTGCTGTCAAGACGGTTCATTTTGTAACCGAATGCCGCACGGGCGGTATCCTTGAGGCCGATAGCCGTGGAGACTCTGGACAGAGCGGTTGTTGCTGCGGTTGTGTCAAGAATGTTGATACCTGTCCCAACGGAGGTAGTCACATCGCTGTCGGTCTCGAGGTTTCTTGCACCGGCGCCACCGGAACTGAAGTCGGTAGCCTGGGTGAAGAAGCCGGTCGTTTCTATGGCGTCATTGACCGCCGTTGCCGTCCAGGTCAGGTCATCCGCCGTCGTGAAATGGGATTCTATCTTGAGTTCATACTTGTTGGTGGTGGTGTCCCAGTATGCCGACGCCATCTGGTAGTTGAGCGAGTTGCCGGCCGTGTCGTTCTTGTTGATGTTCTGACTGGCCGTGTTGATGGCGTCGATGACCTCCTGCAGCGTGTAAGACGCCGCTGCAGCGCCGTTGGATGCAAAGTACACAGATATCGCTTCCTCATTTGTAGAGGTATTGGTATCTGTGAACGTGATCGAGAACGTCAACGCATCGGTGTCAGTACCCGCGTCGGTATCCTCAACCGTCAGATAGGTGTCGGTAAGCAGTGATACGCCGCAAGTTGCGACACTCTGAAGGCCCGCGGAACCGGTTGCGATATTCAGGCCGCCCGAAGCGGTTGTCATATTCACTTTGTTTATGTCGATAGTGCTGGACGTGCCGACGTGGATCTTGACGGTGCCGGTGCCGGTGTTGAGCATCTTGATGTCGTTAAACGCCGTCGCTCCTACGATTCTGTCGATTTCAGCGGCCATCTCTGCAAACTCGGCATTCATGATTGTACGCTGGTCACTTGAATATGACCCTGTTGCGGCCTGTTCGGCGAGTTCCATCATTCGCACGAGGTTGTCGTCGATGACAGCCATCGCACCTTCCATCGTCTGCAGCATGCTGATGCCGTCCGAGGCATTACGCGCACCCTGCTGCAGCACTGCAACGTCCGCTCGAATCAACTCGCGGACGGCGAGGCCGGCTGCGTCGTCCCTCGCACCGTTGATGCGCAGGCCCGACGACAGCCTTTCGACACTCTTGGCCAGGCTGTCATAAGCCTTGCCTAAGTGTCTGGCGGCATTTTGCGCCATGATGTTGTTCTTAATTGCTAACATGTCTGTGACTCCTTAATTAGGTTCCTTTTTGTTGGCCCTGTCGAAAGCCTTGTTTTACGCCTTAAGCGTGTAATGCACCTGGTGCAGAACACGTTTCTAACGCCCTTTATCGGTAAGAATGAAAAGGACTTAAGGAATTTCTTGTGGGAAACTATCGCAAAATCAGTGGACCTGTAATATTGTGCGTGCGGATACTGATAAAGCAGTACGGCCCCGGGCCGCGCGGGTGCAACACGCGGATTTAACAAAAATACAGTTCGATTTATCGTGAAATTCCAAATTAGCTGCCCTTATCCTTCCGGAGCAGTGCTGAGTCCGGGTCCGGCCAATAAAAGTAAAGTATTGCACTTGCTCAGAGCAACGCCAATGAATACAATTCGAAATACCGGTCAAAAACACCGATACTTAAGCTCGTTGTGTTACCTTCCGGTATGACCTTAGGCGCCATGCGCAAATGCACAAACAACATGGACAACGTGCCGAAAAAGTGCTGCTTGTGTTCAACTGCCACGAAGCATGGGTGTACCAGCTTGGTGCACTTGGATACAGCCTTGACGTAATTATAGGGCTCAAAGGCAGATTCAAGCAGGGCTGGGATGAGCAGATGCGACCTGTCCCGCGAAATGCGCGAATGATTTCGCTGACAGAAGCGCAGCGATCAGAAGCCGAGTATTACTGCATCATAGCACACAACATAAGTGATTTGCTGGACGTCAAGTTACGTCCCGAACCGAGGCTTATCGTCATCCATTCAACTCTTCAAGGACGCGTGCGAGAGGAAGATTCCGCCGTTGAGCCCGAGAGAATGAAACAGATGCTGCACACGTACCTGGAACTCGTCGGCGGCCATGCAGTTCCCGCTTCTATGCTCAAGGGTCGATCATGGGGTTTCACCGAGGATGTAGTGCCTTTTGGCGCCGATCCCGCCGAATATCCGCCGTATTCGGGCCGGGACAACGTTGGGCTGAGGGTCAGTAATTTCATAGAAAACCGTAAGAAGATTTTGTTATGGGACTTTTATGAGAAGGCATTTGCCGAGATTCCGGTTCGGCTGGTCGGCCACAATCCCAACATGCCTGGAGTCGAAGCCGCTCAAAACTGGGACTGCCTGAAAAGCATGTTTCGCCTCTCTCGGTTCTATGTCCATACCGCCGACCCCGAACTTGAGGACGGATATAACATGGCTGCACTTGAGGCGATGGCTGCCGGCATGCCCGTGTTAGGCAACTGTCATCCGAGCTCTCCCGTTCGGCATGGCGTAAGTGGATTTCTGAGCGACGATCCGGCGGAATTGGGAGAATACGCCCGGATGCTGCTCGACGACAGGAACCTGGCGGTCAAAATGGGAAAGCAGGCCCGAAAGACCGTCGAGGAGAAGTTTTCACTGCCAAGATTCACCGAAGCTTTTCTGCAGTCCATCGAAAAGGCCCGAGGCAAATGGCTGAAAAGGAAAGTCAGACCTTGATCCACATGCTCGAATTACCGAAATAATCTCTCGCAACTCGGCAGTCGGCTGCCAAAGGGCTCTGGGCTCTAAACCAACACATTTATGGACCGCTCGGTGATGAGCATCTCGTATGGTTCGGTGCTTGTGTAGATGGGCGAATTGGTAAGCCCTTCGCCCACTGGGACGGCATCGGAGCTGTCGTTGCCGCCATGGAAATGATTCTGCTCAGACCAGCCTTCATGAAGCGACTGGTCTCTGAAGGCATTCTGCTCGGATTGGTCGGTTAATGAAACTTCGAGCCGCTTGACGGCGATTCCCGAATCTTGAAGATTCCTGACGATTTGAGGAAGTGCCTGCTCGATCTGGTATCTGGTTTCTGCCTTGCTTACTTCAAGCATGCCCGTGATTTGGTCCTGCTCTTCCTGGAGCCTTACGAAGACTCTTCCAAGTTCCGGCGGATTGAGCCTCACGGTGATCTGCTGCTCGCCGGACCCACCGGAAAACGAAGTTCTTATGGACTCGTGTATCTGGTCGCCGATACCGGTCGAGCTTCTCTCGGGTGTGGGAGGACCGCCATTTCTGGCTGTTTGCGCGGAAATCGCGGCAAAGCGTTCTGCGACGGGTGTTTGAACGCCGTTGCTTGAGATAAGCTGGTCGATCCCTGCGGCATCCCGGTTGGAGCCGCCGCTGGAACCCGAATTCTTCGCATGGTTGCCCGAACCGCCCGATATGCGCCCGTGCGGCCGATTCAGGTTGCCTGCCAGTGGGTCGCCCGCCGGGCTGTCCGCATGGTTCTTGCCTTTACCCAGCAAGTCCCGTGCTCCTGAATTCTGCTGGTTGGTGGCGTTTTCGCTGAGAGTATGCTTACCCAAGTTGGAAGACGGCTTTGACGCGCCTGTTGCAGTCTTCTCAGGCAGTTCGGTATATGTGTCGTCAGCTTTCGGCAGGTCGCCCTTGAGCGATTCTGTTTTTTGCCCGGTTGCCTTATCCAGGTCGTCGGACTTGCTCAGTTCTCCAGCGGCACCAATGGGTCTATTCTGTGCGGTAGCAGCTTCGGGCAGCGGTTTGCCGGGTTTGGAAGCTGCTGTTTCGGAAGTTTTTGGTGCTGTGAGTCTGCCGACGTCAGCACGCTGCTGGCCAAAGTCAGAGGCGGTGGTGGCTAATTCCCTTGGATTCTGGCTGATGGTCAGCCCTTTTGTGGAGATAACCATTTTTGCTGCCGCCTGCATTTTTTCGTTCACTTGAGCTTGGGCGGGGCGGGCTTTCTCGGCAAGGACCGCCCTCGGAGCATCAGGTGATATGCCTTTGGCTTCGCGCAGTGCCTGGCCGTTGTTAGTTATTGTCGTAACCTCAACTGTTTTGGAAACTTGCACGGGTACGGCATGCGGCTTGGATATCTGTGAACTCGCCAAAAAGTCAGCGAGTTTACCCTGATTCTTCGAGAGGATCAGCGTTTTTGCATTGTTTTCATTCGAATTCACTGTTGGTTTTTCGGCAGCCTGTGCACCCTGTGGCGATTCTGGCGGGGCCGTGGCCGCAGCGCTGTGGCCCTGGTCGGTCGATCCGCTTTCTTGTGGCTGGTCAGCTTGTTTAATCCCGGCTTTGGCGCGAAATGTGGAGCGAAAATCCTCTGTAGGCTTATCAGTACGCTCGCATTGCGTATACGCAGAAGAATTATCAGTCGTTTGCTTCTGCGGTGTACGGTCCATTGGCGGAGTTTCAACCGGTGTCGTGGAAAACTGGCTGGGGTCGCTGTCTGTCGCGGGCCTGTGCGCCGGACGGTTGGGGCTGATGTTACCCATCAGCAAAGTACTGATTGTCAATGTACCCGTACTCATACACAAGTGTTTTAGCAAGTGTTGTGCCCGCATTGTGGCTTCTCTTGATGCGGACACGTAAGTCTTTGTCACAACTGAACATACGAAACAAAAAAGTTGCCGCCTCTGTCACGCGATTTGCATGTGAGACAAGTTGCGGCGAAAAACTCCTGAAATGTTAGGAAAAAACTTCCGGATCACAGGTCGCGCCAAAGATTTGAGGCATGTGTCGGGGGCGGCCAGATGTCAAGAAAACGCGCCCGACTGTATAGAATACTGACGCACCCTCAAGCTGCAAGAGAAGCCGGTTTTCAGCATGTAACGTGCTTTTTGTGTGTCTATTGCGTATTTGACAGGGCGAAAACAGCCAGCCTTAAGGATTTGGCACGGTTATTGCAGGATTCAGCCAAGAGACGAAGTTTCTACACAGGTTTTGGGAGTCGGATATGACCGGAACGACCAGCGTAGTCGATTTTCTGCAGGCTGGCATAAAGGCTGAATCCCTTCGCCAGAAGGCTATAGCCAATAACGTCGCCAATCTCAAGACTCCGGGATACCGTCGAATCGCCGTGAAATTCGAGCAGTTACTTGCCGAGGCGATGAATTCACGGGGAGAGGCGGATCTTGATCAAGTGGAGTTGGAGCTTTACCACCCAAACGAAACCGCGGTGAAGTCAAACGGCAATGATGTCAGCCTTGAGGTTGAAGTTGGACAGATGGTCAAGAACAGCCTGCGGCACAAGACTTATATCCGCTTGCTTAACAAAGTGTACAGGCAAATCGAACTGGCGATTGATTCGAAATAGCCGGAGCAATCGTCGCAAGAATGAAAGAGGTGTGAATTGAATGCGAGTTGACAGCAGTTTTGGACCAATAGATGTGGCCGTTTCGGGCCTCCAAGCGCAAAGTAAGAACTTGGACATAATCTCTTCGAATGTTGCCAACGCCCGGACGATTGACGGCGGCAGCGGCGAACCGTACCGCAGACTCGAGGCGTTGTTTAAGACAGACAGCGAGGGCGTCGGCGGCGTCGAACTGGACGAAATAGTCGCAGATATGAGCGATTTCAAGAAGGTGCTCGACCCGGGCAGTCCAGCCGCGGATGAACAAGGCTACGTTTCGATGCCCAATGTAAGCCTTCCGACCGAGATGATTAACCTCAACGCCGCAACCCGGGCGTACCAGGCAAACGTGGCAGTTCTGAAGCGTTATCAGGCGATGATAGAAGCCACGCTCGAATTACTTCGATGAATTCTAAGGGCGAGAAAATGATCAATCCGAACCCCAACGTAAACACAGTTCTACCGAAAATCAACCCGAACCTGAACCATCCGGCAGGCGGTAACGCTGTCAACGGCGCCAGAAAGGGAGCCGACTTTGCAGATACAATCAAAGCGGTCGAAAAACATCTGTCCAACGTAGATGACCATCAGCAGTCGGCGAGTATGTCGATAAAGGAGATGTTGTCCGGCAGAAACGAGGACATTACTTCGGTTGTTGCGGCTGTTGCAAAGGCCGATATTAGCTTCAAGGTTCTCGTCGGCGTTAGAAATAAGCTTATAGAAGCATACAAGCAGACTCTGAATATGCCTGTATAGCAAATTGAGTGTCGCTGATTGAAGAAAAATCGACAGTCAGTCCAAAAGGGATTCGATGGACCTGTTAAGAAGGATAAGGGCGATTTGGCAGAACGTAAGCCTGATTCAACGGGCTTTGCTGGTGGCAATCGTCTTGACTTTGGTTATTGTGGCGGTGCTGCTTACTCACTGGGCGAGCAGGCCGGATATGAGGATGCTCTATCGCGACTTGTCCGCCGAAGAGGCGTCGAAAATTGCGGAAAAGATAAGCGAACAAGGTGTTTATTACGAGCTGAGAAACGCCGGCACGAGCATCTTTGTTCCAAAGGACAAAGTCTATCAGCTGCGTTTGGATATGGCAAAAGACGGACTTCCCGTCGATTCACAGGGCGGCTACAAGATATTTGACAGTGAAAAAATAGGGGTCAGTCCTTTCGTTCAGAACATCAATCTAAAGCGCGCGCTGGAAGAGGAGTTAGCCAAGAGTATCCAGATGATAGAAGGTGTGCTTCACGCGCGCGTTCATATAGTCGGCGCCAAGCAAACTCTGTTTACTTCGCAGGCGGGAGAGACCACCGCTTCAGTGGCGCTGAGGTTGAAAGCGGGGTATCGGTTGAGCAACGCAAACATTGCCGCCATCACTCATCTTGTGGCGGGCAGTGTCGAGGCGCTTAAGGCCGAAAATGTGACGGTGGTTGACAGCAGCGGAAGGCTTCTCTCACGCTCCATCGACGAAGGCGCCGACCTTGGAGCGAATACGGTTCAGGACTATAAGGAAAGGGTTGAGGACAACTGCGCAGGAAAGGTCGAGGAAATGCTCACCGCGGTGCTTGGGCCCGGAAGGGCAGAGGTCAGCGTCAGCGCCATCGTCGATATGAACAGCATCAATCTCTTGACCGAAACCTATGATCCAAGCAAAAAGGTGGCTTCAAAGGAAGAGATCAAAAGCACGTCAAAGACAGAAGGCGACAGCGCCGCTGGCGGCGGGACGGTAGTTCCGGGCGGCGTGGAGAAGGACGAAACGGTTAAAACCGACTACGTGGTGCCCAAGATCGTCAGGCAGGAGGTTATCCTGCCGGGTAAGGTAACTTCGTTGACGGTTTCAGCGCTGGTGGATTTATCGGTTGGAAGTGTTGCCGACGCAAATGAAGCCGGTTCGGGCGCACAGCCGGCTAAGTTAATGACTGTGGCCGACGTCGAAGCTATCATACAGAATGCGCTTGGGCTGAAGGACACAACGAGTATTAAAGTGGTTGACGTTCCATTTCACCATCCGGCTGAATCGGTGGCCTATGAGGCCTCGAGCGGACTCGACCTTGTGGCAATTGCCGGACAGGCGTCATTGGGCATTATGGCGATTTGCGCGCTGCTTGTGCTGAAGATTTTCAGCGGCGCTGGAAGGAAAGCTCGCATGGCACTGGCGCACGGGGCCGGGACCGGGGGCGCCGAAGCGCGGCTGCCGGGGGAGAGAGGGGCAGCGGCGCTTCCGGCAGCCAAAGGGGCCGGACCCGAGCCTCTGACGTTACGAAAAGAAATAGCCGGTGCTCTGGCGAAGGACCCCGAGCAGGTCAAGCACCTGTTCGCCAGTTGGGTCGAAGAGATCGGTGTTTAGAAGTGGTTAACTGACAGCATCTGAGAAAGGATGCCTGGTGCAAAACACGAGATAGCAAGATGCAATTGACGGGCAAACAAAAGGCGGCATTGCTGTTGACGATCCTCGATCCGGCAACGGCGGCGCAGTTGCTGAAAGGGCTTGGCACAGAGGATATTCAGGAAATAGCTATGGAGCTTGCGCAGATTGATGCGGCGGGTCTTCACAGCGCGGCCCGACAAATGGAGGTTGCCAAAGAGTTTTGCCGATCGCTCAAACACAAGGAGGGCCAGGGATTCACCATCAGAGGTTTTCTCAACGAAATGCTGGTAAATATCGTCGGCAGAGAAGCGGCCGAAGAAATTCAAAGCGAAGTCAAGGACCTAGCGCAGAAGAAGGACCCATTTATCGACATTCGCTCTGCAAACACCGATGAGCTGGTCCTTGCACTTGAGGGCCAGCACATTCAAACCATTGCGGTAGTGCTCTCGGAGCTGCCGTCGAGGAAGAGCCAGGAGGTTCTGTCGCTGTTGGACAAGGAGGCCCAGACCGAAGCCGTTAGAAAAATGACGAACCTTGAGATGGTCAGTTCAAGGGTCAGACGGCGTATAGCTTCCACGGTGTACGAAAGGCTCAAGACCTTTAAGGGAGAGACTCTTCCGGAAGGCCGGGAGCAGACTCTGCGAAAACTGGCTATCGTATTGAGCGGGCTGCGAAGGGACCTGAGGGACCGACTTCTTGGCGACATCAAGGAGTTTGACGAGGAAACCGCCTCAATGGTGAGGAACCTGATGGTAACCTGGGACGATATACCGTCTATTGCAGACAGGTCACTTCAGGACTTTATGCGTTCGGTAGAGTCTAACAAGCTGGCGGTTGCACTGCACGGGGCTGATGAGGTGATTATGGGAAAAATCCGGTCGAATATATCAGAGCGCGCCGCTGCCTCGCTTGACGAGGAAGTCTCTCTGATGGGCGAGCCTTCCGAAGAAGAAGTGCTTGATGCGCGAGATGAGGTTGTCATTCCGCTGAGAGAAGCAAATGAAAGAGGCGAACTGCGGTTCACAGGGCGATAGCAGGATGTCGCAGATGCTTATAATTGAACTTGAAAAGCCGATTGTGTCGGTGGAAGTCCTGAACGATTCCGGCGGCGATGCCGATCCGGCCGTT
>Ga0180438_10000883_pt1 | contig 54950 bp, 75 predicted proteins | sample SS_ome_12_FD_132455 | JGI IMG/M metagenome (GOLD analysis project Ga0180438, IMG submission 132455) | Hypersaline lake sediment archaeal communities from the Salton Sea, California, USA - SS_3_D_2 metaG | ecosystem: Environmental > Aquatic > Non-marine Saline and Alkaline > Hypersaline >... | reverse complement strand
GTCAACCAGCATACCCTCAAATTTCAGTTCCAAGAAGCCCCTGTCACTGCGAACATAGCGCACCTGACAGTCATTGTAAGTAGCAACAGCCACTGACAGGACAGAGGTAAACAGGTTGTTGGTCTTCTGCTTCAGGTTGGTGACCTTGCTGCCCATGTCAGAAGCGTCAAGGGTAGTCAGGTCAACGTCACTAACTTGGTGCTTGTCCATCAGCGCCCGCGCCCGCTTTGCTGCTATAGCTGCTTCGTTCGGGCTGGAAGTGTCGCCAGCCATTGCCAGCAGTTTGCGGATACGGTCAAGGATTTTGTCGTTTGCTTGGTTCATGTCAGTTCTCCAGTTCGGTTAGGTTGTCCGGTCTCAACAGACCGTGGAAGAGATTATGAGGGAGTTGTTTCCGTTTGTCAAGTTTTTTCTTTCGTTACACAAACAGTCAGTTACCGTTTCTTGCGTCCAAAGAGCCGTTTGGCCCCGGTCAAAATCTGGTCAGCGGTGTTAATGGCCCCGTCAACAATCGGGTCAGAACTGTCCGTAACCTGCTTTTGCACCTGTCTGGAAATTCTCTCCAGTTCTACATCTGTAGGAATAGCGTCTTTGAAGCCCTTCTTACTGAATTTGCGTCTTGCCATGTCATGCTACCTCTGTAGGTTGAGGGGCCATCCTTGGCCCGTTGGTGCTATCCTGTTAGACTCTGTGCCACCCGGCCCGCCACGCTTCCCACTGCAAAGAGTTGGTCATGTGGGGGTTGTCTTCCAGACTCTTGCCTTCCTGTCGTGCGGCCTGTCCGTTGTCTGCTACTTTCCTGACTTCAGCTTCAACTTCCCACTGGTCAAGCATCTGCTGTTGTCCGTTTGTTGGTAAACTCATGTCAGTTCTCCAGTCTAGTCTGTTAGGTTGAGGGGCCATCCTTGGCCCGTTGGTGCTATCCTGTTAGTCCTCGAAACGAGCGCCCTGTGAAGCGGCCAGTTCAACGGCCAGTTCAGTTTCGACGTTGTGAGGAATGCGCATGTAGTTGATGAAGTAATCAGCGCGAACCTCTTCAGAAACGGTGCCGGTCTCAGCGTCTACTACCTTAGTCCACCAGTAGTGACCGTCAAACCGTGTGGCAGTCAGTTCGTACATGCCACCCCAAACCCGGTCAGCGTAAGCAACAACGGTCTCAACTTCGATCTTAGAGCCAAAGCGGAAGCCATTCAGGTTGCCCCGGCTGCGACGAATCTCCAACTTGCCAGCCCGGTTCAGAATCTCACCCTCAGACCGTGCAGAGAAAACCACGGTGCCGTCATTCTCACAGAGCAACCAGCGTGCAGTCTTCACCTTGACTACCTTGAGGGTCTTGCAGTAAACGTCAACGTCATAAGAAGAGGAAGCGTTTGCGATGTCGAAAGTTGTGTAAGCCATGTCAGTTCTCCAGTTCGGTTTAGGTTGTCAGGTCACTCGACCATGGGGAATATTCTACGCACCTTGGCGTAAATGTCAAGTTTTTTCTTTTCGTACACGAACAGTGGCTTACACTATCCCAACGCATAAGTGCCTGAACCGCTACGAAAAGAAAAATTGAATTTTCTTTCCGTAGCAGAACAGGCACTTACACTAAACCGTGAAAGATTTTTTCGCACTACAATCGTAGTGTGAAAAGTGCCAACAGGAACAAGAACACTACAGATATAGCAACACCGAGTATGGCTTGTTTGGCCGTTGGTTTCATCATTGGTTCATCCACCCAGTCATGGTAGTCTTCCATCTGCTCTCTGGTCAGGATGGGGGTGTTCTTGTTCAAGCGCTTTTTTCTCAACATTTTCGCACTACTCCTATAGTATGATTTCGTCCCTTACAAAACGCTGCAACCCTTCTATCTCTGTAGCTAGTTGCAACTGGCGTTCGGTTAGCTCTTCCAACTTCTGTAGTAGTCTCTCCCTGTTGGTTATGGTGGGTTCAGTTTCCGGTTCTGGTACCGGGTTGCCGTCTTCGTCCAGCAGTGGTAGTTTTTCGCGGTCTTCGTTGACAGGCACCTTACACCCCGGCTTGATGTTGCGGGGTGCGTACTTCCTGCCCCCGGCAAACTTGCGGGGTGAGTCGAACAGGTCAGTACGTTCGTACACGTTGGCCTTGTTAGCGCCAGTCACGCCAATGAGCCTCAACCGGGTTTCCTTACAGAATAGAGACAGAGCCGATGAAATGCGGTTGCTGTCCAACCATGGTAAGTTTTCGTGTATTTTCTTCGTACAGAACACCCGCACTTCAGGGTTAGATTCTAACCAGCGGAAGACCTCTTCCACTACAGTCATAGTTTTTGTTGTCATGCCAGTTCTCCAGTTCGGTTAAGTGGGTCTTTCTATTCGCACCCTCATATAAACAGTTTCATGTAGGATGTCATCGCGAGTATGCCTGATGTTTCCATCTTTGTCAAGTGCGAACTTCACTACCCGCCCGGTCTTTTCGTTGGCCTCTACTACGTGTTTCAGTTCTTCGCCTGTATCGGCGTTGAAGACTTTGGCCTTCATCCAGTTTTGTGTCTTTCCTGCTATCTCTTCCCTGTTTCCTGTTCTGTATTGCTCTTGTTTTCTGTCCACCCCTACTTCAGCTTTTAGTGGATTCGACCTGACTATAGTTAGCGCCCCCGGCCCTGTTAACCCGAGAAACTTTAAGAATGTGCGTCTGTTCACTGTCATTTCCGTTTCCTCTTGGTCACTGTTACTTTAGCCCCTTTGTGTACGTGTGAGGTCAAGGTCTGTACTGTAGGGTCAGAGTCGCACCCGTCACACCACCACCTACCCTCTAACATAGAAGGTCGTACAATACTATCGCACCTGTCACACAACATCTCACCTACTGCTGAAGTGTGAGTGACCATTTCACCTTTCCTGCTTGCCGCCATTGCTGTTCTCCTGTAGTAATGTACTACCTGATTTCATAGGGATTTTTAACCAATACGTACATACTACTCACCCGCTGTAGTAATGTACTATCTGATTTCATAGGGATTTTTGACAGTAGGTACGTACTGTCCAGAAACTGTAGTAATGTACTACCTGATTTCATAGGGATTTTTGCCTGTAGGTACATACAGCGTAGTATAGTACAGCCATACACCCTAGCAGTGTATGACTGTACAACAGTACGTACCTACTCTTCCCGGTCAGTGTGATACATCTGGCCTTGCGCTCTAACTTGAAAGCACGTAAAGCCCCGGTCACGCCACCATGCAACCATGTCATCCCTGTCATCCAACACGAATTCCACGTTGTCAGGGGTGAGGTCATGCTTCTCTAGTAGTGCGCCTTTCCAGTTCTTGTCACAACCGAGTGCGGCCTGTGAACCGCTGTTCATGTCTACTCCTGCACTTGGACGCATCTCAAGGCTGGAGTGTGGCACAAAGTGCGCCTGCAACCACTCTTCTGTTGCTGCCCTTGTAGAGTCAGCGCGGCCCGTAAAGATGTGGACATTGTGTGTCATCCAGAACCGTTCAATAATCATGAGTACCGGCTGGTTCAGTTCGTCATTGTGGCACAAATCAAAGTACGCGCCCCAACCGTGTGACTCTATCATAGGTCTTCGGTGGTCATCCAGCGCTAGTGTGCCGTCCAAGTCTACTATCAGATTAGTCTTTGCCATATTCATCTCCTGAGTTAAACACTGCTATTATAACAGATTCAGTGGTTTTTGCCACCCGTAAGCTGTTTGTGTTCGGCCTGTGCTATTGCTTCCCCTTCGGCTCTACTGACCAGTTTCAAGTGCAAGCCGTCTTCTCTTTCATACACCGTCAGGACAGGGGATGGCCCTGCCGGTGTAGTGCTAAGTTGCTCTATCTCTTCCTTAGTCAGGACAGTCTCAAGTGTGTCCGGTGCTATCCTGTTAAGGAGAAGCGCACACAGAGTATGCCACTGGTCTGACATAGCTTGTGTGACAGGGTGAGCCGGGTTCAGTTCATCACGCTTTCCCATAACGCGCCCCTTCTCCAGCAGGGCCAAAGACAGCCTGACAGGAAGTACAATAGTACTTTTCGCTCATGAGGTCACGGTCAAGCCCTGACTGTAAGCAGAATGGGCACCGTGACTCAGCAATGTGCTGTATTGCCATATTCTCTGTCATGCCCTTTGGAAATTGAATAACTTGGTCTTTCTGCTCTCCAAACTTGGCACCCGCTGGTATCGTCCTGTCAGGCCGACCACCAAACAACGTCTTTGGCCCGGTGTCTTCTTCCTGCTCTGGCTCTGGCTCCAAATTCATCTTGGCTACCAACTCACCAAACTTCTGCATGGCCTGAGCCGCCTGTTGACAACTAACACCAAATTGCCGGACAAGTTCTGTCAGCCGTTCTTCTCTTTCTCTCAGTTCTCTTTCGCGCTCTTCGTTCATCTTCATCACCTCTTGGTTGGACATCTCGCGTGCTACGTGCCGTGCCAGCCACGTAGCACTATATTCCTCTGATATTTATATCACATTTTATATCATACCTTTCTATACTCTGAAACCTTAACCTAGAACCTAGAACTAAGTAGAACTTAAATTAACAAAGGGTATGTGTTTCAGAGAGTTACCCCCTCTTGCCCTGTTCCATGTAGATTTTCCTGACATAACCCGTTCCGGGTCAAGACTTCTTCTTTCTGTGCGCTCAGTCGATACATCGAAAATCCCGTTGCAAAATGAAACATTACCCTGCTTTTTTCGGGGTTTTTCAAAATCACCCCTCTCCCTCCATAGCGGCTATTATTTCATCTGAAAGCCAACTTTCCCCATTCTTTAACAACCATGAAATACTCTTCAATTCTCCGTTACTTCCCCCTATGGTAAACTCACCATTTTTGTTCCACCCGATAATCAATACTTCTTGCATATCCCAATTTCGTGCTGCCTCTAAAATCCCATCAACACTAACCCGTGGGTTAGGGAATATTTTGATGTTGTTCTTAGCCATCACCCCACCTGCTCGTCAGCGTCATAAACTACCTTTAAAGGCCCAAAACCGTCAAGTTCCTTGTTTCTTGCCCTCTCATTCAGTTCCCTTATAAATTCCTCAAGGCTCTCCCGCCCGTCAATTTCCTTATCCACTACCTTGGCAAACATCTTCTTTAGCCCGCGCAAGTCAGGCATCAAGTATCCATAGTGGTGTTTCTTGGCACCCCGGTACATGACGTTGCTGTGCTGGCGTGACCGGCTCTGTTCAAAGCCCAAGTTCTTCAGACGCTTCCCTATATCCCGTTTCGAGAACTTGAAGCGCTTGAGGTCATCACAGAATTTCGTATACGAAAGGTAAAGTAGACCTGTTGGCACCCATTCCCCAAAATCGGGCAACTCTTCATAGTCAAATCCTTGGTCATGGGCGTGTGCCACTTCCAGCCCCGGCAACGGTGTTTCCTCTTCCACCATACTGACCAGCCATTCCGTGAAGGGGTCATCAGAATACTCAACCACGTCATAGAAAGTTTCGGTCTTCATGGCCTGATACTGTGCCGAGAAGTTTACGCGCCGTTCCATGAGACTATGTAAAAAGGCTGCTATGACTTCGTCACTGTCTATGTGTTCCTTGAGACGCTCGAAATACTCCCTGTCACCTACCCGGCAAGTGCTGACGTTCAGAATGAAATACCGTCTTTCCTCTTTGTCTAGAGGCATAGGCTTTCTGTCGTTCGTGATGATAATGAAGTGCATCCTATTCGCGACATTGGGCATCAACGCCCCGCCCTTTATCTCTAGTCGCATGGTATCGCCAGTGATGAAGCCCTTCAGCTTGTTGGCGTCATCCGCACTCTTGCCCGCCCGTAGTGAAAATTCATCCGCGACAAATAGCACAATGTTAGCCAAATGCGCATTGAACTGTAGGAATAGGCTTTCCCGGTCGAACGCTATCATTCTGTTGTTCTTCTTGAACAGCCGCGCCACGGCATTAGCAAACATGTTCTTGCCGGTGCCCTGTGAACCTATCAGGACAGGGGCAACACCAAAACGCTCTTCAGGACGTTGCACCCAAGCGGCCAGCATATCCATGAGGTAATCAAATTTAGTTCCATCACCCCCACAAATAACTTCGTGGATATGCCTATAGAGTAAGTTCCACTCACCCTCTTTAGGTGGCACTGCAAAACCTTCCCACAAGTCAAGCATCTTTGGCGGTGGCTCGTTGAAGTACAGACCTATTCCCCGGTGTTTGCGCCTGTAATCCCAAGCTAACCACTCTTCCAGTAGGTCTATATTCCGTTCCGAGTACACCCACCCGGCTTGTGACATCTGGAATTCACCCCGCTTGAAGGCCCACTTGGAAAACTCTGCCTTCATCTTGTCACGGGTATAACCTACCAGTTGCTTACTGTTCCCGTCTTCCAACTTCACCATGCTGTACACCAGTAGACTACCCTCAACGTCAATGGTGAAATAGTACTGGTTGATGTAGTGTAAAGCGTAGTGTAGAAGCAACTTGCAAGCGGCCTGTTTCGCAAGGTCATCCGGGTTCTTTTCCAAATCCTCAAGTTGCTGCTGATCCGCTTCCTGTAGTGCTGCTTCCGGGTCAACTTCCTCAACGTCATCCAGCATAGAGTCCAGCGCTTCAGTGTCACCAAACAGGCTGTTACCGCCGCGCATGACTTCCAACCTATGAGTATAGAGTAAGCAAAACGCTTGGTAGCCTGTCAGGTACCGGCCTGTACTCAGTGGGTCATTGTCGTGGTGTGAGAATATCTTGTCTTCTTCAATCCAGACACCCGGACTGTCTGTAGTAGACGCTGGTGCCAAATACTTGCGCGGCTCTTTCTGCTCATATCCAAAATAGTCTAGGATATCGTGAAGGGGCACAAATTCGTTGAAGGTGGCTTGCAAAGGAAGGGGTTGATACTGTTCGAGAACCGAAAACATGTGGTCATCTGAAACCGTCAACTGGCGTGTCGGTTTCGGTGGCTCTATTCGCGAATAGTCCAGATTAAACGGCACTTCCGGCCCGTCACACCAACCTACTCTAACAGTGTCCCGAAAGGGGTCTGGTGTCCTGACCAGTTCCGGGTCAGCAACGATATGTACCTGTGCTGGCCTGAATAGCGCCTTGTCGAAGACATCTAAATCTAGATCATCCTGCTGGTCAATCCAGTTCCCCCAATCAAAGTTACTGGCCTTTGTCTCCATCCAGAACACCAAGTGTAGACACACCCCCGGCTTACCGAGTCCGTGACTACCAGTGTAGGCCCAAATGAAGCCAGCCCGCTGAAACTCTTCTGGTAGGTATTCCTGAATAACCTCTACCGCTGTAGCCTGTGGTGTCTTCTTCCAACTGTCCGGCTCTAGTATTTCAGCACTGTCGAAATCGAACATCACCCAATGGTGGCCGTCATCCTTGAAGTTGCCCCGTTTACGCCTGAACTTCCAGCCGCCGCTACGCTGCCGCCGCGCTAGGTCACTATCCTGTTTTTGGATATCCAGCCGGTTCCTGATAATGCAACAGTTGCGCCTATTCCTCAAGCGCTCAATCAGTCCGTACAAATCTTCCAAATTGTCTACCCCTACTTCCTGTCCAACATGCCATGTAGGGTATTTGGGTGGCAACTTCTCTCCATCCCTGAATTTCTTGGCGAAGGGTGACGCGCCCCCATCCAAACCTTTTATTACTGTGACGAAATCTCTGTGCTCTTCCATAGTGTGTTTTCCAGTGCCTTTGTAACCTGATGTTTGTTATCAAAAAGCCAACCGCCGTAAAGCGCTTGACAAGCCCTTTGTTTTCTGCTAACCTTTCCTTTCACGGTTAAGGGGCCATTCCGGTGGATTCGGAGGGTGGTTCCCTCTAGGATTATCGCGACCTGCCGATGGTTCTCCAGTGCCGCCGAGTGTGCCCTGCAACCGTGTTCTCCAAATCTCCTGATGATTTGTTGCCCGTTGTACCCTGACCCCTTCCGAGGGGTCAGGTTTTTATCCTAGCACAACCTAGCACCCTTGTCAACTTCGACAATGCCTGCTTAAACTCACCTTTGCCTGCAATCCGGTTCTACTATCCCAGTAGACACCAACTCCATTTTCACGTATAACCTTGCCTGTCACTGGCCGGGTTTGAGCCATTGAACGTACTACCGTGGGGCTTCGCGTACAGACGCAAATAGAATTCCCGGTTAGTGACACCCTTTAACCAGCACTGGAGAATACCATGCCTGTGAATAAAGTTCACCGAGTCCACGAATACGCCGCTGCCCTGAAATACGGTTTACTGGCTCTTGACAGCTTCTATGAAGGAGACCCACCCGACAGTTTCGGTGATGCGGAAGACGAGTTAGACATGTCCCTGACGCACCTTCAGACCGCTGCAAACTATCTTATAGCGACTTATGAAGAGCATGGACATGACATTCCCGTTGTTCTTCAGCAACTTGAAGGGGGTTGACAAACAAAAAAGGGGCGTTATAATCTTGACGGCTGGCAACAAGCCAGAACTTGAAACTTAACAGGAGAATTTTACCGATGAGCAAGAACACTATTGTAGCAACCGCGCTGTTTGCGCTGACTTTCGACACTGCTGAAGAACTGGAAGCAGCACAGACTATTCTGGAAGGTGGCGTACCTTCTGGCACCACGGCAAAGGCAACGAAACTGCACACACCGTCCAAGAAAGAACTGAAAGACGTTCTGACTGAACTGCGTGAAGAGATGGGTACCGAAACCCTGAAAGACCTGCTGAAGACCCATGGGGCCAAGAATCTGGCAACTCTGGAAGAAGACGAGTGGCCGGGTATCTACGCTGCTGCCAAGAACCTGCTGGAAGAAGACGATGACCTTGGCGGTGACGATGATGATGACCTTGGTGATGACGATGACCTTGGCATGGACGATGACGATGACCTTGACACCGATGTTGACGCCGAGGAAGTCAAGGTAGCTGTCCAGAAGTACGCAAAGGCCAATGGCCGCGACAAAGCAACCAACATTCTGAAGGCCAACGGCTTGAACAGCGTTCGCGGTCTCAAGCGTGCGACTGCTGAGCAGCGGGCCAAAATCTACAAGGCTGTCACCAAGTAAGCCACAATCCAGGTACTGTAGTAAACTACCCCGGTGTAATGCCGGGGTAGTGTTTTCAGGAGACTATAATGACAGACAAACATGAATTCAAGCCGGGGGATTTGTGCGTAGCAGCCACTTTCCCTCTACAACACCTTTGGCACGTTGGCACTATCGTTTCAGTAACCGAACACGGTACCCACCACGTTGATTGTCACAACCCCGCCAGTGGCCGTCATCCTTCCCTTGACCAGTACCGTCTTCAACCGCACGAAGTCAAGCCTATTCCTGAAGGGGCCAAACCCGGTGATGAAGTCCGGGGTGACTTGTTCAAGAAAGACACGGTTGCCCATTTCTCTATGACTGTAGTCCCTGAGCATAGAATTTGGACGGAAAAGTCATGAAGGGGGTGGAGACACATTCCTTTAACCGGCTCTTGCGCTACTGTGCAGGGGTCAACCACATTCTCACAAAGGCCGGTTTACCTGCTCTGGTAGAGGCAAAGGTCACTCCTAATGGTGAATTTGGAGAATTCACTTTCCGGGGTGTCCTGTTCCGGTTCACCCACGACTACACGACTGGCCGCGCCGATATCACTATAGCGCCACCCAATCTCAAGAACCTGTTTTTCAACCCTAACCTGATAGACAATCTGGCCTACCGGCTGGCTGAAAACGTGGACAACATACCTGATGACTGCATAGCGAACGTCCAAAGTTCTACTATTGTAGTACAGAAGGCACCTGCCCATGTTGCCGCTATGTTCGCTGTTGCTACTATGATAGGGTCAACCCGCTTCGATGAAGCACCCTATGAAGTATTCGATCAGGAGAACAACGATGGTGAATGACACCAAACCCGAAGTCAAGATTTTGAACCGTGACGAGTGTAACGCACTACAATGGCAGTCTCAGAGTATTTTCATGGCGAACCTGATACACAAGGTGCTGGTGAAATACGGCTTTCCCTGTCAGGTTGTGCACGACAGGGAAGGGGATGCTTACAACTACCACTCTATACTTGTAGGTGACTCTGCCCGTGTTCGTTGTGTTGGACAGTTCTGCGACTTTGAACTGTATGATGAAGTGGCCGGTGCGATGGTGACGCATTCCGTAAACATGTTCACCATTGTCAACCGTCTGCTCCATGCCCGCGACAAGGCTGAAGAACGAACCAAGTACGAAGAGGAAAAGGCCAACCGCCCCGGTTATAATCACTGATTCACTACAACTGAACTGGAGAACCATGAAACACCAAAAGACTAGAAAGTGTCCCGAATGTAAGGATACCAGCAACCTACAGATAGACGTGGATATCATTGACGGCTATGTGGTACGTTGTATGGAACCGTTGGGGTGCGGATACGAAGGCAAACCGTCTAACAACATACGGCAAGCGCTCACCAACTGGAACACCCGGCAGGAGTTAGAGATATGAAAAACCCTAAAATCAAACAACGTGTGGTAGTATATGATAGATACCGTTTTGCTATCCCAGTGAAGGGAATTATCGTCAACGTATCTGACTCAAACGATGGGGTGCAGGTACAATTAACAACATCCAACCACCCACAATACCCCGTTGGGTGTGATAATGTTTGGGTGTCGCGCCGCCAGTTGAGAAAAGATCATGAGTGAACACAGACGCTTTGCCCCAAGTAGTATGTACCGGCTTTTCGAGTGTCCGGGTTCCCTGAACTTGATTGAGTCACTGCCACCACCCGAACGGGAAAGCGGTGACAGTGTTTGGGCCAGACGTGGTACATGTGGTCATACCGTCTCTGAGATGTGTCTCAGGACAGCCAATCACAAAACTGGTGAACTGACCAGCCACCCGGCTGACTACATTCAAGTAGAAGTAGAGGGGGTGTTGTTTGACGAACAACTTCTTGCTGCTATTGTAGATTATGTTCAATATTGCCAGCGGCTGATACCTAAGTCTGATGTCTGGCACCCGGAGAAAAACCTATCTCTGGAGGGGTGGAAACCCCTTGAACAACACGGTATAGACGGTGATGAAGTTGGTGGTACCATGGACTTTATCTCTATAGTAGAACGCAACGGGCTGCTGGAAATCGTTGACCTGAAGACTGGCAAAGGCACTGTAGTAGAAGTGTCTGACAACCCCCAGCTTATGACTTATGCCCTTTGCGCACTGCTGGCCTATCACAGGAAGCACAAAATTCGCAAGGTTAAGATAACCATAGGGCAGTCTGCTGTTGACCATATTGACGGGCCAATCAGGAGCGAAACCTACACAGCCAAAGAACTGGTTGAGTGGGGCAAGGAAACTCTAATACCAAAGATTTTGGCTAGTCAAGACCCAACCGCGCCCCGTATTCCCGGTGAACACCAGTGCCAGTATTGCCCCGGCAAGTCTCACTGCAAAGAAGCGTATGACTATGTACTCGACGCTGCTATGATAGAGTTTGACGGTGTGATAGAGCCGGACAATCTAGAGGAAGAGGTACCTATACGGTTGCCGGACACCGAGGTACTGACACGGGCACAATCCAAACTACTGATTGACCACGGTGACCAGATCATTGACCTGATTCATGCGGTCAAGGCCAAGGAACACGCTAAGGCTGAACAGGGTGACATACTGCCCGGTTACAAGCTGGTGAGGAAACGGGCCAACCGGCGCTACTGCCAAGCAGAACAGGACGTAAAAAAGGCACTCAACAAACTTGGCCTACACCCGGCTGACTACAACACTGCACCAGCACTGAAAACCCCTTCTCAGGTAGAGACTATTCTGAGAGGTAAGGCTATATCAGTAGACGCTATTCAAACTTTCCTCAACAACAATGTGGAAACCCCGGAAAACGGTACTAACTTTGTCAAGCTTAGTGCCCCCGGCGCACCTGTGCGACCTGCTATTGAAGCAGAATTCGCGCACCTTATTGACAACGATGATGACGATGACTTACTGGAGTGGTAACTATGAACCCGAAAGAAACCTTACTGTATAGTCTGTTGCAACGTCACGCTGAAGGGCTTGACGCGCAACTGGAAAAGGATCAGGACGTACCCATGGCGTTTACTATTGTGGCGTTCTCCATGGAGGAAAAACCGAAAATTTCCTATGTAACGAACGCTGAACCCCACACTTTATCAGTCGCTTTGCGCGAACTGGCTGATATAATCGAAGAGCAAGGGCACCCCGGTGTCCAGCCGCCTACTCAGCAGTAGGTTGACATTGCCCCGGCAATCTGGTATCCTAACCCTGCCAACTGGCAGTTAACGTTAACGCAACACAGGAGTGATATAAACAATGGCAACAGAAAACAAACCGAGTCCTACACGGGTTGTAATCGGCCCTGTTCGACTGTCCTACCTTCATCTCGCAGAACCAGTGTATGATGAGGAAAAGGACGAAAAATACTACCGCGCCCAAATCCTGTTACCCAAGAAAGACAGGAAGACACTGGAAGTACTGAAAAAGGCTATTATTGCCGGTGCAGCGAAAAAGTTCACCCGCGAAAAGGCCCGCAAGTTGTTGAAGTCTCCACAGTTCAAGCTTCCTATCCGTGACCCGGAAGCGGAAGACCGTGACGGCAAGGAATACGATGGAATGCTGTTTTTCAACACCAACACGCTGGCAAAGTTCCGGCCCGGTGTACTGCTGAAGAACGGCACCAAGTTGACTGACCCGGACGATATCAACGACCATTTCTATTCTGGTGTTTGGGTTCACTGCTCTGTCTCTGCTGCTGGATTCGACAACAGCGGTTCAAAGGGTGTCGCCTTCTTCCTCAACAACGTTATCAAGTGTAAGGATGACGAACGGTTGGACGGCATGGTGGACGCTGAAGACGAACTGGCTGACCTGATTGATGAGGACGCAGACGTAGGCATGGACGATGACCTTGACATGGGTGACGATGACCCGTTAGGTCTTGACGACGATGACGAGCCGCCCCGGTCACGCCGTCGCCGCCGCAAGCCCGCCGACGATGACGACGATGATCTGGATTTCGATCTCTGACTGACAGGCTAGTCTAACCGCAACCGAAAAGCCCCTGCACCTACAAGTGTAGGGGCTTTTTCACTTTATCAGGAGAATGACGATGAATACATGCCGCATTACTATTGAAGTACACAACAATGTTGATTTTGAAGCTGTCATGGAAGTAGCAAAACGATTTCACCCTACTATTGAAGAATTTGAAGACCCACTGCGCATGAATGAACCCATGCCGCCCGAAACAGCCCGCTTGATTATGGACTATCAGGATAGTAACCCAAATTGCGATTCACTGGAAGTTCAACAAATGTTAGGACTTAACAACGGTTCTCAAATGATAGAACAAGTTATGGAGAGAACGCACCCGGCTTGTGAACCTGTCATTTATGAAAGACCCTTCAAAACAAACGGATATAACTCCCTTGCTATGAGATTGGCTTATACTGCTGACCCCAACATGAAACGTACAACTTTGGGTATGTTATTTGGCTGCTCCCATACTCAAGCGTACTACATACTTTTGGGGAATGCTGACAAGCACATAGCGAGGTTGCCAGATATATTCCAAAGCAGTGTTAGGAAAATCGGGACTGGCGATATTCGATAACTGGTAACACCCAATAACAGGAGATACTACATTGAAGTTAAACGTTGGCTACAATTTCGATAAGCACATGCCCGAAGTGCTTGACCAAATCAATCGGGAACACGGCACCGCTGAAGACCGGATCACAGAGGTTTACGGTAGTGACAAGGCACACGCATGGCTGGCTGCACGACCGGATTTCAGACTGCCAGACATAACAAACAGCAACCTTGCCAACCATGTGGCGCTACTCCTGAGTTACGGAATCAGGTTCAACTACACAATGAACGCGCCGTATCTAGGTAGCAAGGCTGAATTCATGGCCCGCAAGGAAGAACTGATTGAGTGGACAAAGTTCCTTGTGGACATTGGCGTTCACCGCTTGATTGTGTCTAACCCTATGCTCATAGAGTTTTTCCGGCGCTATCTGCCAAAAGAGAAACTCAGGATAGAGTTATCCACTATCATGCATGTGGACACCCCTATGCAACTAGCAGCCTACAAGGAACTTGACCCCCGTGTAGACAAAGTTGTCGGGAATATTCTCTACAATCGGGATTTCACCAAACTGCAATACTTCGCTGTTGCCTGTGAAGCGCTTGGCATGGAGTATGAGGTCATGGTGAATGAGTTCTGCGCAAACACTACAGGAGTAGGTGACACGCCGAACATGGCGCATTGCATCTACAGGGATAGCTGTTACCAGTGCCATTCCGAAAACGTGACCAAGAAAGACGCCAAGCTGATACAAAACTACCCGATGGGTAAGTGCATGTCTAGCAGGGGCCACAACCCGGCTGACTGGCTGCGAACCGGCTTTGTCCTACCGCAATGGCTACGGCACTATGAGAACAGAGGCATTCACAACTTCAAGGTGACAGGCCGGACTGCCAAGACCCCGTACATCAAAATGGTGGCTGAATCCTATTTACGGCGGGATTACACTGGAAACTTGCTTGGCCTATGGAAGCCTTTGGAAACAATCTACTCAGAGAAAGACGAACTGTCTGAGCATAAGCAGCGGTTTTCCATTCCGGCTGAAGCGCTGCAAACCTTCATTGACCCGTGGCTAACCCACAAGCTTGACTGCAACAACAAACTCTGTTCCAGTTGTTTCTACTGTGATGACTGGTACGAAGTGATTTCCAATCCATACAAAGACCCGGCGCTATGAGCAACTTACCAAACAACCAACCCCTTTGGGCTTACGCTGTAATGCTAGTCATTATCGGTTTCCTGTTTGGTCTTGGTCACCACTTTGCGGATCAACTCATGTGGATGATTTTTGACGCCTTCAAGACCAAACACGGCATTCCGTTAGGCTAACAGAGTAGTGTGAGAAAAAATTCAAATTTTCTTTCGTTAGAGGAACAGGGGGTTACGGGCTTTTGCGTGTAACCCCCTGTTTGTGTAAGGAAAGAAAATGCTTGACAAGTGTAAACTGTTCCCTCATACTCTTCTCCACGGTCTTGAGACCGCAACCGCAAAAACTGGAGAACTGACATGAGAAATTCAACCGCCATCGAAAGAATCGAAAACTCAATCGCCGCTGGTACCTATCCTGAGCCTGTTTTGGCCCATCGGGTTTACGTAATCACTACTAGCGTAGAACATCTGAAGGCCGGTTCTGACTTCCGTCTCCACTACAGTGATAACACGCTGGAAGGTGCCAAGGAAGTGGCCGCTGAAATCAACGCTGAAGGGTTTGAACTGGCGGTAACTATCTAAACGGGCTTTCAGTCTACCCCTTCGGGGGTAGACGAAAAAGCTTGACATTCACGAAACTTCTGTTACAATTTGAATCACGGTCAAGAGAGACCGCAACCTACTAAAACTGGAGAACGACATGAGCAAATTAATGTACGATGCACGCAACGATGTAATCATGACCCGCAAGCAGATGGGCCACCTTGACACTCCTGCCCCTTTGGGCAACCGTCACCGCCCGGTACCTTTCGTGGACTTCATTGAGATGGTTGACCACTCTCTGAGCAGCCACGGACTTGAGATTATCCATGAAGAGTTTGCGATTGCTGAGAACCACAACCGCATGTTTGGCATGATGGAAATCGGTGCCAAGTCTGGTGACCTGATTCGTGACGATGATTGGTCTATCTTCCTTGGTCTTCGTGGTGCCCATGACTACTCTGTTCCACGGGCCATAGCTTTGGGCAGCAACGTTATGTGCTGCTCTAACCTTTGCTTCCACGGCAACCTTGGGGTGTTCTCTACCAAGCAGACTACCAACATTCTGACCCGCTTGCCGTCACTGGTTGACACCGCTGTAAGTCAGATTCCTGAAGCCGCTGAGAAGCAACAGTTGACTTTTGACGGTCTTCGCAACTTCCAGATGAAGCAGAAAGACGGTGACGCTGCACTGGTTGAGTTGCTTCGTCGGGGTGGACTGGCTGGCGGTCAGATGGCCCGCGCTGTTCAGGAGTGGGACAGACCTTCCTATGAAGAACACGCCGAACAGGGTTTCACTGCATGGCGGTTGCTCAACGCTTGCACTGAAGCGGTCAAGCCGCAAAGTGAAGCCGGGGTGTCCATGGACACGATCAACCACAAAACTCAGATTCAGTCTGACTTTGTCAACGAACTGGCTCACGTAGCCTAACCTGATAGGGGCCAAGGATGGCCCCTTAACTTTTGGAGGGTAACACAATGGAAGCTTTCTTAGACAACTTGATTTTCTTCGGAGTGTTCATGATGGTTCTGGCAGTGGTCTACGTAGTCGGGGAGTTCGTTTCTGACCACATCATAACCCCATGGATGAGACAGCGTGACATTATGAACGGTGCTGCAAACCGCCACAAAATGATGAACACCGAGTACGAGCGCCGGACTGGTCTACGTGGTGCTAGTCCATGGGATGACCTACCTGAAGAGTACCACAAACCACCACAAAGTACTGAAGAATTCAACAGACTATACATGAATGACTGGCCGATGGAAGAACAACCGCCGATGACCAAGGATGAAGAGTTTGAGGAGACCACTAGACGGGGGTGACACTGACCGTAAATGGACGCACAATGCCGGGTTGACACCCCGGCATTTTGCCGTATAATGATGCAGTCTACAACAAAAGGTACTACGATGCACTGCTCAAATCAACTGTATCAGGAGTTTTATACTATGAGAGAAGTGGAAGCCGAAAAATTGAGAATGCAAGCGCTGACCCGTATGAACTTCTTGCAGCGGCAACTGCTGGAAATTCAGCCACATGTTTGTACGCCCCGTGACCTGAAGAACCTTGAACGGGCCAAGGACAAGGTCAACGAGATAACTACAGAGTTGACCGAACTGCTGGAATCCATGCGTAAAGACAGAATGCTATGAAACACGACCGCGCTATCAGGATAGCAAGAAACCGTCTGAAGAAACGGTTGCTGGATGCCAAGGCACGTCTAGCAGACACGCCCCGGTTCACCATTGACTTTGAGACTGCCTGTGACGTTGACGTTACAGACGTAGGGGCATTTGCCTATAGCCGTCACCCCTCTTGCCGTATCTTGATGATGTCATACTGCATGACCGGCAACCCGGAAGACACTAAATTGTGGGTGGCCGGGGAAGGCAAGCCGCCTAAGGAAGTGTTTGACGCTATCAGAGCAGGGCATTTTATCAACGCTCACAACAGTTTCTTCGAGTTCTGTATCTGGAACAACGTAGGAGTCAAGAAACTGAAATGGCCGCGCATACTCAGCCCGCGCAACATGCTGGATACTGCTGACAAGTGCAAACACATGGCGATAGCGTCAGACCTGAACACTGCCACTCAGGTTATGAGGGTGAAGCATAAGAAAGACCCCAAGGGCAAAGCGCTGATTCAGTTGTTCAGTATGCCGGTGTCACGGGGCAAGCGCAAAGGGAAGTATAACAACAAACACACTCACCCGGCTGAATGGAAAGATTTCTGTTACTACTGCGTACAAGACACCGCTGCTACTGTAGACCTTGACAACACTCTCCCTGACCTGCCAGTGTTTGAACAACTCATTGCATGGATGACTGATGAGATAAACTGGCGGGGAATCCATGTTGACCGCACCGCTGTGCGGGCCATGGTAGAACTATCTGACAAGGTCAAGGAAAAGTACAACGCTGAAGCTTCTACTCTGTCAGGGGGTGCCTTCCAGAAGTGTACACAACGGGCCAAGGTCAAAGAGTGGTTGGCCGATCAAGGTTACATCCTACCTAACATGCAGGGTTCCACAATCAAATTGTGGATGCGTAAGAAAGACCTTCCTGAGAAGGTCAAGCGTATGCTGTTGCTGTATAAGATAGCTGGCTCAACGTCTACCAGCAAGTACAAGACAATGCTGGAGATGATTGACCCTGTCACCCACAGGATACATGAACTGCTGAACTACCACAAGGCCAGAACAGGCCGGTACGGTGGCCGGGGGATTCAAATCCAGAACTTGCCGCGCCCGGTTCTACCTAAAGGGGCAGACGTTGAAACCCTGTTGACTATGGTCAAACGCCGCGACATTGCCGCGCTGGAAGCTTATGCAGAGAAGCTATCCAAACCTGACAGACTAGTCACAGCAATGGATATTCTCACTTCCCTGATACGGGCAGTCATCACCCCGCTTTTCGGTGACCACTTCAAGAGCGCTGACTATGCAGCCATTGAAGCCCGCTTCCTACTCTGGATTGCCGGGGATGACCGCGCTTTGGGGATTTTCAGACGTGGTGAAGACATCTACCTTGATATGGCAAGTGACATCTACGGTGTTCCGTACAAGGACTTGACCAAGGAATCCAAGGAAAGGCCGCTTGGCAAGGAAACCATACTTGGCGCTGGCTACGGTATGTGGGCTGTCAAGTTCCGTAAACGGGTTGACGAACAGGCTGGTATCAAAATCAGTAGCAAGGAAGCCGAACGAGTTATCAAGCGCTACAGAAAACGCTTCCCTCTTGTACCTGAGTTCTGGAAACAGACTGAACAGGCCGCTATTCGAGCGCTGAAGCAGAATATGACTGTAGAGGTAGTGACCAAGTTCACCAAGGTTGTGTTCTACCCTAAGATGATAGGGAAAGTGAAGTTCCTGATTTGCGTGTTGCCGTCAGGCCACAAACTCTACTATCCACATGCAAGGGTGGCAGTTTCTACACGTTATGACAAGGATGAACTGAAGGTTGAGTATGAAGGTTTCGACAGTTATACGCACAAGTGGACAGTACTAGACACTTATGGCGGGAAGTGGGCAGAAAATATCACACAGGCCGGTAGCCGGGATTTGATGGTATTGGGAATGCTCTTCCTTGACGTCATGCTGTATACCTTGATAATGTCGGTTCACGATGAAGTTGTGACTGAAGATGAAGACGGTTTTGGTACACTGGAAGAACTTGAAGCGCTGTTGTGCTATCTCCCGCCATGGGCACACGGGCTACCAGTGGAGTCTGAAGGGTGGGTTGGGCAGAGGTACAGGAAATGAGTAAAATCACTGTACGAGATTTTGAGTACGCTGGCACAAATGACGCTGGCACTATCATAGAAGTGGTTTGCCCAAAATGCCAAGATAAAATTCGGCTTTGCACTGACGGTGTTGAATGGTGGGATACAAAATGTGTTTGTGGCTATAACTGGTCTGTGACTACTACTATAGAAGGGGAGAAAGAATGAAATACTACGATCAACTTATTGCGCATGACCCGGAGAATGGCCGGTACGGTGACTGCTTCAGGACAGTGCTGGCCTGTATGTTAGACATGCGCCCGGAAGACTTCCCGCACCCGTTTGAAGACGGTTATGTAGATGACGATGCAGGGCACACTTTCATCAATGACTTTCTTGCCACTAAAGGACTAGCGTTTGTGGAAGTTCCCTTCTCAGGGGAACTAACCCTTGAGCAAATCCTTGAACACGGTGCCGCCTATTCAAAAGGCAACCGCTACACTCTTCTAGGCAATAGCACAACAGGGGTACCACACTTCGTAACCTGTCTTGGTAACCAAATCGACCACAACCCTAACGGCGCTGCTCTGGTAGGGCCAGCGTTCGACACAGAGAATGAAGAGTTGAAATGGTGGTGGGTGGGTTGGCTTGTTCACAAATGCTAGAAGCTACCATTGAAGATGATTATGTACTCCACGCTGCTGTAGCAGGAGTGCAAGCGCTGAAATGCGAAATACAAGGGTGGGTGAACTGGCCTGACAGGATGAATTTCATCAGAGGTACTCAGATAGTATTCTGGATTGAGTTCAAAGCGCCCGGTGAAGAGCCAACACCCGGTCAGTACTACAGACATAGTGAAATGAGGAAGTCAGGGCACCATGTCTACTGGTGTGATAACTTTCATGATGCTTACGATATACTACAGTTGGAGTTGATGTATGCCGAAACACTTCTTTCCGCACCAGTACCAAGTGACTGCCATAGCAGAGGGGTTGAGGAAACTATACTTAGCGCTTTTCCTTGACCCCGGTCTTGGTAAGACAGTCATAGTATTGTGGATTCTGCGCCGTCTCCAGAAGCAGAAAAAAGTCAAATCCCTGTTGGTGGTTGCCCCACTTCGAGCGTGTTACTCTACATGGCCCAAAGAGCCGAAAAAGTGGTGGTTCTCTCACCACATGAAGGTCAGGACATTGCATGGCAGTAGCAAGGGGTGGCAACTGACACAACCGGCTGACATCTACGTCATAAATCCAGAGGGGTTAAAGTGGCTGTTTACGGTTGCGCTGAAGGGTAAACGTACATGGCCCTTTCAGATGCTTGTGGTAGACGAATCTGGCAAATTCCGCAACCCCAAGAGCAAGAACTTAGGGATATTGTCAAAGAAGCTGTACAAGTTCATGCGCCGTATGATACTCAACGGTACACCCTGCCCGAACAGCCTAATGGACTTGTGGGGTCAGTATCTGATAGTGGATAGGGGCCAAGAGTTTGGAGGCAAAGTCACTCACTACCGACACCAATATTTCCACAAAGCCGGTTTCAGAGGGTATGAGTGGCGCATTAATGATGAAGAGGCCGAACAACGTATTTACAAACGTGCGTCTCACATGTCTCTTGTAATGGAAGCCAAAGACCACCTGTCAATACCTGAAGTGACCTTCCCAGTGCGCAAGCTGATACTACCACCGAAGGCCCGCAAAATCTATGACGGCTTTGAGGAAGACTTGTTTGCTTACATCGATAAACATGCACTGGAACTGAAGAATACAGCGGTAGCGTCTGGCGCTTGCAGACAAGTCTGCTCAGGGGCCATGTATCACCCCCTCACCGATGAAGAGAAGTTGCACCCGCCAGCCACAAAAGACCGTAAATGGCATGAAATCCACGACGCGAAAATTGAAGGGTTGTTTGACCTGATAGACGAGTTGCAGGGCAAACCTTTACTGATTGCTTACACCTTTCACCATACCCGTGTCCGGTTGGAAGCCGCTATCAAGAAGCGGTACAAGCGCAAACCACTCTACATAGGTAGTGGCGTATCCCCTAAGCAGGGGGTGAAAATTGAGGATATGTGGAACGCCAAGCAGTTGCACGAACTACTAGGTCAACCCAAGTCAATGTCACACTCTCTGAATATGCAGTTTGCCGGGGGTGACATCTGCTGGTTTGACCACCTTTGGGATTTGGAACTGTATATACAGTTCTGTCAGCGTTTGGCGCGTCAGGGTGCCATTGCCCCAACCCGGATACATCACCTTGTCATGGAAGACACGGTAGAGGAAGCCATGCTCTCCAGATTAACTCTTAAGAGTAGAAAGCAACGTGACTTCAAAACTGCTTTACAAAACTACAGGTTACAGCGACAGAAGAAAATGCGTCAAGTCGCTTGACAAACCCGAAAAGGTCGGTATAATACGACAGTGTCACTTTGACTTAAACTGAAAACTGGAGAACCACCATGACTGATACAAACGATGATCTGTTGGGCGGTGCTGATGATGCCGCAACCCTTCCCGCCGAAGGAACTATTTCTATCAGGCTGTACGCTGATTTGGGAGACATTCCGGCTGGCACCATTGTAAACTGCGATACGGTTGAACTGTTCAACTTCATCGCATCGACTGGAGCAAAAGTTATGCCGAAGAAAGAAGGTACTGCAAAGGAACTGATCTGCAAACTGATCAAGGCCAAGAAGACTGACCAGCAAATTCTGGATCAGGTTGCCGACACAATGCCGGAATCCGCTGCCGACAAGAAGCACTGCACGAAGTACCGCCGTGAACTGTTCGTAGCTGGTGAGATTGACGCAAGTCTGGCCGCTGTTGGTTCCCAGGATCACAAGGATTGGGCTGAAGGTCACATGGCACTCGCCAAGAAAGGCCCGCACAAGGATTTCTGGATTGCCAAGGAAAAGGCCGCAAAGGAAGCTGCTGCTGAAGCCAAGCGCAAGGCCGCTGAACAGAAGAAGGCCGAAGCCGCCAAGAAAAAGGCTGAAGCTGCTGCCAAGCGCAAGGCCGCTGCTGCTAAAAAGAAAGCAGCGTGATGTGATGAACTGTCGTTTTCGAATGACGGTTCACGGGTACTCAGGGTGGGTGACAATCGTCACCCACTCTGCTTTTCTGGCCCACATAACCGTAAACCCGGACAAGGGGTGTGTTGGTCGCACCACACATAGTCCTAAAGGTTGCGTGTTAGCCGCCGCTAAGCTACTCAGACAGTGCTGCAAAGACCCTGTTGAGTATCGGTACCAAACCAACCAAATCACTGGAGAACTGAAATGATAGTGTTGCACATTCCTGACAGCGTTCCTGTCAAACTACTTATCAAGGGGCTGGCCTACATGGGGCTGGCTATCGATACCGTTGAAGACAAAGACGGTGACACCCACATGACTACTACCATACTGGAGAACCGTGATGGCAGTTAAAACACCCTATCAACTGGTACGTGAATTCCACGAAAAATTCGGGCTGGCCTACAACGATGGCCCGCGCTTACTGGGTACGGATGAACAGAAATTCCGGCTCACCTGTCTGCATGAGGAACTTGACGAATATGAAGAAGCTGTTTTCAATGGTGACCAACACGAGCAACTGGATGCCCTTGTTGATCTTGTCTACTTTGCTTGTGGTACTGCTCACCGCAACGGCTGGAATTTTGATGAGGCTTTCAGAAGGGTACACGCCGCCAATATGACGAAAGTTCTTGACCCGGCTAAGCAACGGCGAGGGTGGAAACAGGAAATCAACAAACCAGACGGCTGGCAAGGCCCGGTTCTGGATGACCTGATAGATTCGGGTACCGCTACCCGCCTTCAGCCGGGGGCACTCGCTGGCCGGTACAAGGGGCTTATCCTGATTGACGGGCCGGATGGCTCAGGAAAGACTACCCTGTCAGAGCGGATTTGCGAGTTGACCGGGGGCGAGTACATTCATCTCTACTGGTCTGAAGCCATTGAAGAACACATGCACACTTACAGGACAGGGGCATTGTACTACGCCGCTGCCATGGCCAAGGATACTGTAGTAGTTCTTGAGCGGGCTTGGCTGTCTCACCCTATTTACTCACTTGTCTACCGGGGTGGCGAAATGCACCCATGGCAGAACTGGAAAGCGTTCACAGACTCAGAGCAAAATGTCTCTATCCTGTCAGTGCCAACCAACGAAGACCTTTGGCTGGAAACTTATGTTGCAGGGGTTCAGGCCCGCACCGAGTTGTACGGTCATGTCGAACACGAAAAGATGCAGGATGTCTACCACATGTTCAATTCGTGCCTACCACAACAGGGCGAAGTGTTCCACTTCAAACCACAGGAACTATCCTCAGTGGACAACGAAGCTTTCATCCGGTATGATATGCACCGCAACAACACACCGGCTTCACTAGATAGCTGGATTTGCAGCAACGTTATCACTACTCTGGAGGCAAAAGATGGAAAATGACGGCTACCGAGTCGGGGAAGAACACCCTGACAACGCAATACCAAACGGCTTTGATGTACGTTTGCCATATATATCGGAAATTGGCCCTTCTGTGTACGGCATTCTGGAAGCGGCATGGCTTGTTCCCGCTATCCTTGCAGGGGTCAACAATCGAATTTGGGAGTACAACCCCACTGTCCACAAGTTGCAGAACGTCATCAAGATTTGGGAGGAATTCGGCTGGCTGGACGGTGATGGGGACTCTCTGAAACTGTCTGCTAGTGGAGAACGGCTGGTCAAGATTGCCCCGCTTGTGGACTACGAGTTCAGCATGATGAACCAGCAACTTGACCGAAACTATGTCACTGACCCGCGCAAATACTCAAAGTTGCGGGCTGCTCTGGCAGTCTACACTGAAGAATTCATGCCCAATCTGCTACGGTACGTGGCGTGTCTGACTTCACCCGGCTCTGACAAGAAAGTGCTAGACTTCGGGGGTGGTGATGGCGTGTATCTTGAAGCTACTCTACACGCTTGCCCTGACGCTATCGGCTACCTGTATGACAAGGCACCCGGCACCCGGTTGGCTGGCAACCAGTCCACTGAAATCATAGTGGCTGATTTCGCTGACGTCACCAACCACTTCCAGTTAAGTTCTCTGGACACCATTATCGTCAGTGAAGTGCTGCACGTTCTTGGCAAGGAAAAGCAGCACACGGTTATGACTACTCTGGTAGCACTTCTGAAGACCGGGGGCAAACTGGTTGTAATCGAACAGCAGCCAAATTTCCGGCTTGACTGGAGAATGGAAGCTATGACTGAAGCAGGGGCATGTTTGACCCCTTCTGACGTAGTAGCGCTGGCCGATAGCTTGAGTGGCGCGCTAACCAAAACAGGGGAACAGACTAGCGCCACCCACCACGTATTCGTATTCACAAAAGTCTGAGGAGACCACTATGCACATAGTTCCAGAACCAATAACCGGGTTTTGGCATGATATTTATCACGCTAACCTGATGCAAGCGTTCCTGTCTGAAGACGAGGAACTTATCAACCACACTTTCGCGCTCACTGACCCTACAAGGATAGAGCTACAGTCCGAGAACCGCAACTTCAACCCGATGTTCTCTACCTTGATGTTCAACTGGATCATCGACGGACAGGCTACTATTCCTGAAGAGTTCTTTGACGTCAACCCGCAAGCCAAAAATTACGGCACCCTCTTTCAGCAACCGGGAAAGCCCTTGATCTGTGTAGCATACGGCCCGCGCATTGTCGAGCAACTTCCTTATGCTATCCAGATGTTGCAGGAAACTCAGGGCACCACCCGCCGCGCTTGTGTTATGATTCTGGATGACAAAGACCGTTTTGTAGGCAAAGCGCTGGAACGTGGTGAAACCAACTGCGAATATCCCTGTACTCTTGGGTTCAACTTCCGGGTACGGCATGGCAAGCTGGATATGTGTACGTCCATGCGGTCAAACAACTACACTACAACTGTCTGCCAAGACGTTGCCGTGTTCACCAAACTTCAACAGTACGTGGCGGCTGAAATAGGGGTGGACATGGGTGTCTACTACCACCATACTATGAGTGGGCACATTTTGCCGCCACAACGAAAACGGGCTGTAGCTATTCTGGAAGAATACGCTACAGGAATAGGCCCAAACATCCACCTTACTGAATGGGGTGGTGGAGTAGCAACGGCGTTTGACAGGAAACGTCAGGCACTTAATCTGTAGTACAACAGTCTCAGGAGACTATAATGGAAGCACAAAGAGAGCAACACGAAATCAACAGAGAAGATGTAGCCAAGTTCGCCTTTGGCATTATAAATCAGCTTATCGATGCTGAACAGGCCAGTGGTCAGGACATAGGCCAATGCCCACGGGCCAGCGTCAAGTGTATCGTGTTGGACAAACACGCTACCCTGTTAGGAACAGGGTCAAACACCCTACCTGATTGCCTTGGCGAATGCACCTGCAACACCGATGACGCTGACACTATGGTCAGAGGTAGTAACACTTGCCGCGCTGTTCACGCAGAAGTCAACGCCGTCATGGAAGCCGCCCGCAACGGGTTTTCCCCTGACGAAATCTACTACGTAGTTAGTACCAGACCACCCTGCAAAAACTGCTTGAGTGTTCTTATGAAGACTTCTGCCGTGTTCATCGTCGCACCTGACAACTACCCGGACAGGGACAGCAGCATGAATAGCTGGCGCAACGCCGGACGGCACTGGTTCACGATCCCGAGAACACTACTGGACTAGTGCCAGAAAAAAGTTAAATTTTCTTTCCTTAACAGTTCAGGGGGTTACAGGCTTTTGCGTGTAACCCCTTGTTTTTGTACGAAAAGAAAATTGCAGAAAAAGCTTGACAACGGTGAACTGTTGCCTCATAATCTCTTCCACGGTCTGTTGAGACCGCAACCGCAAAACTGGAGAACTGACATGACTGACTTCATCAAAGAGAATTTCCGCTGGGACGGTATGTATCTGATGTATACTGGTGACCAAGGCTACTGCACTGAATATTACGGCCATGAAGACAACATCCATCCTACCCGCCGTGGCACTGCTCGTGACATGTTCGTTGCCCGCTTCAAGTATGGTAGCAAACCTTGGAAAACTTGGGTCAACTTCATGGTGAAGAACTTCACCGTTGAAGAGTACGCCACCCGGATGGCCCACAACGAAACCCCTGTTGCTATCATGCAGAGCAAGGGATTTCTGGAACCGGCTCTTAAGAAGCAGTGCAAAAAGGCTGGTTACCCTCAGACTGTTGCAGGCTGGAAGCAGATGATCCATGACGAATGCGAGGCCCGCCACGTAGCGTAAACTGACCCACGGTCTACCCCTTCGGGGGTAGACGAAAGGGGTTGACAAACAGGATTCCTTGCCCGATAATAACCACTCACCAACTGGAGAACTGACATGAATTACATCAAGCACCTTGAACGCGAACTGGAAGAGGCCAAACGCCGTCTTGAAACAGTAGTAGAGCAGTGCCAAGAACAGCGGGCTTTTCTGCTATCTGACAAGTTCGTAGGTGTAGACGCCGATGGTGAGCGCAAAGACTGGATTGCCACGGGTGACGTTGATGCCATGCTCCAGAAACTTCATTCTACTGCACTGGTAGGTTAAGACGATGCCTTATCAAACACGACTGGCCCCACACCCTAGAGATAAAAGTGTGATGACCAATAAACTTTGCGCTGTTCAACACTGTTCTGAATGCGGCGACAAGTTGACCCCGATATTCAAGGATATCTCCAACAATCCTGATACGTGGTTCTGGTCAGAATGTGATACTTGTTTTGAGCCGGTTTGCTCAAACTGTTCAGATCAAGACAGTGAAGGGACACGAATCTGTTTAACTTGCTTAAGAGGATAAGACGATGCCGGGAGTGGACGCTTTAAAGAACACTATGTCAGTAGTGTAGGTGAAAAGGGAAATTTTCTTTCCCTAGTTGGTCAAAGGGTTACAGTTCTCCAGCTGTAACCCTTTGTTTTGTATACGAAAGAAAATTACATAAAACGCTTGACAAACGCGAACAGTTCCCCGATAATATCTTCCACTGGCTGCACTGACTAACCGAACTGGAGAACTGACATGACCTACTCAATCGACCAAATCCGCAATATCCTTTCACAGGTTGAAGGTGAAATCACTGAACAGGATAAGCAAATGCGCAATGGTGGTGGCTACGGTGCATGGCGTCATAACTTCTACGTTGACGGTGTTTTTGCCGCCCGCGAGACGAAACCCGGTTCTAACGAATACGTTTTCGTCAACAACTTTTCTAACCTGAACGACTAACCGCAACACACTACACTGGAGAACTGACATGATGACTGAACAGATCACACGCAACGGCAAGGAAGTGGGCATTCTGCGTAAAGAGGTTGACAACAGTGGCCCTTACCTGCACTTCTCACCTACCCGTGACCGCGCTCACCCTATCTCTTTCGATGACCGTGACGCACTGACTACCTATCTGGACAGGGAGTTTCCTGAAACCAACAGCCGCCCACTATCAGACCGGGCTGCTATCGTTGACTACCTTGTTGGCGGTCACGGTACTGTTACCATGCTGAATACTCAGTCTGGCAACCGCTACACCTTCAAAGTGTCCACCCCGGCTGACGCCGAAGGTGATTACCCGCGCTTTGTGGCTGTCCTGACAGGGGCAGACAACACCAGTGACTACCAGTACCTTGGTCAATTCCGGGTACGGGGTGACAAGCTGGTTTGGTCACATGGCCGCAAGTCTGGCATAAAGGCAACCGCCAAGAGCGCCCAGTCTATTGCATGGTTCTTCAATGCACTGAACGCTGACCGTCTGCCTAGTTTCCTTGAGGTACTGCATGAGGGAACTTGTTGCCGGTGCGGTCGCAAACTCACCACCCCGGAGAGCATTGAAGCAGGGATTGGCCCGGTTTGCGCTACTAAGGACTAACTTACAACAGGAGATAGCAGAAAGGCCGGTCACATGACCGGCCTTTTGCGTTATGGTGGTGAAGACGGGAATTGAACCCGTGATGCAGGGGATGAGCCTGAGACTTTACCAGTTAGTCCACTTCACCTAAACTTTCAGCCCACAACAAGAGAGCCGCCTTGTCATCGTTACACTGGTGCAACCGTTCGAGGTTACATTGTGCCCATTCGACAAAGTCACCTTGTGTTGTGGCCGTAAATTTGCACTCAGGGGTTGAATGCAAATAGGTGAGCGGGGGTGGATTGTTTATGACTACTGGAACCGGATTGTGTGAACAACTCCATAACACAAACAGGCAACTCAGCATCAGCCCAATTTTCACAGTTTTCATCATTACGTTGTGCCTCTTTCCACTTCTTGCGCCATTGGCTTGCCGCCAGTTCAGCGGCCCGCCGTTGCTGTTCGCGCTGCTCAAGCATAGCGTCACGTTCCCTCATTTGCTCAGTCTGGTATTCCAGTGCCTGAAGGTAGCCGTCTCGCTGTGCCTCTGCCACTGCTTTAGCGTCAGCGGTATGCCGGTACAGCATACCGGCACCCACCAACGCAACCAGCAGAACTACAACAGTAGCGCCAAGGTATTTGGTTATCATTTCTTGGCAAAGTGTGTAGCAGCGTTTGCAATGAAATACGCCCCTACAGTGACAGTAGTGAGTTCGATCAACCCACTCTCAGAAAGTTTGTCAAGAAGAAATAACCCTATCCAAGTAGACTGCAAGACGTTCATGGTGATGAACTTCCTGCTAGTCAAGCGCCGTTTCAGGTCATCTTCATCCGAAGTGACTTCCAACGTTGTTTCAACCATTTTCGTGTCCTCTCTAACCAAGCCAGAAACCAGCCAACTATCCCCAACGCAAGCCCTGAACCGTTTCCGGGGGTGCCAGACGTTGCAATACTAAAGGGGCATAGTTCGGAGAGACCGCCGACTCCCGACCACCCGTGTCTACTGCTGTAGCACTGTAGTAGTATTGACCATCAGGGATAGCGGTAAGGTCGTACACCTGTCTGCATGCAGTGTCATTACTGCCAGCCGGTGCCCAAGTCTTGTTTGGCCCTGTGTCCTGAGATACGAAAAAGTTGATAGTGGCAATTTCCCCTACTGCTAGAGGGGTGCCGTCAGTTCTGGTGACAGGATAGTCACAGGTCAGGATTTTCTGCGGGGTGATGGAAGGGTCAAGAACCGGCCCTTCAGCGTTAGCGTCATCCATGAAGGCCAGCACCGCAAACACTATGACTATAGCGATAAATACGGCAAAGCCGATTTTCTCTGCATTGGATTTAAGAAACATCGTTGTTACCTCACTTCATGATTAGTAGCTGTTGAAAGATGGCCCACAAGTTATATCCCAGCCACGAAAAACATAACAGGCCCGCTGCTATATACAGCCATTTCAACACGTTTTCCTCTTTATCACACACTATATCTCAAGGTCTCTAGCCATTTGGCGACATCGAAACAGGGGCAAACCTTAATCCACTCGTCTGGAGTTATCAGCCCATCCCCGTTAAGGTCTGGTGAATAATCCCTGTGCCCGGAAATCTTGGTGATGTTGGGGCAGAGATTACGAATTGACAGGATGTCAGCAAACATGGCATGGCGCTGTTCACTGGTTCTTGTGTCTTTCGGGTTGCCGTTTTCGTCAAGTCCACCTATGTACACAAGCCCAAGAGTGTTGATGTTGTTGCCCCGTACATGCGCCCCTCTACGTGTGTAGGGTCTGCCCTGTTCAACAGAGCCGTCAAGCCTGTAGACACGGTGGTAGCCTATCATGGCCCAGCCCCGCGCCTTGTGCATTTCATCTATGTCAGCAGCCGTAAGGTTGACCCCTTCACGGGTGGCGCTGCAATGTATAACCAGAGAGTGAATATGCTCTAAGCCTTGTGGAGTCATTGGCTCTGTTCCTTTAGGTATTCCAGTTCAATGCGTTCGTCATCGTTGATAATGTTGGCGTTTTTCTTCATTTGCAGATAGTCAATGCGCCGTTTCTCGAAATCGTTGACTATGTCAACTCGCAGTTGCTGGATTTTCTCACTGGTCTGCTGGTCTATCCTAGCATCAACGGCCCAAGCAATACCAGTGAACACCATGGAAAGCGTAAGCCCGCTTGCCGCAACAACCCCGATAACTTTCTGTGTAGGGGTAGCGTCTTTGATGGATTTAATCATGATGAATGCAACCTCACAACTTCTTTGAGAATGTCTTGGTGCGCCTTGGCGTTTGCTATGTTATCTTCTCGCATATCCTGACGAAGTTCCTTAGTTTCTGTTGCCAGCACTTTTAACTCTTCCAGTATGCGCTCTTCTACTGTGATGTCGTGCCCGAGTACGTCAGTTTTACATTCTTGCAGTCGCGCTTCTGTTACAGCACTTTCTGCAATTTTCTCAACATTGGCAATACGTTTCTTGGTTTCTTTTCTGTCATTCCACCAAAGTTTAACAACCGCAAACATCGTCAGTATAAACCCTGATATGTATGGCCATAGATGTTGCGCCGCATCCAGCCACTTGTGAGAAGGGGGTTGTATGTCAGCCATGACTGTTTACCGGGGGTTTGCATACTGCTGCCACTTCTCAGGTAGTGGCTTATTGTGGTCACAGCGGTCACTAGAACTTACCGCCTTCCAGATAAGCCACGCTCGAATTTTGCCTACTTCCTTTTCAGCGTATATACGTAGTCTGAGGTGGCAGTTCTCTGAGTCCATAAGACCGTACCGGCACATAAAGTCATGCAGGGCACACCCCATTTTCAACTTCTTGAAACCCAGTGCCCACTTCAACAGTAGTTCCAAAGGTTTCAGCCAACCACCCAGTTCAAGTGTACAACCGTCTGTGCGCAACCCTTCAGGCAACACCCAAGTTTCCCCGCCCACATACACAACTGTATCCCTCTGGAGTATCACAGCTTGTTCCTCATAGCGGTCTTGAACTGTTGCAGGGTACGTGGCGGTAGACTCTGTGTTGCCCGTAAAACGTTGATTTCGTCAATGAGCAACTCCACAAATGCTCTGAAATAGGGTGGTATCTTGCCGAAATCCACTGCCCTGTCCTTAGCAGCGTCTTCTACTTGCTGGTCAGTGACAGACATAACATCTACCTCTGTAGGTAGAGGTTCAGGACGAGTCCAGACTGTGATTATAGGGTTGCCGCCTTGTGGGTCTTCCTCTAACACCACATCTTCCCCGAACACTATGTCAGGGAACAACACCTTTAATCGTTTTGCAAAAGACGCCATGTTACTATCCTCTTAGTGTAGTCTTATCAGAGACAAAGCAGTGCCGCCAGTTTCTACTGTCGGACTTGAACTGTCACCAGTGTCTATTGTTTGCGACAAACTCGCATAGTCTCCTGCTGACATTTCCAGTATCGCGCTGCCAGCACAAGATTCTCTGGAGTTTGTTTGAGTGTTGTCTACTGTTCTCCTGATTTGGTTGTAAGTATAACCAACTCCATTGACACGTACCGAGTTGAAGAAGTCCAGAGTTATATTGGCATTTGTCCTGAAGTTCACTCTCCACAAGGCCAAATACGTACCATCGTTGTCTACATAAACACGGTCGTTGTTAGTTACTGTGCTGTGGGTGAAGTCATTTGTGTCTATAGACACTTGGCTATTCCACGTTATAGACGTGTTTACTGCATCTGTTAAAGTCTGATTGGTTGTCTTGGCCAAGTGGACAGCATTGTTCAGGACAAGCCCCGGTGTAGCGCTGGCGTCACGAGGCCGGTGCCCGTGGATAATGCGCCAGATAGTGCCGTTTTTCGCCAGAGTCACCGCATCGTGTTTCAGTGACAGGGCATAGGTTGAATCACCGCCGATTGTCTGTGTAGAATAAGGGTCAATGATAACATCGTTGGTGCTTGACTCCTGTTTGAATATAGTGATAGTGTAGTCATCGTCAACAGTAGTGATATCCGGTAGGTTACAAGTACGGTCACCCAAGATAGTGTTAAACGGGATGATTTTACCCTTGTCAGCTATAGTTACAGTGTAATCGCCTGTCTTTGCTGTGGCAAAGTTGATAACGTCGAATACAGCAGCAGGAGCAACAACGAATACGTTCTTGCTACCGTTGGGGAAGTTCACTATAGAGCCACCGTTGGAAGACTCCAGAATAGTGGCCCGTGACAGGGTGTCAGGACTGCCAGAAACAACTACCCCGATACCTATTTCCCAGTTGCTGTTGTCAGTTATGCAGTAATAGCAGTCATTCAGGGTGCCAATACCTGCAACAAAAGTCTGAAAGCCAGCCACTGCCCCGTCAAGGTTTATTGGACTAGTGGCCCCGAAGTTATGACTGGAAGTTTCCAGTACCCTATCTGCAACCATACTCATAACGTTTCCTCAACTTCGATTTGCTTCCTGAAAATGGAATAGTTAGTGTTGACAATCGGCTTTAGGTTCTTCATAAGCCCGTGTATCAGTTGGGCATGAGTGTATACAGTTTCTTCGTAGTCCATAGAAACCAGAATATCCTGTGACTCACCCCGTAGCCTGTCGTACTCAAAAGCGTTACCGTACATTTCAGCTTCTGACTGGAAGTCTAGTGTGAAAGAGAATACCCGGTACCGTGGTCTTGGCGTAGCAAAGGCCACCCCACCTAAAGACCTGACTTTCTGTGTCAAGTCTTCAAACCGTAACCCGCTGCCGTAGGCCATGTTGATAGCTGGAATCCACGGGGAAGACACGAACAACCGGCCAGCCGCAAAGTACCCATCCGGGTTACTGGAGTCCGTTATGTCTATGCGTATGTACCTATCTGCATGTGCAGCAGTAGGGATATGCACACTGTTTATGAAATCCCATGTAGACAAGTCAGCCGAACCCGGCCACATGGAGATATTGCCGCTGTCGTAGTTTGGGCTGGTAGTTAAGTTGGCCTTGACTGTGTCAGACCGTATTCTCCATGTGGCTGTACTGGAAGAGTTGTTACCCAACAGTGCTATGAGTTGCCAACTGGCGTTACTGCCAAGGTCGATAATGAAGTTCATGCTGGACAAGCCAACTGTCTGCCACTTGGCTGTTCGCTGCTGGAATTGCAGTCTAGTAGCTGGGTGGTTAGCGTTCTGGTTACCGACATCTGTAATCGAAGCGTTATCAGACAGTATCGGATGGGCGAGTAAAATGTTAGACACTGTTCATCCCCATAGCAATAAATCTAGGTTGTCCTGCTTTACGTTTTCAGTGAACCCGATGACCACAAACTTCTGACCAGTGGTTAGCTCAAAACGGTCATGCACTACTTGTATAACGTCACCTATGGTGATGTCATGCGATATATTCCGGCATTTGACCCTGTAAATATCCCTGTCTTCCCCAAACAGTGCTTGAATACGTGTAACTTCATCTGTAGCGTCAGACTCACCAGCCAAGAGAGACAGAATTTCCCTTTCATTGTTGATGGGGTGCTTTGTCTCTACTGCTGCATCACTGTCTTCCGCAAAGCGGTATTCTTGCTGGAAGAAAGACTTAGCAGTTTCTGAAACGGCCCCGGCTAACCTGTCAGCGTTCATCACTGTCCAGTTCTTTTGATAACCCACTCTGGATAGATGGGTAGGTACAGGGGTAGTGATACGGGCAATTTTGATAATTTCTTCTGTAGTGATAGTTTTCACTGCAGCAGTAGGCTCTTCCACTATACCTACCCGCAACTTGTTAAACCTGTCAAAGCCCCAAAACCCGCCGATAGAGTTCAACAGGGTGTCCACTACTGCTGAAATAGAAGTCGGGTTGAGTCCTGAGTAGAAACCTACAGCAGAACTGTTAGCCTCATTCAGTGCTTGAAACGCCCCGGTGTTTATGTTTGCAGAGGTCAGCGGCCCGTAATCTACACAAACACGCTCTGTGATATCAGCTACCGAGTTCACATATCCACCGAAAGCGCTACTACCCCGCACGTCACAAGTAACTGTACCTAGCGGGTTAGTGAGTAGCGTTATCGTACCAGCCGCCACATTCACTGTATAATCAGTTCCGGCTGACGCCAACAACCCGGCAAAGTACACTGCGTCAACACTCTGGATAGCACCGCTGTGAATTTGGTATAAGGAAGTCGTAGGGTCTACTAACACAGGTTCTATGTTATAACACGCCCCGAGGCACAACGGTTTCGGCTTACCTGCTATGTCAGCAGTACCTTCAACCCCGCCTGTGCCTGCATAGGTGTTGTGCTGTAGCAAGTCATTCAGCAAAACCTGATTGTCACGTATCCTGAGATTTACAAACCGTTCATCCCAGTTGATAGATTCAATTCGCCCTATGAAGATAGGTACAAAGTCTTCGTACGCAAAATCCATGGCACCCATTTTGACCGTGAAGTCATATTTACTCCATGACGCATCTTTCAGGTACCCATCTAGCGCACAATCGCAGTTAGTGAGTTTGATACTACCAGAGCCGAACTTTGACGGCCCTGTCAGGAAGCTGCTCTCAAACAGTTTAATGCCAAAATTTAAGGGGTTTTCCAACACTGGCGGGAAGAAATCTGAAGTTGTTCTATAGCCATGTGAAGAAAACTGCAAGTCTACATCAGCACCAGCAGCGTTTTCTATAGTGAGTTCCAGTAGATATATACGTTCCAGTGCCGGGTTTGCTATGAGTGCGTCATAAGGAGTTGGCGGTATGTACGGCAATAGTGCCGCCCGCGAACTGACAGGAGTTTGCCCTATCGGAAAACTGCCGAGCATAGGCATTACGCTGCTTCCTCCCCGGATAAGATACGGGTCAACTGCTCTACTAGATCAGTGAGCAGTGCCTTGACTTCAGCGTTACCGCCCGCAACCTCTTCGATAGCTGCCACTATCTCTGAAGTGTTCTCCACTGACTGTACCCCAAGGGTGTCTATGGAAGTGATTACCGGGTCACTTATGGCCCCGCCGAATTCGAGTACATCCAACAATTCCCTGTTGACTTCTCTGAAGATATCTGAGAACCCTTCAGTGCCAGCAAAGAAATTCTGTGCCTCTGAGAGTAGTTGCTGTGCCAGTTGTGGCAGTTCGCCAACCCCTCTTGTGTCACCCGCCTGAACAGCCTTGAGTACGTCATCATATAGTGACTGTGCGGTATCCAGTCGTTCCCGCGCTGTCAATGGAGAAGCAGCCGCCAGCCCCATACTCTTGACAAAGTCTTCCAGCGAATCGAATACGCTAGTGAACGAGCCGGTAATACCCGTTGCGGTCTGTTCCAGTATCTGCTGACGTTCCAGAGCATTCAAACGCTCAACCTGTAGTATATCAGCCCCAAGCAGTTCAGCATCTGCCAGCCGTTGCGCCGCCAGTTCATCGAACTGCTGCAACTCTAGTGCCAGTGGGTCAGTGATACCTAACAGGGCGTCAGCTACATTCTTGTCGAAATTGGTACGCCAGAGTTCCAATGTTCTTGTCTGGCCCGCTGCAATGTCTTGGATAGTAGCGCCAACGTCTCCAAGTACCCCGAAATCAACAGCCGCTTGGATCAGGTCAAGCATTTCCTTTTCAAGCGCTTTCACCGCTGCTGCTATCTCAGAGATAGGTTCAGCCACCCGCCCGAATGCGGTAATAGCGTCTTTCACTTCCTCACGTTGACTGAGGAACTGGAACAGTGCGTCAGTGATTTGGGTTATGCCTTCCGCGCCTTTCGGGGCATTGTCCACCACATCCTGTATAGCGTCATCAAATTTCCCGAAGTCAATTTGAGACATGATGTTTTCCAGCCGATCACCGATCAGTTTAGCTACGTCTTTATCACCAAACTTATCCGCATCTCTAGTGATACGTAAAGCGTCTGTTGTCTGTAACTTTTCGGCCACCTGTGCTATTTCACTTTCAGTGAGGAATTCAGCAATTTTGGTATCCATCTCTTTGATACCATCAAGCAGACCTTTGGCAAACTTGCCAGAAGTTTCCTCACGAATATTGAAGCCGACTATACCGAAAGGTGTTTTAGTGGTGCCTTGCCCCTTTGACGCCGCCCGCCCGACAAGGTCATCAAAGTTCTTAACCGTCACCAGTTGAATCTTAGTCTCAGGTTCATCGTCATCACCGAATAACGAACCACCGAACAACCCGCCAACTATGCCACCCAAAGCGCCACCGATTACGGTACCGATACCGGGCAGTATGGCCGAACCGATAGCAGCACCCGCATAAGCACCGCCAGCACCAAGAGCCGCGCCACCGAGTCCACCTTGAGTGTATCCATATACAGCACCGCCAAGGATAGGTAGATAGGGAGCAGCCGCGCCAAGTGCTGTACCATACGCGCCTGACTGGAAAGAGCTACCTATCAGGGAAGCATTTGCGCCTAGAGAGCCAGTGAAACCAGCCGCCCCGATATTGGCCCCGGCCAGTCCAAACCCGGTAGAGAAGCCAGCCCCCAGTGTAGCAAGTGAGCCGCCGTTAGCGAAATAACCGTATATGCCCCGGCCCGCACTTACAGCAGAATTCAACCCGCCAACCCCACCTTGACCGGCCCCGGCAAATCCAGACGCCAGTGCCTGACCGGCCCCGCCAACTCCTAACGCCCCGGCTACCGCTTGAATGACAGGTACGATAATCGGCCTTGCTATGGCAAGAGTAGCCATTTCCGCTAGAGTGCGCTTAAACGTGTCTAGAATAGCGTCACCGAGTTTGCTGAACGAGTCTACCCCACCATTGAAGATGTCAAGGAACATATCCGTAAATGCAGTCTGGATACCCCGGCCCGCCGTTTTCAGTATCTCACTGGCTTGGTCTACTTCCTGAGCCGCTTTCTTGGCCTGTTCACCAGTTTCCGATAACGCATCATTTGTATCTTCGATTGCTTCGCGGTATTGCTCATTTGAGCGTATTTGTTCTTCGATTGCCGCCGCTTCCTCAGACCCAAGGGCTATACCATTCTCCACAAGTGTATTGTGGATTTCCTGTTGTAAGTTGAATTCCTTGAGCGCTTCAGCCCCTTCACCAGTAGCCACCAATTTATCAGCCAGCATTTTCCCTTCTTTGGCTAATTTCTTCTGTAGACGTTCTGCACAAGTGCCTACCTCTTTGGCTGCTGCACAGATTTCAGTCATGTCTTCAGCCGCGCCTTTAGCGTCTTCGCCCACTTGCTTGATAGTCTTCCGGCCACCTGACAACTTGGTTATAAGGTTGACCATTGCCTTTTCGGTATTGGCGAGTTCCACTGTGAGGGTTTTTACGCCTTCTCTGCCAGCCCTTTGCATGGCGTCATTCAACGCTATACCCATGCCGGTTGTCTCTGCCAGTCGTTTCGCAGAAGCCAGAGAAGCAGCCTGTTCAGCCCGCGCCTTTTCGAGTACTGCTAAGTGTGCCTTGTCAGTCTCTTCTGCCAGAATCTTTGTCTGTTCTGCCTGAGTCTTCAGGGCTACATTACCAGCCGCTAATGCACGTTCATAGGTTTCTTGCGCCTGTGCCGCTTCTCTGGAAGCCCGCGCCAACAGAAACATAGCTGACGCCGCTGCTGCTATGGCAACACCAATCGGGCCACCAAGGAAAGCCATTGCACCACGCAAGACACCCATTGTAGCCGCTGTTGTTCGTGCTACAATCCCCAACTGTGCTACCGCTGCTGTCTGTGCGGTTACTGCTGCTGTAGCTGCTGTGTGTGCTGCTGTAGCCTGTGTGACTGCCACGTTAGCCGCTGCTCTTGCGGGGCCATAAATTGCCAGTGATGCAATGGCCGCTTGATGTGCTTTAGCATCTGCCAGAGCCGCCGCTGTCACTGTAGCATGAGATTGAGCCGCTGTCAGGTTGGCGGTTGCTATACCCTTCGCTGCAAGGGCATTTTGCACTTTCGCCGCTGTATCTTTTATCATTGCAGCAGTTGACGCTATCACAGAAGCTACCAACTTAGAACCAAAGGCGATAGTCACCAACCCGGCAACAGTCACCAGTGCATCCATGTTAGCTGTGAGTGTTCTTACAACGGTTGTCAAACCGTCTACTGCTGCCCTGAGAGCATTTGCCGCCCCTGCATCACCGATAGCAAGTACAAACCCTTCAGCCGCTGAACTGAGAGTCTTGAAGGCACCACCCAAATTATCAATCATGGTGTCAGCCATCGACTGAGCCGCACCTTCAGCATTCTCCAACTCTTCAGTGAATTCTACTATCCTGTCAGCGTTTTCTACCATGACCAAACCGGCACTAGCCGCCCGCTGGCCGAATATGACTTGAGCGTCACCGGCTGTAATAGCAGCGTCTTTCAACCGACCAAGGATAGTGTTGATGTCGTTGAATTCAGGGCTAATGTCTCTGGCCGTCAACCCCAACTGTTTCAGTGCAGCATTAGCTTTGGCTGTCGGGTTGTTCAACTGCAACATAATCTGGCGTAAACTAGTACCCGCCATGGATGCCTGTATGCCAGCGTCACCCAAAGCGCCCATAATGGCTGACGTGTTTTCGAGAGATACACCGAACGCTTTGGAGATAGGGGCAACGAACTTCATGCCCTCCCCAAGCTGTTGTATATTAGTGTTGGAACTTGCCGCCGTCAGTGCCAGAACATCAGACACCCGTGTCATCTCTTCAGCAGCAATAGCAAAACCGGACATGATGTTAGACGCTATGTCAGCAGCTTCACCAAGTCCAAGAGCGCCCGCCGCTGCCAAGTTCAGGGTAGCGGGCAAGGCTGTCATAACCTGATTGGCGCTAAACCCGGCTCTGGCAAGGAATTCCATACCAGCCGCCGCTTCAGAGGCACTAAATTTTGTGGTGGCCCCTAGTTCTTTGGCCTGTTCTGTTAACGCTGACAGCGATGCCCCGGTTGCCCCGGACACCGCTGACACGTTAGACATTGCTTGCTCAAACTCAGCAATAGTAGAAGCCATTCCGGAAAACACCCGGATACCGGCCAACCCCGCCAACCCCCCGGCCACAACCTTGAGGGAAGCAGCCATTTTGGACATACCCTTCTCTGATTGAGCAGCAGTCTTCCCGAGTTTATCTACACTCTTCTCTGCCCTTACACCAGATTTGGTAAGGTTGTCAAGGTCTTTGGTGGCTTTCTTGGCTTGGTCAGACCTTACGACAATGCCAAGTTCTGCTAAGTCAGTCATTACTTCGTTCCCGCCTTCTTGGTATGCGTATCCCTGTACTGTCTAAAATCTGTGTCGAGTCGCATAATCATTTCAACTTCCCACGGTGACGGTTCAGTTAGCTTCAGTTGCGACCACGCTAAAATTTCTGTGTACGTGATTGCCGAAAGCCCCATGACTGTATTTCTCGTTGCGCTTAGCTCAAGATACCATTCCCAAATATGCTTAACCGCCAATGGAAAGTACGGGGCACTAGCCAATGTTTCAGGCTGTTTCCCCGTACTCTTCCAAATTTGGTTGAGATAGTCAAGTAGTGGTATCCCTTTTTCGTCGGGCTGAGTTATCTTGAAATGCCATTCAGCATATTCAAAGAGTTCTTCAGCTAACTGCCCAAAAAATTGCCACGCTCTGCGACAAATTCGTCAACCTGTTCCTTGACCCATGGCAGACTTGTGTACACCTTCTTGGCGTTCGAGAAATTGCACTCGATAGCTTCACCTTCGTACACAATATTCCACTTGGTTGTACACCGGGCCAGTACCTCATTGGCTTCTGCTTCCAGACGTTCCGCAGTGAGCGTAGCGTTTGTCTTCTTGCTCAAGCGCCGGTTGGTAATGTCACGTTGGGCCTTGCGGTAGATATCGCTATCCTTGCCGTAAAGCGTTATACCCATCTCTCCCCCATCCGGGGTGAGTATTACCTCACCCGTTTTGGGATGAACCAGCGGCATGAATACAGACGTATCCGCTGAAGAGAGTGAGTCCAGAGAAAGGGCTTCAGTTTTTTCGGTCATCGATTTACTCCTATCTACGTTTAAGAAAACTAACCGTCAACTGACGATTAGACGTTGCTCTTCTGAATCCACATGGACGTACCGGACACGCTATCCACTTGTGCCTCAAACGGCATAGTGATAGGTACCGGCCCCTGTTGTGGTGGATCCATGTCAGCCCCACTGTACTTGATTGACGGGAACCCGAAAACCATGAAATCAGTGCCGTTGATGTCATCCACACGCACCGCCAGCGAACTGACAGTCTCAAGGAAGAACTTGTTGTACAGTGTTGCGTCTTCAAAGTACACTGTCAGTTCCCCGCCGATCTCTGCTGTGCCTTCAAACACATCAGGAGAGAACTTGCTACCCACAACTGCATTCAGGGAACGGTTGTTGTTAAGGGTGAAGTTCAACCCGGTCACAACAGAAGACTCCCCGTCAGCTTCATAGACCGCGCCGTCAAACGCACTGAAGGGGTCATTGGCCGCTGCTGCTGTTGGAGTACCACCCAACGAAACCGGAAGCATTCCACTGGCAGACATACCCAGTACGTCAAAAGAGCCGCCAACCATCTGTTCCGGTTGAATCTGGATATTCATCTGGTTGATTGCACAACCAAGGAATCCTTGATACTGTGCGACATCCAAAAAACCGCGCTCAATCCAGAAGGTGCGAAGTACCTGACCGATATCGATCACTTCACCAGTAGCCTGAATGCGCTCATCACCGTCACCGCCTTCAAGGGCACCGAAGTTAGTACCATCGTTGGACTTGAGTTTCATTGAAGTAGCAGACGCTACTTCAATGACAGTTGCAACTTTGTTGTTGGACGCACCAGCATACCCGGTAGTCTCAACAGTCATACCAACCCGGAAACCAGCGGCAATGTAATCACCAGCAGACCATACAAATACCGCTTCATCGGAAGGGGTGATTGTGGTTTGGTCGATTGTCTGCGCTGCTGTCGTGTCAGGGGCAGTTGCCCAAGTGCCAGACATTGCCGCTTCGAGCCAGTCATCATAAGCTTCCAGTGACAACTCGAAACCGGGAGAGCCAACAATCTGGTTGAACCCGTGGCGTGAAGTGGTGCGCTGACGGTCAGCACGAACTTCATTTGAACGCAACAGGTTGATTTGTGGGTTGATATTCCGACTTGTTGCCCGGAAAATCGTTGAACTCATCGGGCTGGGAATTACACCTCTCGTCGTTTCCGCAGCATAGATAAGCTGTACTCGTGTACCACTTGCTAAAGCCATAATAAAACCTCCATCATATCCACTTGCCAAAACTGACGAACTAGACGCCAGCACCGTACTATCACTTGCTAGAACTGCCATGCTATCCTACACTACGGATTCGTTAGCACTAACTGAGCGTGAACTGCTGTTATGGAAGTTCCGGTTGTCGCTGCAACCCGGACATCCACATACGCCCCGTCATTAGGGATTGTCACCAACCCCGAAAAGGAACAAGAGCCTACATCTGTGCCTGTTCCTAATTTCCTTTCAGCTATAAGCCCTGTCGCAACACCATCGACATATAGCTCAAAGTCAAACTGTCCATTTGTAGTCCCTGTGAACGCTAAATGGAAAGCCGCCTTATATACCCCGGCCTTGTCAACATAAATATCGTTAGAGCCAAACACAGGGGTCATGTTTTGGGCTGGTAAGTTAGCAGACCACAATGCGAACTTGACAGGGGTGCCCGTAAGACTGCCCTGTGCCGTTGACCCGTTTGCTATGTAAAGACCACCATACCCCTCTGGCCCACGCCCGTGGAATACAGGGAAGTTGTTTACGTTGCTGCCATTGACATCCATGGAACCCGGAACAACCCGGTTATTCCATTGGTTGATAACGTAGTTGGCGCTGTCGCTACTTATGAGTTCAGAGTTGCCCTGAAACATAAATCGTTTTATTTCTTCATTACCAGTGCCTGTTTCTGCTGCACCCCAGTTACCACCAACCTTGTCAGCAGTTATAGAATTTGCGGTTACTGCTGTAATGACACCAAACCCGTTATTAGCTGTGTCCACATACCCTGAAGTTTGTATAGTGTTACCAACCTGAAACCCCGCCGCAACAAAGTCAATGGTACCAGCAGCGGTATTGTCAAAGGTACCAGAAACAGCAGCAGCCCCTTGTTTGTCGATATTGTCAAGCCCCGGTTCAATAGTATCATTGTTCTTCATATTGAACAAGTTGTCGTACACATCAAAAACAGCCGGGGGCAAATTCAAACTATCATGGTAAACAGCAACAGCCCTGAATTCAGTTTCATTGACAACTCTATGGTCTTCGATACTAGATTCAAAGTAGTTGTCGTGTACACGAATACGGCACTGGTTTGACACCCCACCATACAACTCTACTAATGCAGTTCTGTTAGCATCATAAGTGCCGGGGAAGGCACCTGTTTGAAGGTCATCATACCCACGAATAATGGAATTGCGAACATCTACATCGTGGTTGTGGTGTATCGGTATAGAATTAGTGCCTATGCCAATGACCCGGCAAGAACCATTGTAGTTTCTGCGTACAAGTGTCTGGAATTCACAACGGTCAACATTCAAAGCCCGTCCGTTGAACTGGCGTATACAATCCCATTCACTTTCTACAAAAGAGTCAAAGACGTTCACCCCGGCCAGACTGGTAAGGAAAAACGCATCCTGTTGCCCCGCCCGGAATTCACTACGGGAAAATATCAAATCTGCTGAGTAGTCATTCAAACCACCTGTAGGGGAAGTGACTACCACCCCACCGGAAACCCCGGCCCCGCCGCTTGTGAAGTCGAGATTATACGTAAAGTTCAATCCATCAACCCGAAGTTCAGAGCCAGAGAATTTTGCTAATACGTAGCCAGCCGGGTTAGCGTTTTTCTCACTCATTATGACCGTTGTGCCACGGTCTGCCCTGATATTAGTGAAGTACAAGTTCTGCAAGTCAACAGCAGGTACACCACCTGTAGACAGTGAGCCAATAACCTCTTTGTGGTTAGGGGTCAGGAAAATGGTAGCGTAGTTGATAGTGAAAACTTCAAGAGAGATACCAGTACCGGAAGAGTCCTGTCGGTTGCTCTTCATAAGGATTTCGTCAGCAGCGATAACCCACGCTATCACCGGGCAATATCCTGACCACTCAATGCCTACAGCTTGACCTATGTAGTTAGTGAGGTCAGTGGAATCAGTGAAACGCCACAAACGGTGTTGGTTGCCGACCTGTATCTGGTTGGCAGTGCCTGTAACGATAGTGGCAGACTTGTAACCAGCCGCCCGCCGCGCATTAGCAGCAGCGTTTATGGTACTGTAGACACCACCCGGCCCAACTGAGTAGACGTTAGCGCCGCCGTTGACCTGAGCATACAACTCTGCAAAGTTGGCGTTTGTGTCGTTGAACGCATCAAACAGGTTATCCGCGCTTGGGTCATCTGCGAAAGAGCCGTTATCTATAGGGACGAATGCCATGAAATGCTCACTGTATAGAATAAGAACGGTAAGTAAGACGAATGGGTATGCGATACCACTTTTCGTCAGGAACACCGCCAAGTCGGTCAACACGATATACTGTAGTGTGTGCGTCTATCGTAGTAACCGGCCTGAAAGCGTCTCGAATAGCGTCTGCCAGTGCTTCGGGGTCTTCCGTGCCGTCACCAGCAGGCCAGAGTATGTCATACTGCATAATACCCACTGCCATAATGGAGTTGCTGGCAACGTGGCGTTCTTCACCGGGCAAAAGCGTTTCCCGTATGTAAGGAGTCTTGGCGTCAGGGGGATCAAACTCCCTGTTCTCAAAGGCAATGTCTGTAGGGAGAGACGGCACCGCTAACAGGATAGCCCGCATTCCCAGCCGAATTGAAGGGTAGTCTATCATGATGTCCTCAATCGAAACACTTTCGACTTGGTAGGTAGCCCCGGCCAATCCCTGAAACACAAGTTCGTCATCAGTGATTGCAACAAGGTCACCAGAAAAGACACCCGGCCCTTGAGACTTCTCCCATAGTGTGTGCCCGCCAAAAAGTACCTGTTGAGTACCAAGAGTGTTGGTTTGTTCAGCAATATCGACACTGTATTTGTAGTCCTGCCCGATGACCGGCCTTTTGGACGGTTCAGGAGCGCAACGTATTGACCCAGCCAGCACGTAACGCAACCGGCCACCTGAGATAGTCGCGCCGAAACCCGCGATATCCCAAGCGCTAGGATCATTGAAGTCAGGATCATGTACAAATTGCCCCACAAAATCATCTCACAGACTGTGCCGCTTCATCAACAATGCCGCTAAACTCTGCTACAGTAATAGCCACCATGCCGGTAGGTGCCTGTTGACTGTGGCCGTTTTCCAATTTCTGAGCATACGGCAAGTTGTTGACGATATAAATGGAGTCGCCTAAGGCTAACCCCGCCAATTCATTTTCACCTTCTGAGATAGTTGGCCCGCCGTCTTTGTCAAGCGTTTCTACTACCCCTTGAGGGATTTCGTTTAACTGCAACTGCCAGTTACCACGAAAGCGCCCGGTATCTACCGGGGAACGTGTGACCACCTTGGCAAGCATACGTAAACCAGTACGCTGTACAACCATGGCAATCTTGTTCTGCGTCTTGATATCGAATGCCTTGAGTTGTGATGCAAAGGTGCCCATTATTTCCTCAAGTGCAGGATATAAGTAGCAACGAGTTCGCCACTCCACAACCGGCCAACTTGTTGCATTTTCCAGATTTCACTGTCCTGTACCACTACATCTATGGCCTTGTCAGGAACTATAGCTAGATTCAGTGCCGCAACTGACACAACTTCGTCACCCTCTTCTATAAGAGTACCGTCAATGCGTTTGAGGGTGAATTCCGTAGGTGGAGTGACTTTGACTGTATAATCCACTGGCGCATTTTCGTCACCCCCGGTACCAGTGGCCCCGTCATAAGCTGTACGGGTAGTTCTACGAATAACTACAGTCTTACCGAATTTGTCGATAAGTCTGTCTGCTAAGCTTCTGGCGGTTGCGTCAAGTGTCACGCTCTCACCAGTTCAACGACATTGACCGCGCCATTGTCGTACAGGCCAGTCAACAACAAGTTCACATAATCGTAGACGCGCCCGATTTTGCTATTGTCGAAGTATTCAACTTCGATGTCGCCAACCTTCTCTTTCTTGGTGCGTACATCATCTTTGGACAAAGAGGGAACTAGCGCCCCTGACAAAGCCTGTAGAGCAAGTTCACATTGTGCGTCTTCAACTTTCGTTGGAACGCCAGATAGTGTCCTACCTTCATTGTCAGTTGCGCCAGTCCGGGGCCACCCCAACGTTTGTGTGAGACTCTCAAGAGACCCCACCCAAGCGTAAGAGCCGTCAAGGTATGCTGCACTTTCGTATAGAGCCGCTTCTTTCTCTGCTGTAGAAGCAGCGGCCCAAGTTGCGTTGTCTCTGTCTGACCAGTAAGTGTCAGCGTCAGCAACGTCAATATACGAATTTGTGCCCTTGACTATAGCCATGTTTTATGTCCTGTTGGCTGGTTGTCGTTACTTAGTCGCTTTCAGCAGCAGCGGCCTGTTGCGCTTCGATATTGGCCTGTACTGCCTTGCTGTGAGCCGCTTTGCCATCAGCCAGAGCGCCCTTCTCACCAACGTTCTGTTCATCCAGAATATCGGCATTTGGGTTGGTGACCGTGAACCCGGCTGCTTTCAGTTCTTCAATCTGTGACTCTTCGCACTGACAGGGTGAGCCGTCAGGTGAATACATCACACGTTGTACAGGGATGAATGCTTCGTTTGCCTTTGCCATCGTTGTGTTACTCCTGTTGTCTATACTTCAGTTTAAAAGGGGCCGGTCAAGACAGGGGGCTGTCGAGACCGGCCAATACCACGCCGGAGGAGACTGGTTTACGAGCCGTCTGTGAGCAGCAGCGACAGTCTTGGATCCCAAGCAGTCGCACCGATCAACATGTCCAGAGACATTGTCTCTTTCTTTGTGTCCATGTCATAACCCTGTGTCACCCGGATGGAGAAACCGTCCATGGTGACAACAGCACTGGAAACACTTGACGGCTGGTCAAGCGGTGGCGCTGCATAGGCGAATGCAGTACCTTCAGTGATAACACCCCGGCTTGTGTAGGTCAGACCGGAAGCAACCACGGTAACAGCAGCGTTATCAGGGATGATTTCCGTGATGGGGTCAACCAGCGGGATGCTGGTAACAGTTGCTGCTGTGGTAGTTGCACAGATCAGAGGGGTGCGAACGCCAGCGATCTTGATACGGTCACCAGCATTGATAGTAGTTGTCGTGGTGCCGTCAACTACCAGTGCCGTGTTACCGATCAGGTTGTCAGTTGCAACCGTGTTGTCAGTCAGACCGACAAGGTTTGCAACCGTGTGAGCCGTTTCCGGCATGTTGATAGAACTGAAGAAGTCCAGCCCGAAACGACGGCCCATGGCACCAGTGACCATAGTGTTTTCAGCAGCCGCGCCACCGATCTGAGCCTGATTGAACCAGTCAGCACCAACCAGACGAGTTTCCAGAGTCAGACCAGTCAGACAGAACCGGCCAACACGGGAAATACGCTGCCGGGTAGCTGCTTCGTTAGCAGCCGCCACATCAGCAGCACTGCCCAACACTGAAGCAGCGTTATACTGTCCAGCCGCTTCCAGGATTTTGGTACCAAGATAGGCGTCAGCCTTTTCAGCCAGCCGGGTAGCAGCCGGGTTGATGACCTGTTCAGTGAAACCGTCGAAGTCCAGAGCCAGTTCACGGGCACCCAACTGGATAGATACGTCGAAGTGCTTTTCGATCTGGAGAGAACGCTTGCTTTCACGAACGTCCTGTACAGTGATGGAACCGCCAGCGGTGAATTCCTTGGCTTCGTAATCAGGACGCTGCTTGATGTTAACAGTGTCGCCAACAGCGTAACCGTCCTGCTTGGCGAATTCCTGCTGCTTGTCGCGGTAAATGAGGTTGCCGATAACCAGTTCGTCGCTCAGGACAGACAGGGCTTCAGCGGCAACACGAGAGGGGTTGATGTCGAGTTTATTTGCCATTACACGGTCTCCAAAATGAGTTAGGTAGCTTCATGCTACCAGAACATGAAGCAAATCAATGAGTTCTTGAAATGCAGCACGTTCTGACCCAGTCAGTAAACCGTGTCGGTGACCCAGTCACCTGATAGATAGGGTGACCGTCTGGCCCTGCCGGACAGTCACCCTACCCCTATACCATCGGATTATAACTTACGCTCTGAGAATGTCAAGTCTTCTGTAAGTTACTGATTTACCTACCAGAAGCGGCCTTTTTCTTCTCAGCCCGCAACCGTCGATAAGTTGCCATATCACCAGCTTCAGCCGCCTTGTCCATAGCAACGTCAATATCAGACTGCTTGTGGCCCTGACCACCTGACCCACCGGCCCCGGCACCCTGAGAACCGGGGAAATAGTGTGAAGTATTCTCAGATTCTTTCAGTTCGTTGATCCAGACATCAGCAGTCAACAGACTCTTGCCGTCAGCCGTTTTACGCAGATTGCCATCCTTGTCACGGGCTTCAAGGCTGTCATCTTCGGCCACTGTGTACATATCCAGACCGCGCCGGATAATGTCATCAATGGCACCGGGAAGCGCCCCGGCCTTTTCTGCCAGTGCCCGCAACTGAGTTTCCACTGTGCGCCGGTTGTACTTGCTCTTCCAACCTTCGTTTTCCTTGGTCAGCCCGTCAACCTGTTCCTGTAGGGTAGCGGTTTGGGTGGAGAAGTCAGCTTCACGCTTCTCAATGCGCTTGGCAACCACTTCGTCTACCTTACCAGCAGCCAACAGTTGCGCCTCTTCGTCATTTTCGAACCGGGCCATCATGGTCTTCATAGCAGCAGGGTCAAGACCATCAAACGCTGCTAACTTACCTGCCAGCGTTTTCTTTTCCTTGAGTGCCTCTTCAACCTTGGCTTTCAGGCCCGCTGTATCAGCTTCGTACTTGGCCGCTGCTGCTGTGTTGGCCTCTTCAACAGCCGCTGCTATCTTAGCAGCAACGTCATCGTCACCCTCACCAAAACCTACTACAGGAGTAGGAACGTGTATGGCCCTGTGAATTGCATTTTTCAACATCATTTTAGCTACCTCCAGCTACAGTTTAAGAAACAGACGGAAAACGCTGTCTCAGTTCATTCAGCGTCAAGAGACTACCGTCCTTGGTGCTGAAACTTTTCAGTGACAGTGTGCCACTATCATACATCTTGAAACGTTCTGGCCCCAAATAGTCTTGCTGGAACCACTTTGGCTGACGTTCAAACCAGCCGGGGAACTTGTCAGTAGTTTGCACCGGCTTACCCATGCGCTTGGCGTCAGGGTTACGGGCACCCTTTGGCACTACCTTGTTAGTGTCAGGGTCACGCCTAACCGTTGACCGCGCCTTTGTGTTGGCTTCCTGATTGTAGTCAAAACTTGGCCGGTCATCCTTTTCCTGATTAACCCCCTTGATACGTGGCACTGCTGTAGACCTACAGTTCCAGTGCGCATTACCCGGCCCACCAAGTTCAGGATATGGGTGGTCAATCGGTTCACCTGTCAGGGTGTAGTGTTGACCGTCTCGTGGTGCGCAAATCTCCATGGTCACACGCCCGTCAAGGGTGGAAGCCCAAATGTAGCCGTCTGTTATGTTCTTGTTTTCGTTCAGGGTGGCAAGTCGAGCAGCCCCGGCATAGTGCTGTACAGAAGTACGCGCTATGGTAGACACGTTGTTTTCAGCCCTTCTGAACACCGGCTTGAGACTGTTTGCTATTTGCTGGTTGGTCTGGCCTGTGACAAATCCTGTCTGCACTGTGTTTATCAGTAAACGCTGTTCATCACGCTGCAACTTGTCATACCATGACTTCATTGTAGCCCCTTCGTAGGGTTTGGCAGTTGCCGCTACATATACAGCACCAGCAGACACCCGGACAGCTTTTTCTCCAGAAGCCACCTGTAGCGCTTCCTGATTCCACGCCGCTTCGTTGACAACAAGCCCCCGCATCTCTGTGGCAGTCTTGCCCACCGTTTGAGCATATCCGGCTTCAAGCATGGCTTGGATGTCACCAGCAATAGCTAACGCCCGCTGACGCTGGAAGGGTGTTTGCTTCTCTGTCAGCACCCGGTTAGCTATGTCTTGATGGGCACGTTTCAGGACAGCAGACATAGTGCCAGCAAAACTACTGGCGTATCTCGAAAGGTCTACTTGGTGCCTGACATACAGGTCTTCGACTGAGTCGCTCATTCGTCACCTGTAGCGCCGTCTCCAGCAGTGGTACCCTGTGGCCCTTCTGCTATGATAGCAGCGATTTCGTCAAGGGCTGTTCTGCCTTCCACTACATAACCAGCCCGCCGCAAGTTATCAACCAGACTTTCCTGACTGAGTCCTTGTGCCATCCACGCCGCTACAAGAGCAGTGATTTCCTGAGCCGTCAGGTTGAGGTCAACAAGTTCCTTGTCAGGGTCAAAGTTGTAATTTTCGGGGTTGCCGCCACTCCACATTGCAATAGTGATTAAGAGGTCGTCAAACGCTTTCTCAACGTTCCTGATTACGGAAATGAGGGTAGCGCTTGCCGCTGACTGGCGCAACCGGAGTGCCTCACCACTCTCCACGCTCTTGGCGGTTCCACCTAGCAGGTTAGCGCCATAAGCAACAGCCTGTTCAAAGAGGTCTTTGATGTGAGACATGACATGTTGTAACGCTGCTGTGTCAGTAGTGGTGTAGAAAGCGTTCATTTCAGGGTCAGGAAGACATATTGCTACAGTTGACCCTACAATGGTAGGGGCATCGTCTTTTGACACCCCTGTCAGTACCAGTGTCGGGTTGCAACTCAGGAATTCAGACTGAGACAAGTCAGCCGTCTTCATGTATATCTGAATGGCTACAGAACTGATACTACCCAACGGTATGACGTTGGGAGTCGGGTTTGTGTTGGTGCTGCCAGCAAAGAAAAACGGTATCTTGTTGAGCGTTTTCCCTTTGTACATAGGGGTAATGGATTCCATCAGGACTTCCCCCACCTTGACCGGGATAATGTCACCGTCAGCATTGTATAACGTAGAAGTGTACACGCCGTCTTTCAGTTCCAGTACCCGGTACTGCATGGTGAGTTCAGAGGCAAACGGGTCATCAGGTTTCGGCACGTATTCCTCCAACACTACCATAGTAGTGGCGGTGTTGGTGCCTTCAACGTCTTTCTTGGTCTCTTCCCGCCAGTTGATAATGCTTTCTGCCTCATAGGGTAGTATCTTGAAGTTGCCGTCTTCAGCAATATCGACAAGGTACCCCAACCGCCCGGTCTGGAGAACTTCAGAGATAGAGAAACCGTAAAGGTCTTCAATCATCCCTTCAAGGTAGTTGTGGTTGTCTGGTAGTTCAATGGTAGCGTCTTTGCGCAACGCCACGCCGATAAGCCCCCGCAAACTGAAAGCGGTAATGTCAGGCAACTGTGCCCGCGTCTTGTACGCCATGAAAGCCGGGTTGCTGTGATAGTTTGGGTTCAGGTCTTGGTCAATCTCCCTGTTTCTCTGTGTCAGGGCAGAAGAGGAAGACGTTGTATTCTGAACAGACGGCGCTTTCTTAGCGTTCAGCATACCACTAGGCATAGGTAGGTACACCGTGTCACGGCGCTTGACTTGTGCCTCACCTTCAACACAGTCACGTACTTGTCTCCAAGCAAAAATATTCGCTTCGTATTGTGGGTGTTTCGTGCTAACTGAAGATTTGTCTGCCATGCTAGTATCCTCCAATGGTGTGTATTTCAGAGACACTTCTGCGCCTGATTGGGTACAGTCGGTCTATAGGGTAAGTTGCAGCGTCAACCAAGTGGTCTAACTCGTGTTTCTTGTCCATCTGCCCGTTGCTGTCAAAGGTGATTTGCTCAACTGCTGCTACAGTCTCAGGACATTCTTCGATATTGAAGAACAACTGGCGTTCTTCCTTGCTGTTACAGATTTTGGTATTTGTGGAAATAACCCGTTCCCGAACACCGGGGTTGCCTGACGGGGCATTGATACGTATCTTGGCGTCACGAATAAGGGTGAAGTCTGACACTGACCCACTAGTAGAAGAGCGCTTCTTACCTGTGGCGTCAGGATACATGATTTTGGGGTTGTCAGGATAACGCGCCTTCAGTATCTTTAGTGTCTGCTCTGTGTCGAAAGCGTTAGAGATTTCACCAACACCGTGAAGTTCCTTGCCACGGGGAACGTATATTACGGTTGCCTGTTTGCCGATATTGAAGTCCTGACCGATTATCAACGGTTCCTTGCCTTGTATTGTCGTAGTGCAACTGTTTAACTCTCTGTCAAAGCCGGGGAAACATGCCCCTTGTGTCAGGTTGACCCACTCACCCTCAATGTAAGCGTCTATGAGATGCTCTGGATAACTGTCATAAAGAGAGTCAATGTAGTCAGCGGGCAAGTGCGGGTTACTGTGAGTGCTTGCCTTAACGTACTTGTAGTGTTCACCGGGGGATTTTTTCCAGCGTTTGTAGGTGAAGGCAAAACTTTCTGGTGTGGTGTACGCCTTGACCTTGTTCATGGCCCATGGCTTGTTGACCTTCAGGAGAGACTGGTCTTTGGACAGCCCCGGCCTGAGTATCTTTTGTCGGTTACGGGCAATGATCCTGTTCCAGACCCCTTCCGCTTTGACTTCCTCAATCAAGTCAATTTCGTCAACGTGTGACCGGAACACTTCGTAAGCCACAATCCTGTTAGGGTTGTCCATTGACCGGAAAATCAGCTTGCCATAACCGTGAACGTCAAGCATGTAGTCACTGCGATTGTAGGTGTAAGCTAAACCCAACTCTCCCAGTGATTCCTCAAACCGGGGTATCAGGTTCAACTTCATCAAGTCATACGTAGGACAGTACACGCCGATGTTCGCGCCCTTGAACATGAACAAGTCTCCCATGGCCTGTTCAATCAGGGACATGGACTTACCAGAGCCATACCCCCCGACGAACAGAGGGAACTTGGCTTCTAGTAAATGGAATTCACTCTGCGGTTCTGTTAACGACAGTTCCATCAGCCAGTATCACCTTGAATTCTACAGTCTTAGTGCCTTCACCGCTGCCCTCTTCAGGATTCTCTTTCCAGTCGGTAGCTCTACGGTTCTTCAGCCAGAATTTGGCCGCGCCCACATCAGGGGCAAAGTGTTTTCGCACTGGTACTATAGTGGTTTCGCCAAGCTGATTGCAGAAGACCTTGTCCTCTAGTACCGAGAAGCCGCAAGCCCGTTTGTACAGGGCTTTTGCTACATTGGCATCAGCGTCCATGCGCCCTATTCTGAGCGCTTCCCTAAAGTTGTAGTGTTTCTTCTTCCATGCTTCTATGGTAGCTTCGGGTACGTCAAAGAAGTCAGCCAACTCTTTAATCGTAGCACCGAGCAGACACAATTTCTTGGCCTGTCGTGCATAAACTCTTTCATAGGGGTGACTGGTAGACATAAACATGGCCCGCAAACCGGAATTTACGGGCCATTATAGCGAACTTTTCTGATTTGTCTAGTTCAGGGTGAAAGGTACCTTGTCATCCAGTGACTTACCTGTCACAGTAGAGAACCAGACAGAGATATACGGCCAGCCGTCAGCGTCACGCAAGTTCTGATAACTACCAGCCGGTAACTTGATGATAAGCTTGACAAATTCCGCGCCAAGGGTAGCACTGGACACAAGCCCTTCTAATTCAGTACCTTGCGCGTCAAACACGGGTAGATGCTGCGAGTTAACCCGCATCTGAGATACCGCTGAATGTGCTAAGTGACTGAGATTCATGTCCTTTTTCCTGTCGTATGCCTCTGCGAAATAGTAGAAGTCATGTGACGCCCGGTTGCCCCCTCTGAGGGGCGTGAAAAAGTCAGGGCGTGTCATGACCGGGTTGTGCCCTGCTGCTATCATGCGCTTGACCTCTGGCTCCAGTTCCCACGGGTTTGCGGGTTCTGTTGGTGGGTAGAACGCACCTGACTGGACAGGGGTTTCGTCACCCCATTCCAGTAAGTTGTCACCCCATTCCAGTAGGTCATCATCATACCATGCGAGTATATCAGAAGTCATTTGTTTGTCAAGCCCCGTGTAAGTGCCTGTTTATCTAACTCTTTACGGTACCTGAGTCCGGCTTTGGCATAAGGGTAGTTCATGGTACCCCGGTAGTAAGCGGGTGCCCGAAATTTGTCATAGCAGCGCCAAAACGTGTCTTTGCCAGAGCTACCCCGGTTGCGCCGGTCAGGAGTGCCGAATATACCTTGCCGCGCCAAGTCCAAAACGTGTTGTGTCTTGCTATCAATCATGTTGGTTCTCCAGTTGGTTGCGGCTACCCTGTCAGTATAACAGGGTAGCCGGGTGGTGTCAAGCGGCCTTCAGGTAGCCATAGGGCAGACCGTGGCAGTGTTCAAAATAACCGTCATCGAATTTGGCCTGTTCCCCTTCACCGTCACGAATCCAGCGAAGTGCAGTTTTACGGTCACCAGCCCCGCAAGCTATGGTAGACTCTACCAGTGCCTCAAATTCCTTGACGGCCCGCTTCTCAGCTTCTGCTTGCCTAGCGTTCTCTTCGTCCAGAGCCACAAGTAGGTTGTCATAGTCCTGCTTCAACTCTTCGTCAGACATATCGTCAAAGTTGACCCAACGGGGTTTGATCCCGTGAACGCTCTTGTAAAGGTCTACGTAGGTTTCGATCATCATGTGGCGCTCATAACCTGCTACAGTAGTGATTCCGTATTCAGCCCAGTGAGCCGGGTCTTCAACTATCATGCCAGCCCAACGGTTGTCAGGGTCTTCTGCTACCCATGCAGCGGTTTTGGCGTTTTCGGCTTTGATGTGTGCGGTCAGTTCGTTCATGTCAGTTCTCCAGTGCTAGTAGGTTAGTGGTTAGCTGTTGTTAGCAAGATCGATCATTTTCTGAAGTTGCGCCTTCATTTCTTCCAGTTGCTTGACTTCGTCTTTCATGTTGTCTATGTTGTAAACTTTGCTGCGAAGTTGACCGGCCATGTATTGAAGGTCTTCGGTCAGTGCGTTATAAGTGTTGCGTGCATTGATCTTGTGGTTGCGAAGTGCGGTCATGTCAGTTCTCCAGTTGGTTGCAGTGAAACAGTGGAAGAGATTATGAGGGAACAGTTTCCGCTTGTCAAGCTTTTTCTGCAATTTTCTTTCCTTACACAAACAGGGACTTACACCAAACCGGCTGTAAGTCCCTGTGTTAGTAGGAAAAGAAAATTTACCACTCCAGATGGAAATCCTCAATCGTTTCCTGAACGAAGTGCAGCACCGTCTCGTAACCGTGTTGCTCTTCAGAGATAGTGCCGTCATCGATGCAAGCGGCCATTTGCGCTACCAGAGCAGTCAGATCAGCGTAAGCCTGTTCATCAGTGTCGCTCATGGTGCGGGCCAGTTTGGAAGCTTTGTCCATCAGGGTAAGAAGGTCTTCAGTTTTCATGTCGGTTCTCCAGTCTAGTAGGTTAGTGTTACAGGTAGTCAGCAGTGATTTGGTTCAGGTCACGCTCTAGGATAGCAGCGTCCATGTCGGTCAGGACAGAGATTGCTTTGGACAGGGCCAGCGGGCTGTTGTCCAGACCACTGAAACGGTAGTCTTCAAAAGTGATATCGTCCATCAGGTGAGTGGCGATATCGGCACCTTTACGGGCCAGTTCAGCAGCAAGAGCAAGAGCGTTGAAGTGTGAGTTGGTCATGTCAGTTCTCCAGTTGGTTGCGGTCTCAACAGACCGTGGAAGAGATTATGAGGGAACAGTTTACCGTTGTCAAGCTTTTTCTGCATTTTTCTTTCCTTACACGAACAGGGGCTTACGGTCTTTCGACTGTAAGCCCCTGTGTTGCTAGGGAAAGAAAATTTGGAGACTAGCCTGTCAGTCTCCCTTGGTTGCTGCCAGAAACCTGACGGTTCAGGCCCGCTTTCCGGCCAGCCCTGTGGCCTTCACCATAAGCGTCACGACTACCAGAGTAGGAAGACTGGCTGTTCACGTAGTTGACTGGAGCAAAGTGTTGCTTGACCAGTTGCTGCTTACACACTACCAGAGCAGTGCCAGTTTGTGAGCCGGTTTCCATCTTGATAGCTTCACGCTCTTTCATCATCTCGCGAACTTGAGCGGCCACCCCGGAAGCAAACCCTACCCTGTAAGCATGACGGTCTTTGCGGCCAGTGTGGTAGCGTTCGGCTTGCTGGTAAGCCTGACCACGTAGGTACTTGAAGAGTTCGTAGGCACAAACAGCGTCAACCAGCATACCCTCAAATTTCAGTTCCAAGAAGCCCCTGTCACTGCGAACATAGCGCACCTGACAGTCATTGTAAGTAGCAACAGCCACTGACAGGACAGAGGTAAACAGGTTGTTGGT